>ENA-OOZN01000090-OOZN01000090.1-human-gut-metagenome-genome-assembly--contig:-NODE-90-length-99781-cov-7.480777_pt1 | contig 99781 bp, 76 predicted proteins | sample MGYA00241187_ERZ501397 | MGnify/ENA primary metagenome ERZ501397 (study PRJEB25962, sample SAMEA2042921) | human gut metagenome | biome: human gut; feature: human-associated habitat; material: faeces... | reverse complement strand
ATCCCGCATACAGATAGCAAACTTTAGCTATTACGTATGCGGGATTTAGTACAACAACATGTTTCTTTTAAAGAAACGGATGATTCCCTAAAATCCAGAGACAAAACTGGTAGTAATATTCTGATCTTTCAATATTGATGGTTGATGTGCTGAATGATATATGTAAAAACAAACAACCATTCTTCTACATCTTTCATTTTCTACATCTTTTCTAATCTCAACTACAAATAGTGAGTACAAAACAGTCCTTTTTTCGTCTTCATTATAGAAAAAATATAGTATTGGAATGAAAAGCCGACTGAAGCAACAAATATTTGCATTCTCTTTATTGGCATGGACAGCTGTATGTCCTGTCGATGCACAACAAACACGCTCACTTCACGACCAATTTCAGAATCCGTCTGACGAAGCGAAGCCTTGGACCTTTTGGTACTGGATGTATGGTGCTGTGTCCAAAGAAGGAATAACTGCCGATTTGGAAGCGATGAAACATGCAGGACTCGGAGGTACTTATCTGATGCCGATCAAAGGGGTTAGTGAAGGTACACAATATAACGGCAAGGCACAGCAGTTGACTCCTGAATGGTGGGAAATGGTGCGTTTCAGCATGGAGGAAGCCGACCGTTTAGGGTTGAAACTGGGAATGCATATTTGTGATGGTTTTGCATTGGCAGGAGGTCCCTGGATTACTCCGAAAGAATCAATGCAGAAAGTTGTTTGGAGCGATACAATCATTGATGGTGGAAAGCTCAATGCATTACGTCTGCCACAGCCGGAAGCTTATGAAAACTATTATGAAGATATTGCGCTATTTGCTTTGCCGGTAGAGGATGCGGCAGACGAAATGCCCGCAAAGATCACTTGCGTAAACTTAGCAACAGCGAACAATGTAAAATCTGCTCAAACAGTGAATATGGATGCGGCAGGCGTTATCCGTTCTTCGTATCCATGCTATATTCAATATGAATATAAACAACCTTTTACCTGCCGGAATATAGAAATCGTTTTAAATGGCAATAATTATCAGGCACATCGCTTGAAAGTAATGGCAAGTGACGATGGCGTAAATTATCGTTTCGTGAAACAGCTAGTCCCTGCCCGTCAGGGATGGCAAAATACAGATGAAAATTCTACTCATAGTATTCCTGCAACTACAGCCCGTTATTTCCGTTTCTACTGGACACCCGAGGGGAGCGAACCGGGAAGTGAAGATATGGATGCCGCAAAATGGAAACCTAATCTGAAGATCAAACAACTGCGCCTGCATCAGGAAGCCCGTTTGAATCAGTGGGAAGGAAAAGCCGGACTGGTATGGCGTGTTGCTGAATCTACCAGGGAAGAGGAGGTAGGAAAGGAGGACTGCTATTCACTTTCACAGGTTATTAATCTGACGGAACAATATAAGAATGCCCCGGCTAGTCATTCTAAAGAAAAAACAATCACAGCTGTTCTCCCTAAAGGTAAATGGAAATTGCTCCGCATGGGACATACAGCTACCGGACATACCAATGCAACAGCCGGTGGCGGAAAGGGCTTGGAATGTGATAAGTTCGATCCGAAAACGGTGCGAAAACAATTTGATAACTGGTTTGCACAAGCATTTGCAAAGACGAATCCGGAAGTAGCACGTCGTGTATTGAAATATATGCATGTAGATAGTTGGGAATGTGGAAGCCAGAACTGGAATCCAAATTTCGCTGCAGAATTTCAGAAACGTCGTGGTTATGACCTGATGCCTTATTTACCACTATTGGCAGGTATTCCTATGGAAAGTGCAGAACGAAGTGAAAAGATTCTGCGAGATGTCCGTACAACGATTGCCGAATTGGTGGTGGATGTATTCTATCAGGTATTGGCAGATTGTGCCAAAGAATATGATTGTCAGTTTTCAGCGGAGTGTGTAGCACCGACCATGGTAAGCGATGGCCTGCTGCATTACCAAAAGGTAGATCTTCCTATGGGAGAATTTTGGCTGAACAGCCCTACCCATGATAAACCGAATGATATGCTGGATGCTATTAGCGGGGCACATATCTACGGAAAGAACATCATTCAGGCTGAAGGATTCACCGAAGTACGCGGCACGTGGGACGAATATCCTGCTATGTTGAAAGCCTTGCTGGATCGTAATTACGCATTAGGAATCAATCGTCTTTTCTATCACGTATATGTACATAATCCCTGGCTGGATTGCAAACCCGGCATGACATTGGATGGTATCGGACTTTTCTTCCAACGCGATCAGACTTGGTGGGATAAAGGTGCAAAAGCATTTTCCGAATATGCTACCCGTTGTCAGGCATTATTGCAATATGGACATCCGGTGACAGATATTGCAGTATTTACAGGTGAAGAAATGCCAAGACGTTCGATATTGCCGGAACGATTGGTTCCGTCCCTTCCGGGAATTTTCGGTGCGGAACGTGTGGAAAGCGAACGCATTCGTTTGGCGAATGAGGGACAACCTTTGCGTGTGCGTCCGGTAGGTGTCACACATTCAGCCAATATGGCTGATCCCGAAAAATGGGTGAATCCACTTCGCGGATACGCTTATGATAGTTTTAATAAAGATGCGTTACTACGTCTGGCCAAAGTGGAAGACGGCAGAATGACACTGCCGGGTGGAGCCAGCTATAAAGCATTGGTAATTCCTCTTGCACGTCCGATGAATCCCGAACCTGTATTATCTTCGGAAGTGCAGAAGAAGATCAATGAATTAAAAGAAGCGGGTGTATTGATACCTTCTTTGCCTTATACAGCGGATGATTTCTCCGTATATGGGTTGGAACGTGACATGATTGTACCGGAAGATATTGCCTGGACACATCGTCGTGGTGAACTTGGCGAACTTTACTTTATCGCCAATCAAAGAGAAGAAACACGCACATTTACCGCAAGTATGCGTATCAACGATAGAAAACCGGAATGTTGGAATCCGGTGACGGGTGAAATAAACAGCCGTCCTTCTTACCGTATCAATGGAAATCGGACGGAAGTTACTCTCACATTGGCTCCTTATGAGTCCGTATTCATCGTATATCCTATGGAGGGAGCACATGAAGGTTATGGAGAGGACTCCTCAAGACTACAGAAAGAGAAAAAGGAGGTAGCCAAAGAGCCTTTAAATATAGCTCTGGAAGCAGAGGGATATATGATAACTTTTGCAGCTAACAAGAAAACGCTCACACGGAAAGAACTTTTCGACTGGAGCAAAGAGCCGGACGAACAGATACGTTATTATTCGGGGACAGCTACTTATAAGACGACTTTCCGCTGGAAGAATAAACTGAAAAAAGGCCAACAGATTTACCTGAATTTGGGTACGGTTTGTAATTTAGCAACTGTCCGTGTGAATAGCGTAGACTGTGGTACCATTTGGACAGCTCCTTATCGTGCTGATATTACAACTGCTCTGAAAAAAGGAATCAATATACTTGAAATAGAGGTTACGAACACTTGGGCGAATGCCTTGAAAGGAGCTGATGAAGGAAAAGCACCATTTGAAGGCATTTGGACCAATGCAAAATACCGGAAACAGGAAAATAAACTACTTCCGGCAGGATTACTCGGCCCTTTGAGTTTTTCTGCCATAGAGTGAAAGTTTTTTAGGCACGGATTACGCGGATTACGCTGTTACTTTATGTAATACGATTCTTATAAACCGTGTAATCCGCGTAATCCGTGCCTAATTCATCATAATGTAGTACTTAAATGATAAAGATATACTTATAATGAAAAGTTCAATTATTAAAACAGGTACAATGTTGGCTAGCTTTCTGCTTGCGGCCGCCTGCCTGTCAACACACGCAGAAGTAAAACTGCCGGCTATTTTTTCTGATGGCATGGTGATGCAGCAACAGACAAATGCAAATCTTTGGGGAACTGCCACTCCCAACAAGAAAGTGACCATAACTACTAGCTGGAATGGAAAGCAATACGTGGCAGCTGCCGATAAGAACGGGGCATGGAAACTTTCGGTTTCTACTCCCAAAGCAGGAGGTCCTTACACTGTCACCTTTGATGATGGAAGTAAAAAAACACTGAATAACATATTGATAGGTGAATTGTGGCTATGTTCCGGACAGAGTAACATGGAAATGCCAATGAAAGGATTCAAGAATCAGCCAGTGGAGAATGCCAATATGGATATTCTTCACAGCAAGAATCCGAAAATTCGCTTGTTTACCGTAAAACGTACTTCTACATTGACTCCGCAGACCGATGTTATCGGTTCATGGAAAGAAGCAACTCCGGCCAACGTTCGTGATTTCAGTGCTACGGCTTATTATTTCGGGAGGTTAATCAATGAAATAGTAGAGGTTCCGGTAGGATTGGTAGTTGCAGCCTGGGGTGGATCGGCGTGCGAAGCATGGATGACCGCTGACTGGTTGAAAGCTTTTCCTGACGCAAAAATTCCTCAATCGGAAGCCGATATAAAATCAAAGAACCGTACTCCGACCGTACTGTACAACGGTATGTTGCATCCCCTTATCGGCATGACGATGAAAGGAGTGATTTGGTATCAGGGCGAAGATAATTGGAATCGGGCGCACACGTATGCGGATATGTTTACTGCATTGATAAATGGCTGGCGCGCTGAATGGAAACAGGGAGATTTTCCTTTTTACTATTGCCAAATAGCTCCGTATGATTATGGGATTATCACAGAAAAAGGTAAAGAAGTGATAAACTCCGCCTATCTTCGGGAGGCACAGGCAAAAGTAGAACATCGTGTACCCAACAGTGGCATGGTCGTATTACTGGATGCAGGAATGGAAAAAGGAATCCACCCGGCAAAAAAGCAAGTTGCCGGAGAACGTTTGGCACTTCTCGCCCTGACTAAAACTTACGGAGTGGAAGGCGTGAATGGCGAAAGTCCATACTATAAAAGCATTGAAATAAAGAATGATACAGTAGTCGTTAGCTTTGAACGTGCAAATATGTGGATTAGCGGCAAGAACTGTTTTGAGTCGAAAAACTTTCAGGTAGCCGGTGAAGATAAAGTATTTTATCCGGCTAAAGCATGGATAGAACGTAGCAAGATGCTGGTGAAAAGCGATAAAGTGCCGCACCCGGTAGCTGTTCGATATTGTTTTGAAAACTATGTGGAGGGAGATGTATATGGTGACGGATTGCCTTTAGGTTCTTTTCGTTCGGATGATTGGTAAACTGCTAATGAAATTATAAATTATGAATCATTTGCGTAGAGTTTTTGTTCTCTTATTCATATTTGTTGGCGTGTCGGCTCTATGGAGCCAACATGCCAATGTCATTTGGAATACTCCTAGCCGCAATTCTTCAGAATCCATGCCCTGTGGTGGCGGAGATATCGGGATGAATATATGGGTAGAAGAGGGTGACATTATGTTCTATGTGAGCCGTAGCGGCACATTCGACGAAAACAACTGTCTGCTAAAACAAGGACGCATACGTCTCCGTCTGTCACCCAATCCTTTTAAAGATACGAAAGATTTTCGTCAAGAATTGAAACTGAAGGACGGATATGTAGAAGTTGCAGCAGGAAACACGCAGATACAATTCTGGGTAGATGTTTTTCATCCGGTTATACACGTGGAGGTAACCAATACACAAGCGTTACAAACTGAAGTTTTTTATGAGAATTGGCGCTATCAGGAACGACCTGTCAGGAAAGGAGAGGGACAACAATGTTCTTACAAATGGGCTCCTCCGAAAGGTTCTGTGACAGCGGCTGACTTTATTTCTTTAGGCAAAACCAATCATTCTGCCAATCAACTCCTGTTCTACCATCGCAATCCGGAACAGACTGTTTTTGATGCTGTTGTGGCTCAACAGGGAATGGACGAGGTAAAATCCGAAATGATGAATCCCTTGAAAAATCAAACTTTCGGAGGAACCCTGTTCGGAGAAAACCTTGAATTTATAGGCACCACGGATGGCGTGTATGCCGGAACAGACTACCGCGCCTGGAAATTCCGTTCTTCCAAAGCGTCCAGAAAAGAACATTTCTGTATTGTATTGCATACAGCCCAAACAGAAACAATAGAACAGTGGGAGCAGGGACTGCAAACTGCTTTGCAAAGAATAGCCCCGCAAGGCAAAATCTCATCGAAGATTCTCATACAGGATAAAAAGCAAACCCGTTCGTGGTGGAATGCTTTCTGGCAACGCAGCTTCATTGAAGCGGAGGGAGAAGCAAAAGAAATAACCAGAAACTACACTCTTTTCCGTTACATGCTGGGTTGTAATGCCTACGGTAGCGTACCAACTAAATTCAATGGCGGACTGTTCACTTTTGATCCTTGTTACATCGACGAAAAACAATCCTTTACTCCCGACTACCGGAAATGGGGAGGTGGTACAATGACAGCACAGAATCAACGCCTGGTTTATTGGCCGATGCTGAAAAGCGGGGACTTCGATATGATGCCTTCCCAGTTTGATTTCTATAACCGTATGTTGAAGAATGCTGAATGGAGGAGTCGTGTATATTGGCAACATGACGGAGCTTGCTTCTGCGAACAAATAGAAAATTTCGGTCTGCCCAATCCCGCAGAGTATGGTTTCAAACGGCCGGACTGGTTCGACAAAGGGCTGGAATATAATGCCTGGCTGGAATATGAATGGGATACGATTCTCGAATTCTGCCAGATGATACTGGAAACAAAGAACTATGCGAATGCTGATATCACCCCTTATTTGCCTTTGATTGAAAGTTCACTGACATTCTTCGACGAACATTATCGGCAACTTGCTTCCCGTCGGGGACGGAAGGCGCTGGATGGCAACGGACATCTGATTCTTTTTCCGGGTTCTGCCTGTGAGACATATAAAATGACCAATAATGCCAGCAGCACCATCGCAGCTCTAAAAACAGTATTGGAAACTTATGGAAAGAAAGAAGAGATGCTAAAGACAATTCCTCCGATTCCATTGCGGTACATAGAAATAAAAGATACGTTGAATCCTACTCTTGCTCCGGTTTTGAAGCGAACAATTTCGCCTGCTGTAAGTTGGGAACGAATTAACAATGTCGAAACGCCACAACTTTATCCAGTATTTCCATGGCGTATTTATGGAGTAGGAAAGGAGAATCTGGACATAGCACGCAATACCTATTTTTATGATTCGGATGCCATCAAATTCCGTTCGCATATCGGATGGAAACAGGACAATATTTGGGCGGCTTGCCTGGGAGTGACCCAAGAAGCGAAAAGGTTATCCCTTGCCAAACTCTCCAACGGACCGCACCGCTTCCCAGCCTTTTGGGGACCGGGCTATGACTGGACACCCGACCATAATTGGGGAGGCAGCGGCATGATAGGACTTCAGGAAATGTTATTGCAAACAAACGGAGAACAAATACTTCTTTTCCCCGCATGGCCGAAAGAATGGAATGTACATTTCAAACTGCATGCTCCTGGTGAAACAACAGTAGAAGCTACTCTGAAAGACGGGAAAGTAACAAACTTGAAAGTTCTACCTGAAAGTAGAAAGAAAGATATCATTATAATGATTGAAAATGAGTTTTTTTTCACCACAGAGGACGCAGAGGACACAGAGGCTTTTTAAACAGTAAATCTATCTGTCTAAGGGAACGTATAGTCTAAGAATTTACTCCCTTTGTGTACATATAGAGAGGAGATTCTTAGACAAGCAGAATGACAGAACCAATAATATATTACAAAAAAACTTTGTGTCCTCTGCGTCCTCTGTGGTGAAAACTCGAATGAAATATATAAATAAAGAACTATGAATAAAAGACCGTTTATCATCTTATCATCTTTTCTGTTACTGTTCTTAGGAATCGAAAAAGGACAGGCGACAGAAACTTACCGTCCTGAAACATCGGTTGCCGGATTTATCCAGCTTCCCGGTAGTGGGCGACAAGTTTATAATTTCAATCCGGGATGGCTATTTTTCAAAGGCGATGTCCGGGGAGCAGAAGCAGTAAACTTTGATGACCGTTCCTGGAAAGTAGTTTCCACTCCCCATACGGTAGAATTAATGCCTGCCGAAGGAAGTGGATGCCGTAATTATCAGGGACCAGCCTGGTATCGTAAACATTTTGTTCTCCCTGCCGAAACAAAAGGCCAACGGGTTGTTCTTCATTTTGAAGCAGCCATGGGTAAACAGATTCTTTATCTGAATGGCAAACGCATCCAGGAACATTTGGGAGGTTATCTACCTTTCACTCTGGATTTGACAGCCAATGGCGTACAAGCCGGAGACTCCTGCCTGCTTGCTGTTTTCACAGACAACAGTGATGACAAATCCTATCCCCCCGGAAAACGCCAATATACACTAGACTTCGCCTATCATGGCGGCATCTATCGTGATGTATGGATGATTGCCAAATCTCCGGTAGCTATCACCGATGCTATTGATTCACAAACCGTTGGCGGTGGAGGTGTATTCGTGCATTTTGATAAGATCAGTGAAAAGAGTGCACAAGTATATGTAAATACGGAAATTCAGAATGAGGATGTGCGTACTGAATCGGTCACTGTAGAAACGACTTTGACAGACGCTGACGGAAAAGTAATCAAACACTGTTCCGGAAAGCTGTCTTTAAAACCGGGAGAGAAGAAATCCATCCAGCAACAGATGGAAGTGAAGAATCCAAAACTCTGGTCACCGGATACACCTTATTTATATAGAGTACAATCCCGTATTAAAAAAGGAAATAAATCTATGGATGGCGGCATTACCCGTGTCGGTATTCGCTTGGCAGAATTTCGTGGAAAAGACGGTTTCTGGCTGAATGGAAAACCTTTCGGTCAACTGGTAGGAGCAAATCGCCATCAGGATTTTGCCTATGTAGGCAATGCTTTACCGAACTCACAGCAATGGCGTGATGCCAAACGTCTGCGTGATGCCGGATGCACCATTATTCGTGTGGCGCATTATCCGCAAGATCCTGCCTTTATGGATGCTTGTGATGAACTCGGTCTGTTTGTGATTGTCGCTACTCCGGGATGGCAGTACTGGAACAAAGATCCGAAATTCGGTGAGTTGGTTCATCAGAATACCCGTGAAATGATTCGTCGCGACCGTAACCATCCTTCCGTACTAATGTGGGAACCTATATTGAATGAGACTCGCTATCCACTTGATTTTGCATTAAAGGCTCTTGAAATCACCAAAGAGGAATATCCTTATCCGGGACGTCCGGTAGCCGCTGCCGATGTTCATTCTGCAGGAGTGAAAGAACATTACGATGTTGTTTATGGCTGGCCGGGTGATGACGAAAAAGAAGACAGGCCGGAACAATGTATTTTCACCCGTGAATTTGGAGAGAATGTGGATGATTGGTATGCTCACAATAATAACAACCGTGCCAGCCGCAGTTGGGGAGAACGCCCGTTATTGGTACAGGCACTTTCACTGGCAAAGAGTTATGACGAGATGTATCGTACTACCGGTTTATTTATCGGTGGTGCGCAATGGCATCCGTTCGATCATCAGCGCGGTTATCATCCTGACCCTTACTGGGGTGGCATCTACGATGCTTTCCGTCAGAAGAAATATGCATACGAAATGTTCCGTAGCCAGTCGCTTGCCGGTCTTCAGCATCCATTGGCAGAATGTGGTCCGATGATATTCATTGCTCATGAAATGTCTCAGTTTTCCGATAAAGATGTGGTTATATTTACCAACTGTGATTCTGTGCGTCTTTCTATTTATGATGGAACGAAAACCTGGACGAAACCGGTAGTCCATGCCAAAGGACATATGCCGAATGCACCGGTTGTATTCGAAAATGTCTGGGATTTTTGGGAAGCACGCGGATATAGCTATACTCAAAAAAACTGGCAAAAAGTAAATATGGTGGCCGAAGGGATCATCAACGGAAAAATAGTATGCACGCAAAAGAAAATGCCTTCCCGGCGTTCCACGAAACTACGCCTCTATGTAGATACTCAAAAAGTGAACCTGATAGCTGACGGCTCCGACTTTATCGTTGTTGTTGCCGAAGTAACCGATGATAGTGGAAATGTACGCCGTCTGGCAAAAGAGAACATTGTTTTCACCATAGAAGGTGAAGGAGAAATCATCGGAGATGCTGCTATCGGCGCCAATCCCCGTACAGTGGAATTTGGTTCTGCTCCCGTGTTGATCCGTTCCACCCGGAAAGCCGGAAAGATGAAAGTGAAAGCCCGTGTACAGTTTGAGGGAACCCAAGCTCCAACAGCGACTGAAATAGAACTGGAAAGCATTCCGGCAGAACTGCCTTTCTGTTATGAGGAATCCACTTACGAAGAACGCAGAACTGCATCGTCCGTTCCGGAAGTAAATTCTTTTAAAGAATCATCAGAAGGAAAAATACAACTGACAGAAGAAGAACGTCAACGGGTATTGGATGAGGTGGAACGCCAGCAAACTGAATTTGGGACAGAGAATTAGGCACGGATTACACGGATTTCATGGTTGCTTTATACATTAATATTTCCAAAAACTGTGAGATCCGTGTAATCTGTGCCTAACTTTATGGTATAAACGAATGATGATGATAAGCTTATATCAAAAAAAAGATTACCTTTGGGGTACGTTTTAATTCCAATTATAGCCACCAATGAGAAAACGAAATATTCTAATACTATTACTATCCATGATAGGCATTTATGCTTTTGCCTATCCGAATATGATTGTAGAACACTACACAGCCGAACGCGGGTTGCCCAATAATATCGTCAACTGCACTTTAAAGGGACAGGATGGGTTTATCTGGTTTGGCACATGGTATGGATTATGTAGTTTCGATGGAAGCAAGTTCCGCTCCTATGATAATCATGACGGTTTTTATTCCACCGACATTCCACCACGTAAGATTCAGCGTATCGTGGAAGATAAAAATGGTTTTCTGTGGATTAAGACCATCGACCGCAAACTCTACCTGTTCGATAAAAGACACGAGAGTTTCCATGCTGTCTATGATGATGTAAAAGAATATTCGGAGAACATCCAGATTATTAAGATTCAGACAACCGAAGACGGGGATGTATTGTTGTTGACAAAAGATAAAAGTCTTTTGCGTGCATATACCGACAAGGAAGGTAAAATAACGATGAAGCAGTTGCACGATTCGCGTCCCAACGTGAATGTGTATGATATGCGTCTGAAACATAACGTATTCTGCGAAACTGCAGAATTTATCAATTGGATTGGTATGGATTATCAGATTTTGTCCCTCCGGAAAGGGGCGGCTCTGAAAGACAAGCCCGCTGACTTTATACAGAAAAAGGTATCTGCCAATCCGGATCAGTTTACTTGTGCCTCCTATAATTCTAAATTCTTATGGTTGGGAGATAAGAAAGGACACATTTATAGTATTGATCCTCAAAATGGAGTTGTCAACCGTTATGAGATACCGGAAATCAAACGCCCGATTTCTAATCTGCTGATAACAGAGTCCGGTCTGATGTACATCACTACTAACGAAGGAACGTACGAGTATAATATCGGTTACAAACAATTGACCAAACTTCCATTCACCATCCCCGAAAAGGACGGCGGAATCATATTTTATGATAAATATGATAAGGTATGGTTTCAGGAGGGTAATCAGGCATTGACCTATTATGATCCTCTGAATAGAAGCTACCACCGATTTACATTCCCCAATCAGAATGCCATCGGCAATTTTGAAATGCAGGATGCCGGTGAACAAGGTATGTTCTTCATGACCCCGGGAGGAGAAATTCTTCTATTCGACAGAGAAAAACTGGAAATGACCCGTATTAACCAATTAAAACCTTTCTCGGATGATCTTCCCAACCAGCTTTTTTTCCATCTTCTGTTGGACAAAGATGGAATCCTCTGGTTAGCATCTACAAGCAGCGGAGTATACAGACTTAATTTCCCCAAAAAGCAATTCCAACTGTTGACGGAAGTTTCTCCTTCTCCGCTAATACCCGAGAGATCAAACTCCTGGAATCAGGGGATACGTGCCCTCTTCCAGGCACAAAATGGCGATATCTGGGTAGGAACCCGTTGGCAGGCGTTGTACCGTCTGGATCGTAACGGACAAGTGAAACAGATCTTCTCGGATAAGAACTATCTATTGGGAACTGTATATCATATTATGGAAGACAAGGACGGTAATCTTTGGTTTTCCACCAAAGGAAATGGGCTTGTCAAAGCTGAACCGGATATGAATTCTCCGCACGGGTTGCGTTTTACCCGTTATATCAATGATCCCAAGAACCCGAATTCTATCAGTAACAACGATGTATACTTTACTTATCAGGACAGCCGGGGACGCATCTGGGTAGGACTATTAGGTGGAGGACTGAATTTGATTTCCGAAGAAAATGGAGCCATCACCTTCATCCATAAATACAATGGACTGAAACAATATCCTGCATACGGCCTTTATATGGAGGTACGTACCATGACGGAAGATGAAGACGGACGTATCTGGGTAGGAACTATGGATGGTTTGATGTCTTTCGACGGGCATTTTTCCACGCCCGAACAGATTCAGTTTGAAACGTACCGTCAAGTCAGTGAAAACTCGAATGTAGCGGATAACGATATTTATGTACTCTACAAAGATACTGATTCTCAAATCTGGGTGAGTGTGTTCGGAGGCGGTTTGAATAAACTGGTTCGTTATGACAAGGAAAAGAGGGAACCTATTTTCAAATCTTATGGTATCCGTGAAGGAATGAATAACGATGTAGTCAAGTCCATCGTAGAAGATAAAAACGGCAACTTGTGGTTTACAACGGAAATAGGTTTGTCTTGCTTCAACAAAGCTACCGAGCAGTTCCGCAATTACGACAAATACGACGGTTTCCTGAATGTGGAGTTGGAAGAGGGCAGTGCACTCCGAACATTGAATGGAGACTTGTGGATTGGCACTCGTCAGGGAATCCTGACATTCTCTCCTGACAAACTGGAAACACTGCATACAAATTATGACACACGTATTGTCGATTTTAAAGTATCCAATCGCGATTTGCGTAGTTTCCGCGAATGTCCGATCTTAAAAGAATCCATCACATACGCTAAAACAATCCGGCTGAACTATAATCAATCCATGTTCACGATTGAATTTGCGGCATTAAATTTCTATAATCAGAACCGGGTGTCATACCGTTATATACTTGAAGGTTATGAAAAAGAGTGGCATTATAACGGGAAGAATCGCATCGCTTCCTACACCAATGTGCCTCCCGGAGATTATACATTCCGTGTAGAAACAATGGATGAAGCCAATCCGGAACTTGTTTCCAACTGCACGCTGGCCGTCACCATTCTTCCCCCCTGGTGGTTAAGCTGGTGGGCAACTCTTATCTATGTGATCTTGGGTCTGGCAGCCCTCTATTTTAGTTTGCGTCTGGCTTTCTTCATGATTAAAATGAAGAACGATATTTATATCGAACAAAAAGTTTCGGAGATGAAAATCAAGTTCTTTACCAATATATCCCACGAATTGCGCACTCCTTTGACATTGATAAAAGGTCCGATACAAGAATTAAGGGAACGTGAAAAGCTGTCTCCGAAAGGATTGCAATATGTGGATTTGATGGAGAAGAACACCAATCAGATGCTGCAATTAGTGAATCAGATACTTGATTTCCGGAAGATTCAAAACGGGAAAATGCGTTTGCATGTGTCATTGATTGATTTTAATGAGATGATAGCCTCTTTCCAGAAAGAGTTCCGCGTGCTTTCCGAAGAAAATGAAATCAGTTTCACTTTCCAGTTACCGGATGAACCGATTATGGTATGGGCGGACAAGGAGAAATTGAGCATTGTGATCCGTAATATCATATCCAATGCATTCAAATTCACTCATTCCGGTGGAAGCATTTATATAACTACCGGATTGACAGACGACGGAAAATGTTGTTATGTACGGGTGGAAGATAACGGGGTAGGTATTCCACAAAATAAACTGACCGAGATTTTTGAACGCTTCTCACAAGGAGAGAATGCGAAAAACTCCTATTATCAGGGCACAGGTATCGGATTGGCACTTTCAAGGGAAATCGTTAATCTTCATCACGGACAGATTCGTGCTGAAAGTCCTGAAGGACAGGGGGCAGTGTTTATTGTGGAACTCCTGATGGATAAGGAGCATTATCGTCCGTCGGAAGTTGACTTTTATGTGGGAGGTACGGAAACAGTTCCCGTTTCTGTGGAACAGGAACCTGTTGCCAATGCCATATCCGAAGAAGATACAGAAGAAGAACCGGAAATTGATGCTTCATTACCGACCCTTTTGTTGGTTGAGGATAATAAGGACCTTTGCCAGTTGATAAAACTTCAGTTGGAAGATAAGTTCAATATCCATATTGCCAATAACGGAGTAGAAGGTTTAAAGAAAGTGCACCTGTATCATCCTGATATCGTAGTGACCGATCAGATGATGCCTGAAATGGATGGCCTTGAAATGTTGCAATCTATTCGCAAAGATTTCCAGATCAGCCATATTCCTGTTATTATCCTGACTGCAAAGAATGATGAGGGTGCCAAGACCAAAGCTATTACTTTGGGAGCAAATGCCTACATCACCAAACCTTTCAGCAAGGAATACTTGTTGGCACGTATCGACCAGCTGCTTGCCGAACGGAAATTGTTCCGTGAACGAATCCGCCAGCAAATGGAAAACCAGACAACGACCGAAGAAGACAGCTACGAACAATATCTGGTAAAGAAAGACGTGCAGTTCCTTGAAAAGATACATCAGGTCATTGAAGAAAATATGGACGACAGTGATTTTAATATTGACACCATAGCATCCGGTATCGGATTAAGTCGTTCGGCATTCTTCAAGAAACTAAAGAGTCTTACCGGTCTGGCCCCTGTAGATTTGGTAAAAGAGATTCGTTTAAATAAATCCATCGAGTTGATTAAGAACACGGATTTAAGTGTCTCCGAAATTGCTTTTGCTGTCGGATTCAAGGATTCGGGATACTACAGCAAGTGTTTCCGGAAGAAATATAATCAGACCCCTCGCGAATATATGAATGAATGGCGGAAAGGAGAGAGATAACCGATTACAAAATGCTTTCTTAATCGTCCTTTTAGAAACCTATTAAGATTCGAAAGAATGAATAACATTAAGAAAGTATTATCAGCGTGGATGCTGGTTGCCTGTGTACTACCTGTGGCAGCCCAGTATCCTGTAATTCCGGACTCGGTAAAAGAAAGAGGAGCAAAACAAGAAGCGGAGTTCGAACGGAAATCCGACGCGGCATGGGAAAAAGCTTTGCCGACAGTTTTAGAAGAAGCAAAGAAAGGCCGCCCTTATAAGCCATGGGCCTCCAAACCCGAAGATTTGATAAAGAGCAATATCCCGGCCTTCCCCGGTGCGGAAGGGGGAGGTATGTACACTCCCGGTGGACGTGGAGGAAAAGTGATTGTTGTCACTTCTTTGGAAGATTCCGGTCCCGGAACATTCCGCGAAGCCTGTGAAACAGGAGGTGCACGTATCATTGTGTTTAATGTTTCGGGAGTGATTCGTCTGAAAAGCCCGATCAGTGTACGCGCTCCTTATGTAACCATTGCCGGACAAACAGCTCCCGGAGATGGTATCTGTATCACCGGACAATCTTTCCTGATCGATACACACGATGTCGTGATTCGTCACATGCGCTTCCGTCGCGGTGCGCAGGACGTAGCTTTCCGTGATGATGCGGTAGGAGGGAATGCAGTAGGAAACATCATGGTAGACCATTGCTCTGCCAGTTGGGGATTGGATGAAAATATGTCTATCTACCGTCATGTGTATAACAGAGGGGCAGACGGACACGGTCTGAAACTTCCGACAGTAAACATTACCATTCAAAATTCGATTTTCTCTGAAGCACTGGATACATACAACCATGCTTTTGGCGCAACCATCGGTGGTCACAACAGTATGTTCTGCCGGAATCTCTTTGCTTCCAACATCAGTCGGAACAGTTCGGTGGGTATGGACGGTGATTTTAACTTCGTCAATAATGTTGTCTTCAACTGGTGGAATCGTTCTGTAGACGGAGGTGACCACAACAGTTTCTACAACATGATAAACAACTACTTCAAACCCGGCCCCATCACTCCGCTAGGCAAGCCAATCTCTTATCGTATTCTCAAACCGGAAGCAGGACGTGACAAAAACAAACCTCTCTCATTCGGAAAGGCTTATGTAAACGGAAATATTGTTCATGGCAATGCCAAGGTCACAAAAGATAACTGGGACGGAGGCGTACAACTGAAAGAAGATGTGGATGCCGCAAAGTTTTTACCATTAATTAAATCGGATGAAGCTTTCAAAATGCCTCCGGTTACTGTGATGGATACCAAAAAAGCTTATACCTTTGTATTGGATAATGTAGGAGCCACTTTCCCAAAACGGGACGCTGTGGATGCCCGTGTTATAAAGACCGTGCAAACAGGAAAAGCCATTTATGTGAAAGATGCACCGGAGTTTGTCTCTCCTTATGTGAAAAGACGGTTACCGGCTGATTCTTATAAGCAGGGCATCATTACAGACATTCGTCAGGTAGGCGGACTTCCCGAATATAAAGGAGAAGCAGTAGTAGACTCGGACGGCGACGGTATGCCGGATGCCTGGGAAATAGCTAACGGTCTGAATCCGAATGACCCGACCGACGCAACTATGGACTGCAATGGTGACGGATATACCAATATTGAAAAATACATCAATGGTATAGACACTAAAAAGAAAGTGGACTGGACAGATTTGAAGAACAATTACGATACATTGTCTAAACGGAAAAGTCTGTTATAAGCAGATGAAAAAAGATTAAAGATGATTGGATTGAATATACAAGTAAGAACTATCCTTCTGGGATTATTAAGTATTGGGTTTGTGCAAAGTTATGCGCAAACCTTTGCTTTACAGGTTAAGAATGACCAAATCACTTACCTGAATGACGATCGGGGAAACCGTATTCTCGATTTTTCTACATGCGGATACAAATCTTCCGAACAGGATATTCCTTCTGTCCGCAATGTTGTGTTTGTCTCCTGGAAAGCAGGAGATAACACTGCACGTATTCAACGTGCCATTGATTATGTAGCCTCGCTGTCTCCCGATGCTTCCGGTTTTCGTGGAGCGGTTTTGCTCGATCAGGGAGAGTTTGCCCTGTCCGGCAGTATTCGTATCTCCACCTCCGGAATTGTATTGCGGGGAATGAATAAAGAAAAAACAATACTGCTGAAGAAAGGCGTAGACAGAGGTGCCCTTATTTATATGGAAGGAATAGACGACTTGAATGTACAAGACACTTTGCAGGTACTTTCAAACTATGTTCCGGTAAACACACGAACATTGGAAGTGGCTTCAGGCATTTCTCTGAAAAAAGGAGATCGTGTAATGGTTGTCCGTCCTTCCGGCAAGGAGTGGATTGCCTCTTTGGGTTGTGACATCTTTGGAGGAGGTATCAGTGCGTTAGGATGGAAAGAAGGGGATATGGATCTGACCTGGGACAGAACAGTCAGTGAAGTAAATGGCAACCAGATAACATTGGATGCTCCGCTGGCCGTAGCTCTGGATGCTAAATATGGTGCTTCTTCTCTATTGACTTATCAATGGAACGGACGTATCTACGATTGTGGAGTAGAGAATATGACACTGATCTCTGATTACGACAAGCGTTATCCTAAAGATGAAGATCATTGCTGGACAGGTATTTCCATTGAGAATGCGGAAAACTGTTGGGTAAGACAACTCAATTTCAAACATTTTGCAGGAAGTGCCGTGATTGTTCAGCGTACAGGTTCCAAAATCACTGTCGAAGACTGTATCTCAAGAGAACCTGTTTCAGAAATCGGAGGAATGCGCCGTTGCACTTTCCACACACTGGGACAACAAACTTTATTTCAACGTTGCTACTCGGAACGAGGTATTCATGACTTTGCTGCAGGATATTGTGCAGCCGGTCCCAACGCTTTTGTACAATGTGATTCATACGAATCTTTAGGATTCAGCGGCTCTATTGATGCCTGGGCATGTGGACTGTTGTTCGATGTAGTAAATATCGACGGTCATAACCTGACTTTCAAGAATTTGGGACAAGATAAAAATGGAGCCGGTTGGAATACGGCAAACAGCTTGTTCTGGCAATGTACCGCAGCAGAAATCGAATGCTATGCTCCGGCAAAGGATGCGATGAACCGTGCATACGGCTGTTGGGCACAGTTCTCCGGTGACGGCGAATGGGCGCAATCCAACAATCACGTACAACCTCGCAGTATCTTTTATGCCCAATTGGAAGAACGATTGAATAAAGAATGTGCAGAACGTGCACGTATCTTGCCTAGAAATACAAGTGCAACCAGTAGCCCTACAGTTGAAGTGGCTATGGAACTGGCTAAAGAGGCTTATCATCCACGGTTAACGTTGGAACATTGGATAGACGATCATAAGTTTGCTCTTTCGGTGGAGTCAGCCGGAGTGAAATCAGTTGATGACATTAAAGAGAAGAGGGGAGCCTCATTAGCTGCAAATTCTTCTACTACCCAATCACACACTCAACCGGAAGTAACTATCACTAACGGACGTATCCAAATGGATGGTATTTTATTGGTTGGAAACAGTCATACCACCCCTTGGTGGAATGGAAAGCTCAAAACCAATTATCTAAAAAAGGCAAGTCCGGCCATTACCCGATTTGTTCCGGGACGCGAGGGACTGGGATTGACAGACCGCATTGATTCTGTTATCAATTTTATGAAACAGAAAAACATACTTGTTTTCGATCAGAACTATGGTCTTTGGTATGACCGCCGTCGCGATGACCACGAACGGATTCGCCGTCGGGATGGTGATGTATGGGGACCTTTCTACGAGCAGCCATTCGGACGCAGCGGTCAGGAAACAGCGTGGGAAGGATTGAGCAAATATGATTTGAAACGTCCCAATACATGGTACTGGAGTCGTTTAAAAGAGTTTGCGGAAAAAGGAAATAAAGACGGACTGCTTTTGTTTCATGAGAACTATTTCCAGCACAACATTCTGGAAGCCGGTGCACATTGGGTAGATTCTCCGTGGAGAAGCAGCAATAACATCAATCAGACCGGATTTCCTGAACCTGCTCCATTTGCCGGTGACAAACGAATCTTTGTAGCGGATATGTTCTATGACGTCAGCCATCCTGTTCGTCGTGAATTGCACAGGCAATATATACGTCAATGCCTGAATAACTTCGCAGACAATTCGAATGTAATTCAGTTGACAAGTGCTGAATTTACAGGACCGTTGCACTTCGTACAGTTCTGGTTGGATGTGATAGCCGAATGGGAGACTGAAACCGGAAAGAAAGCAAAAGTGGCATTAAGTACAACGAAAGATGTGCAGGATGCTATCCTTGCAGACCCCAAACGCGCTGCCATAGTAGATATCATTGATATCCGTTACTGGCATTATAAGACGGACGGGATCTTTGCGCCGGAAGGTGGAAAGAATATGGCACCGCGTCAGCACATGCGTAAGATGAAAGTAGGAAAAGTCACTTTCAATGAAGCATATAAAGCTGTCAATGAGTATCGACAGAAGTTTCCCCAGAAGGCAGTGACGTTCTACGCACAGAATTATCCGGCTATGGGATGGGCTGTATTCATGGCTGGTGGTTCATGTCCTGTAATTCCATGCACAGATAAGGCATTCCTGAAGGATGCAGCAGCCATGGAAGTGGAAGAAACGAATACGGATGAGTACAAGAAAATGGTAAAATCTGATATTGGAAGTATCATTTATTCCAAGTCCGGAACAGAAATTCCTGCTCAATTATCGTCCGGGAAGTATGCATTAAAATACATCCACCCTGCTTCCGGAAAGATTGAAGTAATAAATAAGTCGTTGAAAATAAATGGATTATATAACCTAAAGGTACCTGATAATAAAGAAGGTATTTACTGGTTCCATAAGCTATAAAACAGAAAATCCCGTTGAAGAGTCTTCAGCGGGATTTTTGGTTTTTATAGGTAAATTCTAGTAAAAGAGTGTTATAAAACATGATACTTGTTTTTTCAATCCACAAACCAGATTTTACCTAAGGTTGCGGTCGATACTGCTTAGTTTTGCAACATCAAATCAATCGAATTAATGCTATGATGGAACAGACTAATCATTCAACCGAAACTTTACTCGCTTCTTTTCAAGCGGGAAACATGGCAGCTTTTTCACAGCTGTATAATTTGCACATCAATGTCCTTTTTAATTACGGATTGAAGTTGACCACTGATAAAGAGTTGCTGAAAGATTGTATTCATGACATTTTCGTGAAACTCTATACAAAGAAAGATGAATTAGGCACCATTGATAATTTGAGATCATACTTATTCATCTCATTAAAGAATAAACTTTGTGATGAACTTCGCAAACGTATGTATATGTCTGATACGGCAGTAGAGGAAGTTAGCGTGGCTACTCCTACAGATGTAGAAGATGATTATATGGAAGAAGAACAGCGCAAGAATGAATTTTCATTGGTTAGACGTCTGCTGGATCAATTATCTCCCCGCCAGCGTGAAGCGCTTACCTTATATTATATAGAAGAAAAGAAATACGAGGATATTTGTGAGATTATGAATATGAATTATCAGTCTGTACGCAACTTGATGCATCGCGGACTGACAAAGTTGCGTACTCTGGCAAGTTAATTTTAGTAAAAAGATAAACTGGTTGAGTACATATACAGGATAACGTCGTCCTATTTATGTAAACGCTTAAAAAGGATGCGATATGTGCTCAAAGGTAAAAGATTTTTTGACGGATGATGATTTTATCAACTATGTGCTGGGTGTAACTCCACAATCAGCTTCCCAATGGGAAACTTATTTCAGAGAGCACCCGGAGGAGATGGCAGATGCAGAAGAAGCTAAAGCCGTGTTATTGGCTCCGGCAAATGTAGTCTGCGACTTCTCAATAGTTGAAAATAACGAATTAAAAGATAGGATTATTAGTAGTATAAAAGATTTTTCGGGTATTTTGTAGATAGGTTAGATAGTTAGATAAAGTGTTAGGTTAGTTAAGGCATTAAAAGATTGACGCAGTCTTTCACAGGAAGTTTAATTTTAAACACTGTGAAAGACTGTGTTTTTTATTTATCCTGTTCAGGCTTTCCTGTGGATTCCTGAATATCGAAAGCGCTGCTGAAGCTGACAATTAATACAATGCATCCACCCAATATGCCAATAATCATATAAGCAATACGAATATCGAATGCTTGTGAAATGGCACCGATAAGGAGAGGAGCAATCAGCGAACCTATAAAACTGATACTTGACAGAATGGTAAGTGCAATGCTGACCGGTGTTTTCGATTTGGCTCCTACGAAGCTATACAAAGTAGGTACAATGCAAGATATTCCCAAACCGACCAGCATAAAACCCAATGAATTGATGATGACTTTCATAGCCATAGATTCAAAAACACCTCCTAACAAGGCAGAGATAAAAAAGCCGATACAAATAAAGCTACCCGCCAGTTGCAAGACTTTCTTCTTTCCCCAAAGCTGATAAGCGTAGTTAGTCAAAAAACGCCCTGTTGCCATCATAATCATGAACACAAGAAAACCGATCTGCAACGATTTAGGTACGTGAACTACTGATTCGAAATAAACGGCACTCCAATCAAACATCGCACTTTCTACAATCAGTGCAAACAGCCCGACAAGTCCTAGCTGCAAAAGCAACATTTCCGGTTTTTGAAACAATAACCGGAAGCCATTGGGGGCTTTGGCCATACTTCTTTCCTTCGTTTCAAAAACCTCCACTTGCTGCGGTGCGCTCTCCTGCAAATAGTTTCGTCCGGAAAGCACTATTATAAAGATGACAATGAATATAAGTGTATAGTGCCAGATAGGGGAGACTCCTGCCAGAATCATCACAAAACCGATAAGTGCCCCGGCACATGCTCCTAAGCTCCATCCTCCATGAAAAGTTGCCATAATGGTTTTACCATACAGGCGTTCCACTTCAATCCCTTGTGTATTGAATGATATATCGCACAAATTCCAAAACACACCGAAACAAAATAGTAAAAAGCCCAGCAGATAGACTTCATGAGCTAGTCCGATGCAAAGCAAGGAAGAAGCATATCCCAGAATACTGACCTGTACCATACTCCGGCTTCCCAACTTCGAAACAAGATAGCCCGCCAAAGGTATCGCCACAAATTTTCCTACAGGAATCATAAACAAGATCAATCCCCAATAAAAGGCATAATTTGCAGCAAAAACATCTTTGAAATCAGGAATCCGGCTAGCCCAACTTGCCATACAAAGTCCTTGAGCAAAGAAAAAAGTCAATATGGCAAAACGTATTCTCTCTTTGGGATGCGTAAATTGGTTATTCATGCATTTTTTATTTTTAATCGCGGCAAAGGTATCTATTTTTTTTGTACTTTTGCGCCCGATTAAAAAATATCATATTCATGAAGACAGGCGAATCTTTATTATCCATAGGTAAATTTATTGCAGAATATTCAGCCCATTTAATGGGAGCCGGAGTACACACCTCGCGGGTAGTACGCAATACAAAGCGTATCGGAGAGGCTTTCGGGTTAGATGTAAAATTAAGCGTATTTCATAGAAATATCATTCTGACTATTATAGACAAAGACACAAACGAGGCTTGTAATGAGGTTATAGACATTCCTGCACACCCGATCAGTTTTGAGCATAATTCAGAGTTAAGTGCCTTGAGCTGGGAAGCAGTAGACCATCATTTGTCATTGGAGGAATTGAAAGATAGATATAAAAAGATTATTTCTGCTCCGCGGATACACCCTCTTTTCGTTTTATTATTAGTAGGATTTGCCAATGCGTCTTTCTGTAAATTGTTCGGTGGTGATTTAATTTCCATGGGAATTGTATTTTCTGCTACTATTACAGGATTCTACCTGAAACAACAAATGCAGATGAAGAAGATCAACCATTACGTCGTATTTATTGTCTCGGCTTTTGTTGCTTCCCTGTGTGCTTCCACCGCGTTGATTTTCGATACAACCTCGGAGATCGCAATGGCAACCAGCGTACTTTATCTTGTGCCCGGTGTTCCTTTGATTAATGGCGTGATTGACGTAGTAGAAGGATACGTGTTAACAGGATTTGCCCGTCTGACAGAAGCTTCTTTGTTAATTGTCAGCATCGCTATCGGACTTTCCTTCACATTATTAATGGTAAAAAACAGTTTAATTTGATATGATAGCACTTGACATTCTTACTGATGGATTTTTTGCAGCAGTAGCAGGTATAGGATTTGGAGCGATTTCCGATCCTCCTTTGCGTGCATTCAAGATGATTGCTATACTGGCAGCATTGGGGCACGCTTGTCGTTTTTGCTTAATGACTTATTTAGGTGTGGATATTGCCACAGGTTCTTTGTTTGCCGGATTAGTGATCGGCTTCGGCAGTTTGTGGCTGGGGAAAAAAGTATATTGCCCGATGACAGTACTTTACATTCCGGCATTGCTTCCCATGATTCCGGGTAAGTTTGCCTACAACATGGTATTTTCACTCATCATGTGCCTGCAGAATGTGAATGATCCGGATAAGCTGGACAAGTTCATGTCAATGTTCTTCTCTAACACTCTGATAGCAAGTACAGTGATTTTCATGTTGGCAGTAGGAGCTACTTTCCCGATGTTCCTGTTCCCACATAGGGCCTTTTCATTAACAAGACATTAAAAACTACTTTTATGGAGATTTTTTGGAGAACAATTGCATATTATAATTCAGCTACCTGGCTTTTACAGATAGTTATTATCCTGATTGGTATTGCATTGACCGGATTGCTTATCGGTAAACCACGCCCGTGGGTGAAAATGGCGATGAAGTTCTATATGATAGGTCTTTATACATGGATTTCTGTGGTCTACTATTATATCTATTGTGAAGAGCGCAGTTATAATGGGGTGATGGCAATGTTCTGGGGCGTTATGGCTGTCATTTGGGTATGGGATGCAATCACGGGATATACGACCTTCGAGCGTACCCACAAATATGATCTATTGTCTTACGTCCTGTTGGCAATGCCTTTTATATATCCTCTGGTTTCACTGGCACGCGGACTCTCGTTCCCGGAAATGACTTCTCCGGTAATGCCTTGTTCGGTAGTTGTGTTTACCATCGGATTATTACTGCTGTTTGCACAAAAAGTCAATATGTTTCTGGTATTGTTCCTTTGCCACTGGTCATTGATCGGATTATCCAAAACTTATTTCTTCCAGATTCCGGAAGATTTCCTGTTGGCAAGTGCCACAATTCCCGGATTGTATCTTTTCTTCAGAGAATATTTCCTGAACAATCTGCATGCCGACACCAAGCCGAAAGCCAAATATATCAATTGGCTATTGATAAGCGTTTGCGTCGGACTGGCTGTGCTGCTGACTACTACCATGTTTTTAGAATTAGTTCCGAAGAATTGATCCGGAACACATAGAAGATATTCAAATCAAAAAAGTCTTTCTAGCTTTAATGGCTATGAAAGACTTTTTGCATTATATCACATTTACTTAATTGCGTAAAATATCCGCAGAGCATACTGCATCACCGCATCAGGCAACCACTTTTTACTCTTTGCAAACAACACCTGTATCCAGGGACCTACTTTCGTTCGGAAAGGAGGATTTGTACGCTCCACTATTTTACAGATTGCAGCAGCCAACTTCCGTGGATGGCATCCATTACGTTCCTCTTTTCCTATGATCTCCAATGATTTCCGGAAGCTTTCTCCATAATCGGCATCCAGTCTTGTCTGTTCGGAAATATTCCGGTTATCAGTAAATCCAGTGTTGAAGTCTCCCGGTTCTACCACGCAAACCTTTATATTGAACGGATGAACCTCTAAAGCCAATGCTTCGCTATATCCTTCCACCGCAAATTTGGAAGCAGAATAAAATCCCTGATAAGGGATGCCCATTACACCACCAATAGAGCTGATATTGATGATCTTCCCTTTTCGGTTTTTACGCATGACAGGCAATACCTCCCGGCACATATTCACTACACCAAAGAAATTGGTATTCATCTGTATGTTTACTTCCTCTTCCGTAGCAAGTTCTAATGCACCGCCAATACCCATCCCGGCATTATTAATCAGTACGTCAATCCGTCCCTGTTCCGATAGAATCCTATCAACAGCTTGGCGGATAGAAAGTGAATTGGTAACATCGACAACCAGCATTTTCACCTCATTCATGTCTTCGGAAAGTTTCCGACTTGTTCCATAAACAATGTGCCCTTGTTCTGATAACATTTGAGCGGTAATCTTTCCAAATCCGGAAGATGCTCCGGTTATAAGTATAACTTGTGGTTGCATATAACTTGTATTTCCGACAAATATAAAGAGAATAACCGAATGTTTTGTTTTAACCAATAAGGTTATTTCTCTAAAATAGCAGTCATTTTCTCCCGCCAATCTTCACCATTTTTCGGCTGGAAAGTTTCAAATCCCAGTTCTTTGCCGATTTGGATATTCGAGGCGCCGTCATCCACAAATAAAGTTTCAGAAGGAATGATATTGCAATCGTTCACCATATAATCGAATATTTCCGGTGCAGGTTTTGTATGACCGACCTGATAAGACAGATATAGTTTGTCACAGTAATCATTCAACGGCTTTTTCCTCAACGAGAAATCAGGGCTGCATGCCCATGACATAACGAAAGGATTGGTATTACTTAAAATATACACATGATATGACTTTCTCAATTCCAATATATAATCGAGTTTATTTAGATTCACTTCATTGAAAAAGCCCAGCCATGCCTGTTTAGTTTCCTCCATCGTCAATGAACGGCCACATAAATCCCCCAGTTGTTTCCGAAACTCATCCGCACTTAGCTTACCTTCTTCCAGTTCTTGAAAGATGCCGGTCTGGTGATATTTATCCAGACGAGTGTCGGCATCTGCCAGTCCCAGTTTGATAAATGCCTGAACAGCTTTGTCGCGGTCAATATCTACAATTACCCCTCCAAAATCAAATACAATGTTTTTAATCATGATATATAATTTTTTTGTTTGCTACAAAGATACGGCTTATCTTCTTAATTAGCAGTGCACAATGGCTTGATATTTGTCAAAAAAACATAGTGACGCTATCCTTGCCAAATAGTGTCACTATCACACCCGGATAGCGTAGCTATAAGGAGCGGATAGCGTCACTATACTTTTTGTATGACTTAGGGAAGGATAAATACCGATTATTTTTTATATTTGCAAATCCAATCAATCCTTTGTAAAGACAGAAATAGAGTTATGAATAACCTTCGAATTTTATTGTATATGATGCTCCTTTCATTGGCTGCATGCCATCCGGAAGGAACGAGTGTGAAGCAAGGGTTAGACAAAGCCGCACAGCTCATGGCGCAGGACCCGGATACGGCATCTATTATTCTTGAGACTATTCAGACAAGTCAAATGAATGAAGCTCAACTGGCAGAATATAATTTATTGTGTACCCAACTCAACGAGGACAAAAGTATTCCTCATTCTTCTGATAAGCAGATCAGGCAGGCGGCATCTTATTATGAGAAGAATGGCAATGAATATCAAAAATCAAAAGCATATTATTATCTTGCCTGTGTAGAAAGTGATCTGGAACAGCAAGAGGAGGCAGAAATCCACTTTAAGGAGGCAATCAAACTTGCCAAAGAAACAGAGGAATACGATCATCTGGCAAAAATCTGCAAACGATGTAGTCTTTATTATCAGAAATACGGTAACTTTGATGAAGCACTGGAAATGGAAAGAAAGGCATACGCCAGTCAGTTGATGTTGAATGACGGTAAAAACGATTCCTCAGTGATTCTTTCTTCTGCTTTAGGAATGTTTGGTGTGATGTCTTTATTGCTTGGACTACTCTGGAAGAAAAACCGGCACGTACTTTCCCAACTGGATCTTTTCAAAGAAGAAATACTGAAGAAAGATGTTGAATCGGATAAGCTGATGTTGCAATGTAACCACCTTGAAGAGAAGTATCAGTCTCTTCAACTACATATCTATGAAAGTTCTCCCGTTATCTCAAAAGTACGACAGTTTAAAGAACGGAATGTTTTGTCTTCTAAGATCCCTTCTTTCTCCGAGAAAGACTGGACAGAGTTACTGCGACTTCAGGAAAATGTTTATGGACTTGTATCTAAATTAAAAGAAATAGGTCCGAAGCTCACGGAAGAGGATTTAAGGGTATGTGCTTTTCTGCGGGAGGGAGTCCAACCTGCTTGCTTTTCTGATTTAATGAAACTGACTACAGAAACGCTGACCCGGAGAATCTCCAGAATAAAAACGGAGAAACTGATGTTGGCAAATTCTAAAGAGTCACTGGAAGATATTGTGAAATCATTGGGGGCTCCTTCATTTTAGTACAGCAATTAATTATTATCTGGTAATGATTCATTATCTCCTTACTACATTTAAGGATTCTCGTTGCAGAGATTAATGGTTTTTAGTACAGAAATTAGTAATCTTTTATGCAGTCGGGTAGTTGTCCCGTTATAACGGGACGATGGTCATCCTATAGGGTGACAAATGTCACTTTATAAGGTGATATTTGTCATTCTGTAATATGATTATCTGTCTTCAAAAAGATTGAAATCACTAAAGATACGAAATTAAATAGTAAAAAGCAAGAGTGACACTTGTTTTTCCTAATATCCTAATGAATCCATATGTGACACCTTGGCATTCTCATGCCATTTACTATCCTATGCCATTGCTTTATTTGTACCTGATTTATCTTCTGTCTGTTTTCGTCTATTCTTTCATCTTTGTTATTGTTGATTATCAACATCTTATCGTTAACTCCCGTCCGTAACCGTCCGGTAAAAAATACCAGTTTTGGCAACATGTCCTGTAACTTTGCAAACAAAAAAGTACAGAACAATGAGCAACTTATTATTTAAAAGATGGAATGATTTCGGTGGGTGGCTGGTCTTTCTGATAGCAGCGTTTGTGTATGGAATGACCATCGAACCTGCCGCAAGTTTTTGGGATTGTCCCGAATTTATTTCTTGTGCTGAAAAATTACAGATAGGGCATCCACCGGGAGCACCTTTCTATATGCTTGTCGGAAACCTGTTTACCCAGTTTGCTTCCGATGCTTCGCAAGTATCGGGAATGGTTAACTTTTTAAATGCACTATTGAGTGCCGGTTGTATCTTGTTTCTTTTCTGGAGTATTACCCGATTAGTGAGAGCCTTGCTTGTGGGCGATGAACGGAAATTATCTGTCATGGATGTTATTATCATTCTGGGAGCAGGTTTTGTGGGAGCTTTAGCTTATACTTTCAGTGATACATTCTGGTTTAGTGCGGTAGAGGGGGAGGTATATGCTTTCTCTTCTTTCCTTACAGCCTTGGTATTTTGGATGATTCTTCGCTGGCAGGATGAAGCAGATTCTGTGTCCGGTGACCGCTGGATTATCCTGATAGCCTATATTATAGGTCTTTCAATCGGAGTGCATTTGCTTAATCTGCTTTGTATTCCTGCCATTGTATTAGTGTTCTACTACCAAAAATATCAGACTCTATCACTCAAGGGAGTTATTGGGGCCATTGCATTATCCGGTATTCTTATTGTATTGATTCTTTTTATTTATATACCCGGAATGGCTGATGTAGGAGGATGGTTCGAATTATTCTTTGTCAATGTGATGGGATTACCCTTCCAGTCAGGATTGATCGTCTTTCTGGGTTTGGTCCTGTTTTTACTGATAGGAGCCATTTATCGGTTTAGAAAACGCATCGTGAATACCGGTTTGTGGTGTTTACTCATGCTCACCATAGGATATACCACTTATGCGGTCATACTCATTCGTGCCAATGCTAATACGCCACTCAACGAGAATGCACCGGATAATATTTTCACGCTCAAAAGCTACCTGAATCGCGAACAGTATGAAAGTGCTCCTTTACTTTATGGGAGAACCTATGCATCCGAACCGGAGTATGTGCCCGAAGGAGACTATTACAAGGTAAAGACCGAAAAAGGGACTGCTATCTATCGACCGGATAAGAAAGAAGGCAAGTATAAAATTATCCGCTATAAAGAAGACGTGTGCTACACTCAAAATATGTTGTTTCCACGAATGTGGAATGATCGTTCGGCCGCTTCTTACAAAGGATGGTCCGGAGGAGGTGCAAATGAGGCTCCCACACAAAAAGAGAACCTGACTTATTTTATCACATACCAACTCAACTACATGTACTGGCGCTATTTTCTATGGAATTTTGTCGGACGACAGAATGATATTCAAGGAAGCGGTGAACCGGAACATGGTAACTGGATTACAGGAATTTCCTGGCTCGATAATCTGCGGCTGGGGGATCAAAAACTTTTGCCGGAATCTTTGCGTGAGAACAAAGGTCACAATGTGTTCTATGGCTTACCATTATTATTAGGATTACTCGGTATCTATTGGCAATGGACACGCGGGAAAAAAGGCAAGCAGCAATTCAGTGTCTTATTTTTCCTTTTCTTCATGACGGGATTGGCTATTGTGCTCTATCTGAATCAGACTCCCGGACAACCTCGTGAACGGGATTATGCGTATGCAGGTTCGTTTTATGCGTTCGCTATCTGGATTGGAATGGGAGCCGCCGGATGCTGTGACATGTTTCGCAGAAAACAGGCAAAAATCCTCCCGGTCAACTTACTCATGCTGCTTTGCCTGTTTGTCCCCATACAAATGGCAAGCCAGACTTGGGATGACCACGATCGAAGCAACCGGTATACCTGTCGTGACTTTGGAGCTAACTATCTGATGACACTTCCCGACAAAGGAAATCCGATTATATTCTGTAACGGGGATAATGATACGTTTCCCTTGTGGTATAATCAGGATACGGAAGAAGTACGCAGAGATGTACGTATCTGCAATTTAAGTTATGCGCAGACCGACTGGTACATTTATCAGCAACAATGTCCTCTATACGATGCTCCCGGACTACCGATCAGTTGGGATCAAAATCAATACCAGGAAGGGAAGAACGAATATGTGGCTGTTCGTCCGGAATTGAAGAAACAGATAGAAGCATTGTATCAGAAACATCCCGAAGAAGCCCGTGATAGTTTTGGAGATGATCCGTATGAAATAAAGAATATCCTGAAATATTGGGTGTTTGCGGAGAAACAGGAATTCCATGTGATACCTACCGATACAATAAATATCCATATTGATAAGGATGCAGTACTCCGTTCGGGAATGATGTTGCCTGAAGCCATTCGTCATTTAAAAGGGGAAGAACTAAGAGATGCAATACCGGATAAACTGTCTATTTCTCTAAAAGATATACGTCTGCTGACTAAAGTGGACTTACTCATGCTCGAGATCTTGGCTAACTGTAACTGGGAACGTCCCCTGTACATGGCTATCTCGGTAGGCAACTCCGGTAAACTGAAGTTTGATGACTACTTTGTTCAGGAAGGGTTAGCATTCCGGTTTACTCCTTTCAACTATAAAGAATGGGGAGACGTAGAAGAAGGCAACGGATATGCCATAGATACGGAGAAGCTCTACGAGAATGTGATGAACAGATATAAATACGGAGGATTGGATACTCCCGGACTTTATCTGGACGAAACAACCCTGCGCATCTGTTATTCTCATCGAAGGCTCTTTGCGCAACTGGCTAAAGAACTGGTGAAACAAGGAGACGACATCCGTGCCAGAAAAGTATTGGAATATGCTGGGCAAGCTATTCCGGCATATAATGTTCCCGAAGTATTCGAGAGTGGTTCGTATGATATAGCCACCGCTTATGCTTCCATAGGAGAAACAGAGAAAGCGATTCCTTTATTGAATCATCTGATAGCAGAATCGGAAAATTATATCGACTGGGCTTCCTCATTGGGAGATAACCGGATAGAGATGGTTCAACGGGATTGTTTGTATAGGTTCTGGCAATGGAATCAGTGCAATGAATTACTGAAGAATATGGATAAAGAGAGATATGAACAGAGGATTCAGCAATTTGAAAAGAAATATATGCGCTTTACTCAACTAATGAATGATCACAACTAAATTCAAAGAATATGAAATCGAAAAGAATAAGAGAAGAAGAAATAAAAACTGTATTGGGCAAAAGAAATTACGTCATCTTAATTATCGGCTCGATATTGATTATCATAGGATATATATTAATGAGCGGCGAGGGGAGTACCTCTGCCGCCTATAATCCCGATATATTTAGTGGAACACGTATACGCATTGCCCCGTTATTGTGTTTATTGGGGTATCTGCTGAATGTATTTGGTATTCTCTATCGGTCATTAAAATAGAATAAATCTTTCTAATATCATTAATATTTCAAAAAAGACCATCTTTATAAAATAAATTATTGCTTCTTTTGTCCCAATGAAATGAAAGTTGGGAAATAGTATGAATAACAATATTGATATAAAAACGTTGGAGGCCTTTCAGGATGGGAATCACAAGGCCTTTGAGACTATTTTTATTGCATACTACAACAAAACCAAAGCATTTATTGACGGATATATAAAATCGGAGCCTGATGCAGAAGAGCTGACAGAGGATTTATTTGTCAATCTTTGGATCAACCGTCATTCGATTGATATGTCTAAATCATTCAATTCTTATTTGCACACCATTGCAAGAAATGCAGCAATCAACTTTCTGAAACATAAATATGTGTCCGATGCCTACCTGAACCATAATCAAGAAACAGGATATAGCTCTACTTCCGAAGAAGACCTTATTGCCAAGGAATTGGAAATGTTGATTGACAAACTTGTCGGAGGAATGCCCGAACAACGGAGAATGATCTATACATTAAGTCGCAATGAAGGATTATCCAATGCCGAGATTGCCGAACGACTGAACACTACCAAAAGAAATGTTGAAAGCCAGCTAAGCCTCGCTTTGAAAGAGATACGGAAGGTCATTTCATGTTTTCTGTTATCATTATTGTAACTTTATTTTCTTCTTTACTTATTTTTTCATAAAAAATATTCATTTTCTTATTGAGCTTTTTGCCACCAAACTGTATATATAGTAAAGTGCAGCAAAAATGAAGAAAAGTAATATCACCAAAATCATCAGAATGTTCCTTTCCGCCCGCTTTCCATCTGAAACGGAAGAGAAAGTGCAGAAATGGATCATTAAAGATAAAAACCAACAGGCGAAAGCAAAAGCTTCATTGGATTATTGGAATGAATTGGACGTAGAAGCCGATTCGAGCACTTATGCCTCACTGGAACGGGTAAATTTAAGAACCGGATACAACAAGGAACATCTGGCGAGTATCGCTTCTTATCAGAGGTTTGCCCGTGTTGCTGCTGTTGTTGTTCCATTGCTTTTATTGGCAGGAGGAATGTTCTGCTATCTTTCTCCCCAAAACGAGATGATAGAAGTATCCGTTGCTTACGGAGAACAGAAGCGTCTAATCTTGCCGGACAGTTCGGAAGTATGGTTGAATGCGGGAAGCACCATTTTATATCCGGAAACTTTTGCCAAAGATAAACGTTTGGTCATTCTTAACGGTGAAGCTTATTTCTCTGTCCAAAAAGATACTGCAAGTCCTTTCATCGTGGAAACTTCCCAACTTTCCGTGAAGGTTCTTGGAACCAAATTCAACGTGAAAGCCTATCCTAATGATGAAAAAATAACGACTACACTGACGAGCGGCAAGGTAGAAGTGAGCGTCCAGTCCCAACCTCCCCGCATACTTAAACCCAATGAACAGCTTACATACGATAAGAAGTCGTCAGACATCCATATATCAGTGATAGATACTAATGATACCAACAGTTGGGTGGTGGGAAAATTGATCTTTACCAATGCTACTGCCGGAGAAATATTCCGAACCCTCGAAAGACACTATAACACCACGATTGATAATGAGGCAAATATCCCTGTGTCCAAACGATATACTGTCAAATTTCTGAAAGATGAAGATCTGGATGAAATACTGAATATCTTGAAAGATATCATCGGCTTTGATTATCAACAACATGAAAATAAAATAGTATTAACCCAACCATAAAAAGAAACAGCCTATGAACAAAAAGAACCGGGAAGCAGCTTGAGACCCTCTTCCCAGTTCTGAAATGTCTATCCTCATTCAACAAGTGACGTAAAATGAAGTATCAACATACAAATATAGAATAATGAATCGAATTAATACGAATAAACGGGCAGCTAAACTCGCCATTTTTTTATTTTTTACTTTTCTCTCTCTTACAACTGTCGCACAGAATAAAGAAAAAAAAATTACCATACAAAATAAAAGAATCTCATTAAAAGAAGCCTTTGCCCAAATTGAATCACAAACCGGATATAGCATCGCTTACGAACAATCGAATCTGGATTTAGAAAAGAAGCATTCTTTATCTCTTAAAAATGTAGCTGTCGACAAAGCGATGACTCAGCTCTTAAAAGAAACCGGATATGTATATAAAATAAAAGGATATCATATTATTATTTCTTTGCAAGATAACCGGCAAAAGCCTGCCAATGACGATACACAAAAACTGACTCAAACGATAAGAGGAATCGTTGTTGATTCCAAAACCAATACGCCAATAGAATATGCCTCCGTCTGTATAGCAGAGAAACCTTCACTGGGAGGCTCAACTGACAACCGGGGAAATTTCCGGATTAATAACGTCCCGATAGGACGTTATAATATTCAGGCATCTTTTATGGGGTATCGCCCAAGTATCATTAGCGAAGTGTCTGTCACATCATCCAAAGAAGTATTTGTAGAAATCCCTATGGATGAAAATGTGCAGGATTTGGCCGAAGTGCTTGTCAAACCGGAAATAAAAAAAGACCGGACAGTCAACCCGATGGCTATTACGGGAGGACGTATGATTAGTATTGAAGAAGCGTCCCGATTTGCCAATGGGTTTGATGATCCGGCACGGTTAAGTTCTGCATTTGCTGGAGTGGCAGGAGATGTCGGTACCAACGCAGTTGCTATCCGGGGAAACGCTCCGCAATTTACCCAATGGAGACTGGAGGGAATTGAAATACCTAACCCGACTCATTTTGCCGATTTAGCAGGGTTGGGAGGGGGATTCCTGTCTGCTTTAAGTACGCAAGTTATCGGAAACTCCGATTTCTACAATGGAGCTTTCCCAGCGGAATACAGTAATGCCTTATCCGGTGTTTTCGATATGCATTTGCGCAATGGTAATAATCAGAAGTACGAACATGCCTTTCAGGTCGGACTCATGGGCATAGATTTAGCTTCGGAAGGTCCTATCAGTAAAAAACGGGGAAGTTCCTATCTGGTGAATTATCGCTTTTCTACTACTTCACTAGCATCGGGTAATGACATCAACCTGAAATATCAGGATTTAGCCTTCAAACTAAATTTTCCCACACGTAAAGCCGGAACCTTTTCGATCTGGGGATTAGGATTGATAGACAGGAATAAAGCAGATGTTTTGGAACGTTCCGAATGGGAAACGATGGGAGACCGGTCGTCGGGATATAATAAACTGGATAAACTGGCAGGTGGCTTAGCGCACAAATATGTACTGGATGAAAATACTTATATCCGTTCTTCTCTATCCGCTACCTATTCCAAAGACCGTTCATTGGCGGACTTACATACCGACGACGCTATTATTAATGTAGCAGATATTCAGAATAGCAGATGGAATTTAGTATTCAATTCATATCTGAATAAGAAATTCAGTCCGAGGCATACCAACAGAACAGGGATTACCATTACGGAACTTAAATATGATCTTGATTACAAAGTCAGCCCTTATTTGGGATTAAACAAACCTATGGAACAAATATCGAAAGGCAGTGGAGAAAGTACAGTCCTCTCGGCATATAGTAATTCCGTAATAAACTTGAGCAACAATCTGACAACCAGTTTAGGGGTTACCGGACAATATTTTACTTTAAACAAGAACTGGTCGATAGAACCGAGAGTTGCCCTCAAATGGAAAATAAATCCTGCACATTCTTTAGCAGCAGCTTACGGCTTGCATAGCCGCCGGGAAAGGCTCGACTATTACTTTGTTGAACAGATAATCAATGGTAAAAAGGAATCAAACCGGTACCTGGACTTCTCAAAGGCGCATCATTTCGGATTTACTTATGACTGGAATATCAATCAGAGCCTACATCTGAAAATAGAACCCTATTATCAATACTTGTTCCACATACCGGTTGAGGAAAACTCCTCCTTTTCGATTATCAATTACGAAGAATTCTATTTAGACCGCATATTGACAAACACCGGAATAGCCAAAAACTATGGAATAGATATAACACTGGAACAATACATGAAAAATGGCTTCTACTATATGCTTACAGCTTCATTATTCAAATCGAAATATAGGGGAGGAGACCGTATCTGGCGAAATACGAGACTGGATAAAAGTTTTTTAGTGAACCTGCTCGCCGGAAAAGAATGGATGGTTGGCAGACTCAAACAGAATGTATTAAGTGTAAACGGTCGCCTGTTCTTTCAGGGAGGAGGACGCTATACACCTGTGGATGAAGAAAAAAGTCAGGAAGAAAAAGACATTGTCTTTGACGAGAGCAAAGCATATACTAAACGATTCAATCCATCTATAAACGGTGATGTTTCCATCAGCTTCCGGATCAATAAGAAAAGAGTATCCCACGAGTTTTCTCTGAAGATACTGAATGTGGGTATGCGTACCGGAATGCATTTCTATCAATACAATGAAAGAACGAGCGTAGTAGAAGAAAAAGACGGAGCGGGTCTGATTCCGAACATCAGCTACAAAATTTATTTCTAAAGAACTGAATAATAAAAGGTTTGTTCACACAATAGACTGGCACCCAACAGACAACTGCTTTCAGTAATTATGGTATAACAATCTGTAATATATATACTAACAAGCTCTCTGAATACCTGTATATTTGCTGCGTGAAATAATTTAGTGATGAATTATATGCGTATCATATTCAAAAAATTCAAAGCACGTATGATTGTAGGATGTATATTAGCTGTAATAGCATTGCTGGCGGTGTCAGTCATTGTTTTTATCAATCAAGCCAGTTTCGGCAGAACTCCCCGTGGGGAACGGCTGGAAAGAGTCATGAAATCTCCTAATTACAGAAACGGAGAATTTAAAAATCAGCATGAAACCCTATTGATGACTTCCGACAGGGGACGTTTTATCGGAATCTGGGAGTTCATTTTCAAAAAGATAGACGGTTTGCGCCCCGAACAGGCTGTCAAAGCAATCAAAACGGATTTACGGAAGATTGACCGTAATGAAGAAATATTGGTATGGTTCGGACATTCATCTTACCTGATTCAAACGGGAGGAAAGCGAATATTGGTTGACCCGGTATTCTGTATGGCTTCTCCCGTATCTTTTGTCAACAAGCCATTCAAAGGTACGGAACTTTATACACCGGATGATATGCCGGACATTGATTATCTGGTGATTAGTCACGATCATTGGGATCATTTGGATTACAACACGGTCAAAAAACTGAAAGATCGGATTGGAGCAGTGATTTGTCCGTTGGGTGTCGGCGAACATTTCGAATATTGGGGATTTGATAAAGAGCGTCTGATAGAACTTGACTGGAATGAAGACGCAAACCTAGCTCCGGGCTTTATGATACATTGTTTGCCTGCCCGTCATTTCTCCGGTCGCGGAGTTACTGCCAACCAGTCGCTTTGGGCTTCCTTCCTGTTAGAAGCTCCTTCACAAAAGATATACATCGGCGGAGACGGAGGATATGATACGCATTACGCAGAAATAGGTAATCGATTTCCGGACATTGACCTTGCGATCCTCGAAAACGGACAATACGATAAAGAATGGAGTTTGATCCATTTGATGCCCCAGTATATGGCGCAGACGGCCAGAGACTTAAAAGCAAAAAGAATCCTGACCGTACATCATTCCAAATATGCGTTGGCCAAACATCGTTGGGATGAACCTCTCAAAAATGCAGAAGAGATGAAGAATAAAGATTCTCTGAATGTATTGATTCCGGAGATTGGAGAGGTCGTGGCATTAGAAAAATAGTGCTTTACCCAATCGGCTAAAGGTTTTCCCGTCTGTTATCAGTAAAATTGGTAAAACATTCTGTAATTTGTATAGTTGAAAAACAAATTTCCCTGATTAACTTTGCAAAGTTGAAATATAGATGGTTCAATCCTGACAGTTTTAGACATTTAGATATAACTACTATAATTTGAAAATTAATTAGTTTATGCTACGTACTATCAGACTTACAACCGCCATTGTGTGCTTTACGCTTATTACCCTTCTGTTCCTCGACTTCACGGGTACATTGCACACATGGTTCGGATGGTTGGCGAAAATTCAATTTCTGCCGGCTTTATTAGCCTTGAACATAGGTGTCGTATTGTTTTTAGTTGTACTTACATTCCTGTTCGGACGTATCTACTGCTCTGTTATTTGTCCGTTGGGAGTGTTTCAGGACATTGTTTCGTGGGTGTCCGGCAAACAAAAGAAAAACCGGTTCCGTTATTCACCAGCAATGAAATGGTTGCGGTATGGCGTTTTAGGAGTATTCATTATCATGATGGTTGCAGGATTGAACTCTTTGGCTATTTTGCTGGCACCGTATAGTGCTTATGGCCGGATAGCTTCCAGTCTTTTTGCACCAGTCTGGCAATGGGGAAACAACCTGTTGGCGTATTTCGCCAAACGAATGGATAGTTATGCTTTTTATGAGGTAGATGTATGGATGAAGAGTCTTTCGATGATGTTGATTGCCATTGCCACCCTTGTTGTTCTTTTCATTCTGGCGTGGCGCAACGGACGAACCTATTGTAATACGATCTGCCCCGTAGGTACTGTATTAGGGTTTATATCCAAATATGCGATATTCAAACCGGTAATTGATACTTCCAAATGCAATAGTTGCGGTTTGTGTGCCCGCAATTGCAAAGCATCGTGTATTAATCCGAAAGCCCATGAAATAGATTATAGCCGTTGTGTGACTTGTATGGATTGTATCGGAAAGTGTAAGCATGGAGCCATTACATACACAAGACGGAAACCTAAGAACGAAACAGCTACGAGCGAAGATTCGAAAGCAAAGTCTGTCACTACTGAACAGGTAGACAACGCCCGTCGTAGCTTCCTTTCAGCATCGGCCATTTTTGCAACAACTTCTGTACTGAAAGCACAAGAGAAGAAAGTAGACGGAGGATTGGCTACTATCGAAGATAAAAAGATTCCCCAAAGAGAAAATCCTATCTATCCTCCCGGTGCATTAAGCGCACGCAATTTCACTCAACATTGCACAGCCTGCCAATTATGTGTCTCTGTTTGTCCCAATCAGGTATTGCGTCCGTCAGACAACCTATTGACATTGATGCAACCGGAAATGTCATACGAACGTGGGTATTGCCGTCCCGAATGTACTAAATGTTCGGAAGTTTGTCCCGCCGGCGCTATTCATCTCACCAGTCTTGCCGAGAAATCAGCTATTCAGATCGGACATGCCGTATGGATTAAAGAGAACTGTGTACCTTTGACAGATGGAATGGAATGTGGCAACTGTGCCCGCCATTGTCCGACAGGTGCCATACAGATGGTAGCTTCCGATCCTGAAAAAACAGATTCTCCAAAGATTCCGGTAGTAAATGTAGAAAAATGTATCGGTTGTGGGGCGTGTGAGAACCTTTGTCCGTCCCGTCCTTTCAGCGCTATTTATGTGACCGGACATCAGATGCATAGAATTATTTGATCTAAATCAGTATAAGAGTATGGAAGATAAAAATAAGAAAGATATAAATAGAAGAGATTTCATTAAGATTGTAGGTATTAGTGCAGCCACGTCGACAGGGCTATTATACGGATGCTCTTCAAAAGGTACTTCCTCTTCAAGCAGCGCAACAGGAGAAGGAGAGGTGCCTACCGATAAAATGACTTACCGCACGTCTCCGACTACCGGTGACCGTGTTTCACTCTTGGGATATGGTTGTATGCGTTGGCCTCTCAAACCTGCTCCCAACGGTAATGGTGAAGTCATCGACCAGGATGCCGTGAATGGACTGATTGATTATGCAATCGCTCACGGAGTAAACTATTTCGATACATCTCCGGCATACGTACAGGGCTTTTCCGAAAAGGCAACGGGTATTGCATTGAGCCGTCATCCCCGTGACAAATATTATATCGCCACCAAGTTATCCAATTTCTCTCCCGATACATGGTCTCGTGAAGCATCGCTCAAGATGTACCACAAATCATTTGCGGACCTGCAGGTAGATTACATTGATTATATGCTGCTTCATGGCATCGGAATGGGAGGAATGGAAGCCCTTAAAGGACGCTACCTGGATAACGGAATGCTTGACTTTCTGGTGAAGGAGCGGGAGGCAGGCCGTATCCGCAATCTGGGATTCTCCTATCATGGGGATATCGAAGTATATGACTACCTGCTTTCACGGCACGATGAATTCAAATGGGATTTTGTGCAGATACAGTTGAACTATGTAGACTGGAAACATGCAAAAGAAACCAATACCCGGAATACGGATGCTGAATATCTGTATGGAGAATTGCATAAACGAGGAATTCCATCTATCATCATGGAACCGCTTTTAGGAGGTCGTTTGTCTAAATTGAACGACAATCTGGTGGCACGGCTCAAACAACGCCGTCCGGAAAGCAGTGTCGCTTCCTGGGCTTTCCGTTTTGCCGGTTCATTCCCGGACATTCTGACTGTATTAAGTGGCATGACTTATATGGAGCATCTGCAAGATAATCTCCGCACTTATTCTCCTTTGGAACCGTTGACAGATGAAGAAAAAGAGTTTCTTGAGGAAACGGCACAATTAATGCTGAAATATCCTACCATCCCTTGCAACGACTGCAAATATTGTATGCCATGTCCGTATGGATTGGATATACCTGCTGTGTTGTTACATTACAACCGTTGTGTCAATGAAGGGAATGTCCCCAGGAACGGGCAGGATGAGAATTATGCAAAAGCCCGGCGTGCTTTTCTAGTCGGATATGACCGTAGCGTGCCCAAACTTCGTCAGGCAAGCCATTGCATCGGTTGTAACCAGTGTGTGGCACACTGTCCGCAGAACATTGATATTCCGAAAGAGCTGCATCGGATAGATCAGTTCGTAGAACAATTGAAACAGGGTACTTTATAAAAGAAAAGATGGAAGAATTAATCAATTTACTACATACAGGAGGATATTCCTGTACTATTGCCAACAAAGGAGAAATCCGCACTTTCACTCAACGTGGTGTGGCCGATATCTATGATTTACTGACCCTGGAACCGGAGTTTCTTAAAGGAGCTTCGATTGCTGATAAGGTAGTCGGAAAGGGAGCTGCCGCCCTGATGATTCTGGGAGGTATCAAAGAGTTATATACCGATATTATCAGTACCAAAGCTTTGGAGTTACTTCAGAAATCAGATATAAAAGTTGATTTTACAGAGAAAGTACCTTTTATCTGGAACCGCAACCATACAGGAGGATGTCCTGTAGAAACAATGTGTAGCGAAGCGGAATCAGCAGAAGAAATATTACCACTGATCCGCGATTTCCTGGAAAAGATCAGAAATAAAAAGTAAAAAGAAGAAACTTGAAATACGCAATAAAGTATGAGAAGAAATACAGCTTGTTTATTCCTGTTCGGTAGCTTGCTTTCCATCTCGGGAATGGCACAGACTAAAAAGGATAGCATACAAGCCGGAAGAAATTATATGATTGATGAAGTTGTAGTTACCGGAACACGTAATGAAACAGATGTACGACATCTTCCAATGACGATTTCCGTAGTCGGCAGGCAACAGATTGAGAAAAGATATGAGTCTTCGCTGTTGCCGTTATTGACGGAGCAGGTGCCGGGATTATTTACTACCAGTCGTGGTATCATGGGATATGGCGTATCTACCGGAGCTGCAGGTGGTATGAGCTTGCGTGGTATCGGTGGTAGTCCGACAGCGGGATTATTGGTGTTGATTGATGGTCATCCACAGTATATGGGCTTGATGGGACATCCGATAGCAGACGCTTATCAATCTATGATGGCAGAGAAAGTGGAAGTTTTGCGAGGTCCCGCATCTGTACTTTATGGTTCGAATGCCATGGGTGGTGTGATTAATATTGTTACCCGTCGGCAACAGGAAGAAGGTGTGAAAACAAATGTGCAAGTTGGGTACGGTTCATATAACACGTTGCAGACTGAATTTTCCAACCGTGTCAAGAAGGGACGTTTCAGCAGCGTCGTAACCGGATCATATAATCGTACAGATGGACATCGTCCCGATATGGGATTTGAGCAATATGGTGGATATGCAAAGCTAGGCTATGAGCTCAACTCTTTTTGGAAAGTATGGGGAGATGTAAACGTGACTCATTTTAATGCTTCCAATCCGGGAACTATCCAAGTACCATTGATCGACAACGATTCCCGTATTACCCGTGGAATGACATCATTTGCTTTGGAAAATCGTTATGAAAAGACTTCAGGAGGTTTGAGCTTTTTCTATAACTGGGGACGGCATAAAATCAACGATGGCTATCAGATAGGAAAAGAACCGCAAAAATCACATTTCAATTCTAAAGACAAAATGCTGGGTGTTTCATGGTATCAGAGTACTACTTTCTTTACCGGTAATCGTTTAACCGTAGGATTTGATTATCAGCACTTCGGAGGTGAATCATGGAACAAAGTACTGGCTACGGGTGAACATACTCCGGGAGTAGACAAGCAAATGGATGAGTTTGCCGGATACATTGATTTCCGTCAGGATATCAGCAATTGGTTCTCACTGGACGCAGGTATTCGTGTAGACCACCATTCACACGTAGGTACAGAATGGATTCCACAAGGCGGACTGGCTTTTCATTTACCCAAGAATGCAGAACTTAAAGCAATGGTCAGCAAAGGATACCGTAATCCGACCATTCGTGAGATGTATATGTTTCCTCCTGCCAACCCAGAATTGAAACCGGAAAAACTAATCAACTATGAACTTTCCTACTCACAACGTCTGCTGGAAGGGGCATTGTCCTACGGAGTCAGCCTTTACTATATTAATGGCGACAATCTGATTATGTCAAACGGACTCGTGCCTCCATTGAATATCAATTCCGGAGAGATAGAGAACTGGGGAATTGAAACGAATATGGGCTACCATATCAATTCACACTGGAATGTGAACGCCAATTATAGCTGGTTGCACATGGAGAATCCCGTTCTTGCTGCCCCCGAACATAAATTGTATGCAGGGGTGGATTATACTTCCGGGCGTTGGAGTGTATCGACAGGAGTACAATATGTGAAAGGACTTTATACTTCTGTTGTAAAGGGTAGCGAGCAACAAGACCATTTTGTTTTATGGAATCTTCGTGGAAATTATCGTATCTGCCGTTTCGCTAACCTATTCATAAAGGGAGAAAACCTGCTGGCACAGCGTTATGAAATAAATGCAGGTTATCCCATGCCCAAAGCTACGTTTATGGGTGGTATTAATTTGAACTTTTAAATAATAAAATGATATGGAATCAACTACTGTAAAACTCTATTCGCTGAATTACGGCAATGTGAGAACTTATCTGACAGCCTCGTTATTCATCGTTGGAAACATCCTTTTTCCCCAATTTTTTCATCTCATACCGCAAGGAGGAATAACCTGGCTGCCTATCTATTTCTTCACACTGATCGGAGCTTATAAGTACGGGTGGAAAGTCGGTCTACTGACTGCTGTTCTTTCCCCCATTATCAATTCCTTACTTTTTGGCATGCCGATACCAGCGGTACTACCTGCTATTTTATTAAAGTCCGTGTTGCTTGCCATTGCTGCCGGCTGGGCCGCACAACGCTTCGGACGTATTTCTATTCCGGTATTGGTTGGCGTGGTACTTACTTATCAAGTTGTAGGAACATTGGGAGAGTGGATGTATATAGGTAATTTCTACAATGCCATTCAGGATTTCCGTATTGCAATACCCGGAATGTGCCTGCAAGTATTCGGAGGTTATTTATTCATTAGATATTTGATTCGCAAATAACTTCCTTATCAATAACCGCTTTTCCCAGAAAAGAGTTATAAGCTTTGAAAAAGAAAGTTCTCCTCTGTTATGTGTGTCTATAACAGAGGAGAACTTTTTTAAATACAACGTATCTATTTGCTTTTTATTTATCAATCTTCTTCATCGTCATCTTCCGGATCAGCAGTAGTGGAATTACCTCCTTCTTTAGCATATTTGCTCGGACTCATCTTATAGTGTTTTTTGAATACTTCCCGGAAATACTTAGTTTCAGAGAATCCAACCATGTCTGAAATCTCATTAATAGCATATACACCCTCTTTCAGTAATTCGGTAGCACGTTTCAAACGCATCATCCGGATAAATTCTGTCGGAGACTGTCCCGTCAAAGCTTTCAACTTACAATAAAAACTGGTACGGCTCATCCCACTTGATTCACAGAGCACATCAACAGTAAATTCAGGGTTATTTATATTCTCGTCCACGATTTTCTTTACATTTGATATAAACTTCCAATCAAGACTGTTAGTACCGTTTGCTGAAGGAACCATTGATTTCATTTCTATATCCAGATTGGCATATCTCATACGCAACAGTTCCCGGTTTGCCAGTAAGTTGGCAATATTCGCCCGCAAAATTTTCACACTGAAAGGTTTGATGAGGTATTCGTCCGCACCAATGGACAGACCGTCAAGAACATTGTTTTCATCTCCTAAAGCTGTGAGCAACAATACAGGAATATGTGAAGTCTCAATATCGCTTTTAATAGCGACACACAATTCATCTCCTCTCATCTCCGGCATCATAATATCAGAAAGTACCAGTTCCGGCCAAAATTCTTTTATAATAATCAATGCTTCCTTTCCATTGGCGCAAGCTTGCACATTATAGATGGAAGATAATGAACTGACCAGATAAGAGCGTAACTCATCATTGTCTTCTACAACCAAAATTCGTCGTGAATTAGGATTATCCACAACGACAGTTGTCTTTGCAGGTACATTCGGAGTGGGGAGTACAGGAGCCAACGCTTCAAACTTAGCGTGTGTTTCCTCCCCGGTATTTTGAAAGTTTTTATTGCTTTTCGGAAAGACAATTTTGATTGTCGTTCCTTGATGTTCAACACTCTCCACACTAATCTTACCACCATGAAGGCTGACCAGTTTTCCTACCAGCATTAATCCTATGCCACTACCTGTCACTTTGGAGTTAATGGCATTGCTGGCGCGAAAATGTAGCTTGAACAACTTACTTTGTTCACTGGTAGGAATACCTATACCTGTATCCTTGATGATCACTTTCCATGAATCATTCGTATCAGATACGGAAATACTGACCTTTCCACTTTCCGGAGTATATTTTAGCGAGTTCGATATTATATTCTTCAAAATAGAATCCATCTTCTCCTTATCAAACGATACATTCATATAGCTGAAAGTACTCTCGTATGTATACTCAATGCGCTTAATGGCTGCATAAGAAGAGAATGTATCATATATTTCATTCATATAAGTATTCAGCTCATACTCGGAAACACTCATTTTAGAGGAATATACATCCGTTCGTTCAAAATTAATCAGATTGCTGACCAGTCGTAGAAGAACTTCCACATTCCTCAATGCAATGTTCGTACGGGTTATCCCGTTGTCGGTAAGATTCTCTTCTTCCAGCAATTCCTCCAAAGGTGCTTTTATCAAAGTTAATGGAGTACGTATATCATGAGCTGTATTAATGAAGAATTGCGTTTTTTCATCCGATACCTTCTTTTGTTTTCTTAGATTTATCACACGTAGAATGAAATAAAACCCTCCGATTACAAACAAGATATAACATAAAATGGCCCACCAACTCGACCAGAAAGGTCGTGTGATGATAATTTTCATACTACGTTCCTGAAAAACAATATCATGTTCTTCTTTGGATACAGCACGCACATGAAGGGTGTATTTGCCCGGAGGTAAATTGGTGAAACGAATCAAATTATTAGCTCCCGGTAGTGTCCATTTCTCATAAAATCCTTCCAGCTTCCAAGAATATAATGCATTCTCGGGAGAATCATAATTGATTGTAGAAACCTCGAACGAAAAAGTATTCTCATCATATCCGAGTTCCAGTACATCTATTTCATCAATATTTTTCTGTAAGGGAGCACCTTTGTCACCTGGGTAAATAGGTTGATAAGAAAGATAAAAGTCACTGAATATCAATCTCGTGAATTCATATTTGGGAAACGTCACATTCTCCGGAAGTTCAATAACTCCATCTGTACTTCCAAATACAAAGCCTTTATTCTGACGCACTGTTCCTGCAGATGCATTAAAATAGGCAGGTAATAATCCTTCTCCTCTGGTCCAATTATTAAATATCTTCTCTTTAGTATGAAAACTGGTGATTCCATTCTCTGTACTCATCATTATACGCCCGTTCATTTCCGGCAGTATTGTAAATATCCTGTTTGAAACCAATGCGGAATTATCAGAAAAATAGTGCTCGAATGTTTTATTTTGATGATTGTACACAAATACTCCTACACCGTTTGTTCCGATATATAGCAATCCATCATCCGCCTGATAAAGCGTATTGATATAAGCAGCTCCTATTTCCATTTCAATAAACTGATATTCACCGGTATTTCGATTTAATAAATACAATCCTCCAACGGTTCCGATCCACATATTGTCTTTGTCTTTTTCAACAATAGATGTGATAGAATTCAACCCCGGATATAAACGGACACTGTTGGTTGCCAGATTAAAACATTTTAGATTATAGTACCCTCCCGACCAGATATATCCTCTCGAATCCTTAACTATATCACGAATATACTTATCCGGGCGCATATTGACGTGGGAAAGCAGGTAAGGAGAGAAGTATTCAACCGACAATGTATTCTTGTTTATTTTATAAATGCCGGAAGTGAATCCCCCTGCCCATATGATACCGGGAGATACTTCACATAAAGTAATAAAGATATGGTTTTTATCTTTGATCTGTTGGTCAAAAGAACTTAGGAACGAATGCCATTTACCTGTTTTTGAATGATAAAGACTAATGCCATTGCTGGTTCCGAACCATAAATCGCCATCCTCATCTTCAATGACTGCATGTACCTGATCATTGACTAGCGACTGATCATTCCCTATGGAATGCTTCATCCAATGATAATTTTCATAGCGATTATCCATTATTGTGATTCCGGTGGGATAATTGGCGAGCCATATTCGCTTTTCTTCATCTACAAAGACATCATTAATGTTATTTCCGTTCATTTCATTATAACTCTGATAGTTGGCTACAATGTAATGTTCCAGTTTACAAGTGTTTACATCAACTTTATATACTCCCATCCCTTCGGTTGCAATCAACAGTTCCATTTCATTCAAAGGACTGATACAAGCAATATTTACGTCACTGAGGTCAGCGTCCGGCCGTATAATTTCCTGCGTATTCGTATCATATACAAAAACTCCTCTTTCAAATGAACCGATAAACAGTCTTTTTAATTGCTGGTGAAAATACAGTTCGCTCACCTGAGCATGGAAATAGTCTAATGTTTCAACAGGTATAATCTCTAAAATATCATTCTCCAATTTAACATACCGTACACCTGTTTCCGTTGCTATAAAGAAATGATGTTCATCTACTTGTTCTATTGCCGTAATACTAGTATGGAATATATTGGAAAATTGGAATATGCGAGCATCTTTGATATTATAAAGCAATATAGTATCCTTGCGACATAACCAAATATTATTATTCCGGTCCAAATAACCACAGCTAATTGTTTCAGAAGTATCCGGTAATCTATATACCATTCGGAAATCATCTTTATTAGCGTCATATTGAAAGATTCTCCCTTGCTTGCCAATCACCCAGATACCTATATGCGGTTCTGTATACAACCATCCCAGACGTATGGGAGCATCTAAAGTATTACCTTCCTTATTTAATTTATAGTGTTTTATATCTTTACCGTTGTATCGGTCCATCCCTTCATTTGTAAGGAACCACATATAACCCTGAGCATCTTTCTGAATATTGAATATCCGGCGATTGCTCAAGCCATCTTCTATTCCTATATATTTGTATGTCTGTGCTGTAACCCAAACAGGAAAAAAGAGAAGAATATATACAATGTATTTCATATAAACAATTGTTTTTTAAACTACTTCTAACGATCATATAAACATAACAGTTAACGAAACTAGACAAAAGCAATGACAAATACAAAGAAATAAGAGAGATTCTACTAGAAAACATCTATTTAGAAACATTTTTATTTCCAAAGTTGATTATTCACCTTGCGAAGTTGATTTATCTGAAAGTGTTCTTTTGCTATATGTTATAATTAGCGCATGTTTTGTTTTTGTTAATTTAACCAATCAAATGTGATTCCAGTTTCTTCTTATAGACCCATATACTTATTGTAAAATAAATAAGTGCCTGTATCCAGAGAGTTATATATTCCAGTTTGATATCAGCCATACTGGCTCCCATAGAATTCAGTTTCACAAAAGCAAGCGTACCTGGTGCAGCTGGAAAAATGAAATGGGCCACCTTCCAATACCAGGGCATTAGTTCCATTGGATAGGAAACCCCGGAAAGAAAGATTAATCCTACGGAGAAGAAGGCGATCATAAGTAGGGGAGCTTCAGAATCCGTAAAATACCTGGAAGCAGCCAATCCCAGGAAAGAAGTTGCCATCAAATATGGAATCAATAATAACACAATGTATAATCCGTTTCCAATATTAGGTATGCTGAAAAAATGAGGGAGCAAGCCTAATAGAAAAAAGGCAAAGATGGCATAAAGAGCACAGTACACAGACGTTTTTCCTGCTACTATACGAATGGCAACTCCCCAGCCATACCCAAAAGGAGTATATGCGCGGATTCCTTTACTACTGTATTCTTCTCCGGTCACCATACCAATAACCATCAGCAAGGTCTGGAAAATTATAATCATCATGACTGCCGGAATAAGATAGGAACCATATCCTTCGGTATAATTATAGAGTGCAGTGCCTTCCACATTGATCGGTTTCGCCATAGCTACGGCAAGCAATCCTTGTGGCGGAAGAAACACCGCTTCATCTGGCCGGTATTTATCATTAATAGCCAGCATGACACGTGAAGAAGCACCCTGCAAAGCTTCGAAATACAGGAAGGCATCAGTAGTTGCATAAAGGGAAAATACGGCTTCATCTCCCCGGAACACCCGCTCTTCAAAGTCATGAGGCAGATAGAGTATTCCCTGTACTTTGCCTTCTTTCATCCATTCTTTTGCTTCGTGATAATCCATAGCCTGACTGGAGATCTCTGCCTGGGGAGTAGCATCCAGCCAACGGATAAAATTACGGCTCAATTCACTGTGCGAATTGTCGACTACGGCAACAGGTACATCGGTTACAATATTCGGTGCATACATATAATTGTAGAGCAACCCATAAACGAAGATTCCTCCCATCAACACCAGCAAAACCGCATAACTGGTACTGATAGCTAGAAATTCACGACGAATGATGAATGACAACTGTTGTAACTTACTTAATGTTTTCATACTTATGACTTTCTATAGCTCGTTTTAAATGAGGAAGCAGCGACAGGGCCAGCAACGGGAAGATACAGAGTATCACAGCCGACGGCCAAAGATGGATAAACCCACCGCCTCCATAGAGCATGGTTTGCATCATTTCCGTAAAATGACGGACTGGGAACAAATGGGAAGCATCCCTCACCAACGGATACATATTGGGAACCGGAAAGGTCACTCCGGACAAAGTAGCCCCCAGAGAACCTACCATAGAAACTACACTTATAACCAACGATATTGCCGGAAACAGCGAGAATAAAAACAGTCCTAAAGCCTGTGTTGCAATGATGAAAAGCACAGTCATGATATTCATTAGCCACCAACTCCCCTGAAAAGGAATATGCAAAATGCCGAACATGACGTAATTAGCCAGCCATCCTATCAGTATATATATAATGGTATAAGGTAATAATTTACCTAAAACAGCTGTCACTATATTGCCTTTGGCAGTCGCCAGCCAATCATCTGCTGTGCGGAACTTGATTTCAATGCCAACCGCATACACGGTAATCAACAGAATCAAAACCTGAAACAGAACAAAGAAAAAGGGCTGACTTAAATATACCGAATAATCCAGACTAGGATTATATATCGGATGATTATTAGCCTGTACGGGTAATAAAAAGGTGGTAATCTGATCCTGCTCTACTCCGAGTGCCATCGCTTGCATCACCACAGGAGAAAGAGCCACCGGAGCTAAAGAAGTTTCGAATGCCGCCATCAACTCACCACCTACCGACATTAATGCATAATGATAATAGTAGGAGAGTGTTGCATTCTTTCCGGTAATCGCATTCTGTTCAAATTGGGGAGGTATGGAAAGATATCCATAAATCTCTTTTTTTTGCACAGATTCACGGGCAGCTGCTTCATTTACAAAATGCTTTGTCACTTTAAAAGTTGGTACGGCAGAAATGTTCCTGACTATCGTCCGGGAAGTAGCAGTATTGTCCTGATCAACAATACCGATAGGAATGTTTTCCATCTGTCCGTTGCCAAAGATCGTAGCCATAAAGAAAAGGGTGAACAATGGCAAGACAATGCAGACACCAAAATAAAGGCGCCGCGAAGTCATTCGCCGCCACTCTCTGAGCAGTACGGAACGAAAAGGGGAATATGTTTGTGATTCATCCATTCTCTGGTTTATTTGATGTCTATTAATCTAAAGTCAATAACACGGACATACCGGGACGCAAGTCATCCACCTTTTGGGTTGGACGGGCATGAATCTCAAAGGTACGTAAGTCATAGCTTCCGGTTTGCTTGGTTGATTTCCAGGTAGCAAAACTGCCTAACGGACTAATATAATAGATTTTAAATTCAATATTTTCTTTACCGATAGCAGGCACGTCCGCAACGAATGTTCCGTCCATTTTAAATTGCGGCATCAGATCTTCCCGCACGTTAAGAACAACATGTATATCATCCATCACCACCAAATTCATAATGGGAGTTCCCGGTGCAACCAACTCTCCACGTTTAGGGAAGATCGTTGCTATCTGTCCGTTTTCCGGAGCGGTCAACCGGGCGTCTACCAGCAGAGCCGAGACTTCATCCACTGTGCTTCGGGCAGCATCGACCATGCTGGCAGCAGACGCTTTATCTTCCTTTTGTGCACCATCTACAGCCATCTGATACTGTTCATAGGCAGCGCGTTCGGCTGCTACAGCCGCTTTATACATAGCTTCTACTTCATCTTTTCTTTGAGAAGTAACGACACTGTCCTTATATAAAGTAAGAATACGGTTGTAGGTTGTCTGGGCGAGAGTAAGATCGCTCTTCGTTTTGTTCCATAATTGAAGTGCAGTAGCTACAATCTGACGACGGGTTCCGGCATCTATTTTCTTGTTCTGTTGCACTGCTACCTGTTCCAAGGCATTCACTTGTTGATACTTGGCATGTACTTCAGGGCTATTAATGACAACAAGAGTATCTCCCTGATGTACCCAGTCTCCCTCCTGAACGAAGAAAGTGTCGATACGGCCGGGAAGTTTCCCACTGATACGGATTTCAGTTGCTTCAGCTTGTCCTTGCAAGACCAGCGGCTGTTTATGCATGATTATAACTCCCAGGCCGGTGAAAATACCGACAGCCAGAAGAATGATGACAAAAGCCCATGATAGGGTTCTACTAGTTGGTTTCATTGTTTGTTACGGTTTAGGTTGATAGTTTGCAAATTGTTCCGGTGTGCCACAAAGCGAGAGTAGATTCATAAGTGCCACATCATATTCATAATATGCTGCCAGACGAGCCACTTTTACACTGGCAAGCATGGTTTCAGCATCAATAACTTCGGTAGAAGTTGCCATTCCTTCTGTAAATGATTTCTTTCGGATGCGTACCAATTCTTCACTTAAAGCAATCGTTGCATTTAAAGCTTTTACATTATCCTGTGCCTTTTCCAACTGCGTGTAAAGTTTATCTACCCCAACAGCCAGATCATCACGGGCTTTCATCTGTCCTAAAGCCAGAGTTTGTTCCGTTAATTTCGATTGCCGCACTCTTTTTTCACGATCCAGCCCGTCAAAGAGGTTCCATGTAAAACCAATACCTACCATGGTACGCGGTAATAAATTACTCTGAATACCATGCGAATACAAGGTCTGCTTTCCGAAAAGGGCTATATTCGGCAAATAGCCGCTCTGAGCAATCCGCACTTCTTGTTTGGCAATATGCTGCTGCAACTGTAATTGGTTGAGTGTATAGTTCCCGCTGTTTACAGAAAGATCGAATAGCATTTTAGGTGGCAATGAATCATTCATAAAAAGGGGAGAGGTAGGAGTGATGTTGGCATCTGTATCCTTTTTATTCAGCAAGACTTTTAAGGCACTTTGCACTACTGTTTCTTCTTTTCGCGCAGCTTCCAAGGCACGTTTGGCTTCATCCATATTTACCTGGGCAAAAAGCCTGCCTGCCTTGTCAATCATTCCTGCCGCCTCTAATTTCAAGGCATTTTCATAATGTTTCTTCAATCCGTTGTAAGTTTCTTCACGGACAGTCACAATTTGTTGTGCCAATCGAAGCCCATAATAACTTTCAACCAATAAACTTTGCTGATTGGCCGATACCTGTGCCCGACTTTCCCGTGCCAAGTCGACCATCGTTCTTCCGATGTTGGTGGCACGAAAACGCTTACCGCCGGAAAAAAGTACCCACTCGGCTGATAAATCGACAGTTGTCAGATTTCTTGGAGTCAAAGGAAATATAAGGGTATTTGCCCCAATTTGATCCAATATAGATGAAATAATCTGGTCATCCGGAATAATGGAATGTACAAAGTCCTTAGCCGGATCGGTAAACTGCGACAAAGGCTGTTTGACTTCGATCTTCTCCGACATGTGTACAAACGCACCTGTAGACTGAAGACTGGGATACCAGAAAGCATTCAGCTTATCACGTTCTGCCTTTGCAATCTCAATACTCTTATCTGCTATTTTCAGACTCTGATTTCCTTGATTCAACAGATGCAGTGATTCTTCGAAACTCAATGGTGTCTGTGCATCTATCTGACCGATGGAAAAATACAAAGTCAATAGTATAAAAAGTCGCTTATTTTTTTTCATACTGGTTAGGTTATATCTGAATTTGAGATATTCTAACAGATGAAAAGAGAGGTTTGTTCATTAGAAAGAATATAGCGATACAACAAAAGGAGTTTTCAACGCTTTTTTATAAGATGTTCTATTTTTCATCTTCTCTTTGAATCACGCTTGTGTCATTTCGATCAGATAGAAAAAAATGATGCATAAAATAATGCAAGTATATACAATATACGTGTTATTAATGGATATAAACTACTTGAATATACAAAATATAAATGCATATTGGAGTCGTTTCTTTAAATGAAAAGCTCCGTTCCTTTAAATGGAACCAGTCGTTGGTCAGTGAGAAGCGTGTTCTCCCTTTAAAAGCAAGCTCCCAAACAGCTCATAAAGCACCCGTTGGTTTCTAAATCTTATTTATTTTACTAGAGACTGAAACTATCCATTTGAAACAATATAAGCAACTTTAGTCTCACATATTCAATATTTGTTCTCTAGTTAGAACCTATTGATAGATTATCCACTAAATTAGTTTGTGTCTGAATCTTATTAACCAGAAATCCTGGAGTTTTTCCTATAGGGACTATCGTCAGTCTGTATATTTTTAATTATGCGGGTCACTAATATGCGTTTTTTCATATCCGGTTGTTTTTTCATCAACACAAAAGAGTTGAAGAGACTTTGATTTCACTTTTTTCTTGCATTAAAATTTCTGCGATTTTATTTGAGATATAAAAATTATGTTTACCTTTGCATCACCATTTCATAAGGCTTTTGAGTCGAGAAATGCAGTAAGCATGCGGTAATAGCTCAGTTGGTAGAGCACTAGCTTCCCAAGCTGGGGGTCGCGAGTTCGAGCCTCGTTTACCGCTCTTTTGAAAATCAGGTGGTTATCTTAAATAAACTGCCTGATTTTTTTATTTTTCAAGCCTCCTTTTTCCATGGTTTTACCTATTATCGGAGTAAACCTAAACTGAACATATTGTAAAATAACCCTAATTGAATAACCAATATGGCTAAGAAAATAGAGAAATATCTCCCCGTAGATTACAGTGACAGTTTTTCCATAGAAGTTACAGAAAACCATCTGTCTCCTAAAGATATTATTTTAAAAGTCTTTGCTCATAACCCCGCTTGGCTCCGAATGTTGTATGCAATAAGGGCCTGTTTAGTCAAACCTTTCGGTATAGAAACTAAAGCTATTGAAAGTGAAGAACTTATTATAGAGGAAGACAAGCAAGAAGCAATTATGAGAAAAGACGATAAACATTTATTGTTTTATGTCGATATTCTCATTACACCATTGGAAACAGGAAAACAAATGATTGAGGTTACCACATTAGTAAAATACCATAATTGGGTAGGAAAAGCTTATTTCTTTTGTATAAAACCTTTTCATCGGGTTATAGTGCCTTTAGTTCTCAAAAAGGCACTATGCTGAACAAACATAGTCGGGGATGCAACCATATAACGAATATGAAAAATGAGATATGTAATATGGAAGCACATGACTTTAGAAAATTAATGCATGAAGAATAGGGCAGTTCATGCATTTTTCGTATTTTTGCACCCTGTTTTAACACTTAAGAAAACTTTAAATAGAAAAATATAATGGCAAAAGAACTGAAAGACCTTACCAAACGTAGTGAAAACTACTCACAGTGGTATAACGATTTGGTGGTAAAAGCTGATTTGGCAGAACAGTCTGCTGTGCGCGGATGTATGGTGATCAAGCCTTACGGATACGCTATCTGGGAGAAAATGCAACGTCAATTGGACGACATGTTCAAGGAAACAGGACACGTAAATGCATACTTCCCGCTATTAATCCCGAAATCATTCTTAAGCCGCGAAGCAGAACACGTAGAAGGGTTTGCGAAAGAGTGTGCCGTAGTAACACATTATCGCTTGAAGAATGCAGAAGACGGTTCAGGAGTTGTAGTAGATCCTGCAGCTAAATTGGAAGAGGAATTAATTATCCGTCCAACATCAGAAACAATCATCTGGAATACTTATAAGAACTGGATTCAGTCATACCGTGACCTACCTATTCTCTGCAACCAATGGGCGAACGTTTTCCGTTGGGAAATGCGTACCCGTCTTTTCCTGCGTACTGCCGAATTCCTGTGGCAAGAGGGACATACCGCTCATGCTACCCGTGAAGAAGCAGAGGAAGAAGCAATCAGAATGTTGAATGTATATGGTGAATTTGCAGAAAAATATATGGCTGTTCCTGTTGTAAAGGGAGTGAAATCAGCCAATGAACGTTTCGCAGGTGCACTTGACACTTACACAATAGAAGCCATGATGCAGGACGGAAAAGCATTGCAAAGTGGTACTTCCCACTTCCTGGGACAAAACTTTGCAAAGGCATTCGATGTTCAGTTCGTTAACAAGGAAAACAAGATGGAGTATGTTTGGGCTACTTCATGGGGTGTTTCTACTCGTTTGATGGGTGCATTGATTATGACTCACTCGGATGACAACGGATTGGTATTACCTCCACATTTGGCTCCGATTCAGGTAGTAATCGTTCCTATCTATAAGAATGACGAACAACTGAAACAAATCGATGCTAAAGTAGAAGGCATTGTAGCTAAGTTGAAAGCACTGGGTATCTCTGTGAAATATGATAATGCGGATAACAAACGCCCGGGCTTCAAATTCGCTGATTATGAATTGAAGGGTGTACCTGTTCGTTTGGTTATGGGTGGTCGCGATCTTGAAAACAACACGATGGAAGTGATGCGCCGTGATACACTGGAAAAAGAAACAGTTACCTGTGAAGGCATTGAAACATACGTTCAGAACCTGCTTGAAGAAATGCAGGCTAATATCTACAAAAAAGCATTGGATTACCGTAATTCCAAGATAACAACAGTAGATACCTACGACGAATTTAAAGAAAAAATTGAAGAAGGCGGATTTATTCTGGCTCATTGGGACGGAACCACTGAAACAGAAGAAAAGATTAAGGAAGAAACCAAAGCAACTATTCGTTGTATTCCGTTCGATTCATTTGTTCCGGGCGACAAAGAACCGGGTAAATGTATGGTTACAGGTAAACCATCTGCTTGCCGCGTCATATTTGCACGTTCTTATTAAATAGAAATTGTATATCATTATAAAAAGGATGAAAGCGATTGAATCGTTTTCATCCTTTTCTTTTTTCCTTCCATTTCAGTTTTATTTCAGAAATATCCCTTTTCTTTGCAGTATGTAAAAAAAGAAAGGAGAACAAAATTATGAAGATATTGATTGTAGAAGACGAACCCTCTTTGAGAGAACTGATTCAATGTTCACTTGAAAAAGAACGTTACGTGGTAGAAACAGCCGGTGACTTCAATTCTGCTCTACGCAAAATTGAAGATTACAACTATGATTGTATCTTATTGGACATCATGCTGCCGGACGGAAGCGGACTTGATCTTCTCGAACGATTGAAAGCACTCCATAAACGGGAAAATGTGATTATTATTTCCGCCAAAGACTCCCTGGAAGACAAAGTCTTGGGATTAGAACTCGGAGCAGATGATTATTTGCCGAAACCCTTTCATCTGGTTGAATTAAATGCACGTATTAAAAGCGTGATCCGCCGTCATCAGCATGATGGAGAGATTGATATCTGCCAAGGCAATGTACGGATAGAACCGGATAAGTATCGTGTCTTTGTGAATGATCTGGAAGTGGAACTAAATAGAAAAGAGTATGATATCCTATTATATTTCATCAACCGCCCCGGAAGATTAATCAATAAAAACACCTTAGCCGAATCTGTATGGGGAGATCATATCGATCAGGTTGATAATTTTGATTTCATATATGCACAGATCAAGAATCTTCGCAAAAAGCTCAAAGATTCGGGTGCAACGATTGAAATTAAAGCGGTCTATGGATTTGGATATAAAATGGTGGTAGAATAAAAAAGAAAGAGATTATTGTCCATGAAATTAATATATTACATCATTCTTCGTATTACACTTGCTCTGACCCTTATACTGACGGTTTGGGCTATCTTTTTTTACGTTACGATGATCGATGAAGTCAACGATGAAGTGGATGACGCTTTGGAAGATTATTCGGAAACCATCATTATCCGGGCATTGGCAGGAGAGGAGCTACCGTCTAAAACTAACGGTTCCAACAATCAATATTATATGATGGAAGTGAGCAAAGAATATGCGGAAAGTCAGGACGATATTCAGTATAAAGACTCTATGGTATATATTGAAGAGAAAGGAGAAACCGAGCCGGCACGTATTCTTACTACTATCTTTAAAGACGATGAAGGACGATACCACGAACTGACAGTATCGACCCCCAGTATTGAAAAAGATGATTTGAGAGATGCTATCCAGGTGTGGATAATATTTCTATATGTAGCTTTATTATTCTGCATTATTATTATTTCCGTATGGGTATTTTACCGGAATATGCGACCGCTCTATGTACTTCTGCACTGGCTGGACGGTTATCAAACAGGGAAAAGGAATAAACCTTTGAGTAACAATACTCAAATCACGGAATTCCGGAAATTAAATGAGGCTGCCATCCGTTATGTAGAACGTACGGAGCAAATGTTCGAACAACAAAAACAGTTCATCGGAAATGCTTCACACGAGATACAAACTCCACTTGCTATTTGCCGTAACCGATTGGAAATGTTGATGGAAGATGATTCGCTATCAGAAAAACAACTGGAAGAACTGATGAAAACGCATCAGACTTTAGAATACATCACTAAATTAAACAAGTCTCTATTATTGCTTTCCAAAATTGATAATGGCCAGTTTACCGATACCAAAGAATTGGAATTCAATGTACTTCTCAAACAATATCTGCAAGATTACGAAGAAGTTTATGATTATCGCAACATAGAAGTCACGATAGATGAACAAGGTGTTTTCAAGGTGACAATGAACGAATCTCTGGCTGTTGCTTTACTCACTAACCTCCTGAAAAATGCATTTGTACATAATATTGACGGGGGACATATCCGAATCACCGTTACTAAGAACGGTATTACTTTCCGAAATTCGGGGGTGGAGCATCCGCTGGACAAGGAACATATCTTCGAACGTTTCTATCAGGGTAGCAAAAAGGAAGGATCTACAGGGCTGGGATTAGCTATAGCCGATTCCATCTGTCGTTTGCAACATCTGAATATAAATTATTACTTCGAGCAGAATGAACATTGCTTCGAGATTTCCCAATGATAAGATTCACCCGGAAAACACAAAGGACACGGATTTAAAGTGAACGACCTGTCGGTTATCATAAACCAATTTGTCAGGTATATCCATTCACCTGTTTCTCCGTGTCCTTTGTCTTTTTATGATGAGTTAGTTATCTGGAGCGTATTTCTCTCCTCATAAACATGATATAAGAAATAGCGAAGCAAATAACCGTTGCCGCAATCAATCCGGTCAGCTGCGGCCATACAACTAAAAGACTTTGTCCCAATGGGAGCGGACTAGGGATAGCTCCCTGTACCTGTTCCATAGTCAATGGTCCCAAACTTCTGACAGAAGGCATCAGTAATGTGGTGGTAGCTTCATTAAACAGTTCACTTGGCGCCAAACGCATCAACCCTAGAATAAACTTCTGATAACTGATAATCTGATAAGGTGATGCCATCTGTGACGGACTCAACCCTTTAGCCACCAAATTAACAATCATGGTATAGAATACGCTAAAAAACAACCAAACAGCCACAGATGCTAATGCGGAAGTCGCTGCCTGACGGAAACGGAGTGAAAACAGAATAGCCAGATTCAACCAGAATGCTACATAAAAGATACTGGTAATGATGAAGAAAACAATTCTCCAAAACTCTTCTGCCGTGGGAGGAATGCCAATAGCAATCAGTCCACATCCCATCACCAGAAAGCCCAATACAAACAACATGATACCTATCACAATCAGAGCAGCCACAAACTTCGCATTGATAATGCAATCGCGATGAATAGGCTGGGACAGCATACGGCTCAATGTTCCTTTATTTTGTTCGGAATTGACTGCATCAAATCCCAAAGCGATTCCCAATAGAGGCCCTAAGAAGTTAATAAACAGCACAAAAGAGGGGAGAGTCCCATCTGAAACCGTAAACAACTTCAAGAAAAGAAACGAACCGTCCGGATCATTAGGTTTGATGGCTTCACTAATATTGGTGAGTGCCGTATATAGTGACCCCATACAGGTAAGTGCTATAATACCTATTAATATAATAAAACGCCAACTTTTGACATGATCGGAAATTTCCTTGTTGACGATAACCCAAAAAGGATGATTGACTTTATTCATGCCTTTCTCCTCCTTCCTCAAAATAATGGTTATAAATATCAGATAATTCCTGCTTCTTATCTTTCAATTCTGCCATATCGATCAAAGCAAGTAATTGGCCATTACTGAACAAACCTACCCGGTCGCACACTTTCTGTACCTGATCCAGATGATGGGAAGAGAAAAGCACAGTCAGTCCTTCTTCTTTACTCAACCAGCGAATCAGTTCGATAAATTCCTGAACACCTGCAGGGTCAATCCCTGAAGTCGGCTCATCGAGAATTATAATCTCCGGATTTTTAATAAGTACATCAGCCAATCCCAACCGCTGTCTCATACCACGAGAATATTTCCCGGTCTTTTTGGCTAACTGATCTTCAAGACCTACCCGCTTCATCAGTTCCATAGCCTTAGTTTTTGCCTCTTTATCAGCAATACCATTTAATCGCGCTGTATAGATCAAATTCTCCGGTCCAGTCATATCATCATAGAATCCTACATCTTCTGGCAAATACCCAATTTTCCTTTTTACTTCAATGGGGTGTGTAGTAGAATTGATTCCACAAATTTCAACTGTTCCCGAAGTAGGCTCTGTCAATCCCAACATCATTAAGATAGTAGTTGATTTTCCAGCACCATTCGGTCCCAGCAATCCGAAGATTTCTCCTTTCCGGATATTCAGGCGAATATGATCTACAGCAGTGAAATTACCGTATTGTTTGGTCAAATCGGTAAGTACGATCACTTGTTCGCCCATAATTTACCTCCTTCCATATTTACGGAACAGGTAGTAAACCACGCCGATGGTGGCAATAATGATAAGAACGCCTACCCATCCCCATATCATCGGAGTTTTTACTGCAACTCTGAACTGCGCATCGGCATTTACTTCAGGAGTTTTTGCCATGATGGTAGTCACATAGTCGCCTGGCAATGCTTTTTTAGAAGCTTTCAAAGTAGCCATAACCGTTGATGTCTCTCCGGCTTTTAGTGCATCGATTTTTGAAGGTTCGAAAGTTACTTCCCAGTCAGCAGGTTTATTGGCAGATAGCTGAATATCTTTCAGTAATGAAGAGCCTGTGTTTCTGACTTCCAGTTCTATTTTCTTTATATCACCTGCTGTGACATCTGTACTCAATAGCCCACGGGGAGTAGTCAGTTCCATTTGATAAGAGCCGGTAACAACCACTTCCAGTTCCAATTCGGCAGAAGTGGTACCTGTAGCGGCACGTACCGGAATTTTGTAACTGCCGGCTTCTACATTGGCAGGAGGAGTAATATCTATACTTACATTTTGAGTGCTGTTGGCTTCCACTTGTGCAGAAGTGGCTTGCTTATAGTTAGGTTTAAAAACTACATTCCAACCTCTGGGTGCATTAGCCATCAAAGCATATAGCTGCTGGTCGGCAGTCTGATTCTTTAAAGTGGCGCTGAAAGTGAAGGTTGATTTGGAATTTCCCTGCATGTTGGGTTGGTCGGTAGTAAATTCAGTCTGGTATGTTCCTTTTTGAGCAACCACCACATCCAACGGAAGTTTGGCGTTTCCGGCATATACCACAAAGTGATAATTACCTTTATTCACCTTTAATGGGACTTCGACTTTTAAATTGAAAGTCTTTTTCTCTTTGGGAAGTACTGATAGTTGGCTAAGGCTCCAGCCACCGGATTTCATTTCGTGTTTCCAACTGGCGGACAATCCGCTGACAGAAAGATTCGCATTCGTCAACTGGTCTGTGTTGTTGATAAGATCAATACTGTAGTCAATTGACGCTCCGGGAGATACGGAGATTTTTGTGTAAGGTGTGTACAGAATCACGCTCTTAGGTATTGAATCATTGGCGTGCGTGTAACTCATAGGGAGCATCCCCAATAGAATAGCTAATAATAAAAAATAATTTGTTCTCATAGTCATAAAAAAGTTCTTATGGTTGTTTAATATGAATATTGTCAAATCTGTGTGTGCAAAAATAAACGATGTGTATATTAGTAGTTTTAAAAGAATCATAAAGAATCTAATTTCAGAAAGAAATTATAGTGACACTATCCCTATAGGATGGTGACGGTATCCTTTATATATAGTGACACTATATTAATCGGATAGCGTCACTATATTTTTTCGATTTTTTTGGGGGGAAATTCTCAAAATTCCCAAATCTTTTCAGATTCTCCTCTCATCTTTGCATTATAAAATTAATAATAGTAAAAACCAATATTTAAAAAACAACGATTATGAAAAAGTTAGTATTCTTATTAGTATGTCTTTTCACTTTGCAAACAGTAGCTCGTGCAGATGACGACAAACCAATCCAGGTAACTCAAATGCCACAACCGGCACAGCAGTTCATTAAACAGCATTTTGCCGATAGCAAAATAGCATTAGCCAAAATGGAAAGTGATTTCTTCTATAAAAGTTATGAAGTGATTTTCACGAATGGTGATAAAGTGGAGTTTGATAACAAAGGTAACTGGGAAGAAGTAAACTGCAAATATAGTTCTGTACCTACAGCAATTATTCCGGCAGCTATTCAGAAATATGTAACGACCAATTACCCTGATGCTAAAATTCTGAAAATTGAGAGAGATAAGAAAGATTATGAAGTAAAACTATCCAACCGTACGGAACTGAAGTTTGACCTGAAATTTAATTTGATTGATATTGATTTCTAAACCTGTTTAAATTGAACAAAGATGAAACTAAAGATTTATACACTTTTACTGGCACTAAGCGTCACATGGAGTCTGCAAAGTTGTGACAACGATGACGATGGTTCAATAACTGTTCCTGCCGAACTTCAAAGTGCATTCTCATCCAAATTCCCTAATGCTGCAAATGTGAAGTGGGAAACTAAGTCCGGATATTATGTAGCCGATTTCTATGACGGATATGAAGCATCTGCATGGTTCACCCAGGATGGAAAATGGCAAATGACAGAAACGGACATTCCTTATAATGCATTACCACAAGCCGTAAAAACGTCTTTTGAGAGCAGCGAATATGTCTCATGGAAACGGGATGATATAGACAAACTGGAACGGACAGGCGTTGAAACTGTTTTCGTGATTGAAGTCGAAAAGCAGAATCAGGAGGTAGATTTGTATTATTCTGCCGATGGAACTCTGATTAAAAGTATTGTAGACACTGATGATGATAACACCGAACATCTTCCTGTACAATTGAATGAAGCTATGAAAAACTTCATCAATGAAAAGTATCCGAATGCAAGAATCTTGGAAGTAGACGTAGAAGATGATAGAAATGATTGGGATTTCGGATATACAGAGGTAGATATCATTCATAATGGAATCTCAAAAGATGTATTGTTCAACCAGACTGGAAATTGGTATTCTACTTCATGGGAAGTACGTCAGAATGAAATGCCTGAAGCGGTAAAAAGTACTCTTAATAATCAATATGGAGAATATCGTTTTGACGAAGCGGAGTATGTTGAAAAAGCAGATGGTAGCATATATTATCGAATTGAACTTGAGAAGGGGAATGTAGATAAAGTAGTAAACATAGGCGAGAACGGTACTGTCCTTTCATAGGTCAAAGTGTATAATTCTGAAACCTAATTCTCACAAACAACAAACGATGACATTATTCCTGGTGGATATGTCATCGTTTATTGTTTTTTACTGTTCCTGTGCACGTTTTCTTTTCACTGCCGATTTAGCAGTTTTATCAGTGATGCTGTCCGTTTGTTGTGGTTTCACCTTTTCAGCTTCTTCCCGTTTCCGCTTATTGCGTAACCGCCATTTATTCCAGAAATATAAATCACTCCATTTATTGAAGTCCTTCTTATACATGATACCTACACCTTGTGTAGTCAAATTTGTTTTTGTGTAATAACGGTCATTTGTCTCATTATAAGCCTTCAAACGGATATCTCCCGAACGGGTAATCAGCCATTCTGCTTCAAAGTCTCCTACAAAGTTAGTATTAGCCATCGGATTATCCCGATAACCGAAGTTTCCGTTTATCAATAAACGGTTATTCAATAATTGTCCCGACAAAATACCTTCTACTTCCATATCTGTCCAACCCTTATCACCCGTACTCAAATTCGTACCGATATTCCAGTTATTCGTTTCAAAGATCTGTGAAAGTGCATTATTCAACTGGCCGGAAAGAGTCGATGAGAGCACCGATGACATCACATTCGAATTCTGATTGTTATTACGGGCATCTTCTGTATAGAACTTGCCAATACCCAACAAATAAAGAATCTGCATATTCATCTGCTCTTCCGTACTGATATAATTACGCACCAATGTTTGTATTTCATCTCTTTCATTCGGAAGCTCAATACCCAGTTTGATAGTCGGCCGTACCAGCATACCACTTAGATTCATGATACAATTTACACGCACATTGGGTTGTTGTATAATAGCCGAAGCATCCGGTATCAAATCATTCAAAGAAGCAGAGTTCACTGTATATGAAGCTTGTATATCCATGTTAGCATCCAAAGGTGCACCATTGAATGTTATTGTACTTCCATCCTTGATAATAAAGTCTTTACGGATCACTTCCTGCAAACTAAATTTATATACTCCTTGATTGATCCGGTAATTACCGAACATCTTCACATCACCCTTATTATAAAATTCCGTCCGGATATTTCCCGTACCTTTTCCGCTGATATAATCTCCGGCAATAGGGTCCATGATGATTCGCATGGTGGCATCGGGAGTTGCATCCACCAGAATATTCAAACGGATATCTGTTTTCTGTTCTTCCTCCTCCTGACGTTTTTGCTGTATTTGTTCGTAATATGAGATTACTTGAACAGAATCCTGGATAGTACGACGAGGTGTTTTATCTACAAATTTGATAAACTGATTGCTAGTAGCCGATGCTACACTACCATTAATATAGGTAAAGGTAGTATTTCGATTTGTAGTCATGGCCACATTTACGTCGAGCCCCTGTATGGCATTTCCAGAGAGCAATACATTTCCGGTACCATACACCGTACCATAAAAAGGCATATCTGTCGATTCTTTTGTGTTCATCACAAGCATATTATTTGCCTGTATCTCAAAACGATAGTTTAGGTTCTTAAAATGCTGGAAATGCAAATATCCATTCATTCTTCCCGAATGTCCTTCCATATCAGAAATGTGTATATTATTGAATGTCAATCCAGTAGGAGCCAGATGGATGGTGTCTTTTACTGCAAAATGCGTGTTTAAAATATCAAAATTCATGGATGCGTCTGTCATTACAGCACCATCCAGGTTCAATCCTTTAAATTTTCCATAGAAATGTACTTTTCCTGTTCCCCGCCCTTTAATATCATTGGCAATAGACTTCATATAATGTTCGAGGAATTTCAAATTCAATTCATTTGCTTCAATATTTAAATCAAGTCCGCTCTCGGGTTTTAATGGATAAATAATACCCGTGACACGCGATGGAGAAGGGGATATATCCTGAATGGATGCATCCAAACGGATACCTCTGTTTTCATTATCCCACTCACCATATATATCCAGTTCACCCAAACGACCGTTGTTGAGTGAGAAATTCTTTATAAATAAACGAGTATTCATGATAGGCTTTTTAAGCACTCCGCTTGCATAAGCCGTTCCTGTTGCATCACCCTCAAAATTAACATCGTCGGATATACTTGCAATATCAAATACATATCCCATATTTATATCCTTTAGATCAACCTTTACAGTATCTTTAGGATTCTCGGAAAGCCGGCCGTTAATACGTACATATCTATCCTGATGACTAAAGTAGAAGTTGTTCACATCCACTCGTCCGGAATCGACTACCACCTGCGAAGGATGTATCTTCCAAAGAGTATCATTTAAAATAACATCAGTAGGTTTCACATCCACCATCGCTTTCAATAAGGACTTTTCTCCGCTTGTACGTAGAAATTTGGCAACAGCTGCTAATTTCCCGCTATATGTTGCTGCAGCATTATTTCCCCAATCCAAAGTCGTACTGACATCGTCATCTTTAGCTTGTGCATCCAGAGATAGATTGACCGCTCCTTTCTTTTTCAAATTAGTCAGACGAACCCGTGCGCGGATATGATCTGCCGGATTCTCGCACAGAATCATGCCTGACTCAATAAAGTTGTTCTTATATTGCAGACGGGGGAAATATCCCTCTACACGCAAGCGTTGTAAAGCATCATTAAAATACCCCTTCAACGTAGAATGAGTATACACCGTTAACGGTATATCAAATATCGTAGATAAAATGTCCGTATTATATATATGTATATCAAACAAAAAGTTATTATGGGTTTCAATCGGCTTCTTGGGAGGTAATATCAAAGACGGCACATATTTCCGCATAATATTCAGAATACTGGCAGGTAATGTGTGATATTGGAATTTTCCCTCTATGCTTGCTTTCAGGAATTCAGAAGTCAATCTAAGCTGATTTTCTCCATTTTGTTTGGTTGCCCGGATATTCAAATTCTGCATGAAATATGCTTTATCCGGAGCTGTAAATTCCAAGCTATCCACATTGATTTCTCCAATCATCTCATCCACTGATCCACCTGTAAAATTGGCTTTCAGTTTTAAACTAAACTCTGCATCGGGATATTTGGTGGTAAGATTCAAATCATGTGGACGTACTTTATTGACTACTGTAAGAAAATTGAAAGTAGGAACTTTGGATGCAACATTTACGTCTCCATTCAAATAAATAGAGCCATTAGGATCATCCAACGCTATCTTTCCATTAAATCCGCCTTGTTTGTATTCTCCGTCCAGTGTGATATTTTCATATCTATATCTGCTATAATCTATCGAAGCAATCAGTCCTTTCAATTCTACGGCAGGCAAGTGGTCAGCAATATGCCGGCCATGTACATCCAGATTGAAAGTAATTTCTCCCAACTCCTCATTATCCAATAATTTACCTAGTTGAAAATCCTCTGTTTTGACAGCTCCGGAATACGCAAACAATCCTTTTGTCTTATCAGAGCTCAATTTCAAGTCGGTCTTTACATTTCCAAGACTCGTTTGTAATTGCCCATAAGTAACTAAGTCTGTGAAGTATCCCGAAATTTCTCCCTGAAAACTCACGTTTCCCAAACGTTCGAGAAGAGGAGGAACTCCATTATAATTATGGCTTAAATTACGCACTAAAAAACCGACTCCGCGAGCATTGGCCGAAAGTTCGGAAAGAGTTCCATATACATACGCATCTTGTGGACGCGATAAGTCCTGAAGCGATACATCTCCTCGCAGACGAAACTGACGGCCATCGGCTGTAATCTCCAGATGCGAACAAGTCAACTGATCCACAGTCCCCTTCACCTCCATATCCAATGTCACCGGTTCCTTGAAATGCGAAAGGATAGGAACAAAAGGAGAAATATCTTTTAAAGTAACTTGCGACGGCAAAGTACGGAAAGAGAAATGTACTTGTTCTGTAAAACGGTCAAAAGCTTTCAAACTATCATACTCCAAATGAATGGTATCGAGCTTGAGGAAGGTTTCGGGCAATTCTATTGTAAAATTATCAATGTTTGTCTGCTTGTTATTGGCAACCAGTTTCAAACTCATTTTCTTCAAAGAGAAGCCGGATGCTTTTTCATCAAGGCTCAATCGCTTGATCCCTAAATTCAAAGAGTCCTTACTTAATGCCTTCAACGATATATTAGCGATGATATTTTGAAGCTGAATATGCTTAGCATTAAATTTTCCCGGTGTTGCTTCTTCCGACAACACATGATAAGACATCCTTCCACGACGAATCAGGATGGAATTAATACGTAAATCAAGGGAGTTTTCTTTCTTCACCGTATCTTTAGAAGCAAAAGCATCCAAAACAAACTTAAAATTAGGAGGTGAATCCGGAGTCTCTTTCAGGAGATTGATATTAAATCCGAAAAGCTGAACACTGCTAATGGATATCTTTCCTTTAAAAAAGGGCATAATATCGAATTTGGCGGACAAACGTGTGACTTTAAGCATTTCCTGACCACTCTGATCGTCAAGCAATACATCATCAATAATAATACGGTTCAATAGACCGATATTAATTCTACCAATCACTACCTTTGTATTTAAAACTTCGGAAAGTTCTTCAGCTACAAATACACTCATTGCTTGCTGAATGTTTGGTATATTCAGCAAAACAATAGTCCCGATATATACTCCCAGTACAATACCTACTACCCAGCGTACAGTCTTTTTCAGCGTTCTGATATGCGATTACTTTTATTTTGCGAACAAAAATATAAAATAGTTCGTTACGAATCATAGTTTTATGATTACTTTTGCACCGTTTAATAGTTTAAATACTTATGAGTGCAATAATTTTAGGAATTGAATCCTCCTGTGACGATACGTCGGCAGCCGTAATCAAGGATGGTTATTTGCTGTCAAATGTGGTATCAAGTCAAGCCGTACATGAAGCATACGGCGGAGTAGTACCCGAGTTGGCTTCACGGGCACACCAACAAAACATCGTACCGGTAGTACATGAAGCATTAAAACGTGCCGGCGTCACCAAAGAAGAGTTGAGCGCAGTAGCTTTCACTCGCGGACCGGGATTGATGGGGTCTTTGCTTGTTGGGGTCTCCTTTGCAAAAGGATTCGCTCGTTCTTTAAATATTCCAATGATTGACGTTAATCATCTGACAGGACATGTCTTAGCTCATTTTATTAAAGCAGAAGGAGAAGAGGAGAGACAACCTGTTTTCCCATTTCTCTGTTTACTAGTATCCGGAGGAAATTCACAAATCATACTGGTCAAAGCCTATAATGATATGGAGATTCTCGGACAGACTATTGACGATGCCGCAGGTGAAGCTATTGATAAATGCTCTAAAGTGATGGGACTTGGTTATCCCGGCGGACCGATCATTGACAAACTGGCTCGTCAGGGAAATCCGAAAGCTTTTACATTCAGCAAACCGCATATCCCTGGTCTGGATTACAGTTTCAGCGGATTGAAAACTTCCTTTTTATATTCATTACGCGACTGGTTAAAGGAAGATCCCGATTTCATAGAACATCACAAAGTAGACCTTGCAGCATCATTGGAGGCTACTGTAGTGGATATTCTGATGGATAAATTACGAAAAGCCTCCAAAGAATATAAGATTAATGAAATAGCTGTAGCCGGAGGAGTTTCTGCAAATAATGGATTGCGTAATGCTTTCCGGGAACATGCCGAGAAATATGGCTGGAATATTTTTATCCCTAAATTCAGTTATACAACTGATAATGCAGCCATGATCGCCATTACCGGATATTTCAAATATCTGGATAAGGACTTTTGTTCTATTGATCTTCCGGCTTATTCTCGTATGACGTTATAATTGGGTATACCTTATTTATATATGGCACTTATATACGACCTTACACCGTATAACAAAAAGTTATAGCTCGTTGAAAGACGGGATTTTTTATTAATATTTAAAAATTAAAGATTATGGAAAAGAATGAAGAAAAAAAAGAATTTAAAGGGCAACCAACTTATGAACAATTAATGGAATATTATACTACATCATGCGGCTGTTTTTGTATTGATTGCGATCCGCATGATGTAGATATTGATTGGATTAGAGAAAACGCATGGGAACTCAAACTTATAGATACTTCCCTCTTATGTACAGATTATAATATTGCCCCTTTGAAGGAGCATTAACAAATTGTTCATATACCTCCTTTGGTACTCCATGATGAACATATATTCTTCCATTATTAAAATACACTGCTAAATCCTTAGTTTGTGAATTATACTCAACCCCTCTAATAGATTTTGATGTAAAAAGCCTCATATCTTTTTCATGTTTTAAGTTAGTACTCCTGCAAAATTACTGTTTATAGTTTATAAATAGTAATAGTTCTGTATGTTCTGTAAGGATGTTTTTTAGCATCCTTGCGAAAAACTTCCTTGAAAATATATTGCAAATCACTTGCTAATATCGTTGATTTTTAGTATATTTGGATAGCTAAAAAAATGACGTTATGAAAACCGAAAGTTTATACACAGTATTCTCAAAGGCTCTTTCAAGTGAGGAAAAAGCTATCAGTTACTTTGAGAAAATGAGATGGGATGGTAATGTAATATCACCATTTGATCCAACATCTAAGGTGTACAAATGTGGTAATGGGAAATACAAGTGCAAGAGTACTGGACGCTATTTCGATGTAAAAACAGGTACTCCGCTTGCAAACACCAAGTTGCCAATGACAAAATGGTTGCTTGCAATGTTCCTGTTTCAAGCTGATAAAGGTGGTATTTCTTCATGTCAGTTAGCTCGTATATTAGAGATCACTCAAAAAACAGCATGGCATATGTTGATGAGGGTTAGAGAGTTTGCTGCAAAGGCAAATACAAATAATTCTAAGCTATCCGGTGAGGTCGAGATAGACGAAACTTTTGTTGGTGGAAAGAACAAGAACCGGCATAAAGACAAGAAAATAGAGAAATGTCAAGGACGTAGCTATAAGGATAAGGTTCCTGTATTCGGAATACTTGAAAGAGGTGGCAAGGTTATTGCCAAAGTTGTTCCCAATACACAAGCTAAGACTATAGTCCCGATTATCAAAGAAAAAGTTGAATTAGGTAGTGTTGTTTATACTGATGGTTGGGATTACAGTGGACTACATGGGGAATATATACAAAGGTCAGTAGATCATGAGAAACATTTCTACGGTACAACATACGCCACAGATGAAGGTGAAATAATCACTGTTAGTACAAATGGAATAGAAAATGTGTGGTCACACTTTGATAGAATGATGTTAGGGACTTATATACGGGTAAGCAAAAAACATTTGCAAAAGTATGTTGATGAATTTATCTTTCGGTTTAATACTCGGAATTTTAGCGATTCTCAAAGATTTAATTTACTTTTGCGGAACATTGCTTAATTATGGGAAAGAAGAAAACAAATAGTATAGCGCAAGCATATATGGAGATGAAAGAAGGTAAAATCTCTGAGGAAGAATTTCGTGAAGCTATGAAAAGGCTGGATGAAATGCTAAAGAACTTCCCTTACCCTGAAACTTTGGGTACGATAGAAGAGCATTCCAAGAAAGTCGTAAAAATAGCCACAGCTAAAAAGAAGAAGGATTAACCGTTTGTAATTTATGAAGTTATTCTTATATTTGCAGCGTATCATCGAATAGATGGTACGCTTTTTATGTATATAATAGCTCAATCGTCCCTGAATCACCACCTCGAGAATGAACGAGTTATATATTACACACGTTGAGGAATCCGCATAGACGCAGATTTCTTGCTCGGTGTGTAATGGCTTGTGGTGAGCCAAGGGACGTGGAGCAATTATCTGCGTCTTTTCATATACTGGCGTATGGTTATTGCTAATAGACTGGAAACATTATTATTTAGTATTAACCAATAAAACACAAGTGTATGAGAAAGTATTTGCCGTTTTTTGTCTTCACTATTCTATTATGTACGAGTTGTGCAAGAGACAATCTTTACAAAGATGCTTTGATGGGAACATGGAAACTACAACAAATGAAACAAAATGAAGAATGGATTGGAGTTTCTAAAAATCCGAGTTTACAGATTACTTTAACAATCAGACCTGACGGTTCATATTCAACAAATGGTTATCTAGGAAATGTATCAGGTACATGGCATCTGTCCAAAAGAAATCTAACTTTTTACGTAGGAGAACAAGAATACATTAAATGTTATGTAACTGAATTATGGTGGGAATATTGTGAACTACAGTTCACTTTAAATAATGAAACGATATACACTAAATTTAAATGCAACAAGAAATGATTATGAAACAGAATATTATACTTCTATTATTGTTTATGTTTAGCATCGGCATTCAAGCTCAAAGTATTAAAGTTAGCCAAACTGATAAATTCACAAAAGACAAAGTTGTGTACACGTCTTATGAAAAGATTTCATCAGAAGCATTTATTGGTACTCAAACGGGGAAAAATATTGCAATGTGTTTTGGTCGTGAAAATGGCTTAAATATGATATTGATGAAATGGCTAACGGCAGATGCGAGATTAGTAAGTGTAAATTCCAAAGTGATATTTCTTGATGAAGAAGATAATCCGCATGAATTTACAGTATCAGACTATGCATCAGGAAGAGGGGAAGGAACAGTAGGAGCATTAGGAATGGACTTATGGGGACTCCGTATATTACTATTAGGTGATCTGTCTGTTTTTAAGAACCACATAATGACTGCTGTTAGAATATATACTACTGATGGATATTATGACTATAAAATCAAAAAAGGTGCAGCGGAAAAAACAAGGAAAGCTTATCGTTTATTTGAGAAAGAAATACAGAAAGGAAATCTTGATAAATGGAAATAAACAAATAACTAAAAAATGAAAATAACAAATTTTAAAACAGCGGCTTTAATAGCATTTATAGGATGCTTATTAAAAGCAATCGTAGCAATTATTTGCCTACTCATAAATATTTCACCAACTATATCTATGATAACAGATATAGTATCTATGTGTCTGATAGGATTTTTCTTTATTTCACTTTATACAAAAATAAATTGGAAAATAAAAGAAAAATAATCAATAGGCATTTTGCTTGAAAAATGTCTTTCATGTTATATTCTTTGTTTTATTATATGATTATATTATATGATAGGTGTACTAATTTGAGTACACCTATATACCTATTTTAGTACAGTTTATTTTTGCTAATCAAAAGAATATGAGACAGAAGTGGAGGTGATTAAGTATTATTAGCAGATATTATGTTTGTAAATTAGATGTTATTTATTATATTTAAAGTCAAATAAGAAGAGTCGCATCCTCTAAATGCGACTCCCAACAAAGCCTACTTCTTGTTAGTAGGGCGACAACGTTTATGAGGTTCAACATATACTACTTTGTTTTCACGTATAGCAATGTAACCTTCAACCTCAACCGTTTTCTCTTTGTTGCAAATATGCTTTTTCATAATTAAAAAGTTTTTGATTTATAGTCAAAAGCCTACCTATGTAGACCCTTTCCAATTATCCACATAGTATTATGATAAGCATATTGTCTTATTGCAAAGAGAAAGATTTGATTTGAATTTTCAAATTTATATCTGTTTAAAGAAACAGACTCTTCCCAGTTATAGCCGACTAGGAAGAGTTTTTTTATAACCAAAAGTTATAACGACAGGGCTAGTGTAGAGTCGTATATAACTGCCTTATATATAATAGGATAAAAACTAAGAAGTATGTTTGCCGAAATAATAACCATTGGCGATGAACTGTTGATAGGACAGGTTGTCGACACTAATTCAGCCTGGATGGGGCAGGAATTAAATAAAATAGGCATTGAGGTTCTTCGTATTGTTTCAATCCGTGACCGGGAAAAGGAAATCATGGAAGCGATTGATAATGCGATGGAAAGGGTGAATATTGTTTTAGTAACCGGAGGACTCGGACCTACCAAAGACGATATCACCAAACAAACTTTATGCAAATACTTTCATACGGAACTGGTTTTCAACGAAGAAGTATTCGAAAACGTAAAACGGGTACTGGCAGGGAAAATACCTATGAATGCACTCAACAAAAGCCAGGCAATGGTTCCGAAAGATTGTACGGTGATAAATAATCCTGTAGGAAGTGCCTCTGTCAGCTGGTTCGAAAGAGATGGAAAAATACTTGTTTCCATGCCGGGCGTTCCGCAAGAGATGACTGCCGTAATGACAGAAAGTGTATTGCCTAAGCTGCACGAGAGGTTTCAAACGGATGTGATTATGCACCAAACATTTCTCGTACAAAACTATCCGGAATCCGTATTGGCAGAAAAACTGGAACCGTGGGAGAGCACTCTGCCGGAATGTATCAAATTGGCATACTTGCCTAAGCTGGGTATTATTCGTCTTAGACTGACAGGACGCGGACAAAACAGGGAGGAAGTAAAAGTTCTTCTTGAACGTGAAAAAGTAAAATTAGAGGAAATACTTGGTGAAGACATTTTCAGTGAAGAAGATACGCCTTTGGAAGTTATAGTCGGTGAACTTTTAAAAAAGAAGAAATTGACCGTTTCCACCGCAGAAAGTTGTACCGGAGGCAGTATTGCCGCACGTTTGACTTCCATTGCCGGTAGTTCTGAATATTTTAACGGAAGTGTAGTAGCCTATTCCAATGAAGTAAAAATGAGACTTTTACACGTTTCCTCCGAAACATTGGAGCAACATGGGGCTGTCAGTGAAGAAACTGTGATTGAAATGGTAAAAGGTGCGATGAAAGCACTAAAAACCGATTGCGCCATTGCTACCTCAGGGATAGCAGGCCCCGGAGGTGGTACTCCCGAGAAGCCGGTGGGAACTGTTTGGATAGCCGCTGGTTATAAAAACGAAATTTGTACTTACAAACAGGAAACGAACCGCGGAAGAAGCATGAATATCGAAAGAGCAGGCAATAATGCACTATTAATGCTCCGTGATTTACTCAAATAAAAGAAAAATAGGTGCCTGGAAGTGAATTATTTTAGGAAATTCTTGTTTTATACGGATAAAAGTGCTTACTTTGCGTCCTGTTTGAAAGAAGTATAGATATAAAACTATAAAAATAAGATAGAAATGTCGAAGATTTGTCAAATTACCGGAAAGAAAGCCATGATTGGCAACAATGTTTCACACTCAAAGAGAAGAACTAAAAGAACCTTTGATTTGAACTTGTTTAACAAAAAGTTCTATTATGTAGAACAAGATTGTTGGATCAGCCTTAGCATTTGTGCTAACGGGTTGCGTATTATCAACAAAAAAGGACTGGATGCTGCGCTGACTGAAGCAGTGGCTAAAGGTTATTGTGATTGGAAAAGCATTAAAGTAATCGGCTAAACGTAGAGGAGAAAACTTACAATGGCAAAGAAAGCAAAAGGTAACAGAGTGCAAGTGATTCTGGAATGTACAGAACACAAAGACAGTGGAATGCCGGGAACATCTCGTTATATCACAACTAAGAACAGAAAGAATACTACAGAAAGACTTGAGTTGAAAAAATACAACCCGATTCTGAAGAGAGTAACAGTACACAAGGAAATTAAATAATAAAGTCGTATAACCCATGGCAAAGAAAACAGTAGCAAGTTTGCACGAAGGTTCTAAAGAAGGTCGTGCTTATACCAAGGTTATCAAAATGGTAAAATCTCCAAAAACTGGAGCATACGTTTTTGATGAACAAATGGTTCCGAACGAAAAAGTACAAGACTTTTTCAAAAAATAATCGAAATAGCATATACGCTATAACTGCAAAATCCTCTCATTGGCAAACAATGAGGGGATTTTTTATTGCTTCTTTTTTTACTTTTCCAATCCTTTGTTATATCTTTGTAGCAAATGTATTATACAAACAAGTGTAAATATGGGATTTTTTAGTTTTTTTTCAAAGGAGAAGAAGGAAACTTTAGATAAAGGATTATCTAAAACCAAAGAGAGCGTATTCAGTAAAATAGCTCGTGCTGTGGCTGGCAAGTCAAAAGTAGACGATGAAGTATTAGATAATCTGGAAGAAGTGCTGATTACATCTGACGTCGGTGTAGAAACAACTTTAAATATTATCAAGCGCATCGAAAAACGTGCTGCTGCAGATAAGTATGTAAATACTCAGGAACTGAATCTTATATTACGTGACGAAATAGCAGCTCTGCTTACTGAAAATAATTCGGATGATGTAGCTGATTTCGACATACCCATCGCAAGAAAGCCTTATGTCATTATGGTTGTGGGAGTAAATGGGGTAGGTAAAACTACGACTATTGGCAAACTAGCTTATCAATTCAAGAAAGCAGGTAAATCCGTTTATCTGGGAGCCGCCGACACTTTCCGCGCTGCAGCTGTGGAACAGCTAATGATTTGGGGAGAACGGGTAGGAGTTCCCGTAGTCAAACAGAAAATGGGAGCGGATCCCGCATCTGTGGCTTATGACACTCTTAGTTCGGCCGTTGCCAATAACGCAGACGTGGTTATTATTGATACAGCAGGTCGTCTGCATAATAAGGTAGGCTTAATGAACGAGCTGACCAAAATTAAGAATGTAATGAAAAAGGTGGTGCCTGATGCACCGGATGAAGTTTTATTGGTATTGGACGGTTCCACCGGACAAAATGCATTTGAGCAAGCCAAACAATTTACTTTGGCGACGGAAGTTACCGCTATGGCCATCACTAAGCTTGATGGAACCGCCAAAGGTGGTGTTGTGATTGGTATTTCCGATCAATTCAAGATTCCTGTTAAGTATATCGGACTAGGCGAAGGCATGGAAGACCTGCAGGTATTCCGTAAAAATGAATTCGTTGATTCCTTGTTTGGAGAAAATGCATGAAAAGAAAGACGATAGATATTATTACTTTAGGATGTTCTAAAAATCTGGTTGACTCCGAGCAGCTGATGCGTCAATTGGAGGAAGTCGGATACAGCGTAACTCATGACACTGAAAATCCGCAAGGGGAAATTGCGGTAATCAATACATGCGGGTTCATTGGTGATGCCAAAGAAGAATCCATAAATATGATTCTGGAGTTCGCTGAAAGAAAGGAAGAAGGGGATTTAAAGAAACTTTTCGTGATGGGTTGTCTTTCCGAACGCTATCTCAAGGAACTAGCTGTTGAGATACCACAGGTAGATAAATTTTATGGGAAGTTTAATTGGAAGGAGCTTTTACAGGACTTGGGAAAGGTCTATCACGATGAATTATATATCGAACGGACATTGACAACTCCCCAGCATTATGCTTACCTGAAAATTTCAGAAGGATGTGACCGTAAATGTTCTTATTGTGCTATCCCCATTATTACAGGACATCATATTTCCAAACCAATGGAAGAAATTCTGGACGAAGTACGATACTTGGTATCGCAAGGCGTGAAAGAATTTCAAGTGATCGCACAGGAATTGACTTATTATGGCATCGACCGGTATAAGAAACAAATGCTTCCGGAATTGATTGAACGTATTTCTGATATACCCGGGGTGGAATGGATTCGCTTGCATTATGCCTATCCAGCACATTTTCCAACAGATTTATTCCGGGTTATGCGCGAACGTGACAATGTATGCAAATACATGGACATTGCCCTTCAGCACATCAGTGACAATATGTTGAGGTTAATGCGCCGACAAGTGAGCAAAGAGGATACTTACCAATTGATCGAACAATTCCGTAAAGAAGTGCCGGGCATTCACCTGAGGACGACTTTGATGGTAGGACATCCCGGAGAAACAGAGGAGGACTTCGAAGATCTCAAAGAATTTGTACGTAAAGTACGTTTTGATCGGATGGGCGCTTTCGCATATTCCGAAGAAGAAGGGACCTATGCTGCAGAAACATACGAAGATTCTATCCCACAAGAGGTTAAACAAGCCCGACTTGATGAATTGATGGATATCCAACAAGGTATTTCGGCAGAGTTAAGTGCAGAAAAGATCGGTAAACAGATGAAAGTTATAATCGATCGTCTGGAAGGAGATTATTATATCGGACGGACAGAGTTTGATTCACCGGAAGTAGATCCGGAAGTATTGATTGATCGTTCAGAGAGAGAGCTTAAGATCGGACAGTTTTATCAGGTAGAAGTGGTGAATGCGGACGATTTTGATTTATATGCAAAGATTATAAATGACTATGAATAATAAGGAATTTACATCCGAACTAGCGGAAAGATTGGGATATACAATCAAAGATACTTCCGAATTGATGAATTCTTTGTTGTCCAGTATGACACAAGAATTGGAAGAAGGTAATGTGATTGCAATTCAAGGATTCGGTTCTTTTGAAGTGAAAAAGAAAGCGGAACGGATCTCAATCAACCCGGCAAGCAAACAACGCATGCTGGTTCCACCTAAATTGGTATTATCGTATAGACCTAGCAATACATTGAAAGATAAGTTTAAATAAATATTTCCCGTTATGAATGAAAGACTAACAATTCAAGACCTTACTGACTTATTGGCAGCCAAACATAGCATGACCAAGAAAGACGCCGAAGCGTTTGTTAAAGAGTTTTTTCTCTTGATAGAGCAAGCCTTGGAAAACGAAAAGACTGTAAAAATCAAAGGATTGGGAACTTTCAAACTTATTGATGTAGATAGCCGGGAAAGTGTCAATGTCAACACAGGAGAGCGTTTCCAGATAAAAGGACATACAAAAGTCTCATTTTCTCCGGATGCAAATCTAAGGGATACGATAAATAAACCTTTTGCACACTTTGAGACTGTTGTGTTGAATGAAAATACAATTCTGGAAGATACTCCGATAGAAGAGACTGAGGAAGAAGAAACAGGAGAGGAAGCATCAGCACAGGCAGTCTTGAATGAGGTGGGTGGTGATTCTAAAACTACTGTGATAGAAGAAAATGAAGGTACTGATGATGGTCTTTCGGAAAAAGAGCCGATTCAGGAAGAGCAAATAGCCAGTCAGCCACCTGTGGAAGAGTCTATTGAAAAACCTGCTATTACTGAGGAATCTGCAATAGCACAGGAATCGACAGAACAGACGTCTCCTAAAGAGTCTACAGAGACTGATATCGAAGAAAAGATAGAACAGCTGGAAGATGAAGAGGTTCCGGAAAAGGAAGTGATAATCGATGAGCAGCAAGCAGCATCTATAGAAGAAGAAAAAGAAGAGATCACTGCCGAAAAGATTATAGAGCAAGAGCTTCTAAAAGCAAATCTGCAACCTGTGACTCCCATAGTGCCTCCTGCTGAAAAAGAAATGATAAAACCTGTCCAACCGGAACAAGTATCCCAACCGGTTTCTAAAAAGACAGCCCCAGTGAAGGAAAAATCTCCTGTACCTTATTTAATAGCTGTTATTGTAGTCGTTTTGCTATTATGCGGAGGTGTCATTCTTTTTATTTATTATCCAGATTTATTTTCTTCTTCATCTGACAAGAATGCAATGGATATGCCGCCTGTAACCACCCAACCCGTTCAACCGGAAGCGCAGCTTTCTGATACGATTGCACATAAGGATACTGCAAAGGCAATAACGCCTGATGTATCCAAAGTCGCTACCACGACACAACCGGTTACCCCAAAAAAAGAAGAAGCTGTTCCTGTTAAAGCAGAACCTCAAACGGTCACACAACAACCTGCTACTCCTGTCTATCTGGATTCAGCATCTTATAAGATTACAGGAACTAAGACGAAATATACAATCAAAGAAGGAGAAACTTTGACTAGGGTTTCCTTACGTTTTTATGGTACAAAGGCAATGTGGCCATACATTGTGAAACACAATCCGAAGGTTATTAAGAACCCCAACAATGTACCGTATGGCACAACTATTGAAATACCGGAACTTACAAAAGAATAAGTAGTTATAATCCATTCACCCGACCATGCAAATCCTGTATTGGTCGGGTGAAGTGTTATGGATGTACAAAAGCGTATGAAAGTACCTTAATCTAAAGATTTCGCATTGTTTTTTAATAAAAATTAGTTGCAATCGTTAATTATATGGCGTACTTTTGGGGCAAAATAAAAAGCCTTATGACACAGGCAAGGCTTACATAAAATTAATGGGATTTAAATAATAAAATATTAAGTATTTATGGCTGAATCAATTGATATCCGCGAGCTAAATGAGCGGATTGAAAGACAAAGTGCTTTCGTTACCAATCTTACGACAGGTATGGACCAAATCATTGTTGGTCAGAAACATTTGGTTGAATCACTGCTTATCGGATTACTTTCCGATGGCCATGTCCTCTTGGAAGGTGTGCCTGGTTTGGCGAAAACTTTGGCTATTAAGACACTCGCTTCTCTGATTGATGCGAAATATAGCCGTATCCAGTTTACGCCGGACTTATTGCCTGCAGACGTTATCGGTACAATGGTTTACAGTCAGAAAGATGAATCTTTTAAAGTGCAGCGCGGACCTATTTTCGCAAACTTTGTATTAGCTGATGAAATTAACCGTGCTCCTGCAAAAGTACAAAGTGCTTTGCTGGAAGCAATGCAGGAACGTCAGGTTACTATTGGTAAAGAAACATTCATGTTACCGGAACCTTTCCTTGTATTGGCAACTCAGAATCCTATCGAACAGGAAGGTACTTATCCGCTTCCTGAAGCACAGGTTGACCGTTTCATGCTGAAAGTAGTCATTGATTATCCGAAGTTGGAAGAAGAAAAATTGATTATTCGTCAGAATATCAATGGTGAGAAGTTTAATGTGAAGCCTATTCTAAGAGCGGATGAAATTATTGAAGCACGTAAAGTTGTTCGTCAAGTTTATCTGGATGAGAAGATCGAGCGTTATATTGTAGATATTGTATTTGCAACTCGTTTCCCTGATAAATATGACCTCAAGGAACTGAAAGATATGATCGGATTCGGAGGTTCACCTCGTGCGTCTATCAATCTGGCATTAGCTGCTCGTACGTATGCATTCATCAAACGTCGCGGCTACGTTATTCCGGAAGATGTACGTGCTGTAGCACATGATGTTCTTCGCCACCGTATCGGATTGACCTACGAAGCTGAAGCTAACAACATGACTTCGGACGAAATTATCAGTAAGATTCTGAATAAGGTTGAAGTGCCCTAATTTGTAGTTATAATACAGTCAATAAGTAGTCATAAGTATCTATGCATGACTACTTAACTACCTACTAATTAACTACTGTATAAATGGAAACAAGTGAAATACTAAAAAAAGTTCGCCAAATTGAAATAAAGACACGAGGATTGTCTAACAATATCTTTGCAGGCCAGTATCATTCGGCTTTCAAGGGTAGGGGTATGTCATTTTCGGAAGTCCGTGAATATCAATTCGGTGATGATATACGTGACATAGACTGGAATGTGACTGCGCGCTTCAATAAACCTTATGTGAAAGTGTTTGAAGAAGAACGTGAACTGACAGTTATGTTAATGGTTGATGTTTCCGGAAGTTTGGAATTTGGTACGATCAAGCAGCTAAAGAAAGATATGGTGACGGAAATCGCTGCTACTCTTGCTTTCTCTGCCATCCAGAATAATGATAAAATAGGTGTGATTTTCTTTTCAGACCGGATAGAGAAGTTTATTCCTCCCAAGAAAGGACGTAAACATATCTTATATATTATCCGAGAATTGATTGATTTCCAACCGGAAAGCCGTCGCACAAATATTCGTCTTGCCTTGGAATATTTGACAAACGTAATGAAAAGACGTTGCACTGCATTTATCTTATCAGATTTTATTGACCAGGAAAGCTTTAAGAATGCGCTGACCATTGCTAACAGGAAACATGATGTAGTAGCATTGCAAGTATACGACAGGAGACTTAGTGATCTTCCTCCAGTAGGACTGATGCGAATCAAAGATGCAGAAACTGGGCATGAACAATGGATTGACACCTCTTCCAAAGCTGTACGCCGGGCACATCGCGACTGGTGGATACAAAAGCAGACTGAACTGAACGATACTTTTACCAAAAGCAACGTAGATGCTGTATCCGTCAGAACCGATCAGGATTACGTAAAGGCATTGTTGAATTTATTTGCCAAACGAAATTAATGGAATCAAAGATGAATAGAAATATTATTCTGATAGCATTATTAGGTCTATTGTTTGTCAGTAAAGCAGTAGCACAGTCTGTTACAGTAGAAGCAAAAATTGATTCATTGCAGATACTGATCGGCGAACAGGCGAAAGTGCAATTGCAAGTAGCCATGGATGCCAAACAGCGTGCTATTTTTCCTGCTTACACTGATACGTTGGTAAGAGGTGTGGAAATTATAGAAACAGTCAAACCCGATACCCAATTCCTGAATGATCGCCAGCGGATGGTGATTACGCAGGAGTACATTATCACTTCTTTTGACTCTGCTCTATATTATCTGCCGCCAATGCCGGTTACCGTAGATGGGAAAGTGTACAACTCCAAAGCTTTGGCATTAAAAGTATATTCAATGCCGGTTGACACCTTACATCCTGACCAGTTCTTCGGACAAAAACCTGTGATGAAAGCGCCTTTCGCATGGGAAGACTGGTATGGATTGATCGCTTGTTCATTCCTGGCTTTACCTCTGCTTGGTTTACTGATTTATCTGATTGTTCGTATACGTGATAATAAGCCGATTATCCGTAAAATTAAAGTTGAACCCAAATTGCCGCCACATCAGGCTGCAATGAAAGAGATAGAACGTATCAAGACAGAGAAGGTATGGCAGAAAGGGCAATCGAAGGAGTACTATACCGAACTAACCGATGCTATTCGTACATATATTAAGGACCGTTTCGGATTTAATGCATTGGAAATGACTTCTTCTGAAATAATCGATCAGTTATTGGAAATGAATGATAAAGAAGCCATATCAGACCTAAAACTATTGTTCCAGACTGCTGATTTAGTGAAGTTCGCGAAGCATAATCCTCAGATGAATGAAAACGATGCTAATTTGATCAATGCCATTGATTTTATCAATGAGACCAAACAACCGGAAGAGGAAAATCAGAAACCGCAACCAACGGAAATCACTATTATTGAGAAACGTTCTTTACGTGTTAAAGCTATGCTGATTTGTGGAATTGCATTGTTATCAGCAGCATTGATCGGTACCTTTATATATATAGGTCTACAGTTATACAATCTTTTTGTATAAAGGATGTATAGCTTAATACTAAATAGTAAACTGTTAAATCATAAATAAAATGGTTTTTGCCAATATTGAATATCTGTTTTTGCTATTATTGCTTATACCGTATATTGTATGGTATATCCTGAAGCGAAAGAAAAGTGAAGCAACTCTTCAAATTTCGGATGCCCGGGTATATGCACATACACCTAAAAGTTATAAGAATTATTTGTTGCATGTTCCATTTCTATTACGCTGCCTTGCTTTAGTACTGGTTATTTTGGTTCTTGCACGCCCGCAAACTACTAATAAGTGGCAGAACAGTGAGATAGAAGGAATTGATATTATGCTGGCTATCGACGTTTCTACCAGTATGCTGGCTGAAGACTTGAAGCCGAACAGACTGGAAGCTGCTAAAGACGTAGCTGCAGAGTTTATCAATGGACGTCCCAATGATAATATCGGTATTACATTATTTGCAGGAGAAACTTTTACCCAATGTCCGTTGACTGTAGACCATGCTGTATTGTTGGATATGATACATAATATCAAATGTGGTCTTATCACTGACGGTACTGCTGTCGGTATGGGTATTGCAAATGCTGTAACCCGCTTAAAAGATAGCAAAGCAAAATCCAAAGTTATTATCCTATTGACGGATGGTACTAATAATAAGGGAGATATTTCGCCAATGACAGCGGCAGAAATAGCAAAAAGCTTTGGTATTCGTGTATATACCATCGGAGTAGGTACCAATGGAATGGCTCCTTATCCTTATCCAGTCGGAAATACGGTGCAATATGTAAGTATGCCGGTAGAAATTGATGAAAAGACATTGACAGAGATCGCCGGAACGACAGATGGTAACTATTTCCGGGCTACTAGCAACTCGAAGCTTAAAGAAGTATATGAAGAAATTGATAAACTGGAAAAGACTAAACTGAATGTAAAAGAGTATAGTAAGCGGGACGAAGAATATCATTGGTTTGCTTTAGCAGCTTTCCTCTGTGTCTTGTTGGAAGTACTATTACGTAATTCGGTACTCAAGAAAATTCCATAAGGATGTTTGTCAATCGTTATTTGCCAATCATAAAATAGTAAGAAGATGTTTCGATTTGGAGAACCTACATATTTATATTTATTGCTGCTATTACCTTTTTTAGCAGCTTTCTACTTGTATTCCAATTACAAGAGGAGAAAGAATATCCGACATTTCGGAGATCCGACTTTGTTGGCTCAGTTAATGCCTGACGTATCCAAATATCGTCCGGATGTAAAATTCTGGATTATTTTTGTTGCTATTGGTTTGTTCTCCGTATTACTGGCACGCCCTCAATTCGGTTCAAAACTGGAAACGGTTAAACGTAAGGGAGTAGAGGTAATTATTGCTTTGGACATTTCAAACTCTATGTTAGCGCAGGATGTACAGCCTAGCCGTTTGGAAAAAGCAAAAAGATTAATATCCAGGTTAGTAGATGAGCTTGATAATGATAAGGTAGGTATGATTGTATTTGCCGGTGACGCTTTTACACAGCTGCCAATTACAAGTGACTATATTTCCGCTAAGATGTTCTTAGAATCCATTAGTCCTTCGTTGATTTCTAAACAGGGTACAGCTATTGGGGAAGCAATCAATCTGGCAGCCCGTAGTTTCACCCCGCAAGAAGGGGTAGGTCGCGCCATTATTGTCATTACTGATGGTGAAAATCATGAAGGTGGTGCAGTGGAAGCTGCCAAAGCTGCGGCAGAAAAGGGTATTCAGGTAAGTGTATTGGGAGTAGGTATGCCTGATGGCGCTCCAATACCGGTGGAAGGAACGAATGATTACCGCCGCGACCGGGAAGGTAATGTGATCGTTACCCGTTTGAATGAAGCTATGTGTCAGGAAATTGCAAAAGAAGGAAAAGGTATATATGTACGAGTAGATAATTCTAATTCAGCCCAAAAGGCCATCAATCAAGAAGTAAATAAAATGGCGAAGTCTGATGTAGAGTCGAAAGTATATACGGAGTTTAACGAACAATTCCAGGCTATTGCATGGGTTATTCTACTATTGTTATTGGCAGAAATCTTAATTCTGGATCGCAAAAATCCTTTATTTAAGAACATTCACCTGTTTTCTAATAAGAAATAGTTATACGTATGTTAAAAAGTAAATATATTCTATTCGCTGTATTTCTGTTAGCGGCAGCTGGTGTATCGGCTCAGAAAGCAGAACGCGACTATATCCGTAAGGGAAACCGTCTGTTTAATGATAGCGTATTTGTTGATGCAGAGGTGAACTACCGGAAGGCCTTGGAAGCTAATCCCAAGTCTACGGTATCCATGTATAATCTAGGAAATACCCTTTCGCAACAGCAAAAGTTTCAGGATGCCATGGAACAATATGTATCGGCCAGCAAAATAGAAAAAGATAAAATGAAACTCGCCCATATTTACCACAATATGGGAGTAATTTTCCAGGCTGGTAAAGACTATGCCAAAGCTGTAGATGCATATAAAATGTCACTGCGTAATAATCCTACCGATCATGAAACCCGGTACAATTTGGCTCTTGCACAGAAAATGCTGAAAGACCAACAAAATCAGCAGAATCAAGATCAAAATCAGGACCAAAACAAAGATCAGCAAAAGCAAGATCAGAAACAGGACCAGAATAAAGACAAACAGAAGGATCAGAAACAAGATGAAAAGAAAGATCAGCAGCAACCACCGAAATCTGAAAAGAAACAAGACAATCAGATGTCGAAGGAGAATGCTGAACAATTACTGAATTCTGTCATGCAGGACGAGAAAGATGTGCAGGATAAAGTGAAGAAACAACAAAAAGTTATACAAGGCGGTCGCTTGGAAAAAGATTGGTAATATAAAGTTGATGATATAAATTTCATAAGCAATGAAAAAACTGATTATTATATTGATGGCATTGATAGCATATAGCACTCATGTGTTTGCTGATAAGGTGTCTTTTACTGCTTCTGCTCCTGATGCAGTGGTAGTAGGCGAACAATTCAGGCTGTCGTATATTGTAACTACACAAAAAGTGAAAGATTTTCGGGCACCATCAATCAAAGGTTTTGATGTATTGATGGGTCCAAGCCGTTCACAACAAAGTAGTACTCAAATAGTGAATGGTAATGTTACATCTACTAGTAGTATTACATTTACATACATATTAATGGCTAATAATGCCGGAGAATACACAATACCCGGTGCCTCCATTGTTGCCGATGGTGACCAAATGGTGTCAAACTCAGTAAAGATTAAGGTATTGCCACAAGATCAAGGTGGCAATAACGGGCAAAATAATAGTAGTAGTGGTTCTATACATTCCTCATCTAGTACAAGTGTCTCTAATCAGGACCTTTTTATTATGGCAAGTGCCAGTAAAACAAATGTGTATGAACAGGAGGCTTTTGTCCTGACCTATAAAATATACACCAGAGAATCCAACTTACAACTTAATAATGCGAAATTGCCCGACTTCAAAGGTTTCCATTCTCAAGAAATAGAAATGACAACTAATGCAAGATGGACTCCGGAGCATTATCAGGGACGTAATTACTATACAACGGTTTATCGCCAGTTTGTTCTCTTCCCGCAACAATCAGGAAAGCTATATATTGATCCGGCACAGTTCCAGATGACTATCGGAAAACCTGTGCAATCAGATGATCCTTTTGATGCCTTCTTCAATGGAGGAAGTAATGTCATTGAAATTAAAAAAAATATTTCCACTCCTAAGATAGCAATAAATGTCAATCCGCTTCCTACGGGTAAACCTGCAGATTTTTCAGGTGGAGTGGGAGAGTTCAATATATCTTCTTCTATCAACAGTAAGGAACTGAAAACCAATGATGCTATTACTATTAAACTGGTAATATCCGGTACAGGTAACCTGAAGTTGATTTCTAATCCGGAAATTAAATTCCCGGATGATTTTGAAGTATATGATCCCAAAGTAGACAATCAAGTCAGATTAACCCGGGAAGGACTCACAGGCAATAAAGTTATTGAATATTTGGCAATTCCGAGACATGCCGGAACATATAAGATTCCGGGAGTATCTTTCAGCTATTTTGATATTCGCTCCAAGTCTTACAAAACACTGAAAACAGAAGATTATGTAGTAAATGTTGAGAAAGGTGCAGGTAATGCGGATCAAGTAATTGCTAACTTCACGAATAAAGAGGACTTGAAAGTATTAGGTGAAGACATCCGTTATATCAAACAGAATGAAGTTACTCTCCAACCTAAAGGAAGTTTCTTCTATGGTTCAATGACATATTGGTTGTTCTATATCATTCCGGCTCTTGCCTTTATTATTTTCTTCATTATTTATCGTAAACAAGCTGCTGAAAATGCAAATGTTGCTAAAATGCGTACGAAGAAAGCAAATAAAGTGGCAACGAAGCGAATGAAGCTTGCAGGAAAATTACTCTCCGAAAATAAAAAAGATGCTTTCTACGATGAGGTATTAAAGGCATTGTGGGGATATATAAGTGACAAACTGAATATTCCGGTATCTCGTTTATCTAAAGATAATATTGAAGAGAAACTAAGAAATCACGGAGTAAATGAGGAACTGATCAAAGAATTCCTGAACGCATTGAATGATTGTGAATTTGCCCGGTTTGCTCCAGGTGATGAGAATCAAGCTATGGATAAAGTTTATTCTTCTTCAATAGAAGTAATAAGCAAAATGGAGAATTCAATAAAACATTAACCCAGAAGAGATTATGTCATGAAAAAGATATTATTTTTTATATTATTATCAATGTCGCTTACTTGTTTCGGACAAGATTCGTTAAGCATTGATACTAGACAAACGAATGGAGTTGATTCTATCCACGCTTCGCATACCACATTTTCCAGTAATACACTGGAAGATGCAACAAAAGCTGAAGGAGATTCCGCATATATAAAAGAAGATTATGCAGCAGCTATTCAGATATATGAAGCATTACTGAAAAATGGAGAAGCTGCCGATGTCTATTACAATCTGGGAAATAGTTATTATAAAATAGGGGAGATAGCGAAAGCTGTTTTAAATTATGAGCGTGCTCTGCTATTACAACCAGGAAATGGTGACATCCGTGCTAATCTTGAAGTGGCACGTGCAAAAACAATAGACAAGGTTGAACCTGTTCCTGAAGTGTTCTTTGTTTCATGGATCAAGTCTCTGACAAATAGTATGAGTGTAGATGCATGGGCCACATGGGGGATTGTCTCCTTTATTCTATTGATTATCGCTCTCTATTTCTTTATATTCTCCAAACAGATTATGTTAAAGAAAATAGGATTCATATCAGGACTCATTTTGCTGATTGTCACCATTTGCTCTAATCTTTTTGCTTCGCAACAAAAAGAACATTTGGTTAATCGAAGTGAGGCGATAGTAATGAATCCGAGTGTAACAGTACGGAGTACTCCAAGCGAAAGTGGAACTAGCTTGTTTATTCTCCATGAAGGGAGAAAGGTAAGTGTCAAAGACAACTCCATGAAAGAATGGAAAGAAATTCGACTGGAAGATGGAAAAGTCGGGTGGGTACCAGCTTCTGCTATCGAGGTGATATAAAGGTCATTAATAGATTTTATATATTCAAGAAAAAAAGATAAGCAAATAATTTGTTTTATCTTTTTTTTTGCTTAAGTTTATAGCGTGATAAAAAAATCACATAGTATTAACCATTAAATTTATGAGACATGAGAACAATAACGTTTAATGAACTTCGTAAAATTAAAGATTCATTGCCTAGCGGTAGCATGCATAGAATAGCAGACGAACTTGGTTTGCACGTAGATACAGTGCGAAACTTCTTCGGAGGACACAATTTCAAGGAGGGAAAAAGCGTCGGAATACATCTCGAGCCCGGTCCAGATGGTGGGCTTGTAATGTTGGATGACACGACCGTTCTTGATCGGGCTTTAAAAATCCTAGATGAATTGAATATGAGTATGCAAAAAGAACAGGCTACCGAATCTGTGCAAGTTTAAAATATAACAAACTGAATCCCAATTGAATCAAACAATTGGGATTTCTTATTTGTTTTCACCTTATAAAATGTACATTTATGGAAGACAAATTAGTAACCCTGGCCATTCTGACATACACCAAAGCGCAGATCTTAAAGAATGTCTTGGAAAATGAAGGTATAGAAACCTACATTCATAACGTTAATCAAATACAACCGGTTGTTTCATCGGGAGTGCGTTTAAGAATTAAAGAAAGCGATTTGCCACGTGCTTTAAAAATAACAGAAAGTTCTACATGGCTGTCTGAAAGTATAGTGGGAGAGAAGAAGCCCAAAGTAAAAGATAAATCAAATAAGATTTTAATTCCCGTCGACTTCTCTAATTATTCGATGAAAGCATGTGAATTTGCATTCAACCTGGCAAAAACAGAAAATGCGGAAGTCATCCTGTTGCATGTCTATTTTACGCCTATATATGCTTCGTCGTTGCCTTATGGAGATGTTTTCAATTACCAGATTGGAGATGAAGAATCTGTAAAAACGATTATCCAAAAAGTCCATTCTGATCTCAATGCTTTATCAGAGAAGATAAAAGAAAAAGTTGCATCAGGCGAATTTCCCAACGTTAAATATAGCTGCATCTTACGTGAAGGTATTCCAGAGGAGGAAATCTTAAGATATGCCAAAGAACAGCGTCCTATGGTTATCATTATGGGTACCCGAGGTAAAAATCAGAAAGACATTGATTTAATTGGCAGTGTAACCGCTGAAGTTATTGACAGAAGTCGCACGACTGTATTGGCTATTCCAGAAAATACACCATTCAAACAGTTTAGTGAAGCAAAACGGATTGCCTTTATTACCAATTTTGATCAAAGAGATCTAATTGCTTTCGAGGCATTCTTTAATACTTGGAAATCATTCCATTTTTCTGTATCTTTGATACACCTTACAGATTCTAAAGACACCTGGAATGAAATAAAACTGGCAGGTATAAAAGAATATTTTCACAAGCAATATCCGGGGCTTGAAATTCATTATGACGTAGTGGTGAATGATAATTTATTAAAGGGACTTGATCAGTATATCAAAGATAATCATATAGATATAATCACTTTGACTTCTTACAAAAGGAATATATTTGCTCGATTATTTAATCCAAGTATTGCCAGAAAAATGGTTTTTCATTCAGATACACCATTGCTTGTTATTAACAGCTGATCAGATCAGGCAAAAAATAAGCGTCCAAGATTAGGGAATAATTAATATTATGTTTAATATAAAAAAGGAGTAATATAATGACCTTACTCCTTTTTCTATTTTTATTTAAATAAAGAAAATGATCTGTTCCACTCAAGTCCATATCAAATATAAGATTTTTCAATTACTACTTTAAATTATATGAATAAAAAAGAAGACTACTATTTCTAGTAGCCTTCTTATATTTTTTCAGAAAACGATCTTACTTCATCATCTTATCGATTTCTTCGAATTCAGGTCCCATATTCAAGTTATAGTAAACTCTGTAAAGACCTTGCAACCATAAATCTTGTTGATCGGGTTTTAAAGCTCTGGCTTTTTCATAGAATGGTTTAGCTTCTTCGTAGAATTTCTTAACCACAGCCTGTGCTTCAGCATACTTAGGATCATTGATGTCCGTTGTTGCTTTATCAGCATAATCCTGTGCTTTCATCAAATATACCAAACCTACATTAGAGTATGCTTCTGCATATTCCGGATCAGCAGCAATAGCTTTTTTGTAGTATTCGATTGCATTATCATATTCTTTCATATTATGATAAAGATATGCTTTTACATACAAATACAACTTGTTATTAGGATCATTAGCTAACATTCTATCAGCAAACTCCATAGCTTTAGAAGCTTGATTAGAACTATTATAATAATCAACCAAATTAGCGAAGAAATAATCATTTCCAGGGAACTTAAGGATGCCCTCTTCCAAAGACTTAATCCATGCAGCAGTATCCCCTTTAGCCTTGTAAGCATCAGCCATCAACTGCATTGCAAATTTGCCACCATCTTTATCAGATAAAGCCATAGGAGCATATTTGATAATTGCATCTTTATCACCCACTCTATCAGCAGCTAATGTTGCGTAATAAGCAATTTGCGGAATAAGAGTATCATTTTTAGCCAATTCTTTATCAGCTAACATCGGATAAGAAGCTGACTCCACATAAGTTGCAAAAAACTTCAAAGCTTCTTTATTCTTGTCCAGATTGAAATACTGAATACCACCATTAATCAAATTTGGACGTTCAGCCAACATACTGGAAGCATTAGCCTTCCGATATTTGTTTTTAACTTTTCCCTTTTCATTAGGTATTTCCGCTAATTCATCACACTTATTATAGTACTCATACATTTTCAAAATACTATTGTATACTTTCAATGTATCATACGGCTTTTTCAAAAAAGCATTTTTCATTTGCTCCTCGTTGATACGTCTCTGAATAAATCCAGCAACGTCCCATGTGTCAGCAAGATCCTTCGTTTCAGGATTCTTCATAGCTTCCTTAATAAGCTGTTCAGCCTGCTTAAAATTAGGTTTTACGTCATTAGCCATACTCTTTGCTTCCTTTACATTCTTCATTTGTGCGAATGAGAAGCTAACAGCCATCAATAAAACCATCGAAAATAATACTCTTTTCATGATTGTTGTTTGATTAATTATTAATATTATGTCTATTCCTCAATTTCGTTATTGCTTTCGTTTTCATTTACGTCCGCTACATCATCAATATCAGGAGCATCAGCATTCGGATCACTCACGATTGTACCCTCTGCCTCTTCTGCCGGAATTTCATCTTCAAGACTTTCTGTCATAACCTTACATACCGAACCAATCTGGTCGTTACGTTTTTCAAGATTTATCAGACGAACGCCTTGAGTAGCACGGCCCATTATACGAACATCCGCTACCTTCAAACGAATAGTGATACCAGACTTATTGATAATCATCAAGTCATTTTCATCGGTTACTGATTTGATTGTTACCAACTTACCTGTCTTTTCGGTAATATTCATGGTCTTCACACCCTTACCTCCACGGTTCGTTTTACGATAGTCCTCAATTTCAGAACGTTTACCATATCCTTGTTCAGAAACTACCATTACAGATTCTGTCTCCAAATCTTTAATACAAATCATTCCTATTACTTCATCCTGACCATCATTATCCAACGTAATACCACGTACACCTGTTGCTGTACGTCCCATTACACGAACTGCTGCCTCATGGAAACGAATTGCACGTCCATTGCGGTTTGCAATGATGATTTCATTATTTCCATTCGTCATACGAACTTCAATTACGCTATCATCTTCACGGATAGTTATAGCATTTACACCATTCTGACGGGGACGAGAATACTGTTCAAGCAATGTCTTCTTTATTACACCTTTCTTAGTACAGAATAATACATAGTGACTATTGATGAACTCTGAATCCTCTAAACTCTTCACACGCAAGTATGCAGTTACATTATCATCTGAATCAATATTCAACAAGTTCTGAATAGCACGGCCCTTAGAATTCTTCGTTCCTTCAGGTATTTCATATACTTTCAACCAATAACACTTACCCTTTTGTGTAAAGAACATCATGGTATTGTGCATAGTAGCAGGATAAATATGCTCAACAAAGTCTTCATCACGGGTTTCCGTTCCTTTCGAACCTACTCCACCACGATTTTGTGCACGGAATTCGGTCAATGGTGTACGTTTAATATACCCCATATGAGAAATTGTAATAATCATCTGATCATCTGCATAGAAGTCTTCCGGATTAAATTCCTCTGAAGAATAAACAATTTCAGAACGACGTACATCTCCATATTTCGCTTTAACTTCTAACAATTCCTCTTTCATTACCTGACGGCATACTTCCTCATCAGCCAGAATACTTTCCAAATAAGCTATTTGCTTCATTATTTCTTCGTATTCTGCATGAAGTTGATCCTGCATCAGACCAGTTAACTGACGCAAACGCATTTCTACAATTGCGCGAGCCTGAATTTCTGTCAGGTTAAATCGCTCAATCAAGCCTGTTATAGCATCATTCGGAGTTTTTGCAGCACGAATGATACGAATTACTTCATCAATATTATCCGAAGCAATGATCAGACCTTCAAGAATGTGCGCACGCTCTTTCGCCTTACGAAGATCGAACTGAGTACGACGAATAACAACTTCGTGTCTATGCTCAATGAAATATTTAATTAAATCTCTTAGATTCAACGTTTTTGGACGTCCATGAACCAAAGCCACATTGTTAACGCCAAAAGAGGTCTGCAAAGCTGTCATTTTATAGAGTTTATTCAACACTACACTTGCATTTGCATCACGTTTTATGTCAATAACAATACGCATACCATCACGGTCAGACTCATCGTTGGCATTTGAGATACCTTCTATCTTCTTATCATTTACAAGATCAGCAATATATTTAATCAGTTCGGCCTTATTTACATTATAAGGAATCTCTGTTATTACGATCTTGTCATGTGTTTGTCCGCTTTCAATTTCAGCTTTCGCACGCATAATTACACGTCCGCGACCTGTCAAATATGCTTCGCGTACCCCACTCACACCATATATATATCCGCCAGTAGGGAAATCCGGTGCTTTGACAAATTCCATCAGTTCCTCTACCGTAATTTCCGGATTATCAATATATGCATCACATGCTTCAATCACTTCCGAAAGATTATGAGGAGGCATATTGGTAGCCATACCAACAGCAATACCGGATGCTCCGTTCACCAAAAGGTTCGGGATACGCGTCGGCATCACCTTAGGTTCCACCAGTGTATTATCAAAGTTAGGTTCAAAATCAACGGTTTCCTTATACAGGTCATCCATCATTGCTTCACCCAACTTATTAAGACGAGCTTCTGTATAACGCATAGCAGCAGGGCTATCACCATCCACAGAACCAAAGTTCCCCTGTCCATCTACCAAAGGATAACGCATTGCCCATTCCTGCGCCATACGTACCATTGCAAAATAGACAGAAGAATCCCCATGAGGATGATACTTACCAAGTACCTCACCCACGATTCTCGCTGACTTTTTATAAGGTTTGTCTGAAGTATTGCCTAATTCCATCATTCCGTATAAAATTCTACGGTGAACAGGCTTAAATCCATCTCTAACATCCGGAAGGGCACGCGAAACGATGACCGACATGGAGTAGTCAATGTACGATGACTTCATTTCCTCCTCGATGTTAATCTTTATAATTCTGTCTTGTTCAAGCATTTAAAATGATTATTAATTATACATTCTACGGTTTGTGAAAAACCACGCTAAAGTACTACTTTTCCCCGATATACGAAAGTTTTTAGAAAGAAAGTTTTATCATGACCGGGACGATAACCCACTAAACTTTAAAATACGAAAATAAAAAGATAAAAACGATAAATATAATATGGAAAGATAAATAACATCGGCAAAAAAGAGCCTGTTATTTGTTATACCTTATATATATAATACAAATACACTGTTTTTATGGCACGCCATTTGTAGATATAAGAAATAAAGCAAATATTGCAATACAAACTTGATTAAATGCGTATATTTGCCAGTGAATAACCCTTAGAAGAAGAGGAAAAAAGTATGAATAATCAATTCTCACAAAGAGTTTCCGACATTATCGTCTATAGTAAGGAAGAAGCGAATCGGTTGAGAAGTAGGTATATAGGTCCCGAACACCTGCTTCTGGGAATACTCCGTGACGGTGAAGGAAAAGCTATCGAGATATTGTCTAAACTCAACACCAATCTGGCTGCTATAAAGCAACAGATTGAAGCTCAGCTGAAGGCAGAAGCTGATGATATGTTATTGCCTGATGCAGAGGTACCGTTATCTAATGATGCGGCAAAAATATTAAAAATGTGTATTTTAGAAGCTCGTGGAATGAAAAGTAACATCGCTGATACAGAACATGTATTATTGGCTATTTTAAGAGAAAAAAACAATATGGCGGCTTCCGTACTTGAAGCAAACGATATAAACTATGTGAAAGTACTGGAGCAAGCTACATTGCAGCCGGATATCAATTCCGGTATGGGCTTTTCGGAAGACGATGAGGATGACGAAGAAATGTCTTCTCCTCGTTCCGGCAGAGGTGGTTCGGATGAACGCCAACAGGCGCAAACCGCTTCCAAGAAGCCGTCTAATGATACGCCGGTACTTGACAATTTTGGTACTGACATGACAAAAGCGGCAGAAGAAGGGCGGTTGGATCCTGTCGTGGGCAGAGAAAGAGAAATCGAACGTTTAGCGCAGATCTTAAGTCGGCGCAAAAAGAATAACCCGATTCTGATTGGTGAACCCGGTGTAGGAAAATCAGCGATTGTTGAAGGCCTTGCATTGAGAATCATTCAGAAAAAGGTTTCACGTATCCTGTTTGATAAACGAGTCGTTGCTCTTGACATGACTGCTGTTGTAGCGGGAACAAAGTATCGTGGACAATTTGAAGAACGTATCCGTTCCATTCTCAATGAATTGCAGAAGAATCCGAATGTTATATTATTCATTGATGAAATTCACACGATTGTTGGTGCAGGCTCTGCAGCAGGTTCTATGGATGCTGCCAATATGTTAAAACCAGCATTGGCAAGAGGAGAAATACAATGTATCGGTGCCACCACTCTTGATGAATATCGTAAGAATATTGAGAAAGATGGCGCTTTGGAACGCCGTTTCCAGAAAGTAATCGTAGAACCGACTACTGCTGCCGAAACTCTGCAGATTTTGCGTAATATCAAGGATAAGTATGAAGATCATCACAATGTGTATTATACGGATGAAGCATTGGAAGCATGTGTCAAGCTGACAGACCGCTATATCACAGATCGTAATTTCCCTGATAAAGCCATTGATGCTTTAGATGAAGCCGGCTCACGTGTACATCTTACTAATGTCAATGTACCCAAAGAGATAGAAGAACAGGAAAAACTGATCGAAGAAGCTAAAAATAAGAAAAATGAAGCTGTAAAATCGCAGAATTTTGAACTTGCAGCTAGCTTCCGCGATAAGGAAAAAGAGCTTTCTATCCAATTGGATGAGATGAAAAAAGAATGGGAAGCCAATCTAAAAGAAAACAGGCAAACTGTTGATGCAGAAGAAATTGCCAATGTTATCTCAATGATGTCAGGCATTCCAGTACAACGAATGGCACAGGCTGAAGGCATCAAGTTAGCAGGTATGAAAGAAGATTTGCAAGCTAAAGTCATCGCACAAGACACAGCGATAGAAAAGTTGGTCAAAGCCATTTTGCGAAGCCGTGTAGGACTCAAAGACCCCAATAAGCCCATTGGCACGTTTATGTTCTTAGGTCCGACAGGAGTTGGTAAAACTCACTTAGCAAAAGAATTGGCCAAGTATATGTTCGGTTCTGCCGATGCACTGATTCGTATCGATATGAGTGAATATATGGAAAAGTTCACTGTTTCACGTTTGGTTGGAGCACCTCCGGGATACGTAGGATATGAAGAAGGTGGGCAGCTGACAGAAAAAGTGCGCCGTAAACCATACTCTATTGTATTGCTTGATGAAATAGAAAAAGCACATCCGGATGTATTCAATATCCTGCTTCAGGTAATGGATGAGGGTCGTCTGACTGACAGTTATGGCAGAATGGTAGATTTCAAAAATACCGTTATTATCATGACTTCCAATATCGGAACCCGCCAACTGAAAGAATTTGGACGTGGTGTTGGTTTTGCGACACAAAGCCGCCTGGATGATAAAGAATTCTCGCGAAGTGTAATACAAAAAGCTCTAAACAAATCATTCGCGCCTGAATTCATCAATCGTGTAGATGAGATTATCACGTTTGATCAACTTTCTATGGAAGCGATAACAAAGATTATAGATATAGAGTTAAAAGGATTGTACAATAGAATAGAATCTATTGGTTACAAGCTTGTTATTGAAGATAAGGCGAAAGAATTCATCGCTAGCAAGGGATATGACGTACAATATGGCGCCCGTCCTTTGAAACGCGCAATTCAAACCTATCTGGAGGATGGTTTATCCGAGCTCATCATTTCCTCGTCTTTAAAAGAGGGAGATACTATTCAAGTAACCCTTAATGAAGAAAAAGGCGAATTGGAGATGAAAGTTGTTTCTCCGAAATAGAGTTATTTCCTGAATAAGAAAATAATTTTATATGCCATAATGTCAGACCTTCGGGTCTGGCATTTTTTTTGTCTCTATATGGACAAACATCAATTAAAATTAATCAATAGATAAACTAAAAAATATACGTATTATGCAAAAAGGTAATATTGGGGTTACAACAGAAAACATTTTCCCTATCATTAAAAAGTTTTTGTACAGTGACCATGAGATTTTTCTGCGCGAGTTAGTATCCAATGCGGTAGATGCCACTCAGAAGTTGAATACGCTTGCTTCTATTGGCGAATTCAAAGGTGAACTGGGTGACTTAACTGTTCACGTTGAATTAGGCAAAGATACTATTACCATTTCTGATCGTGGTATCGGTTTGACTGCAGAAGAAATAGAGAAGTACATCAATCAAATAGCTTTCTCCGGAGCTAATGACTTCCTGGAGAAGTATAAGAACGACGCAAATGCCATTATCGGACATTTCGGACTTGGCTTCTACTCTGCCTTTATGGTTGCAAAGAAAGTGGAGATCATCACTAAATCATACAGAGACGATGCAAAAGCCGTAAAATGGACTTGTGATGGCAGCCCTGAATTCACTATTGAAGAAATAGAAAAAGCCGACCGTGGATCAGATATCATCTTATACATTGATGATGACTGCAAAGAATTCCTCGAAGAAGCACGTATCTCCGAACTTCTGAAGAAATATTGCAGCTTCCTTCCTGTTCCTATTGCATTTGGAAAAAAGAAAGAATGGAAAGACGGCAAACAGGTAGAAACGGCTGAAGATAATATAATCAATGATACCACTCCTTTGTGGACACGCAAGCCTAGCGAACTTTCGGATGAAGATTACAAATCATTCTATAGCAAGCTATATCCGATGTCTGATGAACCACTCTTCTGGATTCACTTGAATGTGGATTATCCATTCCATCTGACTGGTATCCTCTACTTCCCGAAGGTAAAGAGCAATATTGAATTAAATAAGAACAAGATTCAGTTATATTGCAATCAAGTATATGTAACAGACTCTGTTGAAGGCATTGTGCCGGACTTCCTGACTTTGTTACATGGAGTAATAGATTCTCCGGATATTCCGTTGAACGTTTCCCGTTCATACTTGCAAAGCGACTCAAACGTGAAGAAGATTTCAACTTATATCACCAAGAAAGTTTCCGACCGTTTGCAGTCTATATTCAAGAATGATCGTAAGCAGTTTGAAGAAAAGTGGAATGACTTGAAAATATTTATCAATTATGGAATGCTCACACAAGAGGATTTCTATGATAAAGCGCAAAAATTCGCCCTTTTCACCGATACAAATGACAAGCATTACACATTCGAGGAATATCAGACCCTTATTAAAGATAACCAGACAGACAAAGATGGAAATCTAATCTATCTGTATGCAAATAACAAGGACGAACAATACAGCTATATTGAAGCTGCAACCAACAAAGGCTACAATGTCTTACTCATGGATGGCCAGTTAGATGTAGCTATGGTAAGTATGTTGGAGCAAAAGCTTGAGAAATCCCGTTTCACCCGTGTAGACAGTGATGTTGTTGACAATCTGATTGTAAAAGAAGACAAGAAAGGTGAAACTCTGGAAGCCAACAAACAAGATGCAATCACAACAGCCTTCAAGAGCCAATTGCCTAAAATGGATAAGGTTGAATTCAATGTGATGACGCAGGCGTTGGGAGAAAATTCGGCTCCGGTCATGATTACTCAAAGCGAATATATGCGTCGTATGAAAGAAATGGCGAATATTCAAGCCGGAATGAGCTTCTACGGCGAAATGCCTGACATGTTCAATCTGATCCTGAATTCAGACCACAAGTTGATAAAACAAGTATTGAATGAAGAAGAGAATGCCTGTCAAGCAGAAGTAGCTCCGATACTCTCCGAAATGGATAACGTCAACAAACAACGTAATGAGTTGAAAGACAAACAGAAGGATAAAAAAGAAGAAGACATCCCGACAGCTGAAAAAGATGAATTAAACGATCTCGACAAGAAGTGGGATGATCTGAAAAGCAAGAAAGAAGCTATCTTTATCGGCTATGCAAGCAATAACAAAGTTATCCGCCAGCTTATCGATCTGGCCTTACTTCAAAACAATATGTTAAGAGGTGAAGCTTTGAATAACTTCGTAAAACGTAGCATTGAGCTGATTTAATATCGTCCCTTTAAACATAACACATACTTCAAGAAAGAGCATTCAACGTTAAATACACGTTGTAATGCTCTTTTTCAATTTAAAACGATCGGCAAAATATCGATTAATTGAAAAGTATTGTATATATTTGAACACTTAATAGACAAAAAATTCAATTGTTTGATTTGGGTTATGAGAAAGATTTTTTTAGTGTTCATTACTTTATGGCTGATTATTCCGGCTATCCATGCCCAAAAAGTAGGACTTGTATTAAGCGGTGGTGGCGCCAAAGGAATGACACACATTGGTATCATTCGCGCATTGGAAGAAAATAACATCCCTATTGACTACATTGCAGGTACTTCCATGGGAGCTATTATCGGCTCTTTGTATGCTATGGGGTATTCTCCTGATGACATGGTAGAACTGCTCAAATCGGAGGACTTTAAACGATGGTATTCCGGAGAGGTGGAAGAGAAATATGTATACCATTTCAAAAAGAATCTTCCCACTCCCGAATTTTTCAATATTCGTTTTTCATTCAAAGATTCACTGAAGAGTTTAAAACCTCAATTCCTGCCTACCAGTGTTGTCAACCCGATTCAAATGAATCTCGTATTTGTTGACCTATATGCACGTGCTACGGCCGCTTGTAAGGGAGATTTTGATAAACTTTTTGTTCCTTTCCGTTGCATTGCGTCCGATGTGTACAATAAAAAACAGTTAGTCATGAAGGAAGGAGATTTAGGAGATGCCGTCAGAGCTTCCATGAGCTTCCCTTTCATGTTTAAACCCATTGAAATAGACAATGTACTGGCCTACGACGGAGGTATCTATAATAACTTTCCCACGGACGTCATGAGAGATGATTTCCATCCGGATGTCATTATAGGAAGCGTTGTATCCACCAATCCCACTAAACCCAAGGAAAATGACCTCATGAGTCAAATTGAGAATATGGTGATGCAGAAAACCGATTATTCTATTCCGGACTCTATGGGGATTTTAATGACGTTCAAATATGACAATGTCAACTTGATGGATTTTCAACGCATCGACGAATTACATGATATAGGATATAATCGAACCATCAGCATGATGGATTCTATCAAAAACCGTATCCATCGGCGTGTGAATCTGGACAATATTCGTTTAAGGAGAATGGTATACCGTAGTAATTTCCCTGAACTACGTTTTAAAAATATCATCATTGATGGAGCTAATCCACAACAACAAGCATATATAAAGAAAGAATTTCATAAGTCAGATAACAAAGAATTTACCTATGAAGATTTAAAACAAGGTTATTTTCGATTGCTATCAGATAAAATGATTTCAGAAATCATACCGCATGCAATTTATAATCCGGAAGATGACACCTATGATCTGCATTTAAAAGTCAAACTGGAAAACAACTTTGCTGTACGGCTGGGAGGTAACATATCCACCTCTAATTCGAATCAGATCTACCTGGGACTTAGTTATCAGGACTTAAACTACTATGCCAAAGAGTTTATTCTTGACGGACAGCTTGGAAAGGTATATAACAACGTGCAATTTATGGCAAAAATAGACTTTGCCACTGCCATTCCTACCTCTTACCGTCTCATAGGTTCGATCAGCACTTTCGACTATTTTAAAAAGGACAAACTTTTTTCGCGAAATAACAAACCAGCCTTTAACCAAAAAGACGAACGTTTCTTGAAATTACAGGTCGGATTACCTTTCCTTTCGAGCAAACGAGCAGAGTTTGGAGTAGGAATTGCAAGAATAGAGGATAAATATTTTCAAAAAAGTGTCATTGACTTTGGAAATGACAAATTTGATAAAAGCCGCTATGATTTGTTCGGTGGATCAATTAGTTTTAATGGAAGTACCCTTAATTCCAAACAATATCCTACACGTGGATACAGAGAAGCCCTTGTAGCCCAGATTTTCGTTGGAAAAGAACGATTCTATCCGGGCGAAGGAAGTACGACCAGTAACAACAAAGATCATCACTCCTGGCTGCAATTATCTTATATGAAAGAGAAATATCATAATATGAGTGAACATTGGGTTTTAGGATGGTATTTGAAAGCCCTGTATGCCTCCAAAAACTTCTCCGAGAACTATACGGCAACAATGATGCAAGCCGGAGAGTTTTCCCCTACATTACATAGCAAATTGACCTACAATGAAGCCTTTCGTGCCAATCAATTTGTCGGAGCCGGCATTCGGCCTATTTACCGTTTAAGCCAGATGTTCCATCTCCGGGGAGAATTCTATGGTTTTATGCCTATTTATCCAATCGAAAAAAACTCGTTGAATAAAGCATATTACGGAAAAGCTTTCTCCAAGTTTGAATATTTAGGAGAAATTTCTGTTGTATGTCAATTGCCTTTTGGAGATATCTCTGCATATGTAAATCATTATAGCTCACCGAAAAGGGAGTGGAATGTCGGACTAAGTATAGGTTTACAACTATTCAATTATCGGTTCATAGAATAATTTTCTACAAAAAAAGTCGGTGAAAAGCTTGCTAATTCGGGAAAAGTCCGTATCTTTGCACCCGTTAAAACAAAATAACGGTCGCGTAGCTCAACTGAATAGAGTAGCTGACTACGGATCAGCCGGTTACAGGT
>ENA-OOZN01000064-OOZN01000064.1-human-gut-metagenome-genome-assembly--contig:-NODE-64-length-119517-cov-8.103589_pt1 | contig 119517 bp, 92 predicted proteins | sample MGYA00241187_ERZ501397 | MGnify/ENA primary metagenome ERZ501397 (study PRJEB25962, sample SAMEA2042921) | human gut metagenome | biome: human gut; feature: human-associated habitat; material: faeces... | reverse complement strand
AAAAATATTTATCAAAACTTTTACAGGATAATGATTTTTAATGCGTCTGCCCTGTGGAGTGGAACGATACAGATAGTAGTAGGAAGGAATGAAAATGATTAAGGAAAAACATAAAGATATAAGGTGAATGATACACAGGAAAGCAGTAAACAATAGGAAGTTGATTAATAAACGACATAAGGAAAGGAATAATCGCAAGTCCGGCGATAGTCCGGAAAAAGCTACAGCCATCATGCATGAGAAATGAGCAAAATAGATAAAAGGAATATGAGAATAAGATGAGAAATAATTTAAAACCTATGAGAAATGCATTATTTTTAGGTCTAAATGATGGAAATACTATGAGAAATACCATTCTACAGTTTATTTCTCATATCATTATATAATTGATTTACAATTAATTACCACATCGCTCATGAGAATATGAGAAATGAAAATGAAAAATCATTTGCAGGAAGGCTGAATTCAACGAAAGGTTATTTTTTAGGAAAGAGCAAAAAAGAAAGAGATAAATCAGGAATCCGGCCGAATCCATATACCGTATACCGACCGACCGAGCAAAATTCCTTTTCAGTTGTTATTCATATATATCATAGTATACACAATAAAAGTCAATATCATGGAGAAGAATATTTTTCAGTTAGATAATGAGCAACTCAAAGAAATTGCCCGTTCATTCAAAGCAAAAGTAGAAGAGGGATTGAACACAGAAAATGCAGAGATACAATGCATTCCAACTTTTATCACTCCGAAAGCAAGTAGTATTAATGGTAAATCGTTAGTGCTTGATTTGGGAGGAACCAATTATCGGGTGGCAATCGTTGACTTCAGTAAAGTTCCTCCAACCATTCACCCCAACAATGGTTGGAAGAAAGACATGTCGGTTATGAAATCTCCCGGCTATACCCGCGAGGAGTTATTCAAAGAATTGGCAGACATGATTACCGGAATAAAACGGGAGAAAGAAATGCCAATCGGATATTGCTTTTCTTATCCGACAGAGTCTGTGCCAAGCGGAGATGCCAAACTCTTACGCTGGACAAAAGGAGTTGACATAAAAGAGATGATCGGAGAAGTGGTAGGGAAGCCTTTGCTGGACTATCTAAACGAAAGAAATAAAATCAAGTTTACGAATATAAAAGTGCTTAATGACACCGTAGCCAGTTTATTTGCAGGACTTACCGACAACAGTTACGATGCATATATAGGTCTGATTGTGGGAACAGGTACCAATATGGCTACTTTTATTCCGGCTGACAAAATTAAGAAGTTAAGCCCGTCACATAAGGTCGATGGCTTGATTCCTGTTAATCTGGAGTCGGGGAACTTTCATCCGCCATTCCTCACCGCAGTAGATAATACGGTAGATGTAATCTCCGACAATCCGGGAAGACAACGTTTCGAGAAAGCTGTATCCGGCATGTACTTGGGAGACATTCTAAAAGCGACTTTTCCTCTGGAAGAATTTGAAGAAAAATTCGATGCACAAAAGCTTACCTCTATCATGAACTATCCCGATATTTATAAAGATGTGTATGTGCAGGTGGCACAGTGGATATATGGCAGATCGGCGCAATTGGTTGCAGCTTCACTTACAGGGCTTATCATGTTGCTAAAGTCATACAATAAGGAGATAAGGAGAATTTGCCTGGTTGCCGAAGGAAGTCTTTTCTGGAGCAAGAACAGAAAAGATAAAAACTATAATATGATTGTCATGGAGAAATTACGGGAACTCTTCAGTTTATTTGGTTTGGAAGACGTAGAGATCGACATAAAAAGTATGAATAATGCCAATCTGATAGGAACAGGTATTGCGGCATTATCCTGACACGTTCTAATTTGTCATTGCACGGCAGGTCCTCAATCGGCCTGTTCATAAAAATTCGATGCTGTATCAAATTTACTGATACAGCATCGAACCTATTTCAGACTTATTAAATCCGGTTCAATATTTAGATAGAATATAGAACCTAAAGTAGCTATTATTTGATCTTCAGTGCAAAACCGCCTCCGGGTGCCAAATGAATCTTCAACTTACTGTCATTCTTTATCCGGAAAGATTCACATTTATAATCACGTCCAACCCGGTGGGCATTCACTCCATCCTTAAATAATGTAGCATCGTATGTCTTGTCGCCCAAGAAGGAACAATCTACTTCAATATCACGTGCCGTCCAATCGGTAATTCCACCTACATACCAGACATTTCCTGCCCGGCGTGCCGTTACGATGTACTCTCCCATTTTGCCATCAAGCACGATACTTTCATCCCATACGGTCGGAATATTGGCAATAAATTCGGTCGATTCCAGTTCGCGCATATAGTTGCTTGGCGCATCGCACAGCATATTGAAAGGAGACTCGAATACCACATACAGAGCAAGTTGGCGACAGCGAGTTCCCTGGCTCATAGGTTCCGAGTTACAAGGATAATAGTTGCCTTTCGAAGCATTACGCATCGCGCCTTGGGTGTAATCCATCGGACCGGAAACCTGACGGGTGAAAGGCAACAGTACGTCATACTTCACCTGATCGACCGAAGCCGGACTCCATTTCATCTGTTCCAAGCCATTAACCCCTTCAAAGTTCAACACATTCGGATAAGTACGATTCAAGCCGGCCGGTTTATGCGTTCCATGCAAATCGAGAATCAATTTATATTTAGCACACATTTCGGCAGCCCGATAATTGAATGCTGTCATATACTGATCGTCACGATCCATAAAATCGACCTTAAAGCCTTTGACTCCCATGTCGGCAAAATAACGGCAAACGTTCTCCATATCACGATCGAAGGCATAATAACCAGCCCAAAGAATGATACCTACATTTTTGGAAGCTGCATAATCTACCAGTTCTTTCAGATTAATATCTTTCACTACTTGCATCAAATCCGCCTGCAGGTTGACTGCCCAACCTTCATCAAGAATTACATATTCTATTCCGTTTGCAGAAGCGAAATCAATATATGCTTTATAAGTCGGATTATTTACTCCGGTGATAAAATCAACGCCATCCAAGTTCCAGTTATTCCACCAATCCCATGCCACTTTACCGGGTTTAATCCATGAGATATCCGTCAGACGGGAAGGAGCAGCCAACAAATAGCTCAAGTTGCTTGCCGCCAAATCTTTATCGGAAGTGGTAACAATGCTCATTCGCCATGGAAAACTTCGGGGTTTATCTACTTTGGCAATGTAAGCTTCACGCTCTTTCACCAACATCTGAAGTTGATTGTGTCCGCCCTGCACCGTCTGCTTGGGATAGGGAGCGAATTGACCCGTCAACCGGTTTTCCCCTTCAGCAGCAGATAAATAGAGACCGGGATAATTCTCCAAACCGGATTCTGTGATACAAATCTTGACACCTTCACCAGCATCCACTACTAATGGCAAAAACATCAAACGTTTTTTATTCAGTTTCGATAATCGATCAGTAGTATAAGTGTTCTCGAAAGAATTGAAATATTGGGATTCGTAATCACCGTCTTTCCCCGCTTTTACATACGGAACAGAGGCTACCATATCGAACGGGAAATGGTAATCTACAGTTTCATCCACTACATTGAAAGTTTTCTTCGACCGGCTGACAAAGCGATATGCAATACCATCATTGTAAGCACGAAACTCTACGTTCCAATCTTTCTTAAACCGGAGAGTCAGTTCATTATAGTAATCTCTTAGTTCGTTGGCGCGATAGAAAGGAGAAGGAACCATCTGATCTACTTTTTTCCCGGAAGTGCCGGCCAACTTTGCTTTCTCTCCCCAAACTTCTCCATTATCCAATGTCATCGAAATCGGAGAAGAAGCCAGTATCTGACGTCCGTCACAATGGATGTCATAAGTCAACTTATCACCGACGGTAATAGTTGTTTGGAGTTTCCCATCCGGAGAGTTCAAGGTAAATTGTTTTTGTGCTTGTACCGTAAGCGTACATGCGACAACACATAGAAATAATAAAATCTTCAGTTTTTTCATGGCTTTAATTATAGTAGTTATCAAATTATAGAAGGACAATACAAAAATAAAATAATATATTATAGTAACCTATATGAAAACTAAAAAACAGAGATAAAAAAGACCGGTATTATTTCCGACCTTTTTCCTTTCCGATATCTCCAAAGACACTTTAGCTAGAAAAAATAAAGAAAAAAAATCATCTCCTAATAACTAAATATGGAATAAAAAGTTATTTTTGCACCGTTTTTTTAAATTTTATCTTAACCTAGTATTATGTACAAAATTTTTCACGGCTTCCATCTAGTAGAGGCTTATCAGGATTTGAAAAAAGCCAAACGGTTGGCAAAAAATCAGACAGTAACCCGATGCATTAAGTTAACCGTAGCTATTACCCTCTCCCTTATTTTATGGCTCCTCCCTATTGACACATTTGGAATAGAAGGATTAACCGTCATAGAACAAAGACTTATTTCCATCTTTATTTTTGCCACACTGATGTGGGTATTCGAAGCTGTCCCTGCATGGACAACTTCCGTATTGATTGTTGTATTACTATTACTCACCGTTTCCGACAGTAGCTTATGGTTCCTCACACAAAATATTTCAGCTGATAAGTTAGGGCAGACAGTCAAGTATAAATCCATTATGCACTGCTTTGCCGATCCTATCATTATGCTATTTATAGGTGGGTTCATACTTGCCATCGCAGCAACCAAAAGCGGACTGGACGTATTGTTGGCACGCGTCATGCTGCGACCTTTCGGAACACAGTCACGCTATGTACTATTAGGATTCATTCTCGTTACAGCAGCCTTTTCAATGTTCCTTAGCAATACGGCTACAGCTGCCATGATGCTCACTTTCCTTACTCCTGTGTTAAAAGCACTGCCAGCAGACGGTAAAGGAAAAATAGGTCTGGCCATGGCTATTCCTGTAGCTGCCAATGTAGGCGGTATGGGAACTCCTATCGGCACTCCACCCAACGCCATTGCTTTAAAATACCTGAATGACCCGGAAGGGCTAAACTTAAACATCGGTTTCGGAGAGTGGATGAGTTTTATGTTGCCTTATACCATTATTGTATTATTTATTGCGTGGTTTATTCTCTTAAGATTATTCCCTTTTAAACAAAAAAATATCGAATTACAAATTGAAGGTGAAGCAAAAAAAGACTGGCGTTCCATTGTGGTTTATATCACTTTTGCTATCACTGTCGTCCTATGGATGTTTGACAAAGTGACAGGAGTGAATTCCAATGTAGTAGCCATGATTCCGGTAGCCGTATTCTGTATAACAGGGGTTATCACTAAACGTGACCTGGAAGAAATCAGTTGGAGTGTGCTCTGGATGGTAGCCGGTGGATTCGCACTGGGTGTTGCCTTACAGGAAACAGGACTGGCCAAACATATGATTGAAGCTATCCCCTTCAACACATGGCCTCCTGTACTAATGATTGTCGGCTCCGGACTGATTTGTTATGCCATGGCAAACTTCATCTCACATACGGCTACTGCGGCATTGCTCGTCCCTATTCTTGCTATTGCAGGAAGCAGCATGCGCGAAAACCTGTCTTCATTAGGTGGGGTAGAAACTTTATTGATCGGGGTAGCAATCGGATCATCATTAGCAATGATATTACCCATCAGTACCCCTCCCAACGCACTGGCACATGCCACGGGTATGATTCAGCAAAAAGATATGGAAAAAGTCGGCATAATTATGGGAATCATCGGACTAATACTGGGATATACCATGCTGATTATACTTGGCTCCAACAAATTACTATAAATAATTCCTTTCCCATAAAGACAAGCCCTGTGAGGAGAAAACATTCTTACAGGGCTTTTTGGTTAATCTGTCTCGTTTCGAAAATTGGTTGTCGAAGAAGCTCCCTCCTTTCCCGACTCTGCATACTTGCTTGGACTTACATCGTAATACTTCTTAAATACCTCCCGGAAGTATTTCACATCCGAGAATCCAACAATATCAGAAACCTCCGTTACTGTATGTTCACCCTGTTTTAACAACTGTGCAGCATGTTGCAAACGTATCATCCGGATATAATCAGCCGGAGCATAACCGGTCAACGCTTTTAATTTATTAAAGAAACTTGTACGACTCATATGATGATGACTGCTAAGCATCTCCACATTAAAGCCCGGATCTCCCATGTTCTTCTCTATACATTCCTTAACTGAAGCTATAAATTTCCAAGCCAAGGTATTAGCGCAATTAGCTGGTAAATCCTTCTCTTCATCTTCAATACTATTATAAACTTGACGGAGCAATGCACGATTCGCAAGTATGTTTTTAATAGTAACCTTAAGTATTCCCACACTAAAAGGTTTGGTGATATAAGCATCTGCTCCGATTTCCAGTCCTCCGAGTATATCTTTTTCATCCCCTAGTGCGGTCAGCAAAATGACTGGAATATGGGACATCTCAATATCACTCTTTATAGTTGAACATAGCTCATCCCCACTCATTTCGGGCATCATTATATCAGATATGACGAGATCCGGATTAAATTCCCGTATAATGACAAGTGCATCCTTTCCATTGGAACAAGACTGAACGTAATAACTTACGGCAAGCATATCAACAAGATAATTGCGCAAATCATCATTATCTTCCACTACCAAAACACGTTGCGAAGAATTGTTCATCTGTGGAGATTTCATGACCGGCAAATCCGGAGCCTCACCCGACATGGTAACTTCCGGACATTCATCCACCTCTTTAGGGGAAATGAATTTAGCCTTATGGAAATGTTTATTTCCTTTCAGAAAAGTTATCCGGACACAAGTACCCTGTTGTTCGGCACTTTGAATCTGAATCTTTCCCTTATGCAACCGGACCAGTTTATATACTAACATAAGTCCGATTCCACTACCCGTTACTTTCAGATTGACAACATTGCTACCTCTAAAATAGTTCCTGAATAATTTCTTCTGCTCACATGAAGGAATACCGATTCCTGTATCTTTCACTTCGATACTCCAAGTGGTTCCTTCCTCGTAAGCACAAATACACACACTGCCATTTTCCGGCGTGTATTTCAATGCATTGGACAAAATATTTTTTAGAATAGATCCCATCTTGTCACTATCAAACCACACATTTAAATAGTCAAAGTTACTTTCATAAACAAATTTGATATGTTTCATTTCGGCATATTTGCGGAAAGTAGCGCAAACATCATTCATATAAGAGTTCAGCTCATACTCTGATACATAAAGGGTAGAAGAGTAAATATCTATCCGCTCAAAGTTTATCAGGTTGGTCGTCAGTTGAAGCAATGTATTCACATTCCTAAGAGCCATATTTATATGAGGTAATGCCTTATCAGTCACCATATGATTTTCTACAACTTCCTCCAACGGTGCTTTTATCAATGTAAGCGGTGTACGTATGTCATGGGCCGTATTAATAAAGAACCGTGTTTTCTCATCCGATATCTTCTTTTGTTTGTGCAACATGATAATACGGAATATGATAATCATAACCAACACCAATAGAATTGCATACCCCACCATGGCCCACATACTGGCCCATACCGGAGGTGTAATAATGATCTGAATGCTCCTCGTCTCATAAGTCTTATATTTCTCCTCATTGGATATGGCACGAATTTGTAAAGTATAACTGCCGGGAGGCAAATTTCTGACAAGAATCCGGTTATCATGGCTCGGACGGCTCCATTCTTTATGATAACCGTCAATTTTCCATGAATAAAGAATATTGGACGGATAATCATAATTAATAGAAGCTACATCAAGAGAGAAAGTATTCTGTCCGTAGGCTAATTCAAGCTGCTCGGTTTCGTCAATATCCTGCTTTAAGGGAGATCCGTCATCACCCGGATAAACAGGATGATAGGCTATCATAAAATCACGCAGCAACAGACGTGAATAATGCGGCTCCGGTATCTGTATGTCTGTCGGGAACCTGATAGCACCGTCATTACCGCCAAAAACAAGCGTACTACTACTGTAAGCGGTGGCAGAGCCTGCATTAAAATTGACACTCATCAACCCCTGCTCCCGCGTCCAGTTGCGGAAGGAGTGTTCATTGGGTGAATAGATTGTAATACCGTTCTCCGTTCCCATCAGGAGGCTGCCGTCCTGACGTGGAAGAATCGTATAAATATTGTCGGAAATCAGCGCACAGTTGTCAGCCCGATACTGATGAATAAATTTCCCTTCATTGCTATCATAAACTAGAAGTCCGGCTCCACGGGTACCAATATACAGGATGCCGTTTCCCCTCTGGTATAATGCACATATGTAAAGAGACTCAATAGGCAAGTCAATATATTGGTAAACTCCAGATTTCTTATCAAGCTGATAAAGCCCCATTCTCGTACCAATCCACATCTGCCGGGCATCTTTCTCCAGAATGGTGGTGATGGAACTTACCCCCGGATACAAACGCACACTTTTAGTCTCAAGATTGATACGTTTTAAATTATAATATCCACCGGACCAAATATCACCGTTCGAATCCTTTTTAATATCAAAAATATATTGGTCGGGGCGTATTCCTGCAATAGAAGCAGGAGAAAAACAACTTATTTTAAACCCTTTTTTTTCTATCTTATAAATATTGGAGGTAAAACCACCAGCCCATATCACACCGGGAGAGACTTCACACAGTGCTAAGAAGATGTGATTCTCATCATCCGGTACCGGATCAAAAGAACTAAAAAAGGAGTGCCACTCTTTTGTACCGGTCTGATAGAGACTGATACCATTACTGGTAGCAAACCAAAGATCGCCGTCACTATCCTCCATCACATCATGAACCTGATCGTTCACCAGTGACCGGTTGTTTCCGAGAGAATGTTTTATCAGGTCGTAACTCTGATAACGGTTATTACGGATTGTAATACCAGTGGGATAATTAGCAAGCCAGATACGCTCTTCTTCATCCACATAAATGTCATTGATATTGTTTCCATTCATCCCATTATAGCTACTATAATCAGCCGTTATATATGGTTCACTCAGGCAGGTATTCACATCTAATTTATATACACCTTTTCCACCTGTAGCCACTAGCAATTCATGAGCATTCAATGAAACAATCCGGTTAATCTCTACATTGTTTGGTGAATGACAGGAAGTGATTTTTCCCGATTCCCCCATGTCATACACAAGTATTCCGTCTTTATAGCCTCCTATAAACAATTGTTTTGAAATAGCGTGATAATAGAGTTCATGTACCGGTGTAACTATACTTTCCACGACTTCATCGGAAACCAACTTCAGTTTCCCCTCTTCTACTCCAACATGAAACAGACCGCTTCCCGTACCGATAAAGAAATGGTTGCCCTCCGTCTGTTCGATGGCAGTTATTTCCCCGTGGACCGGCATTACCATATCCTGCGTTGTGCCAGTACGGATATTATACCAAGTAATGGTGTCTTTATAACACAACCAGACATGATCATTTTTATCCAGATAACCGTAATTAAGAAATGCCTGAGACTTATTTCTAATCAGCTTCGGATGTATGTAGGCCAGCTCGAATTTATCATGTTGTGAATCATACCTGAAAATACGCCCTTTTTGACCAATCACCCATAACCTATCCTTTCTGTCCATATAAAGCCAGCTCAAGGCAATCCGCGAGTCCAACTTCATGCTGTTGTCGGAAAAGGTGTAATGCTTGATATGTTTGCCGTCATAACGGTCTACCCCTTCCTGAGTCAAGAACCACATATACCCTCTTCGGTCTTTCTGGATATGGTATATTTTCTGATTGTTCAAACCATCTTCCAGCCCTATGTACTTATAAATCTGCCCCTTGCTTACAGTACCATTAATGAGAAGGATTATAAACAACAAATACCTTCTCATTTTTATAAAACTATCCATGCCTTTCACAAATATTCCAAAAACTCCCTGCAAAAATATGAAAAAATTAATAAAAACACAATATGATAAATGTATTTATATTTCAACTGATAATTAAATTAATCCTCATGTATACAGGTGGAGTTTATTGAACAGTGTAAAGAAGAACCTGAAATTTATATCGTTTTCAATATTCCTAAAGTTTCCAAAACACACAAAATAAATAGAAAGCTATCCTAATATTATTAAAATAGCCTTCTATTCAGATATCATTTATTTATCAATACAATTGTTACGCTTTCTTTCCCTAAACAAAAAGCTTTAGCCTTTATCAATGAAGCATCGCATTTTATCGGTTCTTTCCATACTACAGAATTTTCATTAGGCTCATTACCGTCAGTGGTATACCGGATTACCACATTTGGATTGGTTGTATTAGCCAGTAATAATCCATCCCTTACAATAATACCGGGAGGAGATATCCGGAAATTAATTCCCCGCTTTGCCAGACGAGGCAATTCATAATTTACAATACCGGCATTATATTTCCGTTTGGCATCCATATATATCTTGTTGTCCGAAGATAATGCCCACGATGGTTGAGCATTCCAAGCGCGCTCTGCCAGCCCGAAGACTTTCGGGAAAAGATAATATTCTATCTGTTCAAAACTACGGATTGTCTCCGACCAGATTTGTCCGGACAAACCTTTAATATTCTGACAGCCTTCTTTTGTCAAGGGTTGTTTACCGTTTGAGGCAGTTTTTACATCCACAGGTTCCCCCTTCAGATTCCGCCGTAAAGACTTATAAATATCAAAAGGCAACATATCAAACGTTACATACTCATCTACGTAACCGCCCCAACGCAATCCCGGCTCTTCCACATGATAACAATAGGCCATATCCAAATAGAAATTACCCACATTACAGAGTATAATAGGATAGCCCGCATTTGCTAACTTATACGGAACTTCATCCCCACCCTGTTCCGGAATTGTATTCCAGCAATAATTCAAGACCTTACTATTTCTGAAGTGTTCGTTCACGGTGTTATCCGGATTCATAACAATATCCTGCCATCCAACCGCCTGTATATTACGTTTATCCAACATTTCCAGAATTTGCTCCAGAAAATAATCTTTCAAATCCCGTATCTTAGTCAGTCCATGTTCTTTCATAAAAGTACGGCAGATAGCGGAACCTTCCCAAATACCTTCCGGCACTTCATCACCACCTACATGGAAAGCAGGCAATTCTACTCCCGCATCCTGATACATCCGCCCGATTTCATCAATCACTTTTTCAAGAAAACGGTATGTAGAAGGCATTGCGACATTAATGACATTATCTGTGAAATTTTGTGCCGATAGATATTGGGAAGTATCTGCAAAGTCAATCAAAAGATATTCTTCCGCTTTCGACTGATCCTTACCCATATATTTCCGGTGACGGGCATTCATGGCTTTTATTGCTGCCCGTGAATGGCCGGGAATATCTATTTCAGGAATAATCCTGATATGCCTTTCTTTTGCATATTTCAAAATATCCATAAAGTCACTGCGGGAATAATACCCATTAGCCAATGAGGTGGTATCTGCCTCATTCCATCCCCAGGCATATGCAGGATAAAGACATGTCTGTTCATCTGTGGTATGTCCTCTGAGAGAAGCTGTTGCTGTCAATTCCTCCAATCCGGGTATTTCCACACGCCAAGCCTCATCATCACTCAAATGCAGGTGCAGTACATTCATTTTATAGAATGACAATATATCTATCAGTTTCAGTAAATCCGTCTTCTTTGTAAAATTGCGGGCTACATCCAGCATGATTCCCCGATGTCCCATGTCCGGATAATCGGTAATATGAAGATTAGGAAGCGGAGAGGAAGCTAGTTTCATGTTATCCAATAAAGCAACCAATGTCTGGCCAGCATTAAATATGCCATGCGCATCATTAGCTTTCAAAGTCAGCAGATTATTCTTTATCACAATTTCGTAATACTCATCGGGATACTGGCAGGTGGCAGGAAGCTCTGTTTTCTTCAATTCAATGATTGTTTCTTCATCTTTGTCAGAAACGATACATCCAAACAGTGAAGTCAATTGCTTTTTCAACAAAAGAGCTTCTTCTTTAAATACACCGTCAAACTTCAGACCGACCTTTGGAGAGAAAGTAGAAACACCACCCGTCTTCTCTACTTTTTTAGGAGTAGGAAAGAGAGAAAGCATATCACAATCTACAGGCTTGCTGAAATCATCATTCTGCTTATACAAATAATTTCCATCTGCATAGGGAAAACTGTTCTTCGAACTAATCCATTGAGCATCGGGTCTAAAAAGCCCGATCTCAATCGGAATATTTTGCGGCTGCAACATTTTCCCTTTTTCATCGGTAGCTACAATATAAGCCCCTTCAGGAACCGAAGATACATTAATCACATTTCCTTCACTCAATATAGTAAAAGAGAGTGTTTCACCCGGTGCCAACGCCTGATAGTGTTCAGTAGGATACATTTTATAGTAAGTCGAACCGATACATTCAATTTCCAACGGTGCATTAACAGGTTGTTGATAATAAATTGGCGTCTGATTAAAATAGATCACCCAATTATCAGCCAGAGCTTTATTCCCGTTATTCGTCAAACAGAATGTATTCTTAAAATATCTGGCTTCCACACTATCTTTTTCCAGTTTCCATGTTAAAGAGAGCTGTGAGGAAGGGGGCTGTTTACCAGCCCCACAACCAAACAAGCATATCCCCAACATCATTATCCATATATTCCTCATAGTTATCATAAGGGAATTATTTTGTTAATGAACGAATACATTCCACTTCTTCTATTGAATAAGGTGTCCCATCGCCACGGAAAATATCATGGAACCACAAGGACGGTTCAGCTACGTCAGGCAACGGAGTATCCCATGCAAAGATTGTATTTGTCTTTCCGGCTACAAGTCCCCAGTTGATTGCACCAATATTTTCTTTCTTCAGCATTGGCATGATATCCTGAAAAGTACTGTTTTGAGTACGTGCCATATATTCCGTGCAAATCATCGGACGCCCATATTGCTTCAACGTGTCAATGAGCTGTCGATGCGAATCCAAACCTTCATATGTGTGATAGGTTATCACGTCCGAATTTTCCAACTGAAACTTATTCAAATTAGTCAAACTCATATCCCAGACTCCGGCCGACAAAGGTTGCGACGGGTTAACCGTTCGTCCCCACGTAAATATCTTCTGCAATAACGGCAGACTTCTTTCACCGTATCTATATCCACCCGAACCACCGGGCTCATTATATAGATCCCACAACACAATTCTCTTATCATCCTTAAAGGTGGTAAGAATGTCTTTCACATAATTCTCCAAGACCGGAAGTATCACTGCCGTATCACCTTTATAATACAGATCCCCCGGATCACGCGCCCATCCCGAATTATGTACTCCCGGTTGTGGTTCCGGTTGTTTTCCTGCCTGGTAAGTAGGATTCCAGCAATCATCCAAAAAGACAAAGATGGTAGAGATATGATGCTTATCGGCAATAGTAAGGTATTCATTAAGACGTTGCTTAAAACCTTCCTGATCCGTTTCCCAAGCCAGATGGTGCAAATATACACGCATACAATTCATTCCGATGTCTTCTGCCCAGCCTAGTTCACGGTCAATAGTCACCGGATCAAAAGTATCAGCCTGCCACATCTCCAATTGGTTGATTGCCGTGCTCGGAATAAAATCACACCCACGGAGCCATCCCCATTGTTGATACCATTCATTAGCCTGCTCTTTCGTCCAGATTTCACGAACAGAGACTGTTTTCTGACTACAGGCAATTAACATAATGCCAATAAAAAACGAGAGTAATATCTTTTTCATAATCGAATTTTACTTTATCTAATTAGAAACCTTTATTCATTTTCTCCATGTAAATATGACCATATCCCCCGGTTCAACCACTATCGTAGAACCGTCCGGACTTACAGTTGAACCATCCTTCAGCACTCTGCTTACAGAACCGTCCACATCAATTGCCAGATTCATCACATTACGAAAATCCTTATTTACAACTACAAGATACTGGTTATTATCTTTCTCCAATACAGAAACAACAGCACCCGTATCACTCGTTGTCAATGATTTTATAGGGGCCGGCAAACTTCCCAACACTGTAGTTCCTTCCGGTATTTCACTTCCGGTATGAGACACTGAAATAACCTGCGCTCCCAAGAATATACCTGCAAGCTGTTGCACCTCCTGATTGACAGTCTTGACCAAATCATATACTTCGGTCGGCTCATCATGTTGAAGTCCGCGATAAGTAAAATACTGGATTGCCTGTGCACCGTAAGCCAGATCGCTGAAAACTTGTAATCTCAACTCGGGCAATGTCGGTATTTTATAAAAATGAGTTTCATCCAGTTTATGGGAAAGCGCAAGTGCAAACGCCCAAAAAGGTTTATTACTCTCTTTGGCAGCCGCTGATATTTCTTCCAAATTCCGATACCAGTCCGGGCGGACAATGCTGGGAGCACCATTTATAGATACAATAGGATAATTGTCAAAGGATATAAACGGTACAGGCACCTGCTCTATAAACGACTTTACATTTTCAGAATAAAGTTCTTTTCCCCAGGCCCAGTTGGGGTACAGATTTATATAACAAGGATGATGACTGTCGATGGTTTTAATCTTCTTCACCAATTCGCCCAAGCCCGGCAAATCATTCACTTCCGGTTCATCCTTCAAATGATAGGCATACAAAGCCGGATGGTTCATCATTGCTTTTACAACCTCTTCAGCAGTAGCAACAGACAAAAGGTCTTTACAAGAAGTTATCATTTTCACTCCGGTTTTCTGTGCAGCGTCAAGCGCCTTCAATGTTGTCTCCAAATCATCATACCATCCCAGATAAATATTAATGCCGGACGCTTTCATTACCGGAAATTTCTCCAACGACTTGTCCGCTTCCACCCCAGTCCATGCTATAATCGGGAACTCCCCATCAGTTGTAGGGATATAGGAGTTGCCCTGAACAATCTCTATTTCCTGTGTCTTCACCCCATTAGGTACCACACGAAATACAGCCGTACGTCCGGCTCCCGCATTCGCACTTGCAGTAATTGTCACTTTTCCGTTCCCGCTCCCTTTAACCGGAGAAATGGTAGCCCAAGACTGATCGGTCTCGTTAACAAATTTCCACTCCGTATTAGACTTTATCGAATAAACTTCCGTAAACCCGTCATTGCTGATCTGCAACTTCCCCAAATCTCCGGAAATAGAGAAAGAGGCTTTCTCCGGATCCATCGAACAAGACATCAATACCATTGGCAACATCGAAAAAAAGAATGCAACCAACAACTTCTTACTATATGCTTTCATTGATATATACATAATTCTATTGAATATTAAATTAAAGACTATTAATATTGATTCTCTCTTAATTATAAGGAGTCAATCGTATCACTTCTTTGGCTTTATCAATATGTATCGTATAAAGTCCGGCTTTAAAATCAGGACCCGGAATCAGATCACCGGGAGCATTTCTTGTTATCAAGTTAACAGGCTCCACTGTATATAAATCCTTTGTATCCTCCTCTTGTGCCCAACCATATCCTCTATAAAATTTAAATCCCATCGTTTGGTCAATGTATACGACTGCTTCAAAAGTACTTGCACCGACCTTTTTAAAGAAGAACCATTGGTGAGGATATGCGAAGTCCCAAGCAAGCGTAGCCACATAAGGTTCACGTGGAAAGCCAACTCCAGTACCAAGAATATACATCACCTCCGGATAGAAAACATCCCGCGGCCGTTCCATATACATGAAACCATTTGATGTATTATATTTCAAGTTATAAAGTACCGACGGACCATCGAATTTTGCTTTACTCCCTGAAACATCTTTAAAAAATTCGGGCCGGAGCATATTGGTGACATCACTGCCAAAACCTATAAAATTAATCTTGGCACTCTCTACCAATTCAATATCCAACTGAATATATCCGCCTCCCACATCAAAGAACCGGGACTTGTCAATATCAATGCTATATGCCAGTGTCTTATCGGTCGAGAAATTCAACATATCAAAAGTGATATTCTCCAATATATAACTCCCCACCTTAGGAGTCGGAATCGAAGTAGCTGTATCATCAGTCACAATCGAAATCTTATTGTCCGAATACCCCCATACCAAACCGGAATAATCAGGTTTATTGTTTACTATCTTTTCGGCAACTTTAAAATGGTCTCCAATTCCAGTCAAATCCGCTGCACTCGTCCGGAAACTATAATCCGTTTCATTCTGATTCTCCTTGTCCATTTCATACACATTTCCCAAATCATCAACAAGGTATAATTTGGAAGGTGTTTCCGGACGGGTCACCGCCACACTTGCGGCCTCATCCAAGGTCAGGGTCGATTCATTGCCTCCTAAATCATTTACAGCTTTGATGGTTACCACAGGACGTCCGTTCTGAAAACCGGCAACAAAGGGCAAAGTTGCTTCCTCTTCAATAACTGCAGAACGTCCGCTCAATCCCTTGGACAAGTTCAAAATCTCGGCTCCATCCATTGTTACCAGTAATTGGAATGAAACCAGATCATTATACTCATCACTTATCTGTGCGGTGAATTTAACTTTATCACCAGCCGCCACAACCGTTTCACCATTCACTCCCCGCAATACAGCATTTTCTATTTTAGGTTTTGAAGGCGTAGGCCACTCCGGCCATTCACTTGGCTTACTAATATCATCTTTTGCACACGAAAAGAGCAGTAACGATGATATGAATAGTACGTATATCTTTTTCATTTTTCTTAAGATCTCTAGTTTAACAATCATGAATGACGACATTAATTGCGAGCTGCCGCAAGATCTGCTTTCCATCCCTCACGCTCAAATGTCTGTACCAACACTTTTCCATAAGATTCCGAAGCTTGCTGAACCGCATAATTGGGAATAGGCACATATTGATGTGTAGGAGCCACTCCTTTTATCTTCGCCGTACGCTGTGCATATTGATTAAACCGGATGAGGTCTATTTTACGCATTCCTTCATACAACATTTCATGTCCTCTTTCGGTAAGTAAAGCATCCAGGAAAGCTTCAGCACTAGCTGTTGCCGATGCCGGAAGATCATCCAGTCCGGCGCGTTTACGCACTTCATTCACTGCAGCAACAGCGTCAGCAGACGGAGCGGCATTGTTTTTACGAACTTCAGCTTCCGCATACATCAACAAGACATCCGCCCAACGGGCCAACGGTATATCAGTCCCCTGAAAAGCCGTAGCCGTTTCAACCGGGAATTTATTAATTATAAATCCGTCCCATGTGGTTGTATTCCGGTCAATCCAAGTTCCGGCTGTCGTATAATATTTAGTCAGGATGACATCACGACGCTTATCCGAAGGATCATACGTATCCCAGAATTTCGGAGACACGTTAAAGGTTTGTCCCCATCCCTGCCCTTGCAGATAAAAAGGAGTGGGATTTCCTTGATCGTCCACTCTCGCCGCATTATCAGGAGTAGCGAGCATCATCAGCGGATTAAAATTACCGGACTTATTCGTACCATCCGCCGTTTCATCACAACTGACAGCCATAATCACTTCCGAATTGAAATTATTGGCATTTTTAAATTGCTCGATATAAGGATTATCTCCTTTTTTGAAAAGGCTATACCGCCCCTTCAACTCGCTATACATATCAATCGCTTTCTGATAATAACCGGACATATAATAACCTTCATTCAAGCAATGCCGCATGATGCACACACGTGCATAGTCCTTATTGTAACGTCCTTGTTCCGGCTGAGTATCTGCAATATACTGATAAGCATAATCAAAATCAGCCATAATCCATTCCGTCATTTGCTGCAATGTCGGACGTACCAGATTCTCCAGTTTTGAAGGATTAATCAGATCGCTCGGATCAACAATCAAAGGAACAGGTCCATATACATGCAATAAATAATACATCATCAATCCCCGGCAAAGACGGGCCTCGGCAATAAACTCCCTTTTACGTTCCTCGGAAACGACCTCGGTAGAAGCCTTCTCCAAAGTTCCAATCACATTGGTGAAGTAGGAAATCTCACTTACTTTCGGAAAATGATTCGGCCTTTCGTCACTTAACGTACCACTCGTATAATAGACACACTGACTGAAATCGGCTTTGGAAAGGAAGTAGTATCCACCTCCCCAACCATTATTCCACACCGCCATCTCATCGGTCGGATAATCAAAGAATTTCAGTACGCCTCCGGCAGGTATATACCAACCATGCTGGTTGCCACTCGTACCGGCACCAATCCAATAGGTCCATGTAGTAGTAAAAGGCATATAGCAGGTCATCATAAATGATTCGTATTCGGCTTCAGTCACCGGATAATTAGAAACATTCAATGTGCCATACATCTTCGGATCAAAATTATCCTCACAACTGCACATGATAAATGCAATCATGATAAATACTTTAAATAATTTATTCTTGCTCATATTTTCAATTTTTTCTTTCGTTACAGGTTCTCTTAAAAACATATTTTTGCTCCGAAGGAGTATGTTCTTGTCATCGGATATTCCGCCTTGGAGCCGTCGCCACCCGTCTTTATTTCAGGATCGACCCCAACAAACTTGGTAAAAGTCAACGGATTCTGACAATCAATAAAAACACGGATAGAACTTACATAATCACCTATTCTTCCCAGCTTCTTCCCCGAGAGATTATATCCTAGAGTAATATTCCTGACACGTACGAACGAAGCATTCTGATAATCTTCTTCAAAACCTACGTTACCGGGCAAAGCGACAGCCTTTGTCGAAGCAATACCACGCCGGTTTCCATTCTGGTTCGTTTGAGAGTTCCAGATAGTATATACATATTTGTTCGAGTTCTTCGGGCTTGTGTAATACACATCTCCGACAAGCGCCCAACGATATGCATAATTATAACGTGTACGCCCGAATTGTCCATACATAAATATATCCAGATCGAAATCTTTGTATACGAACGTATTTCCAAATCCGATGTGAATTTTCGGAAGTGTATTCCGCATCTTTACATCATCAATCGTTATTTTATTATCCCCATTCGCGTCCTTTATAATCGGATAGCCGGGTTGTTGCGCATCTGCCGGTAAAGATTTCTGCGATTCGGGCATATTGCTTTTATCTATATTGATTATGCCTTCCGTTTCATAATAGTAATAAGCATTCACCGGCTCGTTTTTACGGATTCGATATTCTTCATAATAATAATTGGGCATCCGTTCTTTCCAAACGGCATTATGATGTGATAAGGTCAATTGTGACGTCCACTTAAACACACGGGGGATTTCATAGTTTAGTGAATTGATAGTTGCATCCCATCCATAACGTACATAATGTCCATAATTCATCGGGACGGAAGATGTCATACTAAGCGGAGAGGAAGAATCATATCCCAGCAAGTTGGTCACATCATTACGAAACATATCGAAACTTCCCCAGATTCTATCCTTCAACACAGAAAAGTCTACACCTATATTCTTCATGGTAGTCTTTTCCCAAGTTACATTCGGGTAATCAGGACCGCTAAGCAGATAGGGTACATAAGTCACTGAATTGTTAGAGAACTTGATGTATTGGGCTGCCAGACTGAAAGTTCCATAAAGTGAACTGCCCAAGTTGTCATTACCTGTCTGTCCATAACTGCCACGAATCTTCAACTGGTCAATCCATGATATATGCTTCATAAACGGTTCGTTAGATAATTTCCAGGCTAATGACACTGAAGGGAAATAGGCATATTTCTTTCCCGGAAAAAATTTGTCCGTTCCATCCCGGCGGATAGTAGCCGCAACCACATACCTGTCAAGCAAATCCACACTTGCCCTGGCAAATTGAGAACGACGTTCGTCGGCTGCCCTGAAAGAAGTCGGATAGAAAGCACCTTCCGCAGCTTCCACTTTATCAGCCGCAATGTGATCGTTAATCTGCTCGTAGTCAAGTTCAAGTCCATTTGAATCGTTTGTATATCTTCCCATACCCACTACGGCATCAACACGCAACAAATCTCCAAACTGCTTTTTGAAAGTCAGCGTACCTTCCATGGTTTGGTTTCTACGCTCAACATATCCCAGATGTCCTCTCGATTTATACATATCCATAAAATAAATATCAGAAGGAATATAAAGGTTACGATTAGCATTCTCCTTATTGATACCATACATCAAACGGAACGACAGCATATCCTTGATTATATCCACATCGGCAGCAAAGTTTAGATAATAACCGCTCGTTTTGGTGCGGTCGCTCACTTTTACCATTTCTGCAGGATTGGGATAGTTCGAATATAAAGTAGGATTTCCTGCCGCATCCCTGATCGGCAAATAAGAAGGATAAGTCAATGCCGATTGGATAGCATCATAACCATTACCACCACCTCCACCACCGGAAGTTGAGTTTGTATATTCATTCTCATTTACATTGACAATTGCAGTCAACTTAAGAAATGGAAGCAATTGTGAAGATATGTTCGTCCGAAGAGCATAACGCTCCATTGCAGAGTTTTCTACCGTACCTTCCTGTTTATAATAGTTTCCGGACAAGTAATATTTCAGTAGTTTAGATCCTCCTGTAATTGTGATGTTATGGTTATTGATACTACCATCTTTCAACACACAATCCAGCCAGTCTGTTGTTTGAGCGGCAGCTATCTGTTGAGGTGAGAATTGAGGCACCCATTTATTATCAAAAGGTTTATCGCCATAGGGATACATGCCGTTCGTAAATAAATAGTTTTCTTTATTGAAAATGTTAGCAACATTCATATATTCCTCTCCGCTCAAAGGCTCCAGATACGGATAGTTTTTCACAATAGAATAATTTCCTTCATAAGTGATTTGTGGACGGGTTTCAGTACCTTTCTTCGTGGTGATTAATACGACTCCATTGGCCGCGCCAATTCCATAAATGGAGGCAGAGGCATCCTTTAATACTTCAATAGATTCAATATCAGCAGGATTAAGTCCGGCCAACCCCGAACGACTGATCGAATTAGGCATGACCTGATTTCCGTTTCCAACCTCTAAAGAGGTGGAAGGCATCATCACTCCATCCACAATAAATATAGGAGTTCCTGCACCACGAATTGAAAGATCAACTGCTCCACCCGGTTGTGGACTTGTTAATGTAGCCTCCAGTCCGGCGGCCCGCCCAAGCAGCATCTGTGACATATTGCTTGTTGCGGCTCTTGATATTTTTTCTGTTTTGACCGTTGCAATAGAAGTGGTCAGATTCTTACGGGTGGTCGTTCCATAACCTACCACAACAACCTCATCCAATTGTTTTGAATCCTCTTTCATCGTCACGTTCAACGTCATCGGCCTGGTTATTTTCTGCGTATATGTAGTGTAACCTATTGAAGTAAATTTCAGTGTCGAACCTTCCGGAACCTGCAACTGATAATTGCCGTCTATACCGGTGATGGTTCCTTGAGTCACCCCCTCTATCATCACAGTCACTCCCGGAAGAGTCTCTCCAGATTCGTCCACGACCTTTCCTGTCACCTTGACTGTCGGCTTGTTATCCTGCTGTTGAGATGAAACCTTGTTTAATACAATCTGGCGTTTTTCAATCGTATAAGATACTCCTTCGCCTTTAAAAAGTTTATCCAGTACCAGAGTCATCAGTTCATTCTTCACAGAAATGCTTACTATACGGCTAACATCAACAATATCTTTGTTATACAGGAAGCGATATTCTGTCTGATTTTCGATACTAGTCAAGACCTCCTCTACAGTCACGTTCTTCAGTCGTAATGTAATTTTGGCGGATTGTGCAAGGATAGGTATACTGACGGCTTGCAGAGCTATACAAAACAACCATATAGCACAAATTCTCCCCATTTTTACATTCGCAGGTACATTAATTCTCTTTTTCATTTTTCTAATTGAAATAAGTTTCATACCTTTACATGTTTGGTTATTGGTTCTACAAATAAGTTGATTAACGAATAACTGAATCTTTGGAAAGGAAGGTGAGTCAGACCTTCCTTTTTTATCAGTTTTTTCGGAAGTAAGATTCACTGATTATGTCTTTCCCATGGCTTGTATTATTTAAAGGTTAATAAATGTGTTTTTCTCTCGTAGCTATCAATAAGACGTTTCTAAAAATAAAAGCCACATTCCATATCACATAATTTTTTCATCCTGACTATTTTTTCATCAAACTATCGTTTATCCCAAATAATCTTTCTATTTTTACCCCCAACAATAGAATCTCTACTACAATACTATGTCAAATATCCAACAACAGACTTCCGACGACCGTTTTCTGGTAATAGCACTGAAAAAGGATGATAAACAGGCTTTTACCCGATTATTCCATGCCTATTATAAAGATCTGGTGTTGTTTGGCGGTACTTACATTCCAGAGAAATCTACCTGCGAGGATATTGTACAGAATATCTTTCTCAAATTATGGAATGACCGGAAAACACTGGAAATTGAGAATTCACTAAAATCATATTTACTGAAAGCAGTCCGGAACTACTGCCTGGATGAATTGCGCCATCGCAGGATTATAGATGAACACGTTGCTTATGAACTTAAATCGGGCTCTATAGATATAGATACAACGGAAAACTACATACTGTACTCCGATTTATGCCGGCAACTCAAAAATGCATTGGAGCAATTACCTCCCCAGGAAAGAGAAGTATTTGAAATGAGCCGGTTAGAAAATATTAAATATCAGGAAATAGCCAATCGCCTCAATATCTCTGTCAGAACAGTGGAAGTACGCATCAGCAAGGCATTGAAGCAGCTTCGCTTTTTATTAAAAGATTTTTATTTGCTACTTCTCTTCTTTCTTTTCCACTAATGGATGTGGGATTTTCTTTCTGAAACGTCTATTATATATAAGGTAAAATGCATATGATAAATAAAGATTCAGACATAGAAATTATAATTTCCAAATATCTCTCGAAAGAGGCTACACCAGAAGAAATAAAGGTACTGGAAGATTGGATATCGGCTACTCCCGAAAACTACAGGAGCTTTCTGTCACAAAAGAATGTGTGGGAAGTCAGTCACCCGGCTTTTAATCCGGAAGAGATAGATGTGGACAGCGCGCACAGAAAAGTTATGGAGCAGATTCTTCATCAAAATCAACCGGCAGCGGTCCGTCCTAAGTTATCTTTCCTGCACTACTGGCAGCAAATTGCAGCTATCTTACTTCTTCCTCTACTGATATTATCCGCTTATCTTTATTTTAGGCCAGCTCAACAAATTGCGGAAACTTATCAGGAGTTATTCACTCCTTACGGCACTTGGTCGGTAGTGAATCTGCCCGACGGCTCTAAGGTTTGGTTAAATGCCGGAAGTTCTCTAAAATATCCTACTCAATTCAATGATAAGCAAAGAGTGGTTTCAATGCAAGGTGAAGCCTATTTTGAAGTAGAATCCGATAAGGAACATCCTTTCATCGTACAAACGAAAGAACTGACTGTAGAAGCTACCGGCACAGCATTCAATGTGAACGCATATACTTCGGACAATGTAACAGCTGTGACATTAGTAAAAGGAAAGGTAGCAGTAACTCTTGACAAGAAAAAAACAATTTCCCTTTCACCGGGAGAGAAGATTGACTATAATCTGGTAACTTCTTTGTATAACGTCAACAAAACCAATACTTACAAATGGTGCTCATGGAAAGATGGAGTACTCATTTTTAGAGACGATCCACTGGAATATGTATTCAAGCGTTTGGGGCAAACTTATAATGTGGAGTTTATTTTGAAAGATGCCGAATTAGGAAAATATTCCTATAAGGCGACTTTTGAGGGTGAATCTTTGAATGAGATCTTACGCTTGCTCGAAATGAGTGCACCCATCCAGTGCAAAGAAGTCAGTAACCGTAGTAACAATAGCGAGAAGTTTGAAAAGCAACGTATAGAGGTGAGCAAGACTGTGCAATAATAAGCAAAGAGGGTTCCGACTGATTCAAAAAGGCGTTTCCGTATGCTTTAAAAAGGATATTATTCTCACCATATTGAGAATAAATTCTCATAGTAATGAGAAAAGTTTCTCACTGTGATGAGAATTTTTTCTCATCACAGTGAGAATACTTGAGAATTTACTTCATCTTATACACCAGTGTACCACCTTTTACAATCTCTTCGTGTGAGATTGTTTTCTTCGTATATGGTTCACCATTCAATGTAATACTATCTACATATTTATGTTCTTTCGATAGATTCTCTGCAATAATAGTGAAAGTCTTGCCATCAGCCAAATGCAAAGTCATCTTCGGTAATTGCGGAGCACCGAATACATATTCCGCACTCACCGGATCTACCGGATAGAATCCCATCGCACTAAGCATATACCAGGCAGACATCTGTCCGCAATCATCGTTCCCACAAAGTCCGTCAGGTTTGTTCTTGTATTGAGTATCAAATATTTCACGAACCAGTTCTTGTGTACGTTCCGGACGACCTGCCAGTGCATATAAATAAGTAACATGATGACTTGGCTCATTGCCATGAGCATACTGTCCAATCAATCCGGTAACATCTGCCAAACTCTCTCCTTCCAGTTGAACTGTAAACAAAGAATCCAGTTTATTCAAGAAAGGCTCTTCACCGCCAAACAACTGGATCAATCCCGGTACGTCATGTTGTACATGCCAGGTATATTGCCATGCATTTCCTTCTGTATAATCTCCACCGATACTTTCAGAATGTCCTAGTGCACTTGGATTAAATGGAGCTTTCCAAGTTCCGTCAGCCTTGCGCGGACGCATGAACTTCGTTTGCGGATCGAACATATTCTTATAATAATCAGCACGTTTTGCAAAATATGCCGCATCTTCCTCTTTACCCATACGACGTGCCATATCGGCAGCAGCATAATCATCATATACCGATTCTAAAGTAGAAGATACAGATTCAGCTTTTATCAGGTCTGTCGGGAAATAACCATATTTTGTATAAACTTCCCAATCGGACTTCAACGGATGAGACACCGTCTGCGTCTTCTTTATTATATTGAAAGCACGTTCAGCATCAAAACCACGGAATCCTTTACGATAGGCTTCGGCAATAACTGATACGCCGTGATTACCAATCATACAGAAATTCTCCTTCCCCCACAATCCCCAAATGGGTAAGAAGCCTTGCACTTCACCTTGTTCAATGAGAGAATTAACAAAGCCATCCACACGTTCGGGAATCATTAATGTATAAAATGGATGAGCGGCACGATAAGTATCCCACAAAGAGAACGTGGAATAGAAAGTACCCGTTCCGGCTTTTACTATAGAATCAGCGGCATTGCGATACATACCGTCAACATCCGAAATCTGATTGGGTTGAATCAATGCATGATAGAAACAAGTGTAGAAATTAGTTTTTTCATCATCCGTACCGTCTATTTCAATACGACTCAAATAGTTATTCCATTCATTATGGGCAGCAGTCTTCACTCCTTCAAAATCCCAGGCAGGAATTTCTGCTTCCAGATTCTTTTTAGCCCCATCTACACTGGTGGTAGAAAGAGCCACTTTCATCATCAGCTCGTCTCCCGGTTGCATATCGAAAGAGGCAATAATACGTTTGCCTTTTTCTGTCTCTCCCATCGGAAGATAAATCGAATCGACTACTGGACGGTTGAATTTCATCACAAAGAAATAATCCTGATTCACCCATACCGTATTATTGACATGTCCTGTCAGTGTCTGCGCATCTTCCCAATTTACTTCGCAACTGTTGACCTGTGAATGATATTGCTCTTCTCTCCATGCAGGACCATGCTGCAGGTCGATCAATATAGAGGCAGAATCCGCTTTATGATAAGTATAGCGGTGGAGGGCAGCATGGATAGATGCTGTCAGTTCCGCTTTCACCTGTGGATCGGAAAGTTCCGCAGTGTAATATCCCGGAGTAGCCGCTTCTTTGTCTTTAGGGAAATGACTACGATAAGCATCCCACGCACGGACACGTGTACCCGTGACCGGCATCACTAGAATATCGCCTAAATCCATACAGCCTGTTCCATTCAGATGTGTCTGTGTAAATCCCCAAACCAGAGAATCCTCATAAACATATTCAGAACAGTAACGCCAACCGACTGCACCAGTCACAGGGCTGGTTTGTATCATACCGAAAGGATAACATGCGCCGGGAAATGTATGCCCGTTGTCTGCGCCACCGATAAAGGTATTAACGTATTGAGTATAATCTTTTGTATCCGTCTTTTCAGCCGGAGTACAAGAAGAATAAAAAAACAAGCCTGCTGCCAGAGTTGCAGCCATAAAAGGGGTTTTTCTTCTCATGGTAAATATAATAATGTTAAGTTAATGTCGCATTATATATGCTGATATTTATCTAATTTTTCACGATAGTAGCTTTCTACATCTTTCCAGTGGTAATAAGGAGCTACGTCTGTTTTCACCGGTAGTTTAGTTTCCTTTTCATTAAGTAATACTTTTACCAATACATCGTTACTTCCTTTTTTATGGAAAAAGACGAATTGCACGTTACTAGCCATCGGGAAAATATCATACGCTCTCCATTGTTCGGATAACTTTTCTACATCAGGGTAAGATTCTCCATAATGATTCAGTTCCAATAAAGCGACTAACGGTAACAGACAAGACTCATGACCAAATCTCAAAGTGGCCTGGTTCTTACCTTCTTTCAAAGCAGCATCTGCCCTATCTAAAATATTACGCAACAAGTCGGCTTCCCGATAGGGCATCAAACCATCCGTTACAGGAGAACAAGCGTGTGTCAGATACCAATATAAGTTGTTACAACTCCATAGATCATAACACTCTTCATCTGTGAAAAGAGAATATAGCTGCATATCTGTATCATGACTCTGCATATTACAAGCCAAATCAAAAAGACGTCTCATCAGGCGCGCTTCATCAACATTTGCTTTTACATACGCTTCGTCTGTAAACAATGTTTTCATCAAGCGTTGCGGACGTACATGGGTAGCTTCAAAATCTTTCTGAACCTTTTTCACTTTATCGGAACCAGCTATTTTACTCAAATCCTTGGCAGGAGGATTCATGTAATACATATCATGGTAACTTGCATCATTCTTGATACATAGATTAGGATTCATCGCCTGCAATTGGAGGCATTCGGATGTCATGGATAAAATACACCGGATGACAACTGTGGAACGGGCATCCACTTCTGTTCCATCAGCAAATATCTGTGGGAAATTAGTATACATACGCTTTGCAATTCCTCTGTGTTGGCGTGCTCCCACCGAAGTCAGTTCACCAAGACGACCTTCTGCCATATCAGCCATGCGCAAAACAATATCCAGTGTGTTTTTACCTGTTGCGGTTAGTTTGTTTAAAGAGTCGGCTTTTAATAAAGTTTGCTTTGGAAAACGATAATCATTCGGATCAATCAGATACCGTGAGCCATGACGCATATATGTGCTGATATAAAAAGGTTCGTACCCCTTAGGAGCAGCTGTCTGCTTGGCAGTAGGCGTAGGATATGCATAATAATTATTAGCGGATAAATACCGGTTTGCACGAATCTCTTCACGAGCAGTTTGCGCTTGTACCGTCCATACAAACAAGAGTAGTAAAAGAATAGACGTGAGTTTTTTCATGATAGTATTATTCAATGTATTAATAGTTGTGCCACAAAATTAGGGATTTCTTCTCATTTAAAAGGATTTGATACAGACAAATATACTTAAATCTTAAATGGAGGAAGTTCCTTTTTATGTGGATTCGCTGTGATAAAACAAAAATTCGTACGACTTATTGAATAAATATCAACTCAATTATTTATCTTTGTTAGCTTAATAACAAGCTGGCGCAAAAAACAATAAGTATAATGAAAGATTTCTTGAAATTTACACTTGCCACGGTGACAGGTATCATTTTGTCAAGTATTGTATTATTTATAATCAGCATGGTAACGTTGTTTGGCATCATGTCTGCTTCGGACACAGAAACAATCGTAAAAAAGAATTCTGTAATGATGCTCGACTTAAACGGAACGTTGGTTGAACGTACGCAAGAAGATCCGCTGGGTATTTTATCACAGTTGTTGGGTGACGGATCTAACACATACGGACTGGACGATATTCTTTCTTCCATCCAGAAGGCTAAAGAAAACGAAAATATTAAAGGGATTTATCTGCAGGCTAATTCATTAGGCACCTCCTATGCTTCTTTACAGGAAATCCGTAACGCACTGCTCGACTTCAAAGAAAGTGGAAAATTCGTTATTGCTTATGCCGACTCCTACACGCAGGGACTTTATTATCTTTCCAGCGCAGCCGATAAGGTGTTGCTCAATCCCAAGGGAATGATTGAATGGCGGGGTATCGCCTCTGCTCCCCTGTTCTACAAGGATCTGCTACAAAAAATAGGAGTTGAGATGCAGGTGTTCAAGGTGGGAACTTACAAATCTGCCGTAGAGCCGTTTATTGCTACGGAAATGAGTCCTGCCAACCGCGAACAGGTTACCACATTTATCACTTCTATCTGGGGACAGGTTACGGAAGGGGTATCTACTTCACGTAATATTTCTGTAGACTCACTGAATGTTTATGCAAATCGCATGCTCATGTTCTATCCGGCAGAAGAGAGTGTAAAATGCGGATTGGCTGATACTCTGATTTATCGCAATGATGTGCGCAATTATCTTAAGAAATTGGTAGAGATCAATGAAGATGATAATCTTCCTATATTAGGATTGGGCGACATGATGAACGTAAGGAAAAATGTGCCGAAAGATAAAAGCGGTAATATCGTAGCTGTTTATTATGCATCCGGTGAGATTACAGACTATCCGAGCTCTGCAACTTCCAAAGATGGGATTGTCGGTTCGAAAGTCATTCGTGACTTGCGCAAATTGAAAGATAATGATGATGTGAAAGCTGTTGTACTCCGTGTCAACTCTCCAGGTGGAAGTGCTTTCGCCTCGGAACAAATCTGGCATGCTGTGAAAGAGCTGAAAACAAAGAAACCGGTCATTGTCTCTATGGGTGATTATGCTGCGTCAGGAGGTTACTATATCTCTTGCGTTGCCGATACGATTGTTGCAGAGCCTACTACCCTGACCGGTTCTATCGGAATCTTCGGTATGATTCCTAATGTGAAAGGATTGACTGATAAAATCGGTTTAAGTTATGATGTCGTAAAAACGAATAAATACGCTGATTTCGGAAATATCATGCGTCCGTTTAACGAGGATGAGAAATCATTGCTTCAAATGATGATAACTGAAGGATATGATACCTTTGTAACTCGTTGTGCCGAAGGACGTCACATGACGAAGGAAGCTATCGAGAAGATTGCTGAAGGTCGCGTATGGACTGGAGAAACTGCTAAAGAACTGGGATTAGTAGACGAATTAGGTGGTATTGACAAGGCACTGGATATTGCTGTTGCAAAAGCCGGTATCGAAGGTTATACCGTTGTGTCTTATCCGGAGAAACAAGATTTCCTGTCTTCCCTGCTTGATACGAAACCGACAAATTATGTAGAATCACAATTACTGAAAAGTAAATTAGGAGAGTACTACCAGCAATTCGGTTTACTGAAAAATCTGCAAGAACAATCCATGATTCAGGCACGTATTCCGTTCGAACTGAATATTAAATAAACCGTAATACATGGACGAACACTTTATCAAGATACATAAGTGGCTCTACCCTGCCTCCTGGCTCTACGGAGCAGTGGTAATGATGAGAAATAAACTCTTTGACTGGGAAGTTCTCCAATCAAAGAGCTTTGATATACCTATCATCAGCGTAGGTAATCTCGCTGTAGGAGGGACAGGAAAAACTCCGCACACTGAATATCTGATAAAGTTTCTTTGTAACCAATATAAGGTAGCTGTATTAAGCCGGGGATACAAACGGCACACGAAAGGCTATGTACTGGCAACTCCGGAAAGTACGGCAAGAAGCATTGGCGACGAACCTTACCAGATGCATCAAAAATTCCCGTCTGTCACAGTAGCTGTCGACGAAAAGCGTTGTCATGGCATAGAGAAGTTGCTTGCACTGCAAAAGCCTTCAGTAGATGTTATCCTATTGGACGATGCTTTTCAGCACCGATACGTCAAACCGGGATTGAGTATTCTGTTAACGGATTATCACCGGTTATTCTGTGATGACACTTTGCTCCCCGCAGGACGGCTTCGTGAACCAATTAGCGGCAAGAACCGGGCGCAAATCGTTATTGTCACCAAATGCCCGCAAGACATCAAGCCTATTGATTACAACATTATCACGAAACGACTGAATCTTTATCCATATCAACAGTTATTCTTCTCATCGTTCCGGTATGGTAACCTGCAACCTGTGTTCCCTACCATGTCTCCGGACACAAATGCCATTCCGGCAAACCATGAGATTACTTTGTCCTCACTGGCAAACACTGATATATTATTGATGACGGGAATTGCCTCACCTGCTCCCATTCTCGAAAGACTGGAAGGTTGTAGCAAACAGATAGATTTACTATCGTTTGACGATCACCACAATTTCACTCATCGGGATATACAGCTTATCAAAGAACGGTTTCATAAACTGAAAGGAGAACACCGGTTGATTATTACCACCGAGAAAGATGCAACACGCCTGATTAACCATCCGGCTTTGGACAAGGAGTTGAAACCATTTATCTACGCCTTGCCTATTGAAATTGAAATATTACAAAATCAACAAGATAAATTTAACCAACATATTATTGACTATGTTAGAGAAAATACAAGAAACCGCAGCTTATCTGAAAGGTAAGATGCATACCAGTCCGGAAACTGCCATTATATTAGGCACCGGGCTTGGCAGTTTGGCAAACGAAATCACCGAGAAGTATGAAATAAAGTATTCGGATATCCCCAACTTCCCGGTATCTACCGTCGAAGGTCATAGCGGTAAGCTGATTTTCGGCAAACTAGGCAATAAGGATATCATGGCTATGCAGGGACGCTTCCACTATTACGAAGGTTATTCCATGAAAGAAGTAACTTTCCCTGTACGTGTCATGCGAGAGTTAGGTATCAAAACCTTGTTTGTATCCAATGCCAGTGGCGGTACAAATGCTGATTTCGAAATCGGTGACCTTATGATTATCACTGACCATATCAACTATTTCCCCGAACACCCGCTTCGCGGAAAAAATATCCCTTACGGACCTCGCTTCCCGGACATGAGCGAAGCATACAGCAAGGAATTGATTAGTAAGGCTGACGAGATTGCCAAAGAAAAAGGAATTAAAGTACAACACGGAGTGTATATTGGTACGCAAGGTCCTACTTTCGAAACTCCTGCTGAATATAAGCTATTCCATATCCTTGGTGCTGATGCGGTTGGTATGTCTACCGTTCCGGAAGTTATCGTAGCCAACCATTGTGGTATCAAAGTATTTGGTATTTCCGTCATCACCGACTTGGGAGTAGAAGGAAAGATCGTAGAAGTAACACACGAAGAAGTTCAGAAAGCCGCTGACGCTGCTCAACCGAAAATGACCACGATCATGCGCGAACTTATCAACCGTGCCTAAACAACCATCCCGATTTATGAGAACTGAAATAGCATCTCTCGGTGAGTTTGGTCTGATTGACCGCCTCACCGAGGGAATCAAACTGGAAAACGAATCCAGCAAATATGGAGTGGGCGACGATGCCGCCGTTCTCTCCTACCCTTCAGAAAAGCAAGTATTGGTAACAACCGACCTGCTTATGGAAGGTGTGCATTTTGACCTGACTTATGTTCCCTTGAAACATTTGGGATATAAATCAGCAGTAGTTAATTTCTCCGATATTTATGCCATGAACGGTACTCCCCGGCAGATTACGGTATCTCTTGGTCTTTCCAAGCGTTTCAGCGTGGAAGATATGGATGAACTTTATTCCGGTATCCGTCTGGCTTGCCAGCAATACAATGTCGACATTGTGGGAGGTGATACAACTTCTTCCCTGACAGGTCTTGCTATCAGCATCACCTGTATCGGCGATACCGACAAGGATAAAGTAGTTTACCGTAATGGAGCTAAAGACACTGACCTGATCTGTGTCAGCGGCGACTTGGGAGCAGCCTATATGGGGTTACAACTCTTGGAACGTGAAAAAGTGGTATTAAAAGGCGATAAAGACATTCAACCGGATTTCACCGGCAAAGAATATCTATTGGAACGCCAGTTAAAACCGGAAGCCCGCAAAGATATCATCGAGAAATTGGCAACCGCCAATATTGTCCCAACTTCTATGATGGACATTTCTGACGGCCTATCATCAGAACTAATGCATATCTGCAAACAAAGCAATGCTGGTTGCCGCGTTTACGAGGAGCATATTCCAATCGATTATCAGACGGCTGTTATGGCTGAAGAGTTTAATATGAATCTTACAACCTGTGCCTTAAACGGCGGAGAAGATTATGAACTACTCTTTACTGTTTCCATCGCCGATCATGAGAAAATTTCACAAATGGAAGGAGTCCGTCTCATTGGACATATTACCAAGCCCGAACTTGGCTGTGCATTGATTACTCGTGATGGACAAGAATTCGAATTAAAAGCGCAGGGATGGAATCCATTAAAGGAGAATAAGCAATAGATTTCATCACATACTTGAAATATTTTCATCTTATACAACACTGATAATTAGCTGACTAACTTTTTATCAGTGTTTTTTATTTCCAGAAGACTTGCAGAATCCAAAAGTTTCACTACCTTTGCAACCGCAAAAGAGATTTAACTGAATCAAGTTAATATTATGGTGCCATAGCTCAGTTGGTAGAGCAAAGGACTGAAAATCCTTGTGTCCCCGGTTCGATTCCTGGTGGCACCACTATCGATTCGGTAATTTCTCATAACCCATTGAAATTCAGTCATTTCAATGGGTTTTCTTTTATACTCCAATACGCAAATTCCAGCCGATTCGAGTATCTAGAAATGTCCTATTCGGTGGCTTTTTCAGAGTCCCTTTTAAAAACCACCGATTGCACTATATTTCACTCATTTACAATAATTTGCGCCAATCATTTTTAGGAGCAAAAACATACTTTTGCATACCTGCTTGAATGTAATGGAAATAGCGGAAAAAGAAAAGCAAAAAAGATTCTTCCTTTACTGACAAATATAAGATGAAGGAAAACAAAGAGAATCTTAAAACTAAAAAAACGGTGGTTTTTCAGACCATGTTTACAAAAAAGCCACCGATTTTAACTTTTTTACCGACTTCCAACTCATCTTTCAAGTTGACAGAATAACTAATTGTATTTACCAACTTAAAGAAAAAAGGTTATGAAACAAGGAACAATGAAGATTCTGTTTTTCGTTCTCAAAACGAAATTATTAAAAAATGGTGAAGCCCCTATTCTAATGAGGATCACAATTAACGGTCAATACGAAGAAACACGAATCCAAAGAAGCGTTCCTCTCAAACTGTGGAACGCAGCCAAAGGATGTAGTAAAGGAAAAGACCGTGCCTCCAATGAACTCAACAGTTATTTATCCGAATTAGCCACGCGAGCATTGGAAAAATATAAGGAACTTATACTGGAGCAGGCAATATCCACTCCCTCCTTAATACTAAAACGTGTATTCGGCAAGGATACGGAAATGCGTACCCTGCTTGGAACAATACGACAAGAAATCAAGGAGATGGAGAAAGTTGTGAATATTGACTATGCACCAGTGACCATCAACCGTTACAAAAATGTACTGAAAAAACTCGAAAATTCCATTCCTACATTTTATGACAAAGAGGATATTACTTTCCATGAACTCACTCCGGAATTCATAAAAGCCTTTGACCTGCATTTAAAAACAGAAGTCGGTTTGTGCCGCAATACTATTGTACGATATATGAAATGTTTCAAGAAAATCACAAATATGGCACTGGCAAAAGGTTGGATGAAGAAAGATGCGTTTTATGGATACAAAATGGAGCAGGATGAAACCGATCCTGTATTCCTCACATATGACGAATTGCAGACCGTTATGAATAAGGAATTCACTATACCCCGCCTAGTCCTGGTACGAGATATTTTCATTTTCGCCTGCTTTACCGGTCTGGCATTTGCCGATGTGTCCACGCTCAAAAAAGAGGATTTGGTGCAGGACAATAATGGAGACTGGTGGATCAGAAAAGGAAGAATCAAATTGATGCATCGGCATAAAGCATCTTCCATCTGCAACATACCTCTACTTCCCGTTCCACTTGCCATACTAAAGAAGTATGAAAACAATCCTGTCTGCATCAAAAAAGGATGTTGTCTCCCAGTTCCCTGTAATCAGAAAATGAATAGCTATCTCAAAGAAATAGCAGATTTCTGCGGGATTAAGAAAAATATCACCACTCATACCGCCCGACACACATTCGGGACTACCATTACGCTCGCTAACAATGTCCCCCTACAAGATGTATCGGTTATGCTTGGACATGCTTCCACACGAATGACACAACATTATGCCCGAGTAATGAATGCTAGTCTAAAACAATCAATGAATCATGTAAAAGAACGGTTAACACAATAATTTATCTACAATATATTATAAGGGACTAATGAAATAAGCACAGAAGTCTGATATTCAAAAAAGTTATAAAACATTTAATTCCCATTCTCGAACCTAAGGAGATGCAGCAGAAATAGTATCAAGAATATACAAAAAAGGCGAAGATCCCATTTCGGAAATTACTTTTTTTTGCTACTTTTACGTTCTATTTAAACAGGTGTATGGCACAAGAAAAAAGGACATTTCAACAAGGTATGCTGTGAGTGTAAAGCCAATGAGAAATTCAGCAACAAAAGACACACACAGCATATTTACAAACAGTGTATATCCTCTCTAAAACATGGGATGGTAACAGATGAGGTAGAAATAAGGCTAGATAAAGACTTTACAGACTGTATCTATATATTCTAATGAAGGGGAAGCCTGTGGCTATATACCCCATAATTACCAGCCAATCATCCTGAAAAGGAAGAATTGCAAAAAGCTGGACCGGAATAAGAAACAACAGATACCAGTAGGAGAAAACCTTTCCGCTATCACAAACATTGATATAGGTTTATCAAGAAACATATTTCATGATACTAAGATGATACGGAACTGAAAAATTTTCTACGTCCACCAATAGGTTGCTGGAAGAAGAAAGACAAGAGAAAGAGAATATGTAGTTTAAAGTACATAAATTCAATAAATTATTTTTTGAAAAAGAAATATTCTATTTATATTTGCAATATAATTCAAGTCTAACAAAGAATGAGTTCAATACATGATATAGCAGACTATATTATCTTGCGTGTAAAGACGGAAGATATAAATGCTTCTTTAATCAATTTAAAGTTGCAAAAACTATTGTATTATGTTCAGGCATGGTCTTATGGAATACATAAGAAACCTATGTTTACCGGAGACTTTGAAGCTTGGATTCATGGTCCTGTAAACCGAGCAATCTATGACCGCTTTAATCCGACAAAATACCTTTATTCCGAAATAAATGTAGAAGATTGCCAGAACAAAAATGTAGTTCTTACTCCTGAGGATGCAGAGTTCGTAGACTTCATCTTAGAAAATTACCTTAAATATAGTGGTGCGGAACTGGAAAGACTTTCACATACAGAAATGCCTTGGCTTAAAACAAGAGGTGATTTAGGAGTAAATGAACGTTGTGATAAAGTTATCTCTCCGGAACTTATGACAGAATACTATGGCAAGAAGTGGGAAGAACTTAACGCTTAACTCCGGACAACCTAAATATGGGGGCAAGTCGTTAGTTAGTTCGGAAGAAGATAAAGAAGTCAAGAGAAGGAAGATTGTTTTTTCCTTCTCTTATTTTAGGCAAATACCTAACTTCGAGATTGGCAAATGCTCACAAACATGGTATATCGGAGTTATGGAGCGGTTGCAAACATTGGGTACCATGACTCCCCAAGAAGTATTGGAAGAAAACAGAGGTAGCAACGCTTTACGCTGTCATCCTATTGATTGGAATGCAAAGAACATTCCTATCCAAAGAAAAGAACTCGATTGGCTCCCCAAAGCAATTCTAGATAATGAAGAGGAATTCCCGATGATGCAATTTTCCATTTCTTCCAGTACGGGGCGTATAGTAGGCTATTTTGACAGGGACTCGTCTGTATTTCATATTGTGTTGTTTGATCCTAATCATAATATACAGCCATCCAAGAAAACGAATTACCAAATTCAACCAACTACCAAAGGGGTATCGCAATACGATGAACTACTGAACAAATTAGAGAAAATTAAAAAGATCGTAAAAGATTGTCCCGATAAAAGCTGTAAACTTCATGCGTCTATAAAAAACATAGAGGAACTTCATGACAATATTGTTTATGTGGGACTTGACGAAGATTTTTATTCCACTTATCAGGTAATCCTCCAAGAACATTCCTTACAGGAAATTCTTGAGGAAGGGATTTTCAAATTCATGGATAAAGAGCTAGAAATCTGACAATAACAATGTTATAAATTAAAGGCTGGGATGGCAGTAAAAGAGAAATAATATATAATATTTGTCCTGTATTTAATACTTAAATAATCATGAACTCAGAAACTGTTGAAATTACCTCTGTCGGAATCCGTAAGATACTAAACAGATATACTCCAGAACATGCTATCTCTGAATATGTATGGAACGGATTTGATGCTAAAGCTACAATAATAAAAATAGATATTGATTTTGATAATCAAGAATTTGATTCAGTTAAAGAGATTAGGATTACAGATAATGGTATTGGCATATGCTATGATGAACTAGCTTCCAAATTTAAGAAATTCTATGAATCGCAAAAGAACATTACCAATACTAAATATACAGATCTAACAAGAGGAAAAAATGGATATGGTCGCTTCACTTTTCATAAATTTGCTAGATTCGCTAAATGGGAAACGCTATATCAGAAAGAGGATAATATAATGTCTTACGATATTCAAATCAGTAATGACAATTTAAAAGATTATTCACCAACATTCCCAGTAATATCTCAAGAAACAACAACCGGTACTTGTGTTGTATTTAATGAAATTTTTCCAATCATATCAGCATCCTTTATTGATAAAATTCTTATTCCCTATCTTAAAGCGGAATTTGCATGGTTTCTTGAACTTAAAGAAGAGTATAAAATATTCATAAATGGTATCGAGTTAGATTACCAATCAATTATAGACGAGAGAAAAGAATTTCCTTTAAACATTAAAAGAAGTGACAACGAAGAAGTGACATTTGAGTGTAAATTCATACGTTGGAACACAAAAATGAATGACGAATATTCCCGTTTCTATTTTTTGAATAATGAATTGGAATTAAAGAATACCAAAACAACTTTACTAAATAAGAAAGGCGACAATTTTTGGCATAGTGTCATAATCATCAATGATTTTTTTAACGAAATCAACTGTGACAAAGAAGAAGATGAAAATAACCTCCAAACTAAATTGTTTGAGAACATATCAGATAGAAAATTATTTAGAAATTTGATATTGCAGCTTAACGAGTTCCTTAAAAGTAAAAGAAGACCGTTTTTGAGAGAACAAGCAGTGAATCTGATTAACAAATATGAAGATGAGAAAGTGTTTCCTAAATTTGGAAATAATGATTGGGACAAAGCAAGAAAACAAGGATTGGAAGATTTTGTAAAAGGATTATATGAGGTGGAACCAGCTGTTTTTATGAAATTAAATAAAGAGCAAAAAAGAGTTTTCTTAGAACTTCTAAATCTTGTAATGGATAGTGGAGAAAGAGACAGTCTGTTTAAGATTATAGATGCAGTGGTAGAGTTAGATTCAAATGATAGAAAAGAATTTGCAAAAATATTAGAATCGACTCGTCTTAAGCAAGTAATTTCTACAATAAAATTGATAACAGACAGACTTGTAACCCTTGAAAATTTGAGAAAATTGGTCTTTAACCATGAATTGAAGGCTAATGAAGTGGTAAACCTTCAAACCTTTATAGAGAAACATTATTGGATTTTCGGTGAAGAATATAGAATGGTCTGTGCCGAAGAAGTAAAATTTGAAGAAGCATTAAGAAGATATGTCTATATCTTACGAGGTGTTGATGAAAAAACATACATTAAACATCCACATAAATATAAAGAGATGGACTTATTCTTGGCTGGAACAGACTTTAGAAATGGTAAACCTCACAATGTAGTAGTGGAAATAAAGAACCCCTCTACTATAAAACAATTAAAATCTGAACAACTAACACAATTAGAAAGATATATGGATGTTATTTTAAAACAAGACTGTTTTAATGATGCCAATGAATATTGGACTTTTATGTTGATAGGTCAGGACTATGATGATATTGTAGGAAGACGCGTGACAAATAAATACACAGGTCTGGTTTTAGAAGGTGATAACTATAGTCTGTATGTAAAGAAATGGAGTGAAATAACTAATGAAGTAGAAAGAAGATTGAAATATCTATTAGATAAATTAAAAGTTGAACGAGCGAAATTATCTGGTAGCAATACCTTAAATGATGTCATGCAAGAAATTGTTTCAAATTCGGCTATCGCTGTCGGTTAACTATGTATTTAACATCAATATCATACTTACTATAAACAAAAAGAGCCGCTAAAAAGTGGCTCTTTTTGTTTATAATATTACTTCATTAGTATCCAGAAGAAACTCTCCAATAGTGCTTAATAGTCTAGAAACATAACGAGTTACAATGAAACAAATATTTTTTTATTAGAACTCGTAAGTCTGCAGAATGGCATTAGAGCCAATTTTTACAAGCTATGAATAAAGGCAAAATAACCTTCGCGCAACTTATGCCCCTCTTTACCAAATATGAATTTAACAAGAGTCCGAGCGTTACAATGGTAATCGACATACAATAAAGTTTAATTGCCGAAATCAATACTTGGTAATGAGTTTTGTACAATTCACAAACAGGAAAGGTTTGAAAGATACTAAGGCTACTCTTGATCTCCGTTCACAAGATTAGTATAGGTCTGAATGGGGGTAATGCCTAAATCTATATTCACCAAAGCAAACAAAAAAAATAATGACATTTTATCAATACTTAGTAACATCTTGACACATAAGTTAAACAAGCTGTATAAAGGTGAAAACTCAGACTTGACCTTGGTGAAATGTTTTGTGCATGTAACAGCAGTACCATTAAACGGTGTCTTTCGTTGTATCTATGTGACACTTTTCATCGTGAGAAAGGATGTTTTAAGATACACACTCTTATGCTTCATACCGACTTTCATACAAGATGCCTCTGTTCATGAGGCTAAAGTTATAGAAAAGATACTAGTGGAAGCTAATACCTGTTATCTCATATGAAGACAATCTGAAGTTTGATTCTCTCTACAAGCATTCTTACCAAACCCATGCGTGATTTGTTACAAGAATCAAAGACACCATAATGTATGATTTTTCAAGTATTAAAAGTGGATCCGTAAACAGGTTTTATTTCTGACGAAACAATCAAACTCCCAGGTTATTATAATTATATAACCAAAAAGGCTCCTGATAACCTTAGCCTTATTGTTTATGAAGATTTTAGAAATGGTAAGTTTTACCGTTCCCTCACCAACAACTTTACAGTTGATACCACAACCGTTACCGAATTTTATTGAGAAAGATTGCAGATTGAAATTTTCTTCAAATGGTTCAAGTTTGTACGTTAAGACCTCCTACGATACATCCCTAAATACAGTCCATACGCAGATATGGATAACTGTTTACGATTATCCGCTACTTATCATCGCATAAAAGTAATATGGGTTAAAACCAAATTTTCAGATAATCTCTAATTCTATCGGACAAATCCTCTTCAAAAAAGGAGACATCCGTGACTCTTACAACCCTAACAAGGCACTTAATGTTCCGAAGGATAACTCTTTCATGTAACTTACTTTATGATAAAACTTCTCCGACCAACAATGATATCATTTGTATAGGAACTCATATTTCAACTTCTTACCTGCAAAAATAGTCCGTGTCCTACGGATTGACCAAGGCAGCCCTATGGGCTGGTTGGCAAGCAAAAAATCATCCTCGCTACGCTCCGGTATTTTTTCCTGCCAAGCCTTGCACAATCCCGGACACGAACAACCCGGCAAGTAAGAAATCGAAATACTGGCTCCACGGAGCCGGTTATGTCTAATTTTAAATGATTAAAGTATGGCTGAAATGACCGAAATGCAGGTTCACGAAGAACGAGTAATGAACCTCGTAGAAAGTAGCAGTGATAACCCGACAATCACTCCGCTCACAAAAACAAATGCGCACCGTGCAGAATCCATCCGACGGATCGGAACGGACAAAGATGCGGTCGCCTTCCATTTCCGCAAGAAAAGCAAAGGTATGTATATGTATATCCATACCTACACGGAAAACGGTGAAGAGAAAGAATTGCATGCTTCTGACTTCAAAAACTGGGAAGTAACAGAATTCAAGTATCCCGGCTATCTGGAAGAACTGGAAGAAATCGCCGTCAATGCCTACCGCTGGAACTCCCATGATCCGGAAACAAGGGCCGAAACGGACATCATGGGATATGAAAAGCAGCTTCATGAAGACCTGAAGAAAATACCGGAAGCAAAAAAACAGGATTACATCAATACTTACAAAAGTAAAATATCCGTTTTATTCCACAGCCTCTCACGCTGCGCAAACCCGATGGTGACAGGACGGGGCGGATTCAATTTCCAAAGGAATGAAAAGGCCCAAAATGCCTATCAGAACAGATACGACGAATTCCTGAAATGGCGTGAAAAATTTCTGAAAACCATGCAACTGCTCACGGAAAAAGACAGGCCCGAAGAAGAAAAACGGGAGGAAACATGGCGCAGGCTGAAACGTGACATTGCAAGCAGCGCAAACACGATCCATGAGATTGATACGGGAAAAGCCAGAGGATACAACCGGGCACTCTTCGTCAGCAGCATCTTCAACAAGGTCAGCACATTTGCCGGCCATGGCGACGTGGAAATCGTACAGAAGGCAATCGACTTCATCTCCGAATATAATGCCGGCATAAAGAAGCCTGTCATCACACCACGCCACCGGTTCTTCCAGCTGGCTGAAACAGCCAGTCGCATGCGGGACAAGTTAAAGGAAACCAAAGAACTGGAAAACAGGGAAGTAACGTTTGAAGGTGGAACCCTCGTTTGGAACTATCAGGAAAGTCGCCTGCAGGTCTTCTTCAACAAAATACCGGAAGAGAGCAAACGCAGGGAACTCAAATCATCCGGTTTCCACTGGTCACCCAGAAACAGGGCATGGCAACGACAACTCAATCCGAATGCGGTGTCTGCGGCAAAGAGAATCTTAAACCTCCAAAATATCTGACCATGAAAAAAGAACATCTGAAATTTGTCATTGACTCCCGTTGTTTCCGAGGAAGCTGCGTCACATCCATGTCGGACGGCATACACTGTGACTACTACGGCAGCACACTGGAGGAACTCAAGAAACAGGAAAACAATCCTTTTCTAGTTGCAGTAACAAGAAATGCCATACACAAGAGGTCGCGTATTCATGACAAGTCATTGTGCCGACCCTTCCGTGAAATTACAGAGGAGAACTATTATAACTGTATGAACGAACTGCCTCCCGTCCGTCTGAAGCGCCATTCATTCTTTTTCGGCGAGCCCTACCATGGCAGCCTGTACATGTTCTGTTTCACCATCGGAAAACGTTTTTTCCGGGGACTGCGTCCGGTCATGACACCGCAGGCCGAACTGGAGCGGCAAATGAACGAGCATTACCGCAACATCACATTCAAGGGAAAAGTCACCAAAGGAAAAGCGGAGAGAATTACAAGCAAGGACAAGCAGGAGATCATCACCATTCCCTATTCATTCACCGACAAGGAAAACAGGGAACGTTTCATCTGTAACATGGTAACCGGAGGGAATAATGGTGGGGACACCTGCAAGGCCAGAAAAGACATGGCGAACATACTGCTCAGCCTGAAGAAACATCATTTTCTGTATTTCTCCGGATATGGCAGACATGACGACATGGAAACATTGCTGGATGAAGTGGAGGAAAAGAGATACACCATAATAACAAGCGGATGCCTCTTCCAGTTTCCTCCCTGCCGTGATTCCGTCTCATTCACCGGAACCGTCAAGGAAACCGGAGAAAACTTCTTCTACAGGATTTATGACCGGGAACTGTTCCTGCACATTATGCACAGGCTCAGAGCCGTCAAAAGAGAGAAAACACCGGCTGAAACAAAAGCAGTCCTCCCTAAATGCAAACGCTATGAATAATACGGAGTCATGGAAAAAATATGTTCCCGAAACGGTCAGCCTGTATCATGTGGACTACCGGGAGAATCTGGACGAACGCGAAGACCTGCAGGAGCAGTGCATCCGGAACAATAACATGGAGAGGCTATATGAAACAGTCATGGAATGTTATGCTGAACAGGAAGCGGAAAGTCTGCTCAAAATACTTGAGGAAATCAAAGAGAAGATGGCAGAAGAGAAAAGGCAGGAAGAATTCGAGGAACACCGTGAAGAGATTACGGACCTCATCTTGAACAGGAGTGATACCGACCCGGCGGAAGAACTCATAAAAAATTCCGCCGCCGTCAACATGTACTACTCTCCTGGTGCGAAAATAGAGGAACGCATCGGAAAAGAATCCAGAGTCATGTCCTGTTACAAGGTCAGGCGCGCCCTGAAACTGAAGAAAGGACAGTTTGACACACTAATTGAAGAACTGGTGGATAATGCCACATACGGTGGTGAACTACGTATTTATTTCAATGCCGGGTTCAATGAACTTGTCACAAACGACAACGGAAAAGATTTCAGAACCATCCGTTTCCACGGGGATGTCATCGTAGCCGTCGCCAACAGTTTCAACGGTTCCGGCTACCACATCAGCCTGCCCCTGGACATCACGTTTCCATTCGTCAGGGACAGATTGTTTGTAGATTCACAGGTACGTTATTCCTATGCAACCGAAGTATGCGGAATGTGCAGGGACTGGTGCGACTCCACCAGCTGGGAAACTGAATACAGAACCGTCAGGAATACAGGCAGGAACAGAGAGAAAGAAAAAACATTATCAACCAATTAAAACGGAATATCATGAAAATCATGTGCAAACAGGAGTACTACGACCAGGTAGTACAGTATGCGGAATCAATCAAGGACACTTCACTGCAGAACTGCATGGAACGTCTTGAAGCATGGGAAAAGAATCCGGACCGTCCGTGTGAGATAGAACTTTACCACGACTGGGCCCCCTATTCGTTCGGGTTCACCCAAAGGTACCCGGACGGCAGCAGAGGGATTGTCGGAGGGCTGCTCTATCACGGTTCACCGGATGAATCGTTTGCCGTACAGCTGACTCCCTTCAAAGGATGGCAGATACACACTTAAAGTTTCCGGAACATGGAAGAATGGATGCAGTATGCCAGGGACATGGCGAAAGCGGAAAAAGAGCTGGAGATCGAGCTGTGGGTGATCATCTCCTTTTACAGGACTACGGAGCAGGGCGGCAAAGTCCTGCTCTTCCGATATGACCTGCCACGAAAAGTGGCGGACAAATATGACTGGGTCGTCCGGTGGAGAAGGGCAAGACTGACCTGCCAATATCCCAAAGGGAATGTTACACACACCTACTGCCTGTATGACAGGCATAGCGGTGAAGACTATTCATTCGGCTCCTGCCTCTCCTCATTGGCGGCGGCCAAGGCACAGGTCACCAGGATGGAACGGAGGATAAGGGAATACACCGCATGGCAAAAACAGAACAACCTCTTTTTCGACGAACAGACGGACGAAATGCTCCAAAAGGCTGTCGCCAAGCTCAAAATAAAAAAAGAAAATGTACAGGAGGCAGAAAGAAGGCTGCAAAGGAAAGCCGAAAAGCACCAACGGGAAATGCGGAAATAGCAAAACGGATTACGCATTTCCATTTCTTGCCGCAAAGATAGCCGTTTGCCGGACTGAATGCGCAAGGCAGCCCTGCGGGCAGGTTGACAGGAAAAAAATCATCCTCGCTACGCTCCGGTATTTTTTTCCGTCAAGCCTTGCCGCAATCCCCGGCAAACGGACAACGCATCCAACAAGAAATAAAAATGCCCGTCTCACGACAGGCTCATGTATAACTAAAAAATGATCGGCTATGATTACGGATGAAAGAACCTGGAACAGACTGTATGCGGATACGGAAACGACACTTTTCACACTGGAAGACAAACCAGGGGCAATATTACGGATAATGGAAATCATAAGGGACACCCCCGAATATGTGCAACTTTCGCCCCTTCTTCCGGCATACGCGGAAGAAGACCGGCAGGCAGAATGGTGGAAGGGCAAGGAACCGGACTTCCTGCTGGCAGAACTGCTACATGTACTTCAACTATATGCACCGGAAGGATTCACACTTGGACCGATAACCGGGAGAACACATGCTTTCGGATATACAAACCCGGAATATGAAAAAAATCTGATCTACAGGATAGAGATCGAGCTTGACTGGGGATATGTGTACGGGAAAAAGAACGAATACAGAAAGAAAAGGAAACTTTATGAGGAAATTGCGGAAATATTCACCACGGACGGATATACGACAGAGATGGAGAAAAGAGGAAAAGAATGCCGGATAACCAGAGGGAATACAAGGCTTTATTCACATTACGAATGGATAACCGGACAGTGTGAGGCCACACACCTGACCGGAACGCTTATCCGGTTACTCAGGGAAAGCAGGAGATTCCATCTGATTAAGTGCACCCTGCTTGATTTCATATTCAGTTTCACGCAGGAAGAGGAGCTGGAATTTTACCGGCAGCAAAACGAAACAAGCATATACTACCGGATATTCGACCTTTTCAGAAGGAAACCGTGGACTGTTACCGAAAATCTCATGACGGTGGCTTCAGAAATCAACATACCGACTCAAAAATATCCGGAAGGGCCCGACCGGGACTCCCCCGCTTACAAATATGTCAGGGAAGCCTATCAAAAACTCATAGACAAGGGATATCTGGAAGAATACACCCGAACCTGGATAAGGGAGGAACTCCTTTGTGCAAGAGCAACCCCGGAAGGAATATCAAAAAACATATTCTATGGAACTCAGCTATAACCGTCTATTACTCATCTTCCTGTGGCAGTACAACCACCACGGGGAGGAAGGGCTGAACCTGCACCTTTTCGAGGAGACCTTCGGAAAGACACAGGGCAGTCATTATTACGACAAATGGATGAACTGTTTCAACCGGGACCTCCGGGACATGATCATCTATTTCAGAGGGGAGGGTGAAAACGGGCAGAAGTTCTGTGACATGGTGGCCCGACAAATTGAAGTATACCGTAAAAACAGGAAAGAATATGGCACACTCTAACCTTTATACCGTAGAAACCCTGCAACAGTTCAACGGTTTCTACAACTACGGCTATCCGGTAAACCGGGATGACACGGACAAGGTAAACCGTCTCATTGCAGTAATCCGGCAAGAACGGAAAAAAAATATCGGACCGGCAGCAGGTGACATTATCGAGTATACCTGCCGGAACGGTGACTGGTTTCAATCGGCACACATCGAAGAGATATGCGACGGACATTTCAAGATCTGCCTTTCCGGAAGCATCCCGTTCTGTTATGAAAGCGGGGACGGTGTCGGCTATAACGTCCATGAAGGGATATGGACTTATCCGAAGAAAGCCGCCTTAAGACCGGCAGGTATCAGAGAAAAGCTATTCAGGACATGGGGACATGCCGGAAAATGCGCCAACGGGGAGGTATACTTCACAGCCTTCGTCCGTGCGTGGCAATATACGGAACCGGAACCCCTGTATGGCAGATATACTACCAGAAACTGGAGCAAATACCACATCAACAGGCAGCCCGACCCGGAACATGACGGCGAGTTCTTCTACATGACCGACGAAGGATTCACCCTATACTCACGCGAGGAACTGGACAGGCTGACCGGAATACTTCACGGGGAACTCTTCGACGGGATATACAGCAACTCACTCGTTCTATGGGGATACCACATGAAATGGGAAATACTCACGGAACAGGAATGGAACAATACAAAAGCCGAAATACACATATCCTTTCTCGGAGAATCTCCCGTGAAAATAATAACCAGCGATGATACCCGTACAATAACCGTCTATAAAAAGAAATGACAATGGCAAAATACGAAACCCCTTCCCCGGTCCGTCCGCTTGAAAAGCTGATAACGGATTTCTCCTACACAAACGGACTCGATCCCGTCAATGTATTCAACGATTTCCTGACCTACATCATCCACGGGTTTTCTCCCGGTGCTCCCCCACTGCAGAGCTGGAAGTACAAACGGCAGCAGAACATGAAATTTATGCAAATGCTCACCGAGTGGGTACGGCTCATGGCAAGCCGGATAAAGGATGATACAAGCTGGTATGACCCTTTCGGGGATTTATATATGGCACTGGTTTCCAAAAGTGCCCAGCAGTCACAGGGACAATTCTTCACTCCGATACATATCTGCGACCTCATGGTACTGTGCACCCAAACGGAAGAGAAAAAGACCGGACAGAGGATGGGTGACCCGACGTGCGGAAGCGGAAGACTGCTGTTGGCCTATCATGCACGGAATCCGGGAAACTACCTCATAGGGGAGGATATCAACCGGACCTGCTGCCTGATGACCGTATGCAACATGCTCATACACGGATGCGTAGGAGAAGTCATCTGCCATGACAGCCTGAATCCCGGAAACTTCGTGGACGGTTGGAAGGTCAATCCCATGCTAGCATGGACAGGCATTCCCACGATAAAGAGAATGAGCATGGAGGAATACCGGGCAGGCAGGAATCTTCCGGCATCCCCTTATATCATACGAAAAACGATGCCAGCGGGTGGCAGGAAGCGTAAGACGGACTCCCCTCCGCCTTTACAGGCCATTTTCAAGATGTAATAACGACATAAAATATGATACCAAACACGATCATCAGCACAAAAAAAATGATTACATACAATATTTTATAAGCATACCACCGGTATGCCAAATTTATTTATTAACCCATTAAATACAGCAATTATGGAAGTTACAGTAATGCCGGCCGCTGCACCGGTACAGAAGCAGCAGGGATTGAACCAGGTAGTCATAAACAAGGTTCAAAAAATGATCGAAGGAAAACAGCAGGGTGTCATGGCTACAATCACCCGCCTGCTCGAAGAGGGAAAAATCGCGCAGGACTTCATCGCACCCATAGGAGTGAACCTGCGTAATGAGGACCGCCATCCGGTTATTACATTCCAGGCAGAGGAACAGGTACAGATGAACATGCCGGAAGGAAATTTCAATCTGCACGGAAATGCCATCAGCCAGATTTCCGAGAAAATGGGCATTCCGGCAAAATATCTCAGGGAGCTTTCCGCAGGAGACGCCTGGCAGAAACAGCTGTGCGCAACCATTCTTAACGAACATTCGGGATGGACGGGGCGCACACGCGTGCTCATCCGTGCGATAGGAACGGAAATCAGGGGGGTACTCTCAGACTCGTACCGACGGCTCAACTCCGTGGACATACTAACCGCATTCATCAGGGAAGCGGCAAACAACGGAGCCGTCGTGTCCGACGCCTATATGAATGACACCAAAGTATGGTGCGAGACGATTCTTCCTACACCGGTTGAAATACCCACCCGTAAAAACGGGACGGTAATCATATTCGCGGGAGCAAGATTCAGCACATCCGATTTCGGAAACGGTTCGGTGGACATGCGCTCGTTCCTGCTCAACGGAGCTTGCCTGAACGGCATGGTACGTGAATCGGTCATGCGGCAGATTCATCTGGGAGGACGCCTGCCGGATACGCTTGCGCTCTCGCAAAGAACTTATGAACTGGACACCAAGACAACCGTATCGGCAGTCAAAGATTTGACTAAAGGGCTCTACAGCAAGGACACGATCATGCAGAAAGCCATCGAAATTCAGGGAGCGTCGGAAATAGACGTGGACTTTGACAAGGAACTTAAATCCCTGGTACAGCGTGGCGCGTTGCTGAAAAACGAAGGACGGGAAGTCGAAAAGCTCCTGATGAACAACAACCCCGACGACGGCATAACAGGAGGGGCAACACTCTGGAAACTGGCACAAGGCATCACCGCCTTTGCACGGGAACAGGAACCGGAACGCAGCAGGGAGCTGCATGAGATATCCGGGCAACTGATGAACCGGGTGAAAAACAACTAAAATGGAATCATAGAAGAAAAATCAACAAAACTTGCCGGACCTTCCATTGTCCGGCAAGCAACTGTAAAACAGAATCATTCACAATGGACAAATTACCGGACTACTCAAAAATAATTAATATGCATGTGCTGATACGGATACTTTAATAAGAGTTCCTGTATCCGCTTTCTCTGTTCCAGCGCATATGCCATTCCCTCCTCAGTACACATGGCAGCTTCAAACTGTCCTTCCTGCAATTGGTCCCTACGTATATAAGTTTTATTAAGCCAGATTTTGTCTGTTATCTTTTGGATAAAAATCACTCCTTTACCAGTAATACCCAATTGATTGTCGGGATATTTTTCAATAGGAAAAGGAACACTGCAAATATCTCCATTATGTTTAAAAAACTCCTTGATAACCTCCCTCTTGTCCATTGAAAGGTCCCGCAATTCACGTTCCCGATAGCGGTCAAACAGGTGCGAGGTGAAGAATGCATATTCGTCATCCTTCTCACCACCACGAACAAGTAACATATACCCCTTGCTAGTCAGATAAATCAAATAGACTTTTACATAAGGATGACAGCCATATCGCTGGAATGCTTTCCAACCGGGTGTAAAAGGAAGAATACAAAACGTAGTGTTATGGTCTACCTTATAATCCAACTGCTTGAACCATACATTCTCTTCATTCTTATGTTTAAGAAGATACCGCCGCATACCCTGGCAGTCTATCCGTTCCTTGGAACGGGGGAAAATGGAATCATGAATCTTATCATATTCCCTTGCTATCTCTTCATAGCTCATTGTTTCTACTATCATGGCAAAGTTATAGTTTTTCCATCGGTGGCATGGATGGGATTAGTTTAGTAATCTTATCGTTATCCAAAACAAAATATTTGCACTGCCCTGCTTCGGTAGCTTCCGGATATCTGGGGGTACCATACTTTTTACTCAAGCAACAGAAATTCGGATTCATGCTTGTCTCATAACCAGAACGGCGAAATTTGCACAAGCGACAATTTTTAATATCAAGACCTTCCTGTAGCGCCCTAATCAATCCATAATCATATATTGACGGTTCACCGACGTAATTACAATAATCCCCGTCAATATTCAGTTCGAGAATTGCACTACGGTTTCTTCTCCCCTCATTACATACAGGCATATCCTCATAATTGGAGACATAGGCTTTCCCACTCCGAAAGAGCAGGAAGCGAAACAGTTGCCGTTTATCTAAAAGAACACTTTTTACAGAATCCCGTTTAAATCCATAGAATACTATTTCCTGTTCATTTTCACTGACAGGACAATCCATCAATCGCCTGATGTCATTATCCGACCGGATATGAATTTCTATTATTTTAAGGGCAGAACTCCTTTTAGCTTCCGCACACCTGTGAGTCACATAAAATTCAATAGAAACTGGCGTCCTGTCTTTTCGGGTACTCTTTGTCAAGAGCAAATCAGCACGGTAGTTACCCACCTGTTGTTCTTCCATACAGGTATCATAATACTCCTTCAAATCATATTTTCCCATTATTATATCATGACATCTTTCTTTTCGATAGAACGGGCATGACTGGTTACGGGAGCATTTGATCCGCAAAGTATATTCGATTACAAAAGATTGCGAATTATCAAATTTTCTCTTCAACATCAATTTTGCCAGTTTATGAAGATAAGTCTCCGAACCGCATGATTCACCACCTTTATGGGCAAAATGATGTGCTTTCTCATTACCTAACCTGGCCGTCATTAACGCACCACACGAGATACAATGAAAATCATGTTCCTTTCTGTACTCGGAAGATACATTGACAATATCTATGATGGAATCGTTCTCGTCATAGGCAAAATGATATCTGACAGTACACATAAAACTTATTTATTAGTAACAAAATCAATCTTACAGTCAAGTGCAGTGGCAACCTTAGCCAATATATCAAAACCCGACAAATACCGTCCCTGTTCAATACAATACTGATTGACCACATCAATACCGGATCTGGTAGTCAATGTCTTGGTATCCATTTTCTTCCCTTCATATAATTGCCCGATACGTACCCCGGTCCGCATTCGTTCCTGCTCCCGGCCCAACTGGAAACGGATAATATGGCTATAGTTGTTTTTTACAAGGTATCTGTTAAATTCCCACACCGTGTCCATATGGACACCGTAATGTGTGTTAAATACCTCTTCCTGAGATTCAGACAATACATTGTCAAAACGTTCATTAATCAGGCTGTTCAAATCCCCCGTAAAGCCGATGATACAAGTATCGCCATTTTTAGCTTCAACTTTCGCCCTCCGGTGATCAATAAATCCAGCACGTGCCATACTACTTATATCGTTTTTATTGTGGCATACCCCACAGTTTAATTGAAGTACAAAGTTAAAAAAAAGAACGGATAAAATTGTCGTATTCACCAATTTATTCAGGTTGCCCTATACTCTCTCTGCATCTCCCCATAAACAGTCAACCGTTCCCCAATTCCTCTACTTTATTAAATTCAAATTCATCCGTCTATAAATTTACACAGAAACTATTTTTTGTATCTTTGCTTCCCTTTTACAGACATTTATTGAAAGAGAAAACTTATATCAATACTCAAAATGGAAAATAATAATTCGAGCCTGTATGCACAAAAGGCCGTTGAAAGTTTCTATCTGGACCGTCCATACGGTATAAGAATTGATTACTCCAGGAAAGGTTTCGTCCTGTTCAACCGGAAACTGAACCTGCTTGGAATGGACAAATGGAACTCAATTGAGGAATTACCGCTGGAAGAATATGACAACCCGGAAGAAATACCGGTTGAAGGGGTGGATATTCAAAGATACAGCAGTAAAGTGGACATATTCTTCTACACGGACAAATCCAGTCCCTACCATAACGGAACACTGGATATGGAGTGTCTCAAAAAATACAACAAATATATCTACCGTCTGTCAGTACTGCTGGGCAGAACCCTATAATAAAAGAGCCGCGAGCAATATGGTATACTGTTCACGGCTCCGGTAGCATGTAGTCTAAGGTATATAGAAAAGTTCAAACTCCCTCTTCCGCCTTGTCAATCATGGAAGGCGGATTTCCGGCACGGGCGGAAAAGGCGGAAATCGAAAGAACAATAAAAAAGTTTTTTCCCATAATCCATTTTTCCGTTTGTGCTTTCAAACAACGCCGAAGGAAAGTCCGGCGTCTTCTTCCGCAATATTCCGATTCAAGTTATCCACATCCCGATGCATACGGCTGTAATCATTCCGACAGACCGCCAGTTCCTCAAACACGATTTGTTTAGGCAAAAGACGATGACAATAATAGCTGCTGCCAAATGGGACACCTCCCCCTTTGTCATACTGGATGCGTTTGTCAAACATCAGCAATTGAAGCTCCCTGTCCTTAAACAGCCGGCACGGACCGACACTGTTCAGCCAAAAATTGGACATCAACAGGGCGAACGGCTTGTCCAGTTGCAGGCAGCGTTCAAAAACTTCAATTTTTCTACTGAAAGGCGGATTAGATACAATAATATCCCAACAGTCCGGCTCGTAAGCAAAAAAATCCTGTCCGGTATTTATATGCGAGTATTTTACCTGAAATCCGGCTTCCTGCAGATGAAGCACGAACTCGCTGTGGCACGTGTCAAAAGGGCACCATATGATCTTCCCTTCAGGCAGATACTTGATGATGGGAGCCACTCCGTATCCCGGAGTGTATTTCTCGTCACTGCAGTTCAAGAACATCCTGCTCAATTTACTGGACACGGGCTCCTCCTTCCGTTCTCTCCGCCCCGTCATTCCTGTTATTGAAACTGAAACTCAGCTGCCGGACATCCTGCCAGTTATTTTCAAAGTACAAATCAATCGTTTGTGCCTCATTCGTACTTTTTGAAGTGTAATACAACCGGAACTTCTTCTCACTCAATAAATAGCGGTCATTGGGTTTCAGAACCGTACCGTCTTCCAGCTTCAACAATCCGTTCCCGTCAGGCTGGAAATAGCGGAGAGTATAAAGCGTTCCGGAAAAACTGCCCTCCTCGGTAATTTCCAGACGGATTTCCACCGTCTGACCGCCGGCTATCTTGTCCGCTACGGGCATCGCCTCTACCGTAAACGGATATTCCTGCTGAATATCCAGGTCATCACTACAAGAAGTAGAACAAAACAAGGAGACTGCCATGCAGCACAATATCATTATCTGATCAAGTATCTTTTTCATTTTTCGTATGGATTTAGTCATTATAAAATGTATTTGATGCCCAAGCCATATTGGGTATGGAAGTGCTTTGCGGCACTCCCCCAAAGAACACGTTCACGAAGACGCAGTAACAGGACGACCTTGTCTGAAAGATAAGTTTCCGCTTCCAGTGTCACTGCACCGCCATAAATGAACGATTCATGTTTTTTCAAGACAGCACCGTCAAAGAGCAGTCCCTTTCCACCGTTTACAGTTTCATACCCCATCAATCCTGAAGCACCAATATTCAGAAATACATTTTTCCCCGGGTCGGAAAAGAAATTGTAATAATAGCCGCCTTCCGCAGTATACTGCTCCAAAGGGATACGTGTATTACGGTAGGGATAATACCGCCGCATGATTTCAATACCCGATACCCATTTGTTTCCTCCCTTGGCATAGGTAGAAACGGCAAGTCCGAAAGCGAATCCCGTATCATTACGGTCCTTCCCGCAATAAAAACCGTCAACCATATCCGCCATTAGCTGCACACCTTTCATACCCGGCAGGCAGCGTTGGGCCTGCGCCTGCCCCAGAAACAGGGCAAGCATAGCCGCAAGCAACAACACAAATTTTCCGGTCATTCTCATCGTACCTTCAATTCGTTGACGAGTTCAGCACGCACAAGGTCCTCATTATCCACCTCAAACATCTGGTGGCGTCCTCCCTGTTTCTCATACATCTCCACCACCAGCTTCTTGTCCTCCGGTATCGTAAATTTGGGTAACGCGAACACTGTACGTTCCGAGGCCTTTCCATCCACACGGGTCACATAGTTGCAGGCACGCAAAGGATAGATCACCTGTTCCTGCATGGCGGTACGTTTCACGATCTTTTTGTCGACAATCTTGAAGGTCACGAAATCCACATCAAACGGGACATTCGTCTCATTCCTTAGCTGTATATGAAAGTACAGCAGGTCATTATGGGTATAAAGCCCCCTAAGCAGGAACTGGACCCCGAAACGTTTACAGCCGATATGCCTGACCCGTCTTTTGTCCTGCCTGTGCACGGACTTCATAATCAGGCGTACCAAACGCGGGGACTCATTACCCAGTTCCTGCAAATAGATTTCCATGGCATTGTTCGGACGGTTCACCGTTTCACCGTCATGGATGAAATCGCACATCTCCACGTTCAGCAGGAGCGGTTCATCCGCATACCTGACATTGAACGTGTAAAAATTTCCATCTTCAGTGATCACGCTCATGTTTGTCTCATCCCGGAAATGCTTTTTAGCAGCTTTCACACGGATCACGTTCTCCGCCGCATCCGCCTTTCCGGCTATCAGATTGGTGGACCCCAAGTCCACATACTTGATCGGGGAAGGAAATATGACATGTACCGTTTTATCATAAGTGATTTCCAGCCCGTGCGGGGCTATCATCCTGCTAAAGCCGATCTTGCGGCTCAGTCCCTCAAAAAAATCCCCGCTACTCAACTGCGCACTGGCAACCGTCACACCCGTCGTCAGGGCAAAAAACATCATCAGAATCTTTTTCATATCCGATTGCATCTTGATTGGTTGGTTAATGATTGATTTTCTTTTACTGCTTTTGTGTCTCACTGTTCGGGAGAATGAAGCAACAGCCTGTGTCCTGCTTTCAGAGTGACCTTCACCGTCCGCATCTTTTTAGCGACATATCCCGACACGCCCTGTATCACTCCTTTTCCCAGGTCCGAAGCGATCTGCGCCCCGGCATCCGTAGAGATATTAATACTGCCGTTCATGGAGGTTCCCATATTCGCCGCTATCTCACGTGCCGCATCATCCTCCATCGAGTTGGGGACCGGTATTCCCCGCTGGCCGTCCGCATCGTAAACCTCCAGTTCTACAGGAATAACCGTACCTTTATATTCAACCGCCTGAACAAGGATATCAAGCCGTTCACCTTCCATACGGACTCCGCCGGTCAGGATCGTCCCCTTAGGAATAAACCGGTCATCGACCACCATCGGTTCCAGCAGGCGGATACGCAGCGCCTGACCGTCCGAAACAGTCTGTGTACCGTGTACGCAGGCAGGAATGGTATTCCTGTCAGAAGTCAGCACTTTCCCCACAGGAGTATTGAACCCTACATTCCTTTCCCCCGCAAATCCGTTCCCTGATTCCCCGTTACTCGCGGGTTGTGACAGGGAAGACACCACCTGATACCGGACCTGTTTTACCGGTTTGACAGCCGTCCGCTGTCTTTTATCCATTGCCGGAGAAGTCGTCGCCGCCTGTCTCCCGTTGTACCGGGCAGCCAGTTCATAGGATTTCTCCATCAGCGCCATTTTCTCTTCCATCGTAGTCTCCTGAGACGGCTTTTTCATCTGCCGTTCATGTTCCAGCTCTTCGATACGTCGGAGCAGTTCATTCCTTTCGGAGTTCTCCGCACGGGTATAAAAATTATCCAGCGTACGGTTCATGTTACGGTAGGCACCGGCAGAAGAACGGACAGTATTATGGGAACCTGTAGAGGGGTTATCCGCCTCTTCCACCGGTAATTCCGCCATGCCTTCAGGCAGGTGCACCGTATCCTTACCGGAACTGCCGAACAGCGAGACCATCTCCTGAAATGCATTTTTACGGTACTTATCCTTTTTCTCCAACTCTTCACGCTCATAAGCGTCCACCTTGTTGCCGTCCATCCTTTGCTGTCCGGGGGAGGGAATATCCGTATTGAATCCCTTCTTTTTCTCCTCCGCCGCCCTCTCCTTCTCAGACGGCGAATAAATCAGCCATAACGAACCTGCAAAGAGCAGGCACATGGCGGGATAGACAATATACCTGGTACGCCTGCGTTTTTCCTCCGGACTCAAAGGTCTGTCAGCAGACAAGCCTAACAGTGTCCTGATTTTCTGAATGTCCATAATCATAATAGTCTTTAAAGTGAATGGTTGTATCTTTCTCCGGCTTTATATCCAAAGGACGGATATGCTCAATTTTCAGTCCCCCGCCCGGTTCTCCGAAACCGGAAAGGGAAGAGAGGATCATATACAGGCAGCCTGCCATAAACAGGGCAAATGCAACGGCGATGACAGCCAACCGCTGCCCTGTCGTCAGTCTGCGGCAGTATCGGTGTATCAGAATATCCGCCTGTTTCCACGGGTATTTTCTTCTTCTCATCGGTCGGCACTCCTTAAATCCCTGTTTTCCGTAATGGTAAAATGCTCGATAATGAACCCGTTCGGATTGTCATCCGACCTGACAGCATTCTGAAGCCGGCACTCCGTCACCAGGCTGCGTTCCGTCACGTTGCTCTCACGGATGATCATCTGCCGGGCATACGTCCTCGCCTTATAGGGATAACTGTTGAAGTCGCAGGCCACACTGTCCACCTGGACAACCTGGTTGATGTTACCCGAAATCAGGCGGTTGTAATACCCTTTCTCGGCAAGGTCCACATAATAATGGTAGGCACTCTTGTCGGCCAACAGCAGAGCCCGGTGGATATTGTGCTCGATGGCGTCCTTCTGCGGTGAAAGGCTGAAGAAGAGTTCATGGAAGCGCCTCACGTGCTCCCTGGCTTCCGCCGGACGGTTCTGGGAAAGGTCCTGCGAGAGCGCAAGCATCAGCGACTTGCCGCCGTCCAGCACATAGATCTTTTCACGCTGCTTCTCGGCAAAGCTGTAGGAGCTCCACAACGAATAACCGGTAATGAGCGTACAGCAGCATACAAAGGCTGCCAGCATCAGGCGTATCCGCCTGAAGCTGCTTTCAATATTGGTCAATGACTTGAATTCCATCTGTGAATCGTTTTTGATTGTTTATTTTCCACGTATACGCCCTCCGATATTACCCAGTGCCGCACCGCCGGCACCGGCAGTGAAACCACCGGCTTTAGTCGCCGTACGGTTCAGATTGCGGGAATAGTTGCCGCCACCTCCCGCCTGGACAATCCAGCCGGAAACGGTCGGAACGGTAAAATAACCGACAATCCCGATCAACATGAAAATGATGTACACACAGTTCGAATTGTCCAGTGAATAATCGGGATTTCCCTGCAGTTCGGCAATATCGTTCTGAAGCATGAGCACCTGTATCTTGGCAAGCATACAACTGAACAGGTCGCTGACAGGAAGCCACAGGTAGACCGATATATATCTTGTGAACCACTGCCCGAGCGTGGACTGCAAGCCGTCCCACACCGAAATGGAGAAGGCTATCGGACCCAGCACGGAAAGTACCACCAGGAAAAAGGTCCTTACCGTATCTATCAGCAACGAAGCGGCTGCAAAGAGCAGTTCCAGCAGGCTGCGGAAAGCGTCACGGATACTCTTCTCCAGATTATACATGCCCACTTCCATATACATTCCCAGACGGGTGGCGGCGTCTCCCGGAGACCAGCCGAGCTCGTCCAGCTGGCGGTCAAACTCCTCATCGCTGACCAGATAGGCGGTTTCGGGATTGCGCATCATGGCCTCCCTCTCCAGCCGGTCTTTCTGTGCCCTGTACTGCTGCATGTCCAGTGTCTGCCCTTCCAGCATCCTGTGGGTCCCCTGCACAATGGGACTTAAAATACTGTTCATCGTTCCCAGCACCAGTGTCGGAAACAGCAGGATACAGATACCCAGCGCAAAAGGGCGAAGCAGCGGATAGACGTCCACCGGCTCGGCACGGGCCATCGACTGCCAGACGCGGAGGGCGACATAAAACAGGGCACCCAGTCCTGCAACGCCCTTCGCCACACCCAGCATGTCCTCACAAAGAGGCATCATCTCATTGTACAGACTCTCCAGTATCGCATGGAGGCTGGCAAAATCTATCGACAACAATACCATAGGCTACCAGTATCTGGAGGTTTCATCACCATAGAGCCTCATTACGCGGTCCATGTCGTTCCTCTTCCTGGCACGCAGGTAGCTCACGGCGATATTCCTGTTCGTATAATAACTGACAAGGTTCCGGTAACGGCGCATGTCACGGTAACACTCATCCACCACGTCCATGCGGTCCTTGTCCGTCATGGAGAGGGTGCTGACATCGATTACCTGCTTCAGATCCTGCAATACGCCGTTGCTCTCCTCCAGAAGTTTCGTATAACCGGAAGCGATGGCGTCCAGTTCCCTTGCCGAGAAATTCTCATCCTTCATCATCCTGCCGAAGCCGGTGACATAGATATCCGACACGTCACCCACCATCAGGATGATTTCACGCACCTTGCGGGCGTCCCTCACCAGGTTGTTCACGGATTTAAGGGCGTCATAGTATTTTTTTGACTGCTCATAGATCTTGACCGTTTCGGAAAAGCTCTGCGCGGTGTTCGTGGCCGTCTTGGAGGTATGCGCAATATTGTCCGACATGTTGATGATACCCTGGGCCAGGTTTCCGGGATCGGTAACCACCCACTGAGCACTTGACTGTACGGTTGCCAGCAGAAACACCGTACAAACAAGGCTTGCCTTTTTCCATATGCCTCCCGTTCTCATCGTCTGTTTTCATTACGTACATAATCACCGTGAGGGGAAAAAGTCAGCACATCGGTCGCTTCATTATAGGACACGTCAATACGGTATCCGGTGTTGATGAAAAGGTTGCCGTTCTCCTCGACCAGCAGGTAGGTCCGCGGTTTCAGGACACGCGTCTTTCCGCTGCGGGAAAAGACCGTCACCTTATAGGCTCCGCCTTCCTTGTAGACCAGCACGTCAGGCTTACCCTCCACGCTGCTCCACGAACCGCAGAGTCTGTCACAGTCCGTTCCGTTTGCTTCCATACAACTTTGCAATACCATGGCGGCCATGCCGACCAGGCATACCGCCAGCCTCACCAATTGTCTGTTTCTCATAACTTCGTTCATTGAGGGGTTGATACTTGTTTTTGTTCCTCTCTTTTCCTTTCAGCCAGCCGCCGGACGGCAAGCTCCAGATTGCCGCCCAGTTCCCGCGTCAGTTCATGGAGTTCCAGCTTCTCGGATTCCTCGGTCGTGTACACCGCATACTCCTCCGCGCTGACCTCCGTCGCATAAACGGCGGAGTGTGTTCCGCCCAGCCCGATCCAGACTTCACGGTAGAAAGGTCCGGGACGGTTCGCACGGTTGATGGAAAGGATCTGCCCCCTCTCCTTCTCCGTCAGTCCCAGAAGTTTCTGGATATGTTCGAACTTGTTCATATATTTACGCTGGTCGAGCAGTATCTTGCAGTCCGAGTTGTTGATGATCGCCTCCTTGACAATATCCGAGGAGATGATGTCGTCCACCTCCTGTGTCACTACCACGGCCTCACCGAAATACTTTCTGACGGTTTTAAAGAGATACTTGATGTATTCACTCATGTTGGCGGACATCAGGGCTTTCCAACATTCTTCAATCAATATCATCTTGCGGATTCCCCTGAGCTTTCTCATCTTGGAAATAAAGGTTTCCATGATAATAAGCGTAACCACCGGAAGCAGGACCTTGTTGGAGGAGATGTTGTCCAGTTCAAAGACTATGAACCGTTTGTTCGTCAGATCCAGTTCCCTGTTCGAGTTCAGCAGGAAGTCATAGTCCCCGCCCCTGTAAAACGGTTCCAGCACATTCAGAAAGCCGTCAATATCGAAGTCCTTTTCACGCACCTTCTTTTGCTCGATCATACGGCGGTAGTCATCACGGACAAACTCATAGAAGCCGTTAAAATCCGGCCTGGACGCCCTGTCATCCGTAATCCGGCGGATATAGGCATTCACCGCACCCGACAGGGCCACCTCCTCCGAACGTTTCGGGGCTTCATCCTCCCGTTTCCACAAAGTCAGGATCAGCGTCTTGATACTCTCACGTTTTTCAACGTCAAACTGTCCGAAGTCCGTATAAAAAGGATTAAAAGCTATCGGATTATCCTCCTCATACGTTATATAGATGCCGTCCTCACCGTGTGTCCGATCATGGATCATACGGCACAGTCCCTGGTAGCTGTTGCCCGTATCCACCAGCAGGATATGCGTGCCCTGTTCATAATATTGTCTGACCAGATGGTTGGTAAAAAAGGATTTGCCGCTACCGCTGGGGCCGAGAACAAACTTGTTGCGGTTCGTGATGATACCGCGTTTCATCGGCAGGTCGCTGATGTCAACATGCAGGGGGATGCCGTTCCGGCGGTCAGCCATACGGATGCCGAACGGGCTGGGAGAACTCCGGTAATTGGTTTCAGCCGTAAAGAGACAGACGGCCTGTTCCAGAAAAGTGTAGAACGACTCCTCTGCCGGAAAATCACCCGCATTGCCGGGAATGCCAGCCCAGTAGAGCACCGGGGCATCCACCGTATTGTGCCTCGGCGTGCATTCCATCATGGCAAGCTGGCTGCCGGTATCGTTCTTCACACGTCTGAGTTCCTCCCTGTCTTCAGCCCACGCCGTCACGTTGCAGTGGCAGCGGACGGGCAATACGCCCTTCGTATGGGCTTCATCCAGATACATCTCCGTCCACTCCCGGTTTACCGCATTACTCCGGCTGTACTTCGAGAGGGAGAGCATGTTGCGCGAAGTTTTTTCCATCGTACGGAGAATCTCCTGCGCGTCGTCTATAAACACATACTGCGAATAGATATGGTTACAAGGAAGCAACAGGCCGACGGGAGCGGCGAACGAGAGGCGGCAGTCACTGCGGTCGGTGGACATACGCTCATAACGCATATCGGTGGACACCCTGCCGGGAAGGTCCTCCGTATCAGAAAGGGTATGCACACACAGCCGCTTGTCACCCACACGCATACCGCCGGGATTAAGACAGATGTCCTGAAGCACGGCGGTTTCATCCTCCAGCGACAGGGAGAAATATTTCTCCACCAGTCCGGGACGTCCCTCAGTGCCGGTAATCTCATCCGCCTCCAGCCTGCGCAGGCTGACATGACCGGAATCGTTCATGATACGCTCGAACTGTTCCACAGCTTCCAGAAACCGGAGCGCCGTGTCCTTGTCAACCATCTCCTTGGGCAGAAGGGAACCGCGGCAGAGGCTGTTAAAGTCACTCCTCTGCCGGCTGCGCTCACGCGTGGTCTTCGTCAGATACAGGTAGCATTTGTGGTTCAGGTACGGGCGCTCGTTGAAATGACGCTCATAGCTTTTCGACAGGAAGCTCTGTTCACCGTCCCGGAAATCAGGACGGTAGATCTCCTTCGTGAACCAGTCCTGCTTGCAGACAACCGAAAAATCCGGCAGCACTTTGACAGCCTTTACCCAGGACGAGTGGACAGCCTCGTATTCGGCCGCAGTCATAGTAAACAGTTCGGGAAGTTCCACCTCAAAGGCCACGGTCAGGTCGGCGTCCTTGCTGACAATGCAGCCGTTTTCCACAGACAGCAGGGGGAACTTACGTTCAAGCGTTTCAGCTTTCAATACATTTCTCATTTCTTTCTTCTTTTGGTCAGTAATCGGAATAATCTCCTGCGGTGGATCAGATAACGAGGATGGCGTTTCCCCGACAGCAGCTTCATAAGGCCGTGTTCACCATACCGGGCATTCAGGCGGAAGGTCAGCCAGACCAGCAGCGAACCGGACAGGAGTCCGAAAGGAATGCATATCCACTGCTTCACACCGGCTATATAAAGGATGACCACCACAAGCAGCACCGCGACAAGCCCGCCCGCAAAAATAAAAAGGTACTGTGATTTCAGACCCTTGAACTCCAAAGGATTACCCGCGCCTTTATTTATCTCGTATTCCATAGCCGCTAGAGGAAGAAGGAACGCAGGATGGTGGCGGCCACAATCAAAAATATACAGGCGAAAAACCAGCTGGCTGCCGTCTTGCTGGTATCGGGATCGCCGCTTGAAAACTTGCTGTAGGTCTTGATACCCCCGACCAACCCCAGCACCGCACCAATGGCATAGCACAGTTTGGTTGCCGGATCGAAATACGAGGTCAGCATGCTCGTGGCTTCGTTGATGCCAGCAAGCCCCTGCCCCTGCGCAAAAGAGCCGGCCGCGAAAAACGCGAAAAGCACTGAAAAAAGGATTCTCTTTCTCATTGTAGAATCGTTTAAGGTGAGACATAAATTTGAATTCGAACGCAAATATAGGAGGGGACAAAAGACCATGATACAAACATTTCATCAGGTGGCAGCAAATGTCAGCAGATGTCATATCTTGCAAGGCTCAGACCTCTTTCAGCCCGGTTGAAAGAGAAACAATCCTGTTAGCAGAAATCATAAGTTCAAGAATCCAGGTTGCACGCAAAATAACCAGTGCAACAATGGAATTATATTGAAATATCGGCAAGGAACTGTCCGCACAACATTTGAACAAAGGATATGGAGCACAGGTGGTGGAAATACTTGCTTCTGATTTGCAGAAAGAATTTCCCGGAACTACGGGATTTTCTTCGAGGAACCTCTGGGAAATGAAACGGTTTTATGAACGATATTACAGGGAAAGCCGGAAACTGCAACAGAGCGTTGCAGTTTAACCTTGAGGACATAACCTATTGTTAATGAGCAAGTGCAAAAAAACGGAAGAAATATACTTTTACCTGAACCTGTTGGACAGACAGGTAAAGATGCCGGACGAAAACCCGTCCATCGGTATTATATTGTGTGCGGACAGGAACAATGTGGAAGTGGAAGTGGCCTTGCAAGGTTCAACGGCTCCGATCGGGGTTTCCGAGTACAGTTACCTGATTCCACAAAAACAGATCAAAGAGTTAATCAACAACGAATTGTCCGGAAATAAGGAATAGAAGAAAACAGCCGTAAAGAAAACGAAAAACCAAAAGCGCATCCCGAAACAAATGCCGGGATACGCTTTTGGTACACCCGAAAGGTCACAGATATTGCTTCCAACCGTCCGGTACAGGTACGACAGATTTTGTTTTCCGCACGGGCAGAGGGTTCCCGTCCCCGTCCAGATATTTTCCCATCAGACTGTCGATGACATTCTTATTCTCGACCTGGGAGGAAAAAATCTCAAACAGGTCCGTTTCCCGGATGGTGTGCAGGGTAAGGGCCGCACGGAAGGATTTCTCTTCATCCTTGTCAGCATCATTCAGTTTAAACAATACGTTGCCGGCATTGTCAAGATCATCAGGCGTTAAGGCCTGTGAAACGGCATCCACTGCCGGATACGTTCCGTCCAGTTCTTCCTGTTCCTCTTTCAGCATTCTCATCTCCTCCAACGGTAATTTACATTCCACTTCTTCCTCAGCGACATCTTCCTCCTCACCTATAAAATCCGCAGCCGTTTCCAACGGCTGGCTCATATAGGGGGCAACACTCTTTCCGGCATCCTCATCCAGATAGACAAAACGGGTGCTGCCCATGACGCCCGATTCGCCGCCCGGTTCCGACAAGACGTTTTCCGGCTCTTTCTTTTTTACGGGAGGTAACTTCGCATACAGCAGGTCGCAAATTTCACATATCTTCTTTTTCTGCCCACATACCTTATATAATATATAACAGGCACAGGCAAGACGTATCGACAAATAAACTATAGTTCCCATTCCACCGGTTTTTGGGTCGCTTCCCGATTATACATTCCGTTAATTATATCCTGATACCTTTTCAGATGGTCCGACAGTACACTGTTCACAAATGTGGGGACAGACATTTCCGGTGCAATGACCGGAAGCACCCTGGCCAGGACCTTATACAGTGAATCATGTATATAAGTCTGTCTTCTGGCTCCCGTCAGTTTCTGTTGCAGGAATTGTTCCCGGTAATCATCAAAGCCGTATGCCCGCGGTGTTTTCTTCCCCGCGAACGGTTTCTTCTCAATGGAGACATCAGGTTTCTTTTCTTTTTCTTCCGACACTCCGGAGGCACCGGCATCTTCTTCCGGCCGTTCATCCTGTTTCCTTATCTTTTCCAAGGCCGTTGTATCTCCGGCTACCATACGCTTGAGCGCGTCCTCGTCCACATTATAGACGGATCTGTTCTTGTTTGCCATAGTCATGTCCGATTAAAGTCCGAGTATGGTTTCCATTTCAGCGGCAAGCAGATCGAGGTTGCTTCCTTTCAGAGCGGCGGCGGAAGGCGGAAACAGGGTGCTGCGGAATATCTGCCCGTTCAAACCGACATCCTTTTTATAACGCTCCGCACCCGGAAGGACCGTATTCAATACAGGTAGTCCCAAAGAACGGATGATTTCCATATAAGCGTCATACAAGTCCCTGGAGACGCGCTTGTCCATTTTATTCCAGAACATATGGATATCACGCAAGGGGACTCCCTTGTGATGAAGCAGATATTCCCGGATGGACAGGACAAATGACATGCTGCTCTGCATGACCATCCTCTCCTGGGTGATCGGGGTAAAAACATAGTCCATATTGATGATGGACTGGAAAACGCCTGTGGTATTGACCGTTCCGGGAAGGTCCAAAAGGACAAGGTCATATTCGGTATCGGAACGGTCTATAAAACCATAGGCAGTTTCCTTGGCTTGTTCGGGCGTGGAAGCCAGGATATTGTAGGCCTTTCTGCCCGTATCCCCGAACTGCTCAACCAGCAAACTTTGCAGACGAGGGGTCTTTTCCACATTTTTTATGTCCCATTCACGCATAGTCATCATGCTGTGCTGGGGATAGTCACAATCTACCACAAGCACGTTCTTTGCCTTATGGTAATGGAAATAGCTGGCAAGCAACACGGTTAACGTTGATTTACCGACTCCGCCCTTCTGATTGCTGAGGGCAACAAATAAAGGTTCCTTCTTCATAACTTCATAAAATTAAGGGTTAATGACTTATTTTCTTTTCGCCTGTATCCTTACATCAAGTGACGCCGTACAATACTGTACGGCAACATGAATACAGCTGTGTATCACTGTTTCCATACATGGGCGGTATCGCATCCAACCGGGGTACACAGTACTGTCCCGTCACAGTCTGCGCCACATCAATACGACTTCTCATGTGCCGGACCAATACGATACATGCAGCCTTGCGTCACACTAAAAACGGAATGTACCTTTGATGCCATACGCCAATATTCGTTATGTATGACTGTATCTATACAAAAGCTGCCTCATGGCATCGATACGCCTACGTATCATTGCATCGGAACGATGCCGTATCCATACATGACCAACGTCACATTCAACCGGAATACACAGTATTGTCCCACTACCATAGGCACCGTATTGATAAAGCATTTTTTATACCGTACCGTTCCGTCCCTTACTGCATTGCGTCACGCCAAAAGTAGAACGGATTTTTGATACAATAACTAAAATCCGCTTCACCTGACATGACATGTCATCAGATGTCATCACTTGTCACATAAACTTCTATTTTACAAGTACTTAATCCGTCATAACTTTGCAAAGTCGGAATAAGACTATGGAGGAAACCATGCTTCATCGGACAACAGCACGCCGTGAACGTCGCGCAGCAATCCGACGAAGGAGGATTCTATGTTCAAACGAACATAGCAAGTTGTGTTTTCGTCCGACAGGAAGTGTCCTGTCCGACGAAAACCACTTGCCCGACCTGACAGTCGGGGAATTTCCTCCAAAGTCGGAAATTCCGGAAGAGAAAAAAGGACGAACCATAATTATGCAATGAGTATGAAGGAAGAATCGAGAGCAAAAACGGGCAGAAAGCCCAAAAGCGATCCGGCGGACTACAAATACAGCTTCCGCCTGAATGCCGGAGAAAACATGCGGTTTGAAAAGTTGGTTACCGAATCAGAGGCAAAAGACAAAACACGTTTCATCAAAAAAGCCATCTTCGGTGGCACAATCAAAGTGGTTAAAATCGACAAGGCGACAATGGATTACTACATCCGCCTTACGGAATTTCACAGACAATTCCAGACTGTCGGTAACAACTACAACCAGGTCGTACGTGCCATCAGGACCAATTTCGGGGAGAAACGTGCGATGTCACTACTTTACAAACTGGAGAAAATGACACTTGAACTGATGCTACTGACCAAAAAAGTTATAGCACTAACCGAAGAATACCAAAAGAAATGGTTGCAAAAATAAGTCATGGAGCCAGCCTGTACGGGGCACTGCATTACAATCACGAGAAAGTAGAGAAAGGGACGGCTGAAATACTCTCCGGCAACCGGATGATTTCAGACCGCCCGGGACTACCGGGCGAAGACATGCGCCTCGCCCTGCTCTCCTTTGAGAATTACCTGCTGGCAAACAGGAACACGGAGAAGCCCGTCCTGCACATTGCACTCAGCCCAGCACCGGAGGACAAGCTGACCGATGAACAGCTGGCGGAACTGGCGCAGAATTATATGCAGAAGATGGGATATGGCGACCAGCCCTACATTGCTTACAAGCATGGTGATACACACAATACCCATATCCATATCGTAAGTGTATGCGTGGATGAAGAGGGACGGAAAATCAACGATTCTTTTGAGCATCGCCGTTCCATGACCGCCTGCCGGGAATTGGAAATAGACTTTGAACTGCGGAACGGTGCGGATATGGAAGAACGGAATCAAAAAGCGGAAATGAAGAAAGTGGATGCTACCCAAGGTGATGTACGGCACCAGATAGGCAATACCCTGAAAGCCGTATTGGAAAGTTACCGCTTTCAGACTTTCGGGGAATACAGTGCACTGTTATCCACGCTAAACATTGAAGCCAAACAGGTACGGGGAGAATTCAAAGGCGAGCCTTATACCGGTATTATCTATTCGGCTACCGATGACAGCGGAAAAGTGGTCAGCCCGCCTTTCAAGAGTTCACGCTTCGGCAAACGTTTCGGAAACGAACGCCTAGAAAAGAGGATGCTTTCACACACCAGGGATTTCAAAGATGGTAAATGGGCGCCGGCTATTCATGCACAGGTGGTTTATGCCATGCGGCACGCACGTTCGCGTGAAGAACTGGCCAGACTATTAAAGAAAGCCCGCATTGATGCAGTATTTCGGGAAAATGAGCAGGGACGTATCTACGGTGTCACGTTCATCGACCATAACAGGCGGGAAGTATTTAACGGTTCGCGCATGGGCAAGGAATTTTCCGCTAACATTTACAATGAACTTTTCAAATGGTGGGACGGTATACCTGCCACAGAATGTTCCGCACATACTGGCACCGAACTATGGCAGCACCATTCGCACAAGGCGGAATTGGGAAGCCCATTGGAACAGGCGGCAGGCATATTCTCCATGGAAACAAATCCGGTAGATTACGGGGAGGAGGCCCTTGCACGCCGTATGAAGAAAAGGAGAAAAGCGAAACGAAAGTCCCGCGGTATTTAAGGAAAACTGATTATTACCCCATTTACACATAAGTATTATGCAACAGGAAGACGATTTGAGAGCACTAGCCAAAATAATGGAATTCGGAAGGGCGGTGAGCATTTTTCTTTTGGTAGTACACGTATACGTGTATTGTTATCCGAGCATTGCCAGTTGGAATTTAAATCTGGAAGTGATAGACAAAATAATTATGAACTTCAACAATACAACCGGGATCTTCAATTGCGTCCTATGGAGCAAACTGGCAGCTATCCTGCTGTTGGCCGTCTCGTGTCTGGGAACAAAAGGTGTCAAGGGCGAGAAGATCACCCGGCACAAAATCCATGCAGCACTCTTCGCAGGATGCATCCTTTTCTTTCCCAACTGGTGGATATTGGATTTGCCCCTGCCCCATGCGGCTGTCACCGCACTTTATGTATTCACATTGGTGTCCGGCTATCTTTGCCTGCTGATGGCAGGATTGTGGATGAGCCGTCTATACAGGCACAACCTGATGGAGGACGTGTTCAATCTCGAAAACGAGTCTTTCCAACAGGAAACCCGGTTGATGGAAAATGAATACTCGGTCAACCTGCCGACAAAGTTTCAGTATCAGGGGAGACTCAATGACGGATGGATAAATGTGGTGAATCCCTTCCGCGCAACTATCGTGCTTGGTACACCCGGTTCGGGCAAATCATACGCAGTGGTAAATAACTACATACGCCAGATGATTTCAAAGGGATACAGTTGTTACATTTACGATTACAAGTTTGACGATTTATCCACAATTGCATATAACACATTGTTAAACAATATGGATAAATACAAGGTTAAGCCCAAATTCTATGTCATTAATTTTGATGACCCGCGTAGATCACATAGATGTAACCCTATCAATCCGGAGTTCATGACGGACATCTCGGATGCATATGAAGCAAGCTACACAATCATGCTAAATTTGAACAAAACGTGGATTGAGAAACAGGGGGATTTCTTCGTGGAATCACCCATCATTCTTCTGGCGGCAATTATCTGGTATTTAAAGATTTACAAAAATGGCATCTATTGTACATTCCCGCATGCGGTGGAACTGCTGAACAAACCGTATTCAGATTTATTTACTATATTAACCTCTTATCCGGAGCTGGAGAACTACCTTTCACCCTTTATGGACGCCTGGAAATCCGGAGCTCAGGATCAGCTCCAGGGACAGATTGCCAGTGCAAAAATCCCGCTCACCAGAATGATTTCCCCACAGCTTTACTGGGTAATGACGGGTAATGATTTTTCCTTAGATATCAACAACCCGAACGAGCCCAAACTGCTATGCGTAGGCAATAATCCCGACCGGCAGAATATTTATTCGGCAGCCCTGGGATTGTACAATTCCCGCATTGTAAAGTTGATTAATAAAAAAGGACAACTGAAAAGTACGGTGATTATTGACGAGTTACCAACCATCTATTTTCGAGGACTGGACAATTTGATTGCTACGGCCCGAAGCAATAAAGTGGCGGTCTGTCTGGGCTTTCAGGATTTCAGCCAGTTAAACCGCGATTATGGTGAAAAAGAATCCAAAGTGGTGCAAAATACTGTGGGCAATATTTTTAGTGGCCAGGTGGTCGGGGAAACAGCCAGGACACTTTCAGAGCGGTTCGGAAAAGTACTCCAGAAGCGGCAGTCCGTATCCATCAACCGGCAGGATGTGTCCACCTCAATCAACACGCAACTCGACTCTCTTATTCCTGCCTCCAAGATAGCAAACCTTTCACAAGGAACATTCGTTGGTGCCGTATCGGACAACATCGGAGAGAAAATAGAACAGAAGATATTCCACGCCGAAATCATCGTGGACCACGAAAAAGTCAGCGGGGAAGAGAAGAATTACAGAAAAATACCCGTCATCAATGAATTCAGGGACAGGGAGGGAAACGACATCATGATGCAGCAGATCGGGCGGAACTATGACAGGATCAAGGCGGATGCGCAGGCAATCATCAATATGGAAATGGAACGCATTAAAAATGACCCGGAACTCTGCAAGCGGCTGGGACTGGAGAATGAAGATGACAAAAAGAAGGGAAACGGGAAACAGGAATAAATGCGTATTTCCCCTCCATGATTTTGAAAGATGAAACAGCCTCTGGAAAACGGGGGATGCCCTATATGTATATCATGCTGCCTTATTCACACAATCCCGTATTTCCTCAGCTTGTAATACAGGGCAGTCCGGCTGATGCCGAGTATACGGGCGGTAAGAGTGCGGTTGTTGCCGGTCTGCCCAAGTATCCGAAGTATCTGCTGCTCCTCCTTTTCCGGACGGACAGTCATGTTTCCCAATTTCATGTCCTGATCCAGATTCAGTTCCTGTGCGGATATCCGCCCCTCCCCGGCAAACACGACGGCACGCCGGACGGTGTTCTTCAGCTCGCGGATATTCCCCGGCCAGCCGTATTGCCGTAACACGGCAGCCGCTTCCCGGTCGAAGCCCTGAACCGATTTCCCGTATCTAGCGGAAAACTGCTTCAGAAAGAATTCAGCCAACGGAAGGATATCCTCACCGCATTCGGAGAGCAGGGGAACCCGGATAGTGAACTCGTTCAGCCGGTGGTACAAGTCCTCACGGAAACTCCCTTCCGCAATGGCCTTCTCCAAATCTGCATTGGTGGCGGCGATAAGGCGGATGTCAAAGGGACGTTCCCTGACTGTCCCGACCGGCAGGTAACGCTTTTCTTGCAAGGCGCGAAGCAGTTTCATCTGATTTACGGGAGCAAGGTTACCGATTTCATCAAGGAACAACGTACCACCTTCAGCAGCCTGGAAAAGTCCCGCCTTGTCACTGTCCGCACCGGTGAACGCCCCTTTGCAGTACCCGAAGAATTCGGATCTGACAAGGTCGTCGGAAACGGCACCGCAGTCCACGGCTACAAAAGGCTTGTGCCTGCGCAGGCTCCACTCATGAATCTCAGCGGCAATATGTTCCTTACCCGTACCCGATGCTCCACGAAGCAGGACGGACATGTCAGAACGGGCCACAGGGCCTATCAGCCGGTACATTTCACGGGCCTTTTCACTTTCACCACGGTAGAATTCCGTGCTGCCATGCTGCGGACGGCTGAACTCTTTTTCTATAACTTCCCAAAGCCGGTCCGGCTGTACCGGCTTGCAAAGGTAATTGGAGGCCCCAAGCTGCATGGCTTCCACCGCATTCTCCACCTGGCCGTAACTGGTCATAATAAGGAACGGGATGGAATAATATTTTCCTTTCATCCACTTCAGCAGCTCCATACTGCTGCCGTCCGGCAGACGCAGGTCTGCCAGGACAAGGTCGAACTCCTTAACCTGAAGTTCCTTACGGGCTGCCGAGAGTGTAGACACATGACCGGTTGCCATACCCTTTTTCTTCAGCCAGTTACTGATACTGCGGCTGAAGACAACATCATCCTCTATAATCAGTATATTTTTCATTTGCTTATTTTATATTCTTCTTCATATTTTCAGCACAGACAATTAGTTTCCACGCTGCTTCTCCTACTTTATAGATACACCTTATCTGTTCTTCCGTCCAGAGTTCCGGATCGGACAGTACAATAGCCTGCAGTTCCTCTATCGGATAATCAAGGCGGACACTTGTCCACAGGGGAAGGTTCTTGTGCAGAATCTCACGGACTGTCTGACGATCATCCCTTTCCAACGCCCCGTGCAACCTGTCAAGGTCCTTGCGGCTTTCCCGGATGAAGATACCGAGCATCTCCCCCTTATTGTCCTCCCCGGTCAGAATCAGGGAAAAATCCGGTTGCCATGCCGTCCGCCTATTCCCTCTGACAATTCGGGAAACGGTTTCCAGCAGCTCATTCATCCGAAAGGGTTTACGGATACATCCGGCAAATCCCCGGGAAAGGTACTCCTCTTCCGGATCAATATCGGCAGTCATGGCTATGACCGGAATTGTTCCGGCCCTTTCCATATTGGATGAACGCAACAACTCCAGCAGCCCGAACCCGTCCATGTCAGGCATGCGGATATCCGTCAGCAACGCGTCATAATCCTCATCCCGCAATTTTGCAACCACCTGCCGGAAATCGGTATAACAGTCACATTCAACCCGGTTTCGCCTGAACATCTCACGTGTTACGGAAAGCTGTCTCGGGTCATCGTCAAGAAGGAGAATACGCAGTCCTTCTATTTGATAGTCAGACGGAGATTGTAACTCCTCCTTCAAGGAACTACTGTCGGCAGGGAAAAGGGGAAGAGATACCCTAAAACAACTTCCTTTCCCCGGGTGACTCTCCACCCCGATGGAACCGCCCAGCTGTGAAACAAGCCGGGAAACAATGGCAAGGCCAAGTCCGAAACCGGAAACGCCGCGGGCATTATCAAGCCTTTCGAACGCATCGAATATCCGTTTCTGCTCCTCATCATTCATTCCCGCTCCTGTATCCTGCACTTTGATACACAGTTCGCCGACGTTGAATGTCGCTTCCAGCCGGACATATCCTTTCCCGGTAAATTTCAGAGCGTTGGAAAGCAGATTATTCACAATCTGCTGTAAATGTCCCTTGTCACAACTGACAGCAGCGTTCATGCCGGAATACCGGGTCAACAGTTGCAATCCTTTCTTTTGAACGAGCGGCATGTAATTGTTGGTAATCTCCCTGAACAGGGTTTCCAGACAAAAAACGGAAATATTCTCCCGTGCCTGTCCTGTATCAAGCAGATAGAAATTCATCAGTGTGTCAACCAGAGAAAGCATATAGTCCGATGCATGCCGGATATTTTCGGCATATTCCTCCTGTCCGGCCCTTTCCTTTTCACCGGGCAGCAGTTCCGCCGTTGCTCTGATAGTGGCAAGGGGAGAGCGCAGGTCATGGGCGATAGTCAGCATCATACGCTTCCTGGATTGGAGGAGTTCCGTATTTTCCAAGTTGGAAGCTTCCAGCTGACGCCGGTATCGGTTCCGCCGGTTCAACTCCCGATGTATGATGATATAAAGTAAAATAGTCAGCAATGAAATAAAGACGGCAAGAGTGGAAACCGTATAAAAGGACCGGTCTCGTGCCCAAAGGAACTGCATGTAACGTTCCTCAAGGCGCCGGTCGGTCTCCGATTCAAAATCCCTGATGATACCATACAACCTGCAATTTAATGCCATATTGTTATTGTACAGACGCTCCATTTGTACCAGCAGCCGTTCACGCTCAGTCTCCTGCCTGCCGGTCAGTTCCTTGTTTAGAGCATGAAGCATACTTGCAGTTGAGATCTCCCGGTCTTTTTCTGCAGGTTGCAGCCGTTCACGTTTTTCCTTCTGTTCCGAATAAACGGATTTTCTCTTCTTACGTTTGAGGAAGGACCAAAAACTTTTCTTCGAAACTTCCTCTTTGACTTCAACAGACACTTTCTCATCGCGGATATGGGATGCAATCACCGGGATTTTCCGGTTTATGATTTCACCGGCTTCACGAAAACGGCTGAACGTATGCATTACCGTGTCAAGCAACTGTTCCTTTCTCGCCAGAAGCACGCACAGCGAATCTATACGCACCCGTTGTCCGGATGTATGCACATATTGCTTCAAAGACTGTAATATACCGCATACCTCGTTTCTCCTTTTCTGATAAGTACTCCGGTCGTTCTCGTCCCACACACTGACCGTCTCTCCATAAGTGGCCAGATCCAGCAGGCCGGCGTAGGCTTCTCCGGTCAGATGCCAGAAATGAAGCAGTTCCTGTTCATCCTGTTGCAAACAGTTTCGCTTCATCTGTTCCTTACGGAAGAGACAAACGGTCAAGACAAGCAGGAATATCAAGATAATATATCCTGAGAATATTTTAATTTTTAAACACATAATAAACTATACTTACATCCTTCATTCCTGCTTGACTAAAACCCAAACAAGTAGTGAGAAAAAATACCCTAATCAGATACCTTATAATGTATTTTTCAACATCTAGGTCTAGTCGTATTAGATTCATTCTCCATTTGAAGTCTATTATAGTACTAGACTTTGATTCAACAGAACATTCTATATAAAAACAGTCATATTAGCAAAAAAAATATTACTACATATTTTTCTTATTTCCCGACAAACAATCTACTAAAGCATCTTTACAACAATTCAAATACATTTTTCTTTCTACTTCAGATAAGCCAATTAACTCCTTTTCAACAAAAAAGCTATAAAAACACTTGTATCTTCATATATCACTAATTTTTTAATACACTAACCTCATTATTTCTTACTTATTTATTTTATACAGTAAAGACTATAGTTTTCTACGAAAATATTATTTCTTCCAATTCATTAAACGTGATAATCATAGCAAGTAAAAGTTATTCTTTTTAATTTCCCTATAAAAAACAGCAGAGAAAATTAACATATATTTACCATCTGAAATTAATATATTATTCTTAGCATTATTCATAGTAAAATATATATATTCACATTGTTTTCAATATTATTGAAGATTATCTCATCTTTTCATACACAATCTCAACCTATGAAATCGGTTTCACGAGTTTGACATATTATTCTTCACTCAAACAATACAATACACACAACTTTATTTCATCTCATCTCTACATAATTCACTCCTCTTAGTATATTCTAAAATGGATTCTAAAAAAGCAAACAAGATAATATAATCCAAGAAACTCTTTATCCCTCAATTTATTTTATTATCAAATTCATTATATCCATACAAATATCAATAAAACAATTATTCTTTAACAAATAAAAACACCTACCTAAAGACCGTTTTATCACAAAATACATCTATTTGAGTCTTAAAATATTTAATTCCTATAAAAAATATCTTAGCATATAATACCTCCTTCTTTATTTGAAGACATAATATTAGAAATTATTCATATTCTAGTACGTATAATTCAATTTATTCCAATACAAAATATTTCATCTGAACATCTTTACTATTAGGTCCTACCATAATAGAAAACTTTCCTGATTCATACACATACTGTAAATCTGAATTATAATATTTCAGGTCATCCTTTGTTATGACAAACTTAACTTCACGCTTTTCTCCCTTTTTCAAGAATACTCGCTGGAAGCCTTTCAATTCTTTTATCGGACGAGCAATTTCAGCATATACATCGCGCAGATAAAGTTGTACGATTTCAGTTCCATCCGAATCCCCCTCATTGGCGACAGTCACCGAGACTGTCAGTTTCCCATCCTCCGGCAAAGTTTCCGTACTCAACTGCATATTGCTATAGGTAAAAGTCGTGTAACTCAAGCCATATCCGAAAGGATAAAGAGGTTCATTACTCTCATCCAGATAGTTGCTGGCATAACGATTGAAGACATGCGCATCCGAATCGGGACGTCCTGTATTCAAATGATTATAATACAACGGAAGTTGCCCGACCGAACGGGGAAATGTAGTAGTCAGTTTCCCGCATGGAGATTTTTTTCCAAATAATACGTCGGCCACTGCATCCCCTGTCTCACTGCCTCCAAACCAGACATTCAGTATTGAGTGTACATGCGCATCCTCCCAGTTCAATATCAACGGACGTCCAGTAAACAGAAGAAGAACCACAGGTTTACCCGTCGCCACTAAAGCTTCCAACAAATCCCGTTGAGCATCGGGAATCATCGGATTGGTACGAGAAGCCGACTCCCCACTCATCTCAGCACATTCACCCAAGGCAGCCAAAATAACATCTGCACGGGCAGCCGTCTGCAAGGCCTCACCCAGCAATTGTGAATTGTCCCCCCGTTCTAACGGACGAAGACCGGTGGCAGCCTTTTCCTGTTCCGCATCATAACAGATATTACTTCCTTTCGCATACAATATCTCCGCTTCGTCCCCTACTGCCGACCGAACGCCTTCAAGCAACGTCCCGTGACGGGAAGGAGTGCAAGTCATGCTCCACATGCCGCACATATTGTTGCGGGCGTCTGCCATCGGCCCTATCAAAGCAATCCGACCTTTCTTCTTCAAAGGAAGAAGATTATCCGTATTTTTCAACAGAACAAACGTTTCGGCAGCAATCTCTCGTGCCACAGCACGATGAGCAGTCGTATACAGTTCGTTTTCACCACGCAACGTATCGCAATATTTATAGGGGTCAGCAAACAAGCCCAATTTATACTTCGTTTCCAACACACGCCTACACGCAGCATCAATCTGTTCTTCCGTCACTTTTCCTTCCGCCATAGACTCTTCTAACGTATTCAGGAAACCGCAGGAAACCATATCCATATCCGTACCCGCCAGCAAAGCACGCACAGCGGCTTCTTTCAAAGGAGCAACTCCGTGGGCATCCATCTCGCCCAACGCATAATAATCTGTCACCAATAATCCTCGAAATCCCCACTCATTTCGAAGCAAATCAGTCAGCAACCATCTGTTGGCAGTAGCCGGGACGCCATCCACAACATTAAAAGAACTCATAACACTGCCTGCACCTGCGTCAACTGCGGCACGATAGGGAGCAAGGTATTCGTTATACATACGCAGACGGCTCATATCAACCGTATTATAATCACGTCCCGACTCACTGGCTCCATAAAGAGCAAAATGTTTCACACAAGAAAGAATTTCATCTTTCCCCTGCATATTCTCTCCTTGGTAACCCCGTACATAGGCTTTTGCCAAAAGTGAGCCCAAATACGGGTCTTCCCCATTGCTCTCTGCAATACGTCCCCAACGAGCATCCCGACAGATATCCACCATCGGGCTGAATGTCCAGTTTATACCATCCGCACTGGCTTCCACTGCAGAGATACGTGCCATCCGTTCGACAGCTAACGTATCCCAGCTACAAGAAAGAGCCAGCGGAATCGGGAACACAGTTTCATATCCGTGAATAACGTCGGCACCTACCAGCAGAGGAATCTTCAAACGGCTTTCTTCCATCGCAAGACGTTGCAAGGCATATACCTTCTTCACCCCTTTCACGTTAAAGACGCCCCCAATCTCTTGATTACGTATCATCTCGGTCAGTTCGCCACTCATGACAGCCCCCGTCACCAGGTCACCACCGGATGGCAAATTCAACTGCCCTAGTTTTTCACGAAGCGTCATCCGGCTCATCAAGCCGGTGACGAAAGCATTCATTTCAGTATCCTGTCCTCCGCCTGCCGGAGAACAGGAGAAGAACATCCATCCGCAGAGAATGCCAAGTATCAGTTTCGTTTTCCACATTTGCTTTTCTATCATCATTTAGGACGTTTTTCCGGTAAAATCGAATCCTCATTTTTATTACACATGCTGAAATCAAACGGCACAACAGCTTTTATGTCTGTGGACGAGCTTCCGATAAGTGCTTCAAACTTACCCGATTCTGCCACCCACTCGTGTCGTTCGTCATCAAAGTAACTCAAAGCCCCCTTATCAATCGTCAGCGTCACTGTCTTTTCTTCGCCCGGAGCCAGTTTTATTTTCTTAAAGCCTTTCAGTTCCTTTACCGGACGCGGCAGAGATGATTTTTTATCGCTAATGTAAAGCTGTACAACCTCCTGTCCTTCGCGCATTCCAGTGTTTTTCACACTGACAGAAAAGGAAATCTGCTCATCCGCCTTCAGTCTCTTTTTATCCGCCGACGGTTTGCCGTATGCAAAAGTGGTGTAACTCAGTCCGTGCCCGAAAGGAAACAAAGCGGGAATCTTCTTCGTATCATGCCAACGATATCCCACGAAAATATCTTCCTTATATTCTTCCTTCTCACCATCACCCGGATAACACAATTCGTCAAAAGCATGCGCACCGCAATCCGCAAGTTTGGCAGGAAAAGAAAACGGCAACTTGCCACTGGGATTCACAGCACCGCTCAACACATCCGCCAGTGAATATCCGCCCATAGAACCCAAATACCAGCCTTGCACAATGGCAGGCACTTTATTTATCCAAGGCATTTCCACCGCATTGCCACTCAGCAGCACCAATATCAGATTCTGATTGACAGTCTGCAACTCCTCTATCAATTCATCCTGTCCGAAAGGCAACCCGTAACTAATCCGGTCACCCGCTTCACTATCCTGCTGATGGTTCTTATTCAGCCCGCCTACAAGTATCACTAAATCCGATTCTTTAGCCATCGCCACTGCCTCAGCACGCAATGAATCCGTCACAGTCTGTGGTATTTCCTCCACATTGCCGTACATCGGTTTGCCTGCCGCATATCCTTGTGTATAACGTATCTTATCCCCATACACGGCACGAAGCCCATCCAACGGAGAAACCATATCCTTCACCTTCAATTCGGAAGAGCCGCCACCTTGGTTCAACGGACGCACTGCATTATCACCCACCACAAGAATACGTTTGTATTTCGATGCATCAATCGGTAACAACGGAGCCGATTTCTTCGCCACGGGAGCATTCTTCAACAACACAATCCCCTCATTTCCAATCTCACGCGCCGACTGATAATGCTCTTCATTCGCTATCGCTCCATAAGGTTTCCGGCGATTCATCGCCGTACGGAATATCAGACGAAGAATACGCGAAGCCTTGTCGTTTATATTTTCTTCTGCAATCTTCCCTTCTTTCAACATCTTCAGATAGGGATGGGCCAGATAATAGTCGTTGTACGTAAAGGCACTTTCCGAAGTCAGTCCGTTCGTATACGACCCCATCTCTATGTCCATTCCGTTCAAGGCAGCTTCATACGTATCGTGCACACCTCCCCAATCACTTACCACCACACCGTCGAACTTCCAGTCCTCTTTCAATATCTTACGGAGCAGTGTTTCATTATGGCAAGCATGCTGACCACGAAACTTGTTATACGCCCCCATCACCGTCCATGCACCGCCTTGTTGTACAGCCATCTTAAAAGCAGGAAGATAGATTTCATGCAAGGCACGCTCGCTGAGATACACATCGATATAGTCACGCCACAACTCCTGATTGTTCAGTGCATAGTGCTTGACACTTACCGCCACACCGTTTTTCTGCACTTCCTGTATATAAGGTACACAGAGCGTACCTGCCAAATAAGGGTCTTCACCCATATATTCAAAGTTACGTCCATTCAGCGGAGTCCGGTAAATATTAACGCCCGGTCCTAATATCACATCTTTTTCCCGATAGCGTGCCTCCTCTCCCAATGCCTTGCCATATTTGGCGGCCATCTCAGGATTCCACGTAGCGGCAAGACAAGTGAGCGCCGGAAAAGCGGTAATGCTGTCATTCGTCCATTCCGCATAATGCCAATTATTCCAGTTCAATTCTGCCCGCACACCATGCGGTCCGTCACTCATCCACAACTCCGGAATGCCTAAGCGAGGCACGCCCGCACTGCTAAACTTGCTCTGCGCATGACAAAGAGCGACTTTTTCTTCAAGAGTCATGCGACTTAGCGCATCCTTCACACGCTCTTCGATAGGTTTATTCTCATCCAAGTACACAGGTGTCTGTGCTAAAACAGACACTGGCATGAAGAACAAAATGAATAGATATATCTTACACCTCATTTTTTTACGATAGTTACTTATTATTCTTTATTATACCAGTTACGGTTATTTCTCCAAGACAAATTCCACTGTAATCTTCCTGCACAAAATAGTCTTTCGTTTCACACCATCCTCATCCGGGTAATAAAAATCACTATAAAAAATCAATGCACTATTCGCACCTATAGGCACCATTTCCGGATTGTTGCAAGAACCCACCCATTGATGAAAAGAAGCAGGTTTGGCTACTTTCGTATTCCCTAAATTGCTTCGATCTTCCGGTGTCATTACTACAAGCGGTTCGCTCCATTCCGTTCCACTCTCATTAAGCGATGCTTGGACAAAAGTACCCGGACGTGCATAGCACAACAACGTCACGCCACATGAGAGTTTGCATAAACGCGGTAACGTGCCAAGTTCTGAAAACTTAACAGGTTTCGACCATGTACGACCCATATCCGTAGAACGGGACATATACATAGGTGACCATTCCTGTCCCGTACTGGCAAACCAGTTAGAACGGAAAAACCATACCATTGAACCATCCGGCATCCATTCGAAATCACTGTCACTAAATCCTCCACTCAAATAAGGAAATTCCTGTCCGTCAGCTCTATACTCCATATGGGATCGTTGTTGAAACGATCTGCCGAAATCCTCCGACCGGAATAATTCTGCCGAATAATATGGAGTATATTGCCCATTCTCCGGATTGATATGTCCTTCTCCTGAAAATGCGCTCACCCAAATAGCTCCATCCGGTCCGATCTTCAGATTGCCACGAGGATAAATCGGCTTGAGAATGTGCTTGTCATTCTGCGAATGTACTACCCGTGTCAAATAGGGCCAGTCCACAGGAACCGACTCCTTAACCGGCGTCGTTTCACCGGCAGGAATCCGCATGGCGAGCCATTCTTTTTTAGAAAGACTCTCAGGCAGACGGTCTGCACGATAAGCACGAATCGTTGTCCCCCACATCCAGAATGTTACACCATCAGGAATAGGCAATATGCCTTCTTCCGCCTTTTGAGTAAAATCGTATTCCGGTGTATAATATTCAATGGGAGTCATTTTATAATCTTCCAAGTTGATGCCAGACTCCATAGGGAAATATATCCGATCACCATTCTGTAGCAGCAGACCACATCGCGCAGCTACTGAGGCATCTATTTCCGTCCATGTTTCTCCCTTATCATGACTTTCGAACCAACGATTCTGCTCACCGAAAGACTCTATGTCATCATTAGAAATATGTACAGCAACGACTAATCTGTCACCCAAATTATAAGGACGCGGAAACTGATAAGGTCCCCAAAAGTGTTCTTCCGGACGCATGCCCCTGACAATAACCTGTTCTTCTCCCAGAATTAATCTTATTCTTTTATTACCCGTCGTAGATGTATCCGGTTGTGCTTTACAGTCACCCACACAAGCATATACCACCCCGACAAGTAATATAAGGAACATATGAAAAAATTCCATTTGTCCAATATTTACAGTTAACATATTCTTTTTACCTTATTTCCACATTTACATTTCCCTTTATTTCGATCTCCCCTCCAGTAATTGCCTTTCCATTGTGAATGATGTTTTCGAAAACTAAATTAGAAATCGTATTACGAGCATCCTCCGAACTGACAACAAACTTATTCTTAAAACCAAAACGATCATCGAACCGAATGTTTTTGAAAAGAATATTCTCCATCCGGCAACCTTCTTGGTGGGTGGTCGACTGAAATACATATATCGGACGTCCACTCTCCTTGATTTTCATATTGTCGACCTGTATATCACTGAACGTGATATTTTCAATTGGCATTGCTGTTCCTCCTTCCGACAAAGGTTCCTGCCCGACAGAAAGCATCGTTCCTGTTGATTCCAACACAATGCAATTCTTAATTTCGCAATCACGGATTGAATAAATCCACTCCCCTTTAGTTCCTGCCTCCGGTCCCACCATGACACAACGAGCCAAATCGCACCACAAAAGGCAATTGTCAACTTGCACATGGTCGGTATTCGCTTTCGCACCTCCATAAAGCCCGAGGACTTTCAACGAGACACAGTCGTCATACGTACGGACAAAACAGTCCTTCACTGTAGCCCCCGTACTACATGTCAGGTCGATGCCGTCACCATTCAATATCCAGCAGATGATGTTTACATTATCAATCACCGCATCTTTCGTGCCATATAAAGCCAATGTCCAGTTGGGCGAATCAATCAAAGTCACATCTTTTATCTTGAAATTGTTTATCACTTTCGTATTATCGGTCACTCTAATCAGCCGTGCCCCTTCGGCATATAAACTACCGGTATGCGGCAATTTCTCTCCGGAGATTATGCCGTTTCCGGCTATGGTTACATTATCTCCCGTCACCTCGATACATGTATAGAGCACAGCACCCTCATCGACATACAACGTCTGATTGTCCGTCAGCACCAATTTGTTGACTACATGTTCTCCCGGTCCGCAATAAATTACGTCTCCACTACTTTGATCCGGTTTATCCTTGTCAGGACGTCCGCCCAGCAAGAACAAATTATGTTGCCTGTCTCCATCAAATTCTACCGATACTTTGCGTTTCTCATAACCGGGCAATGAGAACTCTATCATATTATCCGTGATTTTCTCTACCGGAATCTGATAAGAAGAAGGACGTACCTCCACTCCCTTAAATGCCGTTCCGCGTTTTTCCACACGTACTTTCACCGCACCTTCAAAAGGATTAATGACACGGGCATAACTCATTGTGTCTCGCAATTTCTTGGAGTTATTCCAGTCATTCCAAATCCTGTCGTGGTTCTTCGCATCCGAACAGAGCGCTTTGCGTACATCTATTGCCCGCCAGCGTCCGCCTTGTTCCACATATACATTATAGAAGGAATTCGCGTTTATATATTCCTGTCCGTCAGCCCACATATTCATGAACGGATGTGAGCTGGAGATGGTCCGGTCGCTATCATACCGTGAAGTCTCGTAAGTCATCACACTGGTTTTCAAGTCCACAATCAGTTTCACTTCATCCCCACTTTGGATAAAGTGTTCCAGTTTGATACTTCCCTCACATGCGGTTCCATCGGTATAAGCAGCCGAATAAGAGAGCGTCCAATTCCCCTGCCCCAATATCGGAAACAAAGTAAACGAACCGCTATTCTGCCCTTTCGGAAGCGTTATTTCTTTTTTCTGCAAGGAACGGTGGCCTTCCGTTTTCAATGATGAGACATACAGCACATCCGTCATACCAGGTATCCGGAGCGTAAGGGATTCAAAGTCATCCGGTGCGTTCAGTACATTGACCGTCAGTTGGGCTGTGACAGGTTCAAGCCTGACAACCGACTCATTTATCAATGATTTGCTGGCATATATCCGGGGGATTTCCCCGGATATGTTTTTCACTGCCACATAATAACCCTCCGCATTACCTCCGGCAGACGCCGGAGAAATCTCCAGATTCCCGTCAGTCTCATACGCCAAAATTGTTTTGTAAGTTCCGGCAGCCGTTATCTCCTGCAAACCGGCCTCATCTCCTGTCGTTTGAAAAGCAGTACAATTACTTTTATCAAAAGCATAGAATACATGAGGCCACGAAGCCACTTCCGTATTTACATTCTCATAACTAATATTTATACCAGTCAGTCCTTCATTCTCATTTCCACACGATGAAAGAGGTAGCATCAGGCAAGACAGTAAGCCTATTATCAACATATTATTATTATTCTTATTCATACAATAACTACATTTACCAATCTGTGTTCTGAATCAGATTTTCATTCCGATTCATTTCTCCGTTTCCTATCGGATAATAATTCATCTTATCGTCCCACACACGCTCCTGAACCAAGTATTTCTCTTTTGTAATCACGTCATTGGCATCCTTGTTCAGTCTCAAACCATATATTTTCACGGTTTGGTTGCCAATCTTCCAGCGCCGTATGTCCCAAAAACGATGATTCTCGAAAGCTAATTCCACCCGGCGTTCGTTGCGCAACCGCGTACGGAACGACGTCTCATCTATGTTTTCATCCAATCCCTGCATAAAAGAACGGGCACGAACCGCGTTCACAGCAGCTACAGGAGACATATCGTATCTCTTTCCATCCCAATCGCCAGTGAAGTTCGGATTACCGGTTGCTTCGAACAATGCTTCCGCATAGTTCAGATAGACCTCCGCATACCGGAACATCGGAAATATATGTCCGAAAGAGGTAATCGTTCCCGTTCCCTCATCGATATTAGTATCTTCCTGCAAAAGTTTTCTCAAATAATAGGAAGTAGGAGAAGCACCGTCCTGAGGCGCACCGTTCCGTCCGCCGTCAAAACTTTCAATAATGTCGTTTTTGAACGACATGCCATTCGCCAGAAGCGTCTTTGCGAAACGCGGGTCACGCTTCGACGGGTCTAAAACATCCTCCTGATGCTGTTCCCAACTGAACGGAGTACCATCCGCCATATCAAACGCTTCCACCAGGTTTTCCGAAGGACAAACACCCGAGTTACCTCCCATACCTACCGGGAAGTTGGCATACTCGAATTGATTGCCCGCACTCAGCCGCCTTCCGAAAATCAGTCCTTGCGCATTTTCATTATTAAAGACCTGTTCGTCCACTAACTTGTAGATATTCGCATCCATCAGTTCTTTGGCGGCTTCCGCTGCTTTGGCCCATTCGGAAGAGTTGCCGGACGGATTATTCAACGGGCTTGCTGCATAAAGCAAAACACGTGCTTTCAAAGCCATACAGAACCCTTTGGTGACACGTCCTAATTTAGCAGACGGTGTGTCCTTCCAAGTTTCCGGCAACACCTTGATGCAAGGTTCGAGTTCCTTCACAATCCAGTCTGCCGCTTCCTGATAAGAAACCGGTTTCAGATGATTAACCTCTTCGGTGGTAAACGTCCGGTCGGCGATAATGATTTGGTTGTAACGCTTCAACAATTCAAAATGAAAATACGCGCGCAACACTTTCGCTTCCCATGGGTAATATCTCAATTCTTTCAAGTTCTGCTCGTAATTGGTCGTCCACTTGGAATCCGGGAAATCATCCGGACAATTCTCGAGAAAATAATTCGCACTACGGATAGCACTGTAATAATGCGCCCACTGGTCGTCAATCAGCCTGTTAGCCGACCAACTGCCGTCATAAAAAGTCTTCACGGGGTCGGCACTCCAGGCATAGACCGCATCGTCCGTCGCACAGTCACGCAAAGTACCCAATGCAGACAACTCGTCCGGCAAACCGGCATATACATTCGTAATCCCCATCGCCACACGGGAGAAATCGCTAAACAAAAACTTCGTGGTATGATATTGGGATTCATCAATCTCCAAATCATTGCATGCCGCCAACCCTCCGGCCAGACAGCCTAAAAAAAGAATTTTCTTATATAGTTTCATAGTTTACTCCTCCTATTAAAAAAAGACATTCATTCCTATCTCATACGTACGTGCGGAAGGATATCCCATACTAATATACTCCGGATCAAATATCTTTATATTGTCTATAGAGAAAAGATTAGTGCCACGCAAGAAGAACTTACACTCCGACAGTTTCATTTTTCCGAAGTTCAAGTCACGCATCCGATAATAAACTTCCAGCTCCCTCAATTTAAGGAAATCACCTTTCTCCGTCCATATCTGGCTGTTGAGGTAATTGTTGGCATTGTCCAACGTTGTCAGACGGGGATATTTACCGGAAGGACGCTCTGCCGACCAATAATTTTCCAAATAGTGTTTGGAGATATTCTTGTTTCCTCCTGCCAATGGCACGTAAACACTTGACAAAGCGGTAGCCACCGTCTTATTTGCTACCCCTTGGAAGTAGGCATTGAATCCTAAGTTGCGATAATCCGCACCAATCTGAAAGCCGTAATTGATTTCCGGCAATTCAGCCCCCAACTGGTAAGTATAATCATAGTTATCTATCTTGCCATCCTTATTGAGGTCTTTATACTTCACATCGCCCGGTTGCGGGTTCTTGATGAAAGAGTTTACGGGAAGCCCGTCGCTCAAGGTTCCGTCTGTCTTGAAATCCGACTGCTGGTAGAAGCCCTCCGCTACCAGTCCGTAATAACGTCCGATAGCGTTGCCTGTCTGATACATATAAGCATAAGGCTGATAAGCCTCCTCCATGTTGGTTATCTCATTCTTCGCATAAGAGAAGTTACCGCGCACGTAGTAACCGAAATTGCCGATACGCTGATTCCAACCTAATGAGAATTCAGTTCCATAGTTTTTCACCTCACCCGTAAACACATCGGGTACACCGATGCCGACTACGGAAGAAATAGTCCCGCTTCCATTCGTACGGATATTAGTACGTTTGTTGTAGAACACATCCCATTCGAATGTCAACCCTTTCAGCAAACCCAATTCTATACCCACATTTGCCTTATACTCTTTCTCCGGCTGGATATGGACGGAAGGAAGTCTGCCTTCACCCATACCCTGAGCAGCATTGATGCCTGTATAGACAAACCAACTGCTGGTGCTGCCGTTGAACTGCTTATCCATATCATACGCAAGATTAGCGTCCATTCCGACAATACCGTATGAAGCACGCAACTTCAGGAAATCGAGGTTTTTGAAGTTTTTCATAAACGCCTCATTGGATATAATCCATGCAGCGGAAAGAGCAGGATAAAGTCTGAATTTATTTCCGGAAGGCAATTTGCTGCTTGCCGAACAGGAAAGTACACCATTCAACAAGTAACGGTCGGCATAATTATAGGTAGCGTTCAGTATATAATCATGGTGTACGAAAGTCTGGTTAGCACCCGTATAACTGAGGTAATTGCGGTTGAATATTCCTGCCACTGAGAAAGCATGCTTGCCTATCCGGCGAGCATAATCAAGTTTTGCCCACAAAGCCATTTGCATATACTGCCAGTTTAATGTACCGTTATTGAACTTCAATGGAGAATCCGTCCCATAAGCCGTGCGGGAGTATCCGGTGATATTCTTCGCGGCATCGTATTGCGGGTAGACTTCGTAGTAAGAGTAGGTTTTACTCTTTACATCGTTGATTTCGGCATGGTTGTCGTAAGCCACACGCACTTCCGCTTTCAGCCCGTCAAGCCACATAGACAAATCTTGGCGCAAAGTCAGGTCACCGGACAACAGACGGGAGAAAAGAACATTACTTCCGGTAGCCATTTTGTTGGCCAACGGGTTATTGAACACTTTAGTACGCACCCATTTTCCGTCTTCCGCACGCACGGGAATACCGACTGTCGGCGTGGTATACATATCCGTCAGGTCTGTTCCCCCACCCGGCTGTTGCAACTGCTGAATACGCCCCATCAGGTTCAGCATCAGTTTGGTCTTCGGAGTAAGATCCGCTTCAAGATTCGTACGCAATTTCAATGCATAATATTCAAGTTGTGTAGAATAGTCGTCATTCAGCTTCGTATTGTCGAAGAATCCCCGATTGCTGGTATAATTGGTATACACGTAATAACGCATATTCCGGCTGCTTCCATCGAAAGATAGATTCACATCGTGATTGAAGGCAACGTTTCTCAACAACTCTTTCTGCCAGTCTACGGTAGGAATCACCGTATTTGTCCCGTCTGCCAGCGACAGAATATCACGTTGTGAATAATAAGGAGACAGACCGTCATTTGCCAACGCCTCATTCAATGCACCTGCATACGCTACCGGATCAGCCATTTCAGGAATACGGAAAGGAGTTTGCAACCCCATACTATACCCGCCATTCATCCGGAATTTATGTTCACCACCTCGTTTGGTGGATATGCAGATGACACCGTCAGCCCCCCGAATGCCATACAGAGCCAACGCCGCAGCATCTTTCAGTACACTGACGCTTTTCACTTCATCTACATGAATCGTAGAGGCATCTCGTTGGATACCGTCTACCAGTACAATCACGTTATTGCCGCTAAAGGAACCTCTTCCGCGGACATTTACCCCCGGCACACTCCACGATGGCCACGGAGAAGTACCTCCCGGCTGCGACACCGTCAGTCCGGGAATCAAGCCATACAGAGCACCTAAAATCTGCGACTGCCCGGAAGCCTCAATCTCTCCCGCCGTCACTCCGTTGATAGCCGAAGCACTTAGTTCCTTCGTCACACTTTCATTAAATCCCAAATCGAATACCTGATGATGCGCATCCAAGCGTACAGCCATGTTCGACTTATCAATCGTTATCTGACGCGAGAACATAAAATCTTTCGCCAATGTAGCCTTCACGCCTTTCTCTGCAGAAAAACGGATGATACCGTCGGCATCGGTCACATAATATGCCTGATCGCCTTCCACCTCCATCACGACTTCCTGCAACGGGCGATTCTGACCGTCGGTCACCCGCAAAGTTACATCCAGCTGCTGCGCATTTGCCAGACAGGAAATGCCGATGGACAGCATGATTATAAAATATATCCTTTTCATTGTCATTGTCTTTTTTGTAAGCTATTAGTTATTTACCAACCGGGATTCTGAATCAGTCCGTATCCCTTATTGATTTCATTGCTCGGGAAAGCACTGAGATACCACTTGGGGCTCCAGTTCTTTTTCCAATAACGAGGATTCAGTTCCATAGGCTCCGAGAACAGCAGCCCTTCGGGGTTGGTGCTGGAAGAACCTTCTTTCAGTTCGATAGTGATGCCATACAATGCCTTTTGGAAAATGTCCGCACGTTTCCACCTTACTATGTCGAACCAACGTGTCTCTTCAAAATACAACTCGCGTGCACGTTCGTCCAGAATCTCTTCGCGCAGTTTGGGGTCGCCGTCCGAAGGGGCTTCCGGATAATCGGGCAAAATCTTATCCGCTTGCAGCCTGCCAAGCAGACCGTCACTCATATCGGGGAGTCCGGCACGATTGCGTGTTTTGTTCAACCATTTATAGGCTTCGCTTTTCTGTCCCAATTCGTTCAACGCCTCCGCATAAATCAGATAAATTTCCGCTAAGCGCAGGTAAGCATAGTTGGACGGAACATTAAACAAAGTGGTGGAATTGTAATCCCAAATAAACTTGCGGGTACAGAATCCTGTCACAGCACGGGCCGCTGTAGCCTGCCCACGCTCACGACCGCCGACCCACATCTCTGCCAGACGTCCCTGAAATCTGTCACCGGCAATCATCACCGATTCATACAGACGAGGGTCACGGTTCACAAACGGATTGTCATTCAGTGTCCCTTCGTGTCCGTTCATTCTAATCCATTCGCGATATAAAGCCGGTTCACCGTCAGCATACGGAAACAAATCTACAAAGTTCAGCGTGTTGCATCCGGCTCCCCATCCCCGGCTCTGTCCCGGCTCGTCGGTAGGACCGAAAAATACGGTATGGTAGAACGGACGGTAAGTGGCCGTATGACGACCGGTAGCAATGATAATCTCTCCATTGTACCTGTCCGAATAGCAACGGCTGAAAGCCGTACGGGGATTGCCGGAGTTTTCTACCAATTTATAAGTATCACCGTTCAATCTGTTTTCATTAAAGAATGCCTGACATGCATCCGCCACGTCCTGCCAGCGCTTCTTGTCATAATTGCCGAGCCACACCATGTAAGGGATGTTTTCCGCATTCAGTTTTTCAATATTGCCACCCTGCGGAGTGCCCATCGCCATATAAGGTTCGCTGGCATTGAACAGCGGACTGGCCAGATACTGCAACACACGGCATTTGAGTCCCATGGCGGCAGCTTTCGTAAAGCGGCCGTCGTCTGCCGGCGATACGCTCCACGGCAGCATACCGGCTGCCTCCTTGCAAAGTTCGAGAATATATTCGGCCACAACCTTCATCGGCTGCCGCGAATAGTCCGCACCGGCATCACTCTCTACGTTTACCGAACTTTTCAAGAGAGGAACTCCGCCGAAATGACGCATCAGTTCGTGATAATGACAAGCGATAATCATATATGCCTCTCCTTTGCGTACTATCTTGTCTGCTTCCGACATATCGGGCACCCTGTCTACATTCTCTATATAAAGGAATGCTTTGCGAATCCCCCGATAAGCCAAATCCTGTGAAGGATTGAAGCCGAATTTGGTATTGGCGTTGTTGTTTTCGACCTCTGAGTTGTATTGTCCGGCGTAATACATATTGTAGACACCACCCCACGTGCAATGAGATTCTATCAAATCGGTCAGTGCATCCAGGTTGTCGGACCCCAAGCGATTGCCGGCATCCGGATAATCACAATAATACTCACTATACCATGCAGGATTGTATACACTCAAGCCGCAACGCAAGGTGGAGTAAGCAGAGTTCAGTGCCCTGTCGGCATACACTTTGGAAGAAAAGATGGTATCAACCGTCACGTCCACACCCGGCGCTTTGTCCAGGAAAGAATCTCCAAACCGCAAATCGCTGCATCCCGCAAAGGCGCACGAAAGCAACAGAAGCAAATAGATTTTATAATTGTTTTTTCTCATATTTCACTGTATATTAGAACTGAATATTAAAGCCCATATTATAAATACGGACATTCGGATAATCATTGGTAAACTGTCCGTTCTTGTATCCCGCAATGCCTTCCGGGTCGATATCAATATCCGCCAAATCGGAGAAGAGAGTGAGCAGGTTGTAACCGTTCACAAAGAATTTCAGCGAGCTGACTCCGTACTTGCTCAGGAAAGGATTGTTGCGGAATGTATAGGAAAGTTCCGCTGTCTTCAGGCGCAAGTAGCTACCGTCCATCATCCACAAATCCGAATTCGTAAGATAATGCGTCTTGTTCATAAAGGTGATTCGCGGGAAACGGGCATTCTGATTTTCCGGCGTCCAGCGGTTGTCGGCCAAGTATTTCAATATCGCACCGCTGTTGGATTCGCCGAACGGTGTACGGTATTCCTTTCCCAATATACGTGAAGCATTCCACGCTCCCGTCCATTGCATGGAGAGTTCAAAGTTCTTCCACCGTGCGCCGTACATGAATCCCATTACATATTCCGGACGTTCGCCGTAACCGAAATAAGTGATGTCGTTGCCGTCTATCACATTGTCGCCGTTCAGGTCTTTGAACAAGGCATCTCCCGGTCGGGGATTACCTAAAGCCATCACGGGTGTCAGTTGTTTACCGTTCTCATCTTTCTTCAGACTTCCGTTTTCATCAAAATCACTGTCAGACAAGAAGCGATCGAACAAGTATCCTCTATTCAGTCCGGTGCTGCGTCCGGTCTGTGCCATCCAAGGATAATTGGGCACCACTTCGTCCATATAAATGATTTTGTTCTTGGAATAAGAAAGATTTGCCTGCAACCAATAGTCTACTTTGCCGGTTTTCGAGTTCCATCCCACAGTGACTTCGTATCCCTTGTTGTTCACTTTACCCAAATTGATGAGAGGCAACTGCACATCAGTTATGTTCGGCAATGTGTTGCGCGTAGAAAGAATATCATAACGACGCTCAAAGAACAAGTCTGCCGTAATGCTGAGTTGCTGATTAAACATACGGATGTCGATACCGTAGTTTTGCTTCTTCACTTTTTCCCACGATACGTTCTTATTACCGATTCTTTCGGCCACAGCACCCACCAGCATGGAAGGACTTATCTGGTTGCCGAACTGCCAGGTACCCAACGATGACCATGCTTCGTTATACGCCGACCATGAATCGTTGAGGTATAAGAAGCGGACACCACTGTATTTATCATTTCCCACCAGACCGTAGGAAGCGCGAACCTTCAGGAAATCAAGCCACTTGAGTTGCTTCATGAAAGGTTCTTCCGAGAGAATCCAACCGATGGAAGCTGCCGGGAAAAAGCCGTAACGCTGTCCCGGTGCAAAATTCTCGGAACCGTTGTATCCGGCATTCAAGTCGAGCAGATAGCGCTGTTTGTAGTTATAGGTGAGACGTCCCACATATCCTACGTAAGCCGTAGGAATCTCCGTATTCTGCCACGGATAATAGGTTTTCGACTGATTGTAGAGGAAGAGGGCGGACACCTCGTGATTGCCGAACGTGCGTGCATAGTTCAAACTACCTTCGAGGTACCAGTTGCGTCCACGACCGGTAGAAGTGTTGTAAGAAAGCGGTTCGTTCAGTCCGAAAGAGCCTTCCATCTGATAGACAATCGTATTGTCGAACATCGGATTAGAGATGTCCATGCCCGGTTGAGTGAAATAAGCCATATACAAAGGAGTGACAGCCGGATTTCCACTTGTCGGGGCACGAGAGACGGTGACACTGTAGTTCGTGTTGTATGCTCCTTTGATATTCATGCGAAGCCCTTTGGTGATAAAGCCAAGTTCCTGGTCGAGACTGAGGTCAATATTCAGGTCGTTGTCCGTCTTCTTGTCATAACCATAGTTATAATAGAAATCCAGTCCGCTGGATCCGGAGCCGATAGAGATGTACTTATCGTTCGGCTTGGTGATACGCATACCGTTCACGAATCCCGGACTCGAATAAGGAGTAGACCACATAATCTTCTGCCACAGATTGTCCTGCCGGGGACTTCTTCTGTTGCCTACCCGTCCGCCCAAGTTCAGTTTCAACGTAGTGGTTTTCGACACATTCACATCTACATTGGCACGGTAGTTATAGCGGCTGTACATATAGTTGGGGTCATAATTCAGGTCGAACTGTTTTACCATACCGTCCTGATGCAGGTATCCCAAGGATACGAAGTATTTAAAGCGGTCTAAACCTCCGGAGATGGTGACGTTATGCTGCGTCTGCCAGGAAAGGTTATTAAAAAGATAATCGCTCCAGTCCGTATTCGGGAAGATAATCGGGTCGGCATTGGTGCGGAACATCTCAGTGACGTAGGGAGAGAAAGCCAATTGGTCGTCCTGCATGTTCGGATTGTCCGAACGTTGCGCTTCCGTGTAAATGGAAGCGTGCTCGTAGCTATCTGCCGTATTCAGGTTTCTCAACGCCTGTGTCAGTCCGAAGGAAGATGACCAGGAGATTTTCGGTTTGCCTGTTGTTCCGCGGCGGGTAGTCACCAGGATAACACCGTTGGCACCGCGCACACCGAACACGGCTGTCGAAGCGGCGTCTTTCAATACGGTGATGCTTTCCACTTCGTTTGGGTCCATCTGAAAAAAAGAGCGCTCTACACCGTCCACCAGAATCAACGGTTTGGAAGTCTCCTCGGACAAAGAACCCGTGCCACGCACATAGATATTCGGATCTTCGGCACCCGGCTGGCCGGAAAGCTGCACCGTAGAAATGCCACTGACGGCACCAGCCAAAGCATTACCCAAACTTCCGCTCGGAGATTTCAGCAACTCTTCTCCACGCAGAGAAGAAATGGCACCGGTGACGGATACTTTCTTCTGTGTTCCGTATGCCACTACTTCCACCTCGTTCAACTCATTGTATTTTTCAGTCAAGCGGATTTCGATACCTTCCCGTCGGGTTACTCTTGTTTCCACTGATTCATATCCGATGTAAGAGGCAATCAGAATGACGGAATTCACATCTGTAGGAACCGACAAAGTGAAATGTCCGTCCACATCCGTCACCGTACCCAATGCCGTCATACCTTTCACCACAACAGACGCACCAATCACCGGCTCCGAAGTCAGCGCATCCACTACCCTTCCTTTATACACAACTTTCTGTTCCGCATCGGCAGATGCCATCGCCACCACCGGAGAAGCACCGTCAGCGCTACTTCCTGCAAGCGTTGTCGTATTCATGCACAGCATGCACATACAGGCAGCCGTCAGCATATATTTTTTTCGATTCATAGTAGTAATTTTATTAATTCTGTCCATCAATGAGGAGACAATATCTCGTTTCCCAATCGGGCATGCCAATCACAGGCTGCCCGTTCACCAATATGGAATAGGCCTGCACCTGACTGTTGGCAACGTTAAATACCTCCTTCCAACCCAATTGCTGCAAGAGCCATGCAGCCTGCATGACGCTGTATCCCTCTCCTGTAGGATTGCTGTCCCACGTGGCGGGATAAGCCGAAGTGTTGCCACGCGGACGGTTGCAGACAGCAATACCTATTTTATTGTCATACGTCAGCCCGAAGAACACGTGGTCGTTGCAGACTCCCTGCCAGTTGCGGCCATAGGAAGAACTGTGTACGCCACAGCCGTCGTTGTTCCACAGTTCGTATTTATTCAGCGCATGTCCGTCTCTGACAGGCCACAGCGCATATCCCCACACAGCCTGTTCTACCTTCCATTCCGTAGCTCCGGCGAGGGAGTGACTGTCGTCCGTAAAGAAAGGAAGCTGCATCATCCGCCCGCTTGCCCCCTTCGAGAACGAACCTTCGAAATAACAATTACTGAATGAGATTCTTCCATTCTTGTCCACACCCAGTCCGGCACGGAAAGAGGGATTCCACGAGGCGTCCTCCCAATTGCTCAAAGCGTCCTGCAAAGTACCGTTCTCATAATAGAGATGTGCCGGATTGCCGCCAATCGCCCATGCCCTGCCTACCGCATAGACATTGCGTCCGCCTGCCACAATCAGCGCATTCTGCTGTCCGGGCTGCATTTTGTTGTTTTCGGCAGAGGGGGCTGTGACAAGTCGTGCACGGGCATTCTTCACATCTATCGTCACGATAGCAAAATCACCGTAGACGTTGGTTTTCTCTCGGTCCTCCTTCCAATCACCTACGGCATCGAAAAAGTTAGAGTCGTAAAAATGGTGTTCCCACGGCCAGTTGTCATGGTCGTTCCACTTGTAATCTCCTGCCACAGGGATATCGCGCACTTGTGACGTCTTCAGCACGGTAACGTACGGATACTGCGCCTTGTCTACAAACTGTGCCGTTATATCCGAGAAGCCCAGTTCCGCCGGTGTTTTCTTCATTACGGACGAGAGGTCGAGCGCCACTGTATAGGGGCGCGCCTTTCCACCTGCCATGATATCCAGACGATAAGTAAGGGATTCGGTAAAGTCGAACGTCAGATTCTCGGGCGGAGTGGCACCTTCTATCAACGCACCCTCTTCGAAGCGTAAGGTGATGGCTTTCTGATTCATGCGTGCCCGGTCGAACAGGATATTCAGATTAGAGAGCGAAGCGCTCACGGGGCTTTCTTCCAGCCCTTCCACAAAGATTTTTCCCGCATCGAGCACGGGCAATGCGTTGGAAGTGACGTTCACCCAATACTTTTTAATCCGGTTGTCGGGTGCCTTGATATTCAGCACAGGCGTCTCTTCCAGATTTATATGTGCCGGATTTTCCGGATATATCAACGTATATCCATCCATCAATTCCACATTCATTGAGGCCTCGTCAAACTTTTCCGCCTCATTGAACCGGACACTAACGTGTTTTTCATCAACCACTTGGGCAGGCACCGATTCCCCCTGCGACGTGATAGTCAACGAACGGAACGGATTTTCACCCTTGTCGTGCACTTCCATGTTGTAGTCACCGTCCGAGCAGGACGAATACCCCCAACCAAGAAGCCACAGCCATGTAAGGTTAAACAAGATTTTTCTCATAACTAATAAAGATTTTAATAAAAAATTATATTTCTCATATCGTTCATTCTATGAAAGCCGGTTCCCACGTCTACCGGAACCGTGCTTCGATTACTACGGGAAAATGATCCGAAGAGTATTTCCTATATTTCACATCGTCATCGACCGTGCGATAAGAAAGTACCTCTATAGCAGAAGGCACAAATATAAAATCAATGCGTTGAGTAATCTCTCCAGCCAAATCGTATCCATGAAAACTACCGACCGGACCTTGGGGAGACTTCCTGCTACACTTGTAGGAGTCGGCCAACAGGCCGTCTTTCAGAAGTATCTGTATAGGTTCGTCATCGGAAGTCGCATTAAAATCGCCTGCACAAAATACAGGTTTTCCGTTGGCTATTTTCCGGACTCTCTCCAACAGCATATAAGATGACTGTCTTCTGGCCTCCTCTACTTCATGGTCGGTATGTGAATTAAAGACATAGAAAGTTTTTCCGTTTCTTTTATCCTTAAAATATCCCCATGTACATATCCTGCGATAATGTGCTCCCCAGCCATATGAAGGGATATCCGGGGTTTCCGAATACCAGAAATCACCTGATTCCAACATTTCAAAACGTTCTTTCTTGTAAAAGATAGCACAATGTTCACCTTCATTATCTCCATCACGATCACGACCTACGTAAGCATATTCATCAAGGACGGCCATATCTTTCAGTTGCGATGTACGCCCTTCCTGTGTTGCAAATAAGTCAAAACGATTTCTTCTCACAACATCGACTAAGGCATCTATACGTACCTCCCAGGATTTATCCCCCTCATCACACATTGTACGGATATTATAAGTCGCCAGACGAATAACATCTTCTGATTTTTTATTCAAATCAGAGGCTACAGCAGAAATAAAAGGAATAAACGCTATCAAAAACAACGAAACACATCTCATATTCATAGGATATAAAATTACGTATTACTTTACTCGAAAATAATCTAATGACCAGCTATCCATCCACTCCAGCACCGGGCGTCCGTCTTGAAAACGGATAGGAAGCCAGAGGTAACGGCTGTCGGCAGGATGCTCCGGACGCCAGATGTCGCCCATAAAAATGTATGCGTCTTTCCGGTTTTCCACCTTTATAATATAGGTGCTCTGTCCGCCAAAGGTAATGGCAGCATCCGTGCCTACGCAGGGATTGGGGTGCTGTTTCCAGGGGCCCATGATATGGGATGCCGAGAACATACGGGCCTCGTTGGGTGCCCATCCCGTGCAACCGGATGTGATCATCCAGTAGGTACCGTCTTTCTTGAAAATGGCTGGGGCTTCGTTTTCTCCACCGGGAGCCATGCGGGCATAACGTCCTGTATGATACAAATAATCGTCGGTCAGTTCTGCGATGTGCAGGGTGAGGTTTTCTTCAGAAGAGAAGATGTGGTAAGCTTTTCCGTCATCATCCACAAAAACAGTCTGGTCGCGTGCCATCTGTCCGCCTTCAAAGTCGCGCTTCATGTAAAGTCCCTGCCTAACGGCTTCCTGCCACTCTGCCGTCCGATAAGCCAGACGCTCTTCTACCAACGTATCGAGCGCGGCTATATCGGCGGCTGTGACACCTAATGAAAACTTACCGGGATTTGCCCGTCCGGAACGCAGGAAGCGATAAGGTCCTGTCACCACATCACTGACTGCCACTCCATAACGCGCAGATTCATATCCTTTATCCTTCAGTTCGAGATGAAACCACATAACAAACTTACCTGTCTTCTTATTATATACGACTTTGGGACGTTCCAAGATACATCCTCTGGCAATGTCACTCTCCGAATCGTCGGCATCAACGGCAAGAGCGACGCCTTTGTTCTCCCATTCGGTCAGATTTTTCGATGCGTAGCAGGTGACTCCTACCATTGCCGAACAGGTGGTGTCGGCTTTGTGTTCGCCAAACCAATAATACACTCCGTCATGAAAGAGCACTCCTCCGCCATGTGCGTTAATCGGATTGCCTTCCGTGTCGTTCCATACCCGTTGGGGATAAAATGTTTTCTCCTCCTTTGCCACATTCACCGCACAAGCGGAGAACAGAACGGCAAAGAGAAACAAATGATAAAGTTTCTGTTTGTTCGTATACATGGGCCATTTTTAAAAATTATGCCCAAAAGTAAGACAAACAGTGCGATAAAAAGGGGAAGTTTTTCGTATCTAAAGGGACGGAATCCGTATTCGCAGGATTTTACGGAAAAGTTCCCTTAATTGATTGATAAGGTATTGCAGACGATTCTTGCCGTGCCAAGCAATGGGAACCATGATGGTCAAGCAATCCTACAGACTTTGTATAAAAGCCTTCGGAGTCTGATTCATATTCTTCTTGAAAGCATTGCGGAAACTCTTCACATCCCGGAAGCCGCATTGCTTGCTGACTTCCTCTACATTCGATGCTCCCTGCCGGAAAAGTTGAACGGCTTTATATATCTTATAATCATTGATAAACTCAATCAGGGAATTGCCTGTCATTTGTCTGATTTTCTTATACAGTGTAGAATGGCTCATCGCCAACTTGGCAGCCATCAGGTCTACATCAAACTCTTCATTGCATAGATTATCATCTATGATTTCCCGACAGCGCAACAGAAATATCTGCTCCTCTTTCGTATACGTCTTCTGCTCAGTAGCAATGGTGCTGATAATGGCGGCATTCTCCGACTGCACCACCAACCGCTCAATACGTTTGCGCAAGAGTTTTAAGGAAATCGGCTTGGACAGGTATACGTCCGCCCCGCTGTCGAAAGCCTTCAGCATATCCTCTTCCGAGTTTTTTGCCGTGAATATGATGACTTTGATGTGCACTAACTTCTTGTCGTTCTTCATCCGTTCCAGAAACTCCTGCCCATTCATGCGCGGCATCATCAGGTCGCAGACAACAATGTCCGGAAGTTCCCTGCCGGCAATCTCCAATCCCTCTTCTCCGTCATACGCTTTGTATATCTTAAAATTGGACGAAAGATACCGTTCAAGGATATTCACCGTTTCGCGTTCGTCATCTATCAGCAGGATGGAATGAGTGGCGGTAGGGTTAGAAACGGGCTTTGGTTCCGATGGCTGCACATCGTCTACCAGCAACGACTCGGTGCGTGCCGGACAGTCCTCGCTCTCCTGCTCCTTACGAGGGATAGTGAAAAGGAATGCAGAGCCTTGGTTCACTTCACTTTCCACACGGATCTCTCCCCCATGAAGCTCGACCAACGTCTTGACAAACGACAGCCCCATCCCATCGCCTTCTCCCTGCTTCTTGCCCCGCTCCGTGCGGAAGAAGTTCTCGAAAATCGTATTGCGCATCTCTTCCGCGATGCCTATTCCGTTATCTTCTACCGCGAAGCAAACGGCATCCTCACGATTCCTCACTGTGAGGGTCACCGTTCCTCCCTCCTTCGTATACTTGAATGCATTGGATATCAGGTTGGTGAGAATGATTTCGAGTTTTTCAGCATCAAAGTCGAGCATAATCTCCGTCTCCATACAGCAGAACGTGTAAGTTATCTCTTTCTGCCGACACAACCTGCGATAGTCGTCCGTCAGTTCATTGCAGAAACCTACTACATCTTTCCGCTGTATGTTCAATTGTAACTTACCGGAGTCCATTTTGCGCAAGTCTATCACACGGCTAATCAACTTGTTCAGCTTCAACGAACTGTGATGCATGGAGAGCAGATAAGACAAAGGTACCTGCACCGGCGAATGGCGTGTCTCTATCAGCTCTTCCAGTTGGGCAGCAATAAGAAACACCGGCGTGCGCAACTCATGAGTGATGTAAGTGTAGAAATCCAACTTCTCTTCGTTCAGTTTCTTCATCGTGCTCTTCTCTATTTCATTGATTTGCAGACGGTACTTTATTTTCTGTTCATGCAAGTAGAGCCAAATGCTACCTGCCGCTGTGCCCAGTGCCAGCAATACCCACAGGCAGACAGCCCAAGAGGTTCTCCACCAGGGCGGAGTAATGATCAGCTTAAATACCGAAGGCTTTCCCCACAACCCGTTGTCGTTGATGCAACGAACATGAAATTCATATTCACCGGGCGGCACATTGGTATAGGTCACCTCCCGACTGCATTCCAAATCACGCCAGCCACTCTCCAAGTTCTTCAACCAACCGGAGAAACGTACCCTGCCGGAAAACAGGTATTCGGGTACACTATAGGTAATGGTGAAGAAATTTTGGTCATAGTGCAACGTCAATTCCTTGCATTCCTCTCCCAACAACGTGAACTCCTCTTTCTCGTCATTCAACAGTCGCAAAGAGGTGAAATTTACCGCTTCATACCGTTGGCGGTAGTTTATCTGCGCCGGATTGAAATAGACAAGTCCGCTCACATTGCCGAAAAACATTTCCTCTCCGTCAAACGTACTGGAGTTATAGGTATACGAAGCCTGCTCTATCTCTTTCACATCAAAGCGTACGAAACGCTCAGTCTGCTTGTTCATCCGGAACAAGCCGCTCGAGGTAGCCAACCAAAGATTGCCGTCATTATCTTCTTCGATAGAGGTGACATTGGAATCGGTCAGTCCCTCGTTGGCAGTATACAGCTTGAACATTCCGTCACGTTCGTCCAATGAATAGAAGCCGGACGCAACTGTAGAGAACCAAATCTTCCCGTCCGTATCCATGAACAGATATTTCAGGCGGTCGGAAGGAAGACGGATATCTTTCGACTGCATATCGTAGTGTCTGGTGATGCGACAGGTGCGTGTGTCTATCTTGAAAATCCCCTTCCGGGTAGACGAAATCCAAAGATAATGCCCGCGACAAACGATGGCGGAACACTGTACCCCGTCCAGTCCTTGTATACACTTGAGCTTGCCGCTCTTCTTGTCCAGCACATAGACGCTGAATCCGCCAATCCAGATATGTCCGTGCCCGTCGTCGGCAATCGTCCACACATTGTTCTCCACACCATTCTTATTCTCGCCCGCCATAGTCATGGAATAAGTGACGAATTGATTCTTGCTGATGGAATATTTCACAAGTCCTTTCGTATAGATGCCCATCCATAGGTTGTCTCCGTCTTTGATGAGGGAAAGTACATTGTTGCCGGGGATGGCACTGTTGGCAGTGGTATAGGTGTGCGACGTTCCTGTGCTGCGGTCGTATATCTCCATCCCGCCGCCGTCCAGTCCTAAATAAAGCTTTTCTTCGTCCGCCACCACCGCTGTCACAATATCATAAGTAAGCCTACTGTTTCTGCGCGTCATTGTCTTAAAATTGCCGAGATGTTCCGAATACAGACTGACTCCGTGGCGGTAAGACCCCATCCATAGGTTATCCTCAGAGTCGACAAACAAGGAATAAATCGCATCGCTGGACAAATTGCTGTTGTCCGGAGAGATTTTCTCCATCCGCCCGCCTTCCTTCAGCAACAACCCCTCACCGTCTACGGCAAATATCGTTTTTCCTTTATATTCTATCACAGCCATCAGATTGTCCGGCACGCACCCCTCCGAATCCACCCGTCGGATTTCATTGCCGACTATCCGAAAAGCAATGCTCTTGAAACCGATGCCATAGCCTACATATCCCACATCATTGTGCTTATCATAATAAACGGTCGTGCGATAGGACATCACAACAGAATGATAGGCCAAGTGACTGACCACCCTAGCGCTATCGGCAGATAAAAGCCAAAGCCCGTTCGCCCCCGAAGCAATGAGCAGTCCCGGCTTATAAGAAGCAAAACCATAGAAAGTATCTACATCGTCAAAACAAACGGCAAATTCCCGCTGTCCCATATGCTTGCAGATTCTTCCACGCCAGTCTAATGCAAACAATCCTTTTTCATCTCTGACCAATTTACATATGGATGTCGACATGTTCTCCTTGTTTCCCTCTAAGTTTCCCTCTGAGGTCAGACTACATGAATAAAACCGTCCGTCACTATAAGAGAAAAATTTCATACCTCTGTCGGATGCCACCCAAAGCCCGTCAGGCTCCGATTGGATATCCTGCACATAGCACTGCATAGAGTCTGCCTGATACCTTTCAAATTCCAGTCCGTTAAAACGGCACAATCCATTACTGGTTCCGGCCCAGATATATCTCTGCTTATCTTCATGCAAAGAACAGACCGAACTGTTCGAGCCTAAATAGAAATTCTCGAATATTCTTTTGAAAGAAGTTTCTGCAAATAAATTAGATGGCAGGCATATTGCGAAAATCAAATATAGTATATAACGATACATAATAATCAACAAATACTCTTACTTGTAGCAAAGTAAACATTTCTATATGATATAACCAAACATCTCATTAAAAATTATATATCACTCATTATACAAATATAACATATACAAAATTTTAAGAAAACTTATTTGTAAAAAACATTCCTCTTATCATGTCTAAACAAAGATTTAATTAACAACAATCTTAGCTTAACTATTCCACTTCCATTCTATTTTATCCGTCTCGATTATTCAACAAATATAAATCAATATCATTTTAATTATAATCTCTCCTAAAAAACACAGATATTCCCTATAATAAAGATAAATCAAAAACGTCTTGTCTCCACGTTCCGGCTTACGTTTTTCAAAGAAGTTTTCTTCGCGACTTCGTCGGAGAAAATGCCTTTGAAAAAAACGCTCCGACCACGTTTTTGATTTAATGGAAGGATTATAGGGACTAACTGCGACCGACGTGACGCATAGATCACATTTCCACCATTCCCTTTCTTTTTACCAACATCTCTACAATATTACACAAACTAACTACACAGTTCCCAAAGTAAATTCATAATTAAAGAAAAACTGTCCCCAATAAAGACAGGGACTCCGGCTCCCTCTGTTCTACATAAATTTCTCTCACCTTATTAACCGGCCTGTGTATTTCTTTTCTTCCTTATTCCCTTTTTCCACCATCATCCTTTCCCTTTGATTGACATCTGCTGACATCTAACGACACGTGATGTCACCGTTTTGAGAATCAGCAACTTATTCAATTTTAGCCACTATTTTTGAGCTGTCAAACGAAAACATTAATCTCAAAATGATGGATCATGGCACAAGAAAAAGAAGTAAAAGAAAAACCGAAGCGGACACGCAAAACGCAGAAATCCGCCAAAGAAAAGCCCTATGTGGAACAAATCAACGAACTACTGTTTGTCCACAACAAAGAGGACCCCAAAGCCGGTGTGCAAGCCGTCAGCGAAATTGACGGGGAAGGAAAGGCCAGGACGGTTCCCGCCGAGGAAAAGAACGAAAACTCCTTTCTGAAATTCGAGAAAAACTCCAGTATCCTCGAAAACTTCATCAGGAACTTCTGGAGCCAGCTCAAGGAACCGACACATTTCAGGCTCATACGAATGACCATCCATGATTACAAGCAGAACAGGCAGGCAATCAGGGATTTGTCACAAGGTAAGGAAACGGACGCAGTAAAAGAGTTCCTCAAACGCTACGAGATCCGGCCGAGAGAAAACAAGGAACAGAGTAAAAACGAAAAAGAAACAGAAACGATGGCAAAGAAACAAAAACAAAACCCGCAGGAACAGGTACCACAGCAGGCACCACAACCGACAGTTTCAACAGGACAACCACAGGAACAGCAGGCACCACGCTACCGTTATGACGAGAACATGGTAAACTGGGACGCACTGGAAAAGATGGGAGTCTCCAAAACTTCCCTCGAACAACAGGGACTGCTGGATTCCATGCTGAAAGGATACAAAACCAACAAACTGGTTCCCCTGACACTGACGCTGACAGGTGCCAGGGTCAAACTGGACGCACGCCTCTCATTCATCACCATGCCGGACGGGCAGATCGGTCTGGGTATCCACGGCATCCGCAAGGAACCGGAACTGGAAAGGCCCTATTTCGGGCACATCTTCACGGAAGAGGACAAGAAGAACCTCCGTGAGACGGGAAACATGGGACGGGTGGCGGAACTGAACCTGAACGGAGGATCCTATACACCCTGCCTTATCTCCATTGACAAGAATACCAACGAACTGGTTGCCGTACGGCAGGAAAACGTATACATACCAAGTGAAGTGAAAGGTATCAGACTGACAGCGGATGAAATAAACGCGCTGAAGGAAGGACAACCGGTATATGTGGACGGAATGACCTCAAAAAACGGGAAGCCGTTCGACGCCACACTCCAATATAGCGCGGAACGCAGGGGGCTGGAATTCATCTATCCGGAAAGCAAGGGGTTCAACCAGCAGAGCCTGGGAGGCGTACAGCTTTCACCCAACCAGATCAAAATGCTCAGCGAAGGACATACCATCCTTGTAGAGGACATGAAACGCACCGACGGAGCACTGTTCTCCTCTTTCGTCACGCTGGACAAAGTGACCGGCCGACCGCAATATACACGCCATAATCCGGAGAACGGGGAAATATACATCCCGAAGGAAATCTGCAACGTGCTACTGACTCCCGAGGACAAGGAGGCGCTACGCAAGGGGCAGCCCGTCTTCCTTGAAAACATGATCAACCGCAAGGGGGAAGAGTTCTCCTCCTTCGTCAAACTGGACATGAATACGGGCAAGCCGCAATACTCGCGTACACCGGACGGTTTCAGCGAGCGACAGGTGCCGGTCGTTCCGGCGGAAGTATACGGGCATGTATTCACGGCACAGGAACGGGCCAACCTGCAGGACGGAAAAGCCATACTCGTATCGGACCTGAAAAGCGCCAACAACAAGACATTCAGTTCCTACCTGAAAGTGAACGCAAATTCCGGACAACTGCAATACTTTCAAGAAAATCCCGACATACGCCGCAATACGGCCCGGCGTGCCGCACAGGCGGACGACACGCAAAACCGGCAGCAAGAACAGAAAAAAGGAAGCAGACAGGCCGTATAAGAAGAATACAAAAAAGAATCATTAACCATTCATCAGAGAAAAAGACATGAAGCAGAATGACAACCGGATATTCAGAAAGGAAGACCTTGACTGGAAAACACTGGAGACCATCGGTATCCACAAAGAAGAACTGGAAAAAAGCGGGGACATGGAACTGCTCCTGCAAGGGGAGGAAACGGAAACCGTCCCATTGAAAATCCGCACTCCCGCACTTCGCATAACAATGGATGCCACCCTCAGGATCACGATGGGGACGGACGGAAAGTCGGTAATGGAAATCAACGGGATCAGTTCCGAAGCGGAAAGCGAAGCCGGCGGATAATCCCTGCCCCGTACAGACAGAATCAAAAGTATACACAATTTCCCCGTATCGGTTTTATTGCGAAGGTACGGGGAACATCAAATGGAAGAAGATCATGATTGCGATATTGACAGACAAGCCCAATGTGGGAAAAGAGATAGCAAGAATTCTGGGAGCACATACCAGAGAGGACGGATACATGAGCGGGAACGGGTACATGGTGACATGGACCTTCGGCAACATGCTTTCGCTGGCTATGCCGAAGGATTACGGGATGGACCGCCCGGAACGCGGGGACTTCCCGATAAATCCCGCCCCCTTCAGACTGATGGTAAAACATATCAGGACCGATACGAGATGGATACCGGACATCAACGCGGTCCTCCAGCTGAAAGTGATCGAAAAAGTATTCGCCGCCTGCGAGAGTATCATCGCGGCCACCGACGCCTCCCGGGAGGGGGAAATGGTGTTCAGGTACCTTTACCGGTATCTGGAATGCAGGAAACCCTACCGCCGTCTATGGATCTCGTCACTTACGGACGAAGCCGTGCTGGAGGGAATGGGCAACCTCAGGCCCGGCAGCCTGTATGACCGCATGTTTCTGGCAGCGGACAGCCGCAACAAGGCGGACTGGGTACTGGGTCTCAACGCCAGCTATGCCCTTTGCCAGGCGACCGGAACGGGAAACAACTCACTGGGACGAGTGCAGACGCCCGTACTGGCAGCCATAAGCAGCCGTTATCGTGAACGTGAGAACCACATTGCCACGGACACCTTTCCGGTTTTGATCAGCCTGTGCAAAAGTAACACCCTGCTCAAAATGCGCTGCACGGAAGAATTCACAGACCGGGAGGCGGCCGCACAACTTTACAGTGACTGCAAACTGGCCGGACATGCACGTGTCACCGCTATCAGCAGGCAGGTTAGGGAGATAGAGCCTCCAGCCCTCTACAACCTGACCGAACTCCAGAAAGACGCCAACAACTATTACGGAATGGCTGCCGGAAAATCGCTTGAAATCGCACAGAGACTTTATGAGAAGAAACTGATTTCCTATCCGCGAACTGCCGGACGTTTCCTTCCACGGGACGTTTACGACAAACTGCCCCGTATCATGGAGAAAATCCTGAACAGGAAGGAATTCCGACCGTATGTCAGAAGCATGGGGATCAACATATTCGACCTGCCGGACAAGGTAGTCGACAAAGGACAAGCGGCGGAACACCACGCCATCATCATTACCGATACATATCCGGAAGGATTAAACCGGGAGGAGATGCAACTTTACATGATGATTATCGGACGGATGCTGGAAGCCTTCATGCCCGTATGCAGGGCGGAATACACCACTGTGGATGCCGTATGTGCCGCACGAAATTTCCGGTGTCATGCCTGCCGCATCATTGAAAAGGGATGGTTCGGCATATTCGAAAGGGAAAGCGTCATTGCAGGAAGGGAATACGGCTTCTCCCCCATCCCACAACTGGAAAACGGGGAGACGGCCGCTGTTACCGGATGCAGCCTGATACACAGGAAGGACCTGCCCGTATCCGCATATACCGACGCGGAACTGATCACCTACATGGACACTGCCGGACTGGGAACGGCGGCCACGCGTACAGGAATCCTGCAGACCCTGATTGACCGCAAATATGTACGTTATTCAGGCAAATACATCATCCCCACACGAAAGGGACTTTACATATATGAGACGGTACGGAATATGAAAATAGCGGGAGCCGCACTGACTTCGGGGTGGGAGGCGCAACTGGCACGAATGGAAAGAGGAAAACTTACACAGGAAGAATTCATGAAAGGGGTACTCAAACTCTCGGGAGAGGTAACGGAAGATATCTTCCGGAAATGTGAAAGATAGAAGCTACATATAGTAACGGGAATGCAGGCTGAAAAGTCTGCATTTTTTATTTGTCAGACATCTGTTATGCCGCTTTTAGGCGGCAAAGGTACCGGATTACCCCGTATTCGTGTCAAGGCAGCCCTGCGGGCCGGTCGGCTGAAAGAAAATCATCCTCGCTACGCTCCGGTATTTTCTTTCGCCAAGCCTTGACACAAAAGGGCAATCCGGGAGACGAAGGCCTGTAAAATCGGGAAAACAGTTCCCGAAGGGATAATCATACACTCATAAAAACAACAAGGACATGAAACTGAAATCCATCGCAAGCATCTGCAAGCCGGCGGTCACACTGCTGGCAGCCGCAGCAATACTCCTGCTATGCCGCAAAGGCATAATTCCGGTACATACCATCCTGTTACTGACAATGGCGGAAGGCATAATCCGTATTTAGCTAAGGTTCCTCCCGTTCCTGGCGACAATTCTCACCATTCTGATCCTCATCGGAATGATATTATAAACCCTTAAATAACAAATGAAATGGAAACAAGAAAATTCACCCCGTCAGCTCCGGTCGCACCCGCACTGTGGCCGACAACGCGCAGCATCAGGCCTGCAAAGAGAAGATTTCCCAATACGGTTGATGAGCCCAGAAACATCGGGTATTATCTCAAGCCACTGCTTGACATCACGAAGCGACCGGACAGAGACAAAATTCTGAAGGCATATCTCAAGGAAACCTATGTATAACAATAAAAAAAACAACCATTATGTTTTTCCAATCAATTTATCAGATGATGTCGGCAGGCACAGACCTGAACATCAACATCAGGAGAACGGACGGAAAACTGTCCGTAGCGGTAATGCCCAGGCGTACAACACTCAAGGATGAAGCCGGACAGGCCATCGTGCCGCTCATACTCAACGGCACCCCCATGGAACTGGACGGACAATTCCTGCAAATCATCACCACACCGCTGCAGAAAGCGCAGGGAATCCTCACCAACCTTGAAACCTTCGAGCAACAGGCACGGCTGGCCGCAACACAAGGCAAGGCGACCGGAACCGCCAACGACAAGAAGACAAAAGAGGCACGTGAAAAACAGGAAAAGATGGAAAAACTCCTCAAACGTGCGGAGGAGGCGTTCACGGCAGGAAAATACTCGGAAGCGACAACCTGCTTCAGGCAGGCCAAGGTACTCGCAGATACGGACAGGCAGAAACAGATAGAGGCAAGGATACAGGAAGTACAGAAGGAGTCGTCACAGGGCTGCCTGTTTCCTGAAACGGATACACAGCCGCTCCCACAACAGCCGCCCGCAAACGGTACGGCGAACGGAAACCGGCCTGACGGACAAATGCGGATGTTCACGTCACAACCTCCACAACAGCCTGTACAGCAGGCAATCCCGCAACCGGTACAACAACCGGTGCCCCGGCCGCAGATAGTACAACCGCAGCCCGTACCACAATATTATCCGGGAACACCGCAACCCGTTCCCCTGCAGCCGCAGGCAACCGTCATACAGACAACCCGGGAAAATACAGGCAGGGAATACCAGTCACTGCCACAACCGGCCACAGAAGCACTCACTTTTGACAAGGACGATGAAAGTGACAGGGAACTGTTGCGTGAAGACCCGTATGCGGAATACATAGACTTCCCGCAGGAATGCCGCATGAAGGACGAGACACAGGCGGAGCTTATATGTTGTTAAACCATTAAAACTTTAAATAATATGGCACTTGATATCAAAGGACTCAAAAGAGTATTCATCCTGAAAAAAGGAAATGACACCCTGACACTGGAAGATCCGGACAGCAGAATGTCCCTTTCCGAAGTGACGGACTTCTATTCCATGAACTATCCGGAACTGACCACGGCAACCCTGCACGGGCCGGAACTCGAAGAGGACCGCGCGGTATACCGGTTCAAAACCACCATAGGAACGAAAGGATAAGCCATGGCCAAGAAAACAAAACCTAAGAAAAAGGAGGAGACAGCATGCAGACAGCTATCGGAACTACAAACGGAAGACCTGGCACGACTTATTATCAGCGAGGCCGGATGCACAGACATCAGCCGGGGAACCGGCAACAGAAAGAAAAGAAGGCTGCCGCCGGCAGGAACCGTAATGATTTTCTAACGGGGAGGATTCTCCCCGTTACCCCCGATTACTGTATGGAGAGCCGCATGGGAGAGAAAATCAACCTTACGACAAGGGAGAATTTTGATTTCCTGTACCGATCGGCACTCAGATACAGCGCACTTGTCGGCCTCAGGCTTCCTTTCCGCCCGACCGGGAAATCACCGGGGATGAACATCATCAAACTGTACCGGGCAATGGACACCATGTTCCCGGAACATGTCAACCTGGAAGAGGAGAACGGAAAGCTGTACTTCTGCCTCTACCGGTTCCATGAGTGGCCGGAGTATAAACTGTTCTGGATACCGCTGGAATTCACGGAGAGACTGCCGGAGAAACTCGGAAAGATAGCACTGGAATTTATCCGGCAGCTCGCCCGGCACCATGGCATACCCAAAAGCACGGATACCAGCTACTACGAAATGGCACACGATTACCTGGAAGACTACAGACTCTACGACGAAGAGGCGACGGCAGGAGAGATCAGACGCAAGGCCGCACTTGCCAGACTGTATGAAAAAGGGAAGGCGCACCGTATACTGAAGAGAATGGACAATCCAAAGGGATTTCTTGCGGATCTGGAGGGGGAAATACGGAAATACCATACGAAGAAGAACAATGAGCGGGCATTGCTGGAACTGCTCACGGAAGGTACGGCATACATTTCACACGGCAGCCCGAGCATCATGCAATACTCCTACGACTGGGCATACGAGGAGGCAGCAGATTTCAGGCCAGTGGGACTGGATACGCAGATAATGGTCACCTGGTCGGTAAAGGATGCCATGAACGACGAAATGGAAAGCTATTTCAACTCGGACTACCAGGAATCATATGTGATCACACCCGTCACGACATTCCACCTGACACCGGACACGGAAAAGCCTTTCTCCATGGATGACTTTCCGGAGCGGTTCTCCCATTGGCTCGAACGCTTCACAAAACTCATTACAAACAACTTCTAATAAAACAGGAAAATGAATGAACTGACAAAACAGATGCAGCAAATCATGCATCCCAGAGCGGTACTTGTCGCCTATGAATGCGAAACGACAGATTACTCGACCCCGCGAAGTTATCTCGAACTCAGGCCTGTCAACGAGAAAGGACGGATGGGGGCCGGCATTCCGGTAACCTATGAGTTCATGAACTCACTGGTGGAATCATACACGGAAAGCATGAGCGGAATCCCGCACGGACGCATCCCCGGGAACATGCTCCTGTGCGACTCCAGAAAAGGCCGCGAAAGGTACATATGGTACAATCCGCCGCAGAAGAGAAAAATGTACTTTCAGGACGGGCTGCACATTACAGACGGGACATTCAACGTACCGGGCGTCATCTACGTGGTGGAAAGGGAATGCATGGACATACACGCCTTCAAGGGAGCAATCCCCGAAGAGCGGACAGAACTGTATCTGGCGCCGTTCTTCAATGTAACCGGGGCGAACGTCTGCCTGGGCAGCTCATCGCTAAAGAAACCGCAGGACATGGATTTTCTGGAATTTCAGGAATACTGGGAAAAGCGTTTCTGGATGAGCGAGTTCTCACATTTGGGAGGTAACAGGAACCCGACCCGCAGCAACCTAGTTTCCGTAACGGAACATGCACGGAACAATCCGTTTGATTACAGCGAGTTACAACAATCCGGGAAGAAACTTAAAGACATACTGGCATGAAAAAGATTCATTACACGGACAACTACCTGCTGAAACCCTACCATCCCGTCACCATCCATGTTGCGGGTGCAGGGGGCACGGGATCACAGGTCATAACCAATCTGGCACGCATGAACGTCGCGTTGCAGGCACTGGGACATCCGGGACTGCACGTCACCGTATTCGATCCCGACATTATCACGGAAGCCAACATAGGACGCCAGCTCTTCAGTGAGACGGAACTGGGGCAAGGCAAGGCGACGGCGGCCGTCACACGCGTCAACCGTTTTTTCGGAACAACATGGACGGCGGAAAACTGCCGCTATCCCGTACGGAAAACACAGGAAAACGGAGATGACAGGACAAAGCCGGCGAATATCATCATCACCTGCACCGACAATACCCGCTCACGACTGGAACTGTGGAGATTCCTGAAAAAATACAGGGAGACCTCCGTAAACAATGAAAGGGCGGTTTATTACTGGATGGATTTCGGGAATGCGCAAACCACCGGGCAAGTCATCATAGGCACTGTCCGCAACAAGATACGGCAGCCGGCATCAAAAGAGTTTATATCGGTACCCGGAATGAATGTCATCACCGAAGAAGTGAACTATTCCACAATAGAAGAGAAGGACTCCGGACCGAGCTGCTCACTGGCGGAAGCACTGGAAAGACAGGACCTGTACATCAACTCTATACTGGCACAAGTCGGCTGTGACATCCTATGGAGGATGTTCAGGGAAGGAAGAACCTTGTACCGGGGGGCATATATCAATCTGGACACACTCCGGGTTAATCCGATACCGGTATAGGCCATGTGAAACAGATATAAAGGAGATTCCTGTCAACAGCCCTCTATTTTATCTTTTTATCATATTAATGACAACAGAAAAAGTATTTCTTTTCACAAAAATAAACCTGCGTATACAGAACTATTAAAAACAGCAGTCTTCCATTCTAATAAGCCACAACCTGCAACAATCCTCATAACAAGAATACCGAAAGTACATGATACGGAAAAGACACCTGCAACATAAACCAATAATACAAAAAACATTAACAAGAAAAAAAAGAAGTGCAAATACAAAAAAAGCATTCATTTTTTTAAGTCAGCACAGTGCTGTTTTTCATATTTTAACAACAAAGAATTTCCTTACAGATTATTTGTTACCAATAACGATATATCCTCCTACATTACACAACAGCCAAACGCACATTTTCTGATTAACTCAAGATATTGATATTTATCATATTAATTACAGACCCATATCCTTTACTTCGCTATTTGTTTCTTTTTTCAACCCACACCCTTCAAGCCTTAAATGAAAGAAAAGGACAAAACATATATTATAATAATCAATACAATTATATCTTTTGCCATTTCCCAATATGGACAGGAAATATATTATAGAAATGTTACAGTATATCTCATATTTAACATTAGTTATTTCTAGTACCCATCCAACAAAACAAAGTGGCAAACCTTTTAAAATGTACAGTTGTTTTTTCTATGACACGTGTTAATTTTCGTTCTTATGTCAAGAAACGGTATAAACAGGTAATCGAAGAACATGAGATAATAAAGACTTCGAATACGATTTTAGACAATTCCTTGTAATAATAATGAAAATATTTTTTATCGACCACACCAGTCATCCGTATACTACTTTTACTTATTAAAACAATTATATACGAATGAATATGGCAAGGAAATGTGCATACTCCGTTTTGGGAGTGTTACCTGTAACGACTGTATTCTGCAGGCAGCCGGTTTTACTTAGTTTTTTATACTCACAATTCAATCATTTTTTAGTACATATGAATCTTAACAAGATAAATATCTATTTTTTACTGATGTTCTCATGGGTACTGGTGATCTCATGCAGCAACATGGATTTTGAACTGCCGCAGGGTCCCAAAGGGGATGACGGCAAGTCCGCATACGATTTGTGGAAAGAGGAAGTGACGGCCGGTAATATCAACTGGCCGAAAGACAAAACTGCATTGGCGGATTTCCTTGTCTACATCAAGGGCGAAAAGGGAGACAAGGGAGAGGACGGACTTTCATCCTACGAACTGTGGAAAGAACTCATTACAAGCGGTGATGCGGCCGACCCGCATAATCCCGGACAGACGTGGCCCGCTTCCAAGAACTCGCAGGCCGACTTCTGGGACTTCCTCACGGGCAGGGACGGACAGACTCCGCATGTGGGAGAAAACGGAAACTGGTGGATCGGCGGCAAGGACACCGGAGTAAAGGCCGCAGGCAGGGACGGGCTTGACGGCAAGGACGGCATGTCAGCTTATGAACTCTGGAAACAGACGGTAGCGCAGGGAGAAGCGGACTGGCCGAAAGATCAGACGTCGCAAGGAGACTTCTTCATGTACCTCAAAGGCAAGGACGGTGCCGACGGAATTACACCGCACGTGGGAACCAACGGAAACTGGTATGTCGGCTCTACCGATACGGGAGTGGCAGCACAAGGTGAAAAAGGCGATGACGGCCTGACACCTTATGTCGGGAACAACGGCAACTGGTGGCTGGGAGACACGGACACGAAAGTGCCGGCAAGAGGAAAGGATGGGGAGACTCCGGTCATAAAAGACGGCAACTGGTGGATCGGGCAGACCAATACGGGTATCGCCGCTCAGGGAGAGAAAGGTGACAAAGGCGATGACGGTGCGACTCCGATGATCAAGGACGGTTATTGGTGGGTCGGTGAAACCAATACAGGTGTAAAGGCACAAGGTGAAAAAGGCAATGACGGTTCAGCGGGGCTGTCACCCTATATCGGTGAAAACGGCAACTGGTGGCTGGGAGATACGGACACGAAAGTGCCGGCAAAGGGTACGAACGGAAAGGACGGTTCGGCAGGAGCCTCGGCGTATGAATTGTGGCTGGAGGATGTAAAGGCGGGAAAAGTCACGGGAAAGGACGGAAGCCCATGGCCGGCGGACAAGATAACCATGTCGGACTTCTACAACTACCTGTCGGGAGAGGACGGCGAGGACGGACAGTCAACCTATGAACTGTGGAAGGCGACAGCGGCGGCGGGACAGCTGGACAACCCTCACAAGCCGGGTGAAAAATGGCCGGCAAACGAAGTCTCGGAAGCTGATTTCTACAGATTCCTGGCAGGCAAGGACGGGGATGACGGCACAAACGGCTTGTCGGCATACCAGCTCTGGAAGGAGGACCTGGCCAAACGGTGCGGCACGGACAATCCGGTACTGGACTATAAGACAGGGGCAAAATGGGATTGCGAGAAGAACACGCTGGATGATTTTTACGATTACCTGCGCGGCAAGGACGGCGAAGACGGTGAGGACGGGGCCGACGGAAAGCCAGGCGAGCTGGGTAAACCGGGAGCGGAAGTCACAGTCATTTATGGTGTTCCGAATGTGATTGCGGAATATTCCCAGCCGGAATACGGGGAATACGTCCGTACCACTGACGGAGGCGTACGGTATACCGTGTATGACGAGAAAGGACAGGTGGCACCAGGAGCGGTAGTAAAAGGCATGCCGGGCATTGCACAGGAAAAGGAATACACGGCGGACGCTGAAGGCAGATTCATCGTCCCCAAGGAGGACCTGCCGGAAATCCAGGCAGTGGAGGCACGGTGGGGAAAAACGGCAAGCGTCACCATAGCGGGAGGAACTCCAAAAGAATCAGCGATGAACACATATGTCCCCAACCGCGTCCATATGAGAATCAAGCTAAACAAAATGAACCCGTATATGTATTATAGCTATCAAAGAATTTATTTCGATATCCAAAGGAAAATAAATCCGGATGACGAGTGGCAGCAGCTACCGACTTATCTGCCCAATTCCAACAGGGTACTGGAAGCTTACCAGGTAACCGACAAGGAAGACCCGACAAGCATTATGACCGGTACCAAGATATATGGAAACTCATACTCCTCCACTAACGGAAATGTGCTGTCCTATATCTATCTGGAAACATACCGTCCTGTGATGCAGAATAACGGTGACTACAAGAACAACTGGAAAGATTTCTGGGACGGGAATGATGTTTATTATACGGTAAAGAGCGCCACTCCCTACTACGGGGAACCGGTTCTGTGGAACGGGACCGCCTTCCTGCCACCCTATCAGATGGGACCTACTCTGAAAACAATCAAAATGAAAACATTCATTGATGGGGACGAGCCTTCTTTCTCCTGCGCGGAAGGGGAACTGGACTATTCGAATGTGGATATGACCAGAATATATAAGGCAAACGGGTATAGAATAGTAAAGGAGGCGGATAAGCCGGAATATGTGGAAACAGGGGTGTATGCGGAAGATGAAATCAAACAGCTTAAGGCGGCATATGTAAAATTCAGATACTCTTCATCACAGGGAACACAGGAAGCGACCAGTTCAAACAAGTTGTCCTCCTTCAATGAACCGGCATACAAGGTACTGGGCCCGTTCCTGAATGCGGTGATCGAAATAGAAACCGGTTATTCCAACTCACACATCTTCTATAATGACCTGAGTGTGGGAACCTTGAAAAAGAAAGCCGGAGAAGAGAACGCCTTCTATATCGAGAGGTACAAGAGCACTACGACTTTTGCGATTCCCGATGTTACTTACGAACCTTAACAATAAAGAAAGAAGCAATGAAGACAAAAAGTGTTTATATATCAATTATGATGCTTTCAGGGTTTATGGTATGCGGCCAGCCGCATATCCAGGCCCAGGAGACGGTCCGGGAATCCAAAATCGGAAACGGTTACAGTGAAACGCGTGAAAGCAAGGCATGGGAAATAGGAATCGGGGCGGCAGGATTGCAGATGACCCGTTTCGGCGTAGTGGGATTTTACAAGAATGCCGAAGGAGGGTATAATGTGGAAACAAGCAAGAAGGACGCGCTTTTCGGAGGGCAGCTTTATGCCGCACGCGAACTGAACGGACATTTCTATCTGGACATGCAGGGGGAAGTGCAATATGCAAGAGACCCCGTATATGGAGGCAGGGAATCCCGTTGGATAGGCATGGCAGGACTGGGACTGCAATGGAGGCTCGGAGAATATTTCCGTTCACCCTATATTGATCCTTTCCTGAGGGTCGGTGTCAGTTACATGTACAAGAACTTTTCGGTAGCCTATAACGGAATTAAAAAGTTCGACGGTGAGGAAATGGACTGGAATTTCACCAATGACTACAACAAGGACGGTGCCGACAGGAAGCATCTGGTACCGATCTCACTGGGAGCCGGGGTGAACATGTGGCTCAACGACCGCCTCGGGCTGGGGCTGCAGGCCGAATATCTGCTCATGCCCTATAAACAGGTGGCTAATGCCTGGCAAGGCAGCGTGCGGCTGATGTGGCGCATCGGAGGAAAGTCGAAAAAGCCGAAACCGGAGATCCAGTACATGGAAAGGACCGTGGAAAAAATCGTGGAAAAACCGGTTATGATAGAAAAGGTCATAGAAAAGACCATACCGGGCAGAGACTTATGGGAACTGTTTGACGACATCTCATTCGACTTCGGAAAATGGACAATCACGACGGAATCCATGGCGGTGATCGATGAGATAGCGATGCTCATGAAAGACAACGGTTCGCGCAAGTTCCTGATAACCGGCTGTACCGATGCGAAGGGCTCCCCCGAGTACAACCACAAGCTGTCAGAAAAACGCGCGGCAGCGGTGGTTGACGCGCTGGTAAAGAAAGGGGTTCCGGCATCCGCCCTGAAATCCAGAGGCGTAGGCAAGAAGATTTCATACGCGTCGGAGACAGCATCCGACCGGGTAAGAAGAGGGGATCGAAAAATTATAGTTGAAGTAGTAACCAACATGGACTACTGGAACTATATCCCATAAGTAATGTAGAAAAATAATTCGGCTTATCTGCTCCGATTTAAATTCAGAGCAGATAAGCTATTAAATATCATGTAAAGAATATAACTGACCAGAGTTCAAATTTTATATTCCAGTCCCCTGCTATCAAGCTACAAGTATATGTTTATATGGTTCTCAATGCTTCAAAGACAAATATAAACAGTCACTTCCTCCGCCTTCATGAAAAATATTCATCATGTCTATAGCCAACATGCCGTATTCTTCATCCGAACCAATAGAACAACCTTATTTCTGAATATTATAATAGACATACCATAGCGGAATACAAACCTCTAACATGCACATCGGAAAGGATAATTTCACCATCAATCAAAAACACAGAATGCTCCTTTTACACTGTATCATTTTATTGCACAACATAAAAAGTACCTGCCAATCATTGAGTTAACTTTTTCCTGCCCCTCATCCGCAAAAAATCCTGTATTTCCGAACTACGATAAAAATTCTTCCCATTCTCATCCGTCTGGTAGTAACGGATAAGCCCCTTTTCACGGTAACGGGCAATGGTCCGTTGCGTCACGCCCAAAAGTTGCGCAAGGTCACAATTGTCCAGCAAGGTGTCGCCATCCAGGCAGTCCTTCAGGCGGTTCATACGGTCAAGTTTCTTTTCAAGGCGGTCAAAACCTTCCACTATAGTCATTATCATTTTCTCGAGTACCTCATTATCTATATACATCATGGCATATCCTCCATTGTTTTAAAAGGTGATTACTTGAATGCTCTCCCTGTGCGCACAACAAGAGTATGTAATACCATAATGAAAATTATGTGCCGGATTCAAAAGATCAGACTCATCATTTTACATAACATTTTAATTCACAGATAAATATAAAATAAAAAAATTATAAAAAGCACAGTAAAATGTCCCCCGAATATTGTAAAGTCCGGGTACAAATTGTAAATACGATTTACAATTTGAACAGCTACCCGTGAAATCTGACGACATCTGTTGACACCTGTAGTCAGAGACTTGGAGGTAAACCTGCCGGTACCATACCTTTGCATCGGACAAAAATCAAAAGCTTATGGAAGTGATCAGTATCGAAGCTACAACATTTGAAGAAATGAAGCAGGCGTTAAGCTCAATCATCCGGAATATCCGGACAGGAAGAGGAATACGGCAGGAGGAAAGACTGACGGAATGGATGGACAATCAGGAAGCATGTATTATGATGGATATCTCTCCAAGAAAGTTGCTTACTTTACGCAGCACGGGAAAAATCCCGTACAGCAGGATAGACAGGAAAATCTATTACCGGAAAAAAGACATCGTCACATACATGGAAGGACTGTTACAAAAAGGAAACAATTAAGCAAAGAAATATGGCACATGACTTACTGACAAGGGAAAGTCCGGAGATTATCCGGTTCTTCCAGGACATTGGACACATCACTGAACTCTTAAAATGCGAACCGGACAGATATAGACCTGTCCTGAACGGTGACAGGTACATCACCGAATCTGAACTGTCCGAATCACTGAAGATAACACGCCGGACACTGGTTGAACACAGGACAACCGGGCTTATCCCCTATTACCGGCTGGGAGGCAGGATACTTTATAAAGAGAAGGATATTATAAAACTGCTGGATGAAAACAGGCTGGAAGCTTTTTAAAAGCCGACAGTATAGAAGAGAACGTCTTCGGAAATTTTCCTAAAGACGTTCTCTTCATATATATGCCGTTCATTCCAGCATAAATGAATACATTATAAAGTTTTCTGTAATTTTATGCCAATACTATTTGGAGGAATCGAACCTTTTCCATATCTTTGCACCGTCAAAAAATGACAGCGATAAAGATTGAAATAATTGAAATTAGAAATATGGCTAATTCAATGGTTTTGATTTTAACGGCATAAGATTTAGTGCTGTTTATCAGGACTTTAAAAACAAAGAATTTTAAATGTTCGATTCCTGGTGGCACCACTTTTTAAGAAGGCAAAACGATGTAAATCCCTGAATTTCAAAGAAGTTCAGGGATTTTTCATTTCCAAGAATAGGCAAAATCAGTGGGATTAGAGCAAACTATACGTCCTTATTCAAGGGACTGGTTTTAAAAACCCGAAATGTTCCACTGTGAAGTATTTACTTCATTCTTTTACAGCTTGTTGCGCTATTTTACATAACAGGGTTCTCGGTTCGATTTCCTAACTTTGTATCATTAAAAATTGAGCCGTATGGAAAGAAAAAGATTCAGCGTGTTGTTCTTTATCAAACGTAGCAAACTGTTAAAAAACGGGGAAGCACCCGTGCGTGTACGTGTCACTTATGACCGCCTATACGTGGAACTTCAACTAAAGCGGAGCGTAAAAGTCCCACTCTGGTCGCAGGAAAAAGAGAAATCGACAGGCAAAGACCGAAACTCCGTAGAACTTAACCATTACATTGACGCCCTGCGTGTGAAATTCTATCAGATTTACCAAGACTTGGAACTGGAGGGAAAGATTATCTCCGCACGTGCCATAGTGAACCGCTATCAGGGAAAGGACGAGACTTTCAAGACATTATACAATGTGTTCAAGGAGCATAACGACAATTGCCGGAAGCTAATCGGGACGGACTATGCCGATATTACCGTAAGACGTTACGATAACTGCCTTAAATATCTCATGGAACTGGTTAGACGTGACTACAAGGTAGATGATATACTGTTGCGTGAGATAAACGGGGAACTGGTGCGTAAATTCGATTTATACCTAAAGACGGAGAAGCATTGCGCACAGAACACCGTTATCCGGTACATGAAATGCTTCAAGAAAGTGATAAACCTTGCCATTGCCAACGAGTGGCTGACAAAGAACCCGTTTGCCGGAATCAAGTTTCACGAGGTGGAGGTAAACAAACAGTTCCTAAGCCAAGCCGAGATAAACCAGATATGGCAGAAAGAGTTCAGGATTGAACGGCTGGAACTGGTACGGGATGTTTTTATCTTTTGCGTATATACCGGGCTGGCATTCATAGACGTGTATAACTTGCGCCCCGAACACATTTCAGAGGACAGCAACGGCAACCTGTGGATAGTGAAACCCCGTGAAAAGACAAACAACCTCTGTAACATCCCGCTTTTGAGTATTCCCAAACAGATACTTGATAAATATAAGGATAACCCCTACTGCATGGATAAAGGAACTTTATTACCCGTTCCCTGCAATCAGAAGATGAACAGCTACCTGAAAGAGATTGCCGACCTGTGTAGTATCAAAAAGAACCTGACCACGCACACAGCCCGCCACAGTTTCGCATCGGTTATCGCACTGGCTAATAATGTGTCGCTGCCGAACGTGGCTAAAATGCTGGGGCATTCATCCACCCGAATGACACAGCACTACGCAAAGGTATTAGACCAAACGATATTAAAGGATATGCAAAAAGTTGAAATTATACTTTCGAAGTAAATGCCAGTTATTTAGTAAATTCCGTATTTTTGCAAAAAAAATAATTATATGGCAAAACCAAGAATATTCATAAGTTCAACTTTTTATGATTTACGACAAATCCGTTCTGATATAGATTTATTCATAGAAGGACTGGGATATGAACCTATACGAAATGAAGAAGGCGACATTCCATATGGAAAAGAAGATGCTTTAGAAGAATATTGTTATAAAGAAATAAAATCTGTAGACATCCTTATTTCTATCATTGGTGGACGTTTTGGCTCTGAATCAAAAAGAGAAAATTCTTCTATTTCTCAAACAGAGCTAAAAACTGCAATTAAAGAAAATAAGCAGATTTATGTTTTTGTGGAAAAGAATGTACTTTCTGAATACGAAACATACTTGTTGAATAAGGAAAATTCTATCAACTATAAATTTGTTGACAATGTTAAAATCTATCAATTTATTGAAGAAATTAAAAATCTAAAGGTCAATAATAATATAAAAGGATTTGAAACAGCTTCAGATATAACAAGATACCTAAAAGAGCAATTTGCTGGATTATTTCAACGATTTTTAGAAGAACAAACCAAAATTAAAGAGGTTAGTCTTATAATGAATTTGGAAAGGACATCACAAAATTTAAACAAATTAGTCACTTTCCTTAGTGAACAAAATAAGGGACAAACAGAAGATATTAATCGAATATTAATGATTAACCATCCTTTAATTGGAGCATTACGAGAAAAATTGAACATTCCATATAATTTCTATATCGAAGGAGTAAATGATTTAATGAAATTAATAGAAGCAAGAGGATATTCTAATTCTCCAGACGAAGCACCTTGGGATGATGATTATACTTGGATTAAATTTTCAAAGAATGGGACATTAAAAGAAACCCTAACTATATCAAAGAAAATATTTGATGAAGAAAACAGACTCAAATATGTAAACAAATCCAATTGGGATGATAATTATATTAATCAGTCTTTTTTAAATATACCATCATCTAAGGAGGATGACTTGCCTTTTTAAATTTTATACAACAAAAAGCCAGCAACATAGTTTTCAAGAAACCGTGATTGCTGGCTTTCAACCAAACAATATAGAAAACAAGACAGCTATATTTCAATACTTCAATATTTCAAGAAAGCAAGACAGCAAGAAAACAAGATTCCATGTTTTCAAGATTTCATTTCTGATAGAACCTTTCCAACAAATCCATGATGTCACTTTCCCGGTAGATGATTTTTCCCGGAAGCTGCACGTACCCCAGCAACCCCGTGTCCCTGTAATCCTGCAACGTCCGTTTGCTGATGCAAAGCCGCTTGCACACTTCCTCGCCCGTCAGGTAGTGTTCACCGTTCAATACCGGGCGATAGTTCATTACCACGTACTCCACGTTTTCCAGCACCCTGTCGAGGGAGGAAAACAGTACCAGCGTAGTATCGGAATCTTTCGTTATCAAATCCATACACCTACTTTTTAGAATTGTCCCTTACTTGGTCGAGCAGGAATGTTTCCACGTCCGAAGCCTTGTAATAAATCTTATTGTTAATCTGCGAATAAGGCAGTTTCTCCGTGTCACGGTAGGTCTGCATCGTCCGGGCTGAAACATTCAGCAGGCGGCAGGTCTCGCAGTTATCCAGCCACTTGTCACGCTTCCTGCGTAAAAGCACGCAGAGCGCATCCACACGCCCCACAAAGTTTTCAAACCTCTGTTTCCAAAGTTCAAAGGTTCTCTTTTCAATCGTCACTATTTCCATAACCGATATATTTATTATTGTCAATACTCCGTTTTTCTTCACTGGTGCAAATATATAAGGCTGAATGACAGGTTGTTTCTTCCTGTCCGAAAATGACCTTGCGTGTCCGAAAATGTCCACCGCCAACCCCAAAACAACATGAAAGAAACGAACCGATAACAAAAAACTTGTTTTTTCTCCACTCCCTAAATAAATAAGGTAATGAACACAAAGCCGTTTTCTATTTGCCGACATTAATTTGGTGCAGAGCGCAGCAAAGCGATTCCAAACGGCTGACGCTTTGTTTTTTACCGTTTTTTCTTATTTTATTTGTGGTGCTAATTCAAAAAACAAGCACCTATGAATAATCCTTTCGAAGAAATTTTCAAGCGGCTGGAGAACATCGAAAAGATGATTGCCCCGGTCATGGGCGCACAGCCCGAAGAACGGCAGGACGGAAAAGAGCCTGTGTTAATCAAAATATCCGTTGCCAGCAGCATAACCGGGTATTCGGTCAATTACCTGTACCACTTAGCCAGCAAGGGACTGATACCGTGTGTCAAGCGTG
>ENA-OOZN01000059-OOZN01000059.1-human-gut-metagenome-genome-assembly--contig:-NODE-59-length-126907-cov-13.375524_pt1 | contig 126907 bp, 116 predicted proteins | sample MGYA00241187_ERZ501397 | MGnify/ENA primary metagenome ERZ501397 (study PRJEB25962, sample SAMEA2042921) | human gut metagenome | biome: human gut; feature: human-associated habitat; material... | reverse complement strand
TTTCTATTTTGATTCAAGTTTGCGAACGAGCATCGCGAGTTTCGCAATTACCTATTTCTTATTTCAGACTTATGATAATATAAAATAATATGAATAGCAAGCAATGCAAGAAATGCTCCTGCCGAATCAATCAGCACATCCGTCACTCTTCCGGCTCTTCCCGGCACAAACAGCTGATGAAATTCATCGGTTACTGCATAGGCTGCCGTTATGCCAAGTGCCATACATCCACGGTTCTTTTTCCGGTCAAATGCCGTCAATGCCTGAAATATCAGAAGTGCAAGAACTGCATATTCGCTCATATGTGCAGCTTTGCGCACAGGATATTCAATTTTCTGTGCCATCTGTTCCAGTTCCGGCCCGGAATGTTTCCATCCAAACACCTGATTCCACATCTTAACAATCCGGTAACTCACATGCCCGCTGATTTCCGAAGACTCCGTATCCGGCTGTGCGGAAAACGAAAAAATAACCACAGCCCATACAACAATCAACGCAACACTGACAATTCTCCATACACGTTTTCTTTTCATTGTTACCCTTTAATTTATTTTTTCTTTCACAACAGAAATTGCTTTCTGTAACTGATTATCGTACTTCATGTCATAACTTTCATCTTCCGGACCGCTGTATTTGTATTCCAGTTTGATATCCGGCTGAATGCCTTTCCCGTGAATGTAATGTCCCTTTGGCGTATAATATTTCGCGGTTGTAATTTTAATGGCATCCCCGTTTTCCAGAGGAAATACCGTCTGGACAATTCCCTTGCCAAACGTTTTTGTTCCAATCAATGTTCCATAATCATAATCCTTGATTGCTCCGGCAAAGATTTCTGATGCACTGGCACTGTCTCCATTAACTAAAACTGCCATCGGATAATGAATGCAGGACGCATCGGATGTATATGTCTCTTTTTTCCCATATTTATCCTCCGTGTAAACAACCGTTCCCTCCGGAAGAATCTGATCCAGAATATCCACGACAGAAGTCACCAGTCCGCCCGGATTGCTCCGCACATCGACAATCAGCCCTTTCATATCTTCCTTTTCAAGTGCTACAAGTGCCTTTTTAAACTGTTTTGCGGTATTACTCTGGAATTCGCTGATCTGTATGTAGCCGATCCCATCGGAAAGCATTTTGGAATCCACACTCGGAATATCCACGTTTTTACGTTCCACATCAAGTTCAAGATTTTCCCCGGTCTGCGAACGATAAACTTTCAAATGGACTTTTGTCCCCTCCTTTCCCCGTATCTTTTTTACAAGGTTGGAAAGTTCCATACTGGTCGCTTCATACTTATCCACGGATAGAATTTCATCTCCGTTTTTCAGCCCCGCTTCCTCTGCCGGTGTTCCCTCGTACACTTTAACCACTGTCACTTCCATGGTCTTTACATTCTGTGAAAGCGCCGCACCGATCCCATAATAATTTCCATTGGTTGATGTCTGCAGATCTTTATATTCATCTACCGTGTAGTATACGGAATAAGGATCTCCAAGCCCGCTCAGCGTTCCTTTATAAATGGCATTGCGGATATCTTTTTCTTTGTAAGAATCGTTGTAATACAAATCGATATACGACAACAGCTCATCCACTTTCTTTATTGCTGCCTGGTCGAGAACATTGTCTTTGGCTGTCTGTTTTACTCCCTGTGGTCCAAATATAACATAATTGTTTGTAAGATTCGCATACGCACGAATTCCGACTCCGGCACCGATTCCCGTAATCAGCAGTCCCAGCACCAGCCCGATAATCACTCCGTTTTTAAAGCCCGATGGTCTTCTTTTTTCCGGTTTCCCGGTTTTGATCATTTCTTCCTGTTCTTCCTGCATTCCTGCCTCCATAATTTTCCCTATAAATCAAGAAGCCACACCTTGCAGCATGGCTTCTTGTCATTTTATGACAACAATAACAATATTATACTTTCAAATGTTTGCGGATCGTCATCTGACTGCCGATAAATCCGATACCGGCTCCAAGGATAACTCCCACCGGAATCAGTGTCTGGAAAACAACCTTCACCGGTTCAAACACGATCATCGAACCGATAAAATTGAATTTCGCTGCAATATAGACAATGATCTTCTGATACATAAAATACAGCACACCAAGCGGAATCGCTGCTCCGATCAGTCCGATCACAATTCCTTCCACAATAAACGGCGCACGCACAAGAAAATCCGTTGCTCCGATCAGCTTCATAATGGCAATTTCTTCCTTACGGACCGAGATACCGACCATTACGGTATTGCTGATCAAAAAGACAGCCACACACAGCAGAATCAGAATAATTCCTCCGGAAACATATCCCAGCAGTTTATTAAAATCCGTCAGTGTATTTGCCACCTGGGCAGACTCTTTTACCTCGCGCACCCCGGTAAGTCCCTTGATATAGGTTACAAGGGAATCCTGCATCGAAACATCGTTCAGATACACCTGATAATGTGCAGAATTCGCAAGCGGATTATCTGTAAATCCATCCGCAAGTTCTTCTTTTCCCTGAAAATATACTTTTTTATATTCTTTCCACGCCTCGTCGGCAGACACATACTCGTTTTTGCTGACCTCGGCACGCTTATTAATCTTTTCTCCGATGTCACGGATCTGTGCATCTGTCGCATCATGTTCAAAAAATACGGTAACTGACACACCCTCTTCAATAGAATGTACCGTTGCACTGAAATTCGTTACAATAATATAAAACAGACCGAACATAAAAATGCAGGCCGCCATGGTTGCCACGGAAGCAAGCGAAAACATTTTATTTCGAAATATATTTTTTAAGCCCTGTCTGATCGAATAAAAAAAGGTATTAATTCTCATCGTCGTAGCCACCTTCCTTACTGTCACTGACAATCGTACCCTTTTTCACTGTGATCACACGTTTTTTCATAACTTTCACAATTTCCAGATTATGGGTTACAACAATCACTGTAGTTCCTTTGCTGTTGATTTCCTCCAGCAGTTTCATAATCTCCCACGCATTATTGTTATCCAGATTTCCGGTCGGCTCATCTGCAAGCAAAATGCTCGGCTCATTGATCAGAGCACGGGCAATCGCCACTCTCTGCTGCTCACCTCCGGATAGCTGTTTCGGAAAAGAACGGTATTTTGCGGCAAGTCCCACCATAGAAAGCATAAGCGGTACTTTTTTCTTAATATGGCTGTTCGGCTCACCAACCACCTTCTGTGCAAACGCTACATTGTCATAGACATTGCGGTCTTTCAACAGACGGAAATCCTGAAATACCACTCCGATGTTTCTCCGGAATTTCGGGATCTGCTTTCTGCGGATCTTCCCAAGCTTTTTCCCTGCAATGGTAATGCTTCCTTCCGTTGGCTCAAGTTCTTTTAACAACAGTTTAATCAGGGTTGACTTTCCCGAACCGCTGTCTCCTACAACAAATACAAATTCACCATCTTCTATTTCCAGACTCACGTCATTTAAGGCAGGAACTCCTGCCGCATATGTCTTGCTGACATGTTCCAGTGTAATCATAATCTCTCCTTCAATCTCTAATAGTCCAGTGTTTCCATATACTTCATATACTTGACTACCATGAGTGCGATCTTAAACGTGATTGCATCTTCAAAAACCCGCAGATCCAGACCTGTGCTCTTCTGCAGCTTGTCCAGCCGGTACACCAGCGTATTACGATGAATGTACAGCTGTCTTGAAGTCTCTGACACATTCAGACTGTTTTCAAAGAATTTGTTGATCGTCGTCAGAATTTCCTCATCAAAATCATCTGGTGATTTTCCACCAAAGATTTCTTTGATAAACATTTTGCACAATGGAATTGGAAGCTGATAAATCAGTCGGCCAATTCCCAGCTGGGAATACGCAATCACATCCTGTCCCTCAAAGAAGATCTTTCCGACATCCAGTGCCATGCGCGCCTCTTTATAAGATCTCGAAACCTCTTTCAATTCGTTCACAATGGTACCATATGCGATATGAATATTGCAATTGGTATCAGATTTAAACAGCCTGATGATTACATCTGCTGTCTTATTCAAATCCTCATAGGTTTCATTTTCTGCAAGTTCTTTGACTACAATAATGTTTTTTTCATCTACCGCTGTGACGAAATCCTTTGATTTTCCACCAAAAAGTCCCCGGATCTTCTCCAGCTCATTTCCATCTTTCTCACGGTTTGTCTCCACCAAGAATACCACACGGCGTACTTCTGTTTCAATATGAAGTTTCTTGGCACGATTGTATATATCTACCAAAAGCAGATTGTCCAAAATCAGGTTCTTGATAAAATTATCTTTATCAAAACGTTCCTTATAGGCAACCAAAAGATTCTGAATCTGGAAAGCAGCAATCTTTCCAATCATATACACATCCTCGCTGTCTCCATATGCCAGCAGAATATACTCCAGTTGATGATCATCGAACACTTTAAAGAACTGGCAGCCATTTACCACCTGACTGTCCGCCGGCGATTCCACGAAGGTCTGTGCCGGAGTTACAAACTGTTCTGCATCCGGAAATGTCGCGACCAGAATTTTTCCCTCTACATCAATCACACATAAATCTGTACGTGTAATTGCTTTCAGTCCGTCAATTGTATTTTGAAGTATTTGATTGGATATCATAGTCAGCTCTCCTTATCCCCATATTTCATCCAGAAATCTATCGTTCCCCCACCTGTTTTCTGAACAATTACTTTTATTTTAATACATTCTTCCAAAAAAAGAAAGAGGAAATGTATATTTTTTATGCATTTCCTCTCTTACCACTTTTTCCGGTTAGTAATATTTCACTATAAAATTTTAACAATATCGTTCTAAAAATCATCCGAATATTCCAGAAATCCCTCGCCCAAAACCTCCCGGACATCCGATACGATTACAAACGCAGAGGAATCCACATCATTTACAATCTCTTTCACACGCACGATCTCTTTCCTTGATACAACGCAATACAGAACGCACTTTTTCTCCTCTGTGTACATCCCCTGTGCGTGCAGTCCCGTAACCCCGCGGTCAAGCTCATCCATCAGCCGTTCTGCCACTTCCTCATACCGGTTTGTGATAATAAAAGCTGCTTTGGAAGTCTTAAAGCCCTCCAGAAAGGCATCGGATATTTTTGTCGACACAAAAATAGAAACAACTGCATAAAGTGTAGGTCTTAAACCAAATACATATAATCCGAGAATCACAATGGCTGCATCCAGTACCTGCATCACCTGAACCACCGTATAGTGCCGCATGTGTGACTGGATGATCGCCGCAACCATATCGGTTCCGCCGGTCGTTGCTCCCGCCTTAAGAACCAGTGCCATGCCAATGCCGGTAAATGCCCCGCCAAACAGGGCTGCAAGCATATAATCATCCCCTGACATATCTATCACCGGTATCAGATAAAGCCACACCGAAAGCAAAATGGTTGCAAAGCCCGTTTTCCCGATATATTTTTTTCCAAACCGGATATAGGAATACAGAAATATTGGAATATTCAGCACAATATTCGTCAGCCACAGAGGAATTCCTCCCGGCAGAAGCGCTTCCGTAAGATTTCGTATGATAATGGTAAGACCAGTAAACCCTCCGGTGATCAGCCCCACCCTGTCAAAAATCCACTGAATGGCAATGGCCATAAGTGCAGTGCCCAGCAAAATCAGGAAATAATTTTCCAGTTCTTTCCAGACATTTGCCCTCATGATATGCTTTCCTGCTTTCCATGATAATGAATCAGCTGCCGCTCCAGTTTATGCGTGCGGATCAGATTCCGTATATTTCCGAGCAGTCCCTGTCTGCGCTTTGTAAAATCCCAGGAACCGATTCCATACCACAGTCCGGCAGACAGTTTCTCACAATTCTCCATCAGGAAATGTTCCTGATCCGGACTTGGCAGAACACTTAAGATCATATCAGGAGTCAGTGCATTGATCTCATTGACCATGGCATCCGTCCCCCCCTGACAGTTTTCAAACGCTTCTGCTCCCAGGATCTCGCATTTTCCAAAATGCTCTGATAAAAAAGCACAGGTCTTTTCCACATGTTCCGTGGTATCTCCGATCACAAACACCGTCTGATGATTGCGTTCCACCCGCTTCATCAGTTCAAAAAAGAAATCATGATGTTCGATCTCATGACGGTGCTGGTAAGATCCTGCACCAACAGCTTCTAAAATTCCGTTTTCCGCAATCACGGTATGTTCCGCAAACCCTATGGCTTTGCGGACAAGTTCATCCGTTTCTGCCAGCATAAGCGTATCCATGTTTACTTCTTCTATTGTATGGAATCCATGATCAGACATATCCTTTTCTACATTCATGATCATTTCCCGAACGGTATAATTGTCCAATTCAATTCCAGCAAAATCAATCGTTTTAATCATAACTTCCCTAGTATATCAAAAATACCTCCCGTTTGCAATCATTCAAATACATGCTTTTTATGCGTTGTTAACAAAACAATCGTTTGTTTTTATCCCTGTCATCCACAAACAACTTATCCCAAATTATGTGGATAATGTGCATAACTTCGTGTATAACTCAATTTTTCGGCATTTTTTGATTCCGGATAGTGGATAATTTTTTCATTTTATCCACATCTGTGGTTTCCATCCCCCATCTTAGTTTTGATTTTTTTGTGCACTTTGTATATTCACGTTTTCCCCTGTAACGGTTATCTGCACTGCCTGCGCAATTTTTGTGCAGGAATCTTTCTGATACCCCACATGGCATCCGCATACCGTATACTCATAAGAAGTTCCCGGCCTTACCCCGGTATCCGTGTATCCGGTTTCCTCTGTTTCTTCGAGACAGACATATGTTTTCGTCCCCACGATTCTGCGGTAAATACGATAATAATCAACTCCCTGCACCGTATTCCATGCCAGTGTCACCGACTCATCCGCATTTACAACCGGTGTCTGCAGAACCGGTACCTGATCTAAAATCAGGTCAAAATATTCTGCAATGCCCGTGGCATCCGCCACGCCAAGACGTTTCAGCCGGTCGTTACCATTTAGAAATGTTGTACTGTCATCGTGGTTGCTGACATAAGCATGCTCCACAATCAGTCCCGGAAAGCCGGCATACTTACTCCGCTTGATCACGGCGTAGTAATCTGCCTTTGATTTATCCGGATAGCGGGACCCCACAGCCGAATTCCGGTAAAGAATTCCATTATTTTTCAGTCCAAGTGCCACCAGCTGTTTCTGAATACTTGCTGCCGCCATTTTTCCTTCACTTCCCACCTCTTCTTTATACCCGCTGTTCGGATAATAAACACAGGCTCCATGGTCGGTTTTTTTCAGGGAAGCATTGTTGTGTATCGCAACAAACAGATCTGCTTTCCTGCTTTTTGCAAAATTCACACGGTTTCCAAGTGTCACAAAACGGTCGGAAGAACGCGTCATATATACCTTCACTCCTGCATACTTTTCCAGTTCGGTTTTACAGGCCTTTGCAATGGCAAGATTTAACTGTTTCTCCTTGTATGTTTTTCCATCCCACTTATATCTGGCACCCTGATCATGCCCTCCATGTCCCGGATCAAGAACTACAACCACCGGATCTGCGTCCGGCGCCTGATTTGCAGCCGCATACACGTTTCCCGGCGGGAAAAGACCAATTCCCAGTATTGCCAATGCCAAAAACACGCCTGCCATTTTTTTCATTTGTACTTTCTTTTTCATTTGTTTCCTACTTTACTTTAATTGCTGTGGTGTTTGAAAATGCTCCGTAATAGTTCTTTTTGTTTACTGTTTTGTATGCGCGGACCTTATAGCGATAGGTTGCCCCTTTTTTCAGTTTTGTATTCCGATACGAAGTTCCCTTGACCGCTGCAATCTTTGTATATTTTCCGGTCTTTGTGTTCAGCCGGTATACCTGATAGCCGGTTGCCCCGGAAACCTTACTCCACTGCACGGTAACTGCTGCATCTTTTGTACTGAGCTTTATCGTTTTTACCTTTGCTGGATTTGCAGGTTTTTCCGCTTTTTTGGTCGTTACCTGCTTTTCTGCGGAATACGCGCCCCTGTAATTTTTATTTCTGTAAGTTTTGTATGCACTGACTTTATATGTATAAGTCTTTCCCGCAGCAAGTTTCTGATCGCTGTAGAAAAGCGTCCGGGCACTTTTTACCGTCGCGATCTGTCTGTATTCCCCGGTTGCTGTATCCAGCCGGTAAATCATATATCCGGTTACTCCGTCCACTGCTTTCCACGTCAGTTTCACGGAAGAAGTCCCGGTTGCGGAAACATTCGTCAAGTTCACCTGTCCCGGCAGTGTCACATCGCTGTAAACATCCGAAAAACTGCCCGCCAGTACATTGTCATTATTTTTTTCATATGCGCGGATTTTAAATTTATATTCGGTTGCGCCTGTCAGGCCGCTTACAGTATAAGAAGTACTTCCTCCTTCTACGTCAGCAACCATTTCATACTGATCACTTGCAGCGCTGTACTGATAAATCTGATATCCGGCAGCTCCCTGCGTCTGTTTCCATGACAATCCAAGAGAGGTTTCGGTCCGCGTCTGCGTTGCAATTCCGCTGACCTTTTTCGGCAAAGTAGTTACCGAAGCCGGAGAAGAAAATGTTCCGTAATAAGCATTTCCTCCTATCGTCCAGTAACACCTCACTTTATACTGATAAACTTTTCCTCCTTCTGCCGTTGTGTCTGTATAACTGCAATCTGTTGTTGTCTTCAGCAACGTGTATTTTCCCTGGTCCGAGTCACTGCGCCACACCTGATAACCTTCCACATCATCCGCAGAAACACTGTCCCAGCTCAGATTTACAGTACCCGAAGCACCATCCGCAGCCTTTAGCCCGGTCGTCTGTTCACTGGTATCCTTATACCAGAAATTCACATCAAGGACTCCTGTATAACCATCCACTTCTCCTTTTGACGAATACTGCCAGAATTCGTAATCATATGCCGTATCCGCATATGGTGTCCCTAACTTTGCATTGCTTGTCGTGGTATTGTTGTACCGGGCCATCCACAGGGAGCAGTCATACAGGGTGTCCGTATTGATGTAGTTTTTAATCCATACATAAGATGCATATACGCCTGCCCGGTATCCGGCTGCCGTAATGGTATCCGCAAATGCCTGACATACCGCTGTCTCTTTTGTTTTGGAAAGTTTTCCCGCAGTCAGACGCTTGTTTGCCCCTGCCTCCCGGTCCATGATGATCGGCATCGACACATTCCAGCCGTACTGGTCAATCATATCGAGCACATACTGTGCTTCCTCCCGTGCCTCTGTCTCATTCAGAGCCTGGGAAAAGAAATACAGTCCGACATTGATATCATTGGAAACTGCTCCCTGAATATGACTGTCTGCACAATTATCTCTGTAAATACTTCCATCTTTCGTATCTCTGGATGCCACACGCACGAAAGCAAAATCAATTCCGGCTCCGTGAATACTCTCCCAGTCCAATCCGGTCTGTGTCCACTTTGTTTTGTCTTTGGAATACTTTTTCTTCAGTGCTGCATCCGCCTGCCAGTATGATACATCAATTCCGTTGACCAGTTCATCATCCGCATAGTCCGCTTTGTGATAATAGGTTGCGCTGGTATAATCACCGGCCGTCGTAAAAGACGCATTCAAAAAAGCACTCGAATACGACGATGCTTTTTTCAAGGATGTCCGATTCCCGAAAACAGGTGCATTCTTTTCTATCAGTGTATCCAGATCCGGCTTTGACTCATACACGGTCTCATCCTCTATGCTCTGTCCCATGACGCCATCCATCTGCGCTTCGGGCACCTGAGCCTTTAACTGCTGTGGCGCCACAATACAAACCGCCGTCACCGCCAGTCCTGCCATAACTATCTTCGCCTTGGTAAATGCCAATTTCTGTTCCTCCCTCTGTTACCGTTCAATAAACTACTCATTTTACATAGTAACTTTATATGATTGTGCTTGTCAATGTTATTTCCCTTGCAAAATCTGTTTTTTGCAAATTTAAGAAATCCTTAAATAATATTAAGAAAAAGAGCACTTGCTTTCGCAAGTGCTCCTGTTATACTTAGGTTATCTTAATTGTTAAAAAATTCTTCGAACTGCAAGAATGGTTCTGTAATTTGCAGGAGAAGTATATTTAATACCGTCTCTTGCATTGCTTGCATGTACAATCGTATTGTTTCCAACATAGATTGCAACATGTCCGCTGTAACATACGATATCACCCGGCTGCATGTTTGATGTGCTGACGCCATATCCTACACTTCTTAAAGCACTTGAGCTGTGTGGAAGGCTGACACCGAAATGTGCGTATACAGACATTACAAATCCGGAACAATCCGTTCCGTTTGTAAGGCTTGTCCCACCATATACATATGGATTTCCTACAAACTGTCCTGCATAACTTGCAACCGCTGATCCTGTTGAAGATGCGCTTGATGAATCCTGTACGGAAGAATCTGAGCTTTGTGACTGTGAAGAGCCTGAAGAGGTTGTCTGAGATGCGCTCTCCGCTTTCTGTGCTGCTCTGTCCGCAGCCTCACGCTCCTCTTTTTCCTTCTGTAATCTTGCCTTTTCTTCTGCAGCAGACTCTGCATATGTGTATTCTGTAGATAATGTGACATAATCTGTAGATACATAGCCTTTGCCTTCATCTACAGAAACCTTTGCCCATCCATCCTTTGACTCATCCAGTACCGTCAGATCGTCTCCTTCCGGCACCAGAGTAATTACTTCTGCCTTCTGGGAAGCTCCCTTGCGGACTTTTAATGTCTCTGTCTCTACAAGAGCAACTCTTCTTCCTGCTTTCTTTAATTTTTTCTCATCACCAATGGATACGAATTCAGATTTTACATAACCTGTTACCGATCCAGATTTGATTTTGTACCAGCCATCCTTCTCCCCGATGACGGTTCCTACGTTATTCTTATATAATTTTCCTACAGCCTTGCTGTCTGTAGTTGGTTTCTTACGAACGTTCACGTAATCATCCACAACAGCTACCGCTTTGTCTTCATACTCAGACTTTACAACTGGTGCTTCAACTTCTTTTACTTCCGGCTGTGCACTTGCAACGGTTGCCTCATCTTCCACTTTTTCTGCGACTTCACTGAGTGCCAGTGAAAATCCTGCAGTCGGTGCAGATGATGTTGTTGCAATATCGGAAGCAAGGCTTGCGACTCCAGCAGTTGGTGCTGCGTAAGCTGCTACAGTAAAATTGCCAATGGTCAGTGCCCCAACTAACCCACATGCGGTCAATTTTAATAATGTTTTACGTTTCATTTTCGCCTCCAATGACTTTTGTACTTCTTTATTACGAATTTGTTACAATTATTACATTGTCATTATAGCAAAGGCACGGATATGTGTCAACCCCTTTTCCATCCACAGAATTCAATTGAATTTTTCGTATATTTATGCCATAATAAAGATGTAATAAAGAAAAACACGTATACCGAGTATTTTAAAAGGAGATCTGTCATATGGATATTTCAAGTATCAGTTCTGCGCTTCTTTCTGTAAACAGTTCCGATCCCGGCTCTCTGGCAAATGCCGTCAGCATTAAAATGCTTGACAATGCCATCTCATCGAATGAATCGCTTGGTGTTGGGCTGGCAAAAATGATGGAGAACTCTGTTTATCCTAATTTAGGAAGTAACATTGACGTTTCCGTCTAACCGGAAAAAGAACCGCAAAGACAACAAAAGAGATCTGTGCAATGCACAGATCTCTTTTCGTTTTTGATCTTTTCTTTATTTTACAGCAATGGCTTCAATTTCAAGCATAACATCTTTCGGAAGGCGTGCCACTTCCACACAGCTTCTGGATGGAAATGGTGACGGGAAAAATTTTGCATAAACTTCATTAATTGCTGCAAAATCATTCATTTCCTTGATAAAAACAGTGGTTTTTACTACCTTATCCATTCCGGTTCCGGCTGCCTCAAGCAGATTTGACAGATTTTCAAATGCCTGCTGCGCCTGTGCCACAGATCCTTCCGGAATTTCTCCGGTAGCAGGAACAACCGGGATAATGCCGGATGTGTATACCATTCCGTTCACTTCAATTGCCTGTGAGTACGGTCCGATTGCGGCCGGTGCTTTATCTGTACTGATTACGTTTTTCATTTTATATTCCTCCTTTTGCTTTTACATGCATTATACGAAACTCTTGCGGATTTTTCCACCATCCAATGTAATTTTTCTTTCTTTATATAAGTGTCCGATGGCACGTTTAAACGCGGCTTTACTCAATCCGGTTTCCCTCTTAATCACCTCCGGACTCGCTTTTTCCGAAAATGGAAGCACTCCTGCATAGGAATCCAGCAATTCAAGTATTTTCTCTGCATCCGTGTCCATCTGAATATAAGCTTTTTCCCGCAGTGTAAGATCTAACTTTCCATCCGGTTTTACTGCAGTAACTTTCGCCTCAATCACATCTCCGATTTTCAGGAAACTGTGATCCTCTGAATTTGGTATTCTTGCGGAAAAGCGATCATCCACTGCCACAAAAGCACCAAAGTTATCGGAAAACTCATACACCCTTCCGGTTACCATCTGATCTTTCTGATACGGTGAATCCTTGGAAAGCAGATCGTACAGTCCCTTCATGCTGGCACAAAGCCGCTTGCTTTTATCAATATAAAGGGTTACAAGAATCTCGTCTCCTGCTTCTACCCGTGAAGTCATCTCTTTATATGGCAGAAACAGATCTTTTTCCAGTCCCCAATCCAGAAAAGCACCGATCTTTCCAACTTCTTTCACCACAAGCGGTGCATATTCTCCCAGTGTCAGCTTCGGTGTGTTGGTTGTTGCAATCAGCCGGTCTTTGGAATCTTTATATAAAAAGACCCTTATCTTTTCCCCCGGTTTTGCATCTTCCGGCACCTGTTTTGACGGAAGCAGCACATGTGTCTCACCGCCCATATCCTCTGCCAGATATACTCCGAAGTCTACTTTTTTTACATAATACAAATCCTGATATTCTGCTAATTTCATCTTTTTCCTACGCTTTCAAAAAAACAACAACTGCATATGGCTGCCCATCCGGTGCACACAGTGCAACCGTCACACGGGGATCTTCTATCGTCACATGCGGCACAATTACATCTCTGCACATCGCAGCTTTTTTATATTCTACCCGGACTTCCATTGTCCGAAACTCCTTCGGAACATATTCCATCGCCACCTGTACATATCTGGTATTGTTCATATGGTGATTGGTATCTATGAAATAAGAAGGAACGACCAATGAATCTTTTTCTTCATATTTTTCCGGCAGCATAATTTTCCGCTCGCTGCACTGCATGGGAAGCTGTGGGTCCAATCCGTATGCATCCGAGATTTCTTTTGTCACTCTGACCGGAATCCCCTTCTTTGTATCCATCAGTACCCATACGGAATTTGCATATGCCATCCGCTCTCCATCCCAGTCGTTCATGGAGAAATTCCGGTAACCGTAAAATCCTTTCATTCCGTATGCCCATGTCTGTGTCGTAATCTGCTCGCCCAGCCGTGGCATCCGGTTCAGACAGATCTGCCAGGAAGATAAGATCCACGCCTTTTGTGCATCGGCCCATGTCTCCACACCAAGGCCCACGGCCTCTGAATGAAATACGCTGCAATCCTGAAAGTAATCCATAAGCGCCAGCCATGTCATCCGGCCTTGTGCATCTGTCTCACTGTATCTTACTCTGCTGTCAAATTCGTACATTACCGTGTCCTTTCTTATTCTTATCTTTTATAAAACAAAAAGCACTACATAATGTAGTGCTTTTCAGCTGGCCCACCAGGATTCGAACCTGGAAATGACGGAGTCAGAGTCCGTTGCCTTACCATTTGGCGATGGGCCAATGTGTTTCATGTCTCTCAACAAATGGTATTATACATGGAACCCCTATAAGTGTCAACCCATATTTTCAAATTTTTTCAAAAAAACACAACTTCTTTATCAATTAGCGCATATACACAGGTTTTTCCCCATTCCAAACCTGCTGATCCGTTGGTCAGTTCTGTAATTTCCTTCGGAAGTGTCTCTTTTTGTTCCGTGGGTACGAGAATTGTCATTGTGACATCCGCCTCATATGCCGTATCCAGAATCACGGTATGATTTTGTCCGAATAAATACTGCAGCTTTCCAAGCCCATTGTAATCGGTATGAATCAGCAGATGCTGTCCCTTACATTTTTCAATGAGCCGGCTGGCTGCAAGTCCCGCCTGTGTCGCTGCCTGATAGGCACGCACAAGCCCTCCTGTTCCAAGCAGCACACCTCCAAAATAGCGTGTAACAACAACCGCAACGTCCGTAATCTCCTCCCGGAGAAGTACATCCAGCATCGGGCGGCCGGCAGTCTGTGCCGGCTCTCCATCATCCGAACAGCGCGTCAGCTCCTGCCTCTCCCCGATTACAAAAGCGGAACAGTTGTGACGGGCATCCCAGTATTTTTTCTTTGTCTCATTAATGAAAGCAACCGCTTCTTCTTCTGACTGAACAGGCTTTACTGTTGCTATAAAACGGGATTTCTTCTCTGTGATTTCACCCTCTCCTCCGGTATAGACCACTCGCATATATCATATTCTCCTTTGTGTCATTCCTCATTCTTCTCCGGTGTCTGTTCCGGTTCATGTGTTTCTTCCGGTTTTGCATCATCCGGTGGATCTGCCGGTTCTTCTTCCGGTTCCTCCTCATCCTGCGTTTCGGCATCATGTATATTGCATGTTTCATTTAAGAATTTCTCTGTCGCACAGTACTGGTAATCGGCCGAGCCCTTTTCGGCACCCACAATATAAGTTTTTGTCACAACCTGATCTGCCGGACAGTATTCTCCGGCAATCTTTCCGGACGCCTCACAGATCTGCAGAGAAATATGATGATCACAACTCTCTGTCGGAACGGTTCCTTTCGCAAAATATTCCGCATAACTTTGCGTTCCACGCGGATCTTTATCACAGACATCCGCTTCCGGCAGAAGTCCGGATTTTGCACAGACAACAGCCTGTGTAATTCCGGAAGGTTTTTCAAAATCTTTTGCCTTGAGATCCGCATGAATCCGCTTCATCACAGCTTTCCACAAATTCTTTGGATATCCCGTAGCTGACTGAATGGAATTATCATCATATCCGCCCCATACCACGCAGGTGTAATAAGGCGTAAATCCGGCAAACAGTGCATCCCTGTTCAGCGTTGTCGTACCGGATTTTCCTGCCTGTGCCATTCCGGTTCCAAAATAAGCCCGCATACCCGTTCCACTCGTCATAACATCTTTCATGGCATCTGTCAGGAGCCATGCGGTATCCTCTTTTATTACCTGATGCTGTTCCTTTGTCTGTGTTTTATCAAGAAGAACGTTGCCGTCATGATCCAGTACCTGGGTATAAAAACTCGGTTCGTTATATTCTCCCTGATTTGCAATTGCGGCATAAGCTGCAGTAAGTTCCAGGTTTGTCACACCCTGTGTCAGACCTCCGAGAGAAATTCCAAGGTTTCTGTCCGTATCGGTAAGCGTGGAAAATCCGAAGTTTTCTGCATATTCATATCCCAGATCCACACCAATATCCTGAAGTGTTTTTACTGTCACAATATTGATGGATTTTGTGATTGCCTTCCGGATGCTCGTGAATCCTCCGAATTTGTGCGTGTAGTTATTGTATGTTTTATTTCCGACCGTAAGCGGTGCATCATCCTGCACGGATGCAAGCGTTTTTCCTCCGGCATCGAGTGCCGGCGCATAACATGCAATGATTTTAAAAGTAGATCCCGGCTGCCGGCAGGTCTTTGCTGCACGGTTCCAGGTACGGTTTCCTGCCTTATTTCCGCGTCCGCCGACAATCGCCTGTACCTCACCGGTCGACTGATCCATGATCGTCATCGCCACCTGCGGCTGCATGGTAATGAAAATATACTCTGAATTTTCTACCAGCTTGTCCCCTTTTCCGAGGACATCTTTTTCATACTGTGCAATTGCAGCCCGGCAGTCCTCCTCCGATGCAAAGTTAATTGAATAATTCTGATTTTTGTTTTTCTTTTTATAATAGGAAAGCATTGTCTGGTTGGTATATGTTTTTATCGTACCATCCTTCTCCTTCACCTGAAAAGAAAGATAAAATGAATATTTGGTACCCGCATCATAGTTGGCTTTGTCTGCCACCTCCTCATCACAGATTTTCTGGATTTGGAGATTCTGTGTGGACTTGATCGTCAATCCGCCCTGATAGATTGCCTTGTATGCTTCCGACTCCGAATAGCCTTTGATGTTTACCAGATCATCAAAAACATCATCAATGACCGCGTCCACAAAATATGTGTTCATGGTTTCTTCCCTCACATCATTGTGTTCGGAAATCCTGCCATACACATCATCTGCCATCGCTTTATCATACTGTTTCTGCGAAATATATCCCTGTTTTTTCATGGCATCCAGCACATTCTTTCTGCGCTTTGCATTTTCCTTTGGATGAAGAATGGGATTGTAACCTGCCGGATTCTTTGTAATTCCGGCAATAACCGCACATTCCGAAAGTGTCAGCTTTGACACATCTTTCCCAAAATAACGCTGTGCTGCTGCCTGAACCCCAAGGGTATTGCTTCCAAGGTTGATGGAATTCAGATAATTTTCCAGAATCCAGTTCTTGTCATTTACCTTTTTTTCCAGTTCTATTGCCAGATACTGTTCCTGTATTTTCCGCTGTACCTGACGTTCCATCTTTTCCATTTTGGAAATATTACTGTCATTTTCGTTTGCCCACTGCTCATTCAGCACATTGTTTTTAATCAGCTGCTGCGTAAGTGTACTTGCTCCCTGGCTGAAATCCCTGGTCCTTACATCCGCCACCAGCGCTCTGACAATTCCTTTCAGGTCAATGCCGTTGTGATCATAAAAACGCTCATCCTCGATTGCCACAACCGCATGCTGCAGATCCTCCGGAATCTGATCAATTGTCACATATTGTCGGTTGGACCCTGCTGCCACCAGCTTGGCCGTCTCACTTCCGTCTGCCGCAAGCACTTTCGTGGAATATCCCGTCGGGATTACATCCACTTCGGATATATCCGGTGCGGATGCGAGGATTCCTTTAAATGCACCCACTCCGAAACTCACTGCCGCGCAGCCTCCCACAATGATTCCAATCAGCAGAAGCTTGCTCAGTATGACTCCTATTTTATGACGTATTCTCGTTCCTCTTGCGTCCAGCTGTTTTGCTCTCCGGCGCAAAGAAGTTCTTCCATAGTTCATAGTTTTCTCCCTGCAGAAATAATAAAAATTCTTTTCCTCGTATATTATACCAAATAATATGTGCAATAGAAAGATTTATTTATCGACAGCAAAAACCCCCGGCTTTCGCCAGGGGCCCGCTGTTGATGTATACTAAAACTAAGGGGATTAGATTCACTAACCTAGCCATTAGATTAGTGCAAAATTATTCAACATCCTGTAAGGCTTCCATATCTTCCTCACCGGTACGAATCTTGACAACCTTTGCCACATCGTATACGAAGATTTTTCCATCTCCGATATGTCCGGTATAAAGTGCCTTCTTTGCCGCAGCCACTACGCTGTCTACAGGGATCTTGCTTACAACAACCTCTACCTTAATCTTTGGAAGTAAGGTTGCATCGACTTCAGCACCACGATAACGTTCGCCGGAGCCTTTCTGGATACCACAACCCATAACCTGTGTACAGGTCATTCCCGTAACACCCAGATCGTTCATTGCTTTCTTCAAATGATCATATCGGGAAAGCTTTGCAATAATAACCACTTTGTACATGCCGGTTGCATCCTTTGGCACGGTGGAAACCACCTTGACTGCTGCATCTCTCTTTGCCGTAGAAGCCTGTGCATATTCCGGTGTACCCAGATCTGTATTTTCATTGACATCCATGGTCATTGTGTTGGAAACATCCATGATGGAGAATCCTGAGTAAGCAGATGCAAGTCCATGCTCCATGGAATCAAGACCGACAATTTCTTCTTCCTCGCTCACACGGAGTCCAATGGTCTTCTTAATTACAACAAATGCAATCGTAATTGTAACTGCGGTCCATGCAGCTACCGTAACAAAACCTAATAACTGAATACCAAGCTGCTTCAATCCGCCACCATAGAAGAGACCAACAACCGAGTCATTTCCCGGAGCAGATTTCGTAGCAAATAAACCAACGGCAATGGTACCCCAGATACCATTCATCATATGTACAGCTACCGCACCAACTGGATCGTCCACATGAAGCTTATAATCCAAAAGCCATACACCAAAGCAAACCAGTAAACCGGAAACAAAACCAATACAGATTGCACCGAAACAATCGGTCACATCACAAGGAGCGGTAATTGCTACAAGTCCTGCAAGTGATGCATTCAGGCACATTGATACATCAGGTTTACCATATTTAAGCCATGTAAAGATCATACATACAACTGTTGCAACTGCCGGAGCTACGGTCGTTGTAAGAAATACGCTGGCAAGCTGTGAACCGGAAGTACATGCAGCGCCATTAAATCCATACCAGCCAAACCAGAGAATAAAACATCCAAGGCATCCAAGTGGAAGATTGTGTCCCGGGAATGCGTTGACTTTTGTAATCTTCCCAGACTTATCTTTTGAGAACTTTCCAATACGTGGTCCAAGCATTGCTGCACCGATGAGTGCTGAAATACCACCAACCATATGAATGGCACAGGAACCTGCAAAATCGTGGAATCCAAGCTGTGATAACCAGCCGCCGCCCCAGATCCAGTGTGCTTCAATCGGATAAATCAATGCCGAAATTACTGCTGAATAAATACAGTAGGATAAGAATTTTGTACGCTCTGCCATAGCACCTGATACAATCGTTGCTGTAGTTGCACAGAATACTAAGTTAAACACAAAATTCGAAAAATCAAAATTTGCATAACTGGTAAAGATATCAAATCCCGGTTTTCCGATAAAACCAAGAACATCTTCTCCCAGCAATAATGAAAAACCGATCAGGATGAACATTACGGTACCAATACAGAAGTCCATCAGGTTCTTCATCAAAATGTTGCCTGCATTCTTTGCTCTGGTAAAACCGGTTTCTACCATGGCAAAGCCTGCCTGCATCCAGAATACCAGTGCGGCACCGATCAGAAACCAGATGCCAAACATATTTTCATTGATAAAACTTACAATTTGTTGTTTATCCATAACAATCTCCTCCCTATATAGAAAAAGAGACACTTCCCCAAATTCCACAGCTTCGTGGTTCTGAAAAAATGTCTCTTTTTTATTTTGTAAGATGTTTGTAAAAAATGTTCCTTAAATCTTTGGATTAAACTTCAAAGATCAGATCTCCATAAGATGGCATTGGCCATAAATCCTTGTCAACGATCATCTCCAGCTTATCTACCGGTGCACGGAGTGCATCCATAGCAGATTTCACCTCATCCCTGTAATATACAGCCTGTTCCTTACCTTCACCCATTTCTGTTCCCTTTGCAGTAACAGTTTCCAGACTCTTGAGTGCTTTCTGTGTCTCAGCAAGCAGGGAGGATGTCTCTGTCAAAATATCTGTCTGTGCGCTGACATCTGCAGATGCACATGCACTCTTTACAGTTGCAATTGACTGTCCAAGTTCTGTTGTGTACTTGATAACAGCCGGAATAATCTGCTTTCCAGCGATGTCAATCATGGCTTTTGCTTCGATATTGATGGTCTTTGCATATGTCTCGTACTCGATCTCTACACGGGATTCAAGCTCAGACTTGGTAAATACTCCAAATTTTTCAAATGCAGCTACAGATTCCGGAGCTGTATATGCAGGAATTGCATCTACCATGGACTTGATATTTGGAAGTCCACGCTTCTGGGCCTCTGCAACCCATTCATCAGAGTATCCGTTTCCGTTGAATACGATTCTCTGATGTTCGATAGCATATTTCTTGATCAGATCATGTGCTGCAAGCTCGAAATCGTCTGCTTTTTCAAGAACGTCACAGGCATCTGAAAATGCCTCCGCAACGATGGTATTTAACACGATATTTGCCTGTGCAACGGAATCCTGGGAACCAACCATACGGAACTCAAATTTGTTTCCGGTAAAGGCAAACGGTGATGTACGGTTACGATCAGTCGCATCCTTCATGAAATCCGGAATGGTCTTAACACCGGTTTCAAGTTTTTCACCTTCCAGACTGTGTGTTGCTGTACCTGTGCTGATCAGCTGATTTAATACGTCTCCAAGCTGATCTCCAAGGTAAATGGACAGGATCGCTGGCGGTGCCTCGTTTGCTCCTAATCTGTGATCGTTTCCCACATCAGCTGCCGCTGCACGAAGAAGTGCTGCATGCTCATCAACTGCCTTTAAAATACAGGTAAGTACCAGTAAGAACTGTACATTCTCATGTGGTGTCTTACCAGGCTCAAGCAGATTGATTCCATCGTCTGTTGTAATGGACCAGTTGTCATGCTTTCCGGAACCGTTGACACCTGCGAATGGTTTCTCATGAAGCAGACACTGTAAACCGTGACGTCCGGCAACCTTCTTTAAGGTTTCCATAATAATCTGGTTGTGATCAACTGCTACGTTACACTCTGCATAAATTGGTGCCAGCTCATGCTGTGCCGGAGCTACTTCGTTATGCTGTGTCTTTGCAGCTACGCCAAGTTTCCAGAGTTCTTTGTTGACATCCTTCATGTAGGCTGCAATTCTCTCGCGGATTGCTCCGAAATAGTGATCGTCCATCTCCTGTCCCTTTGGAGGCATTGCCCCGAAAAGAGTACGTCCGGTAAAGATCAGATCCTTACGCTGTAAATACTTCTGACGATCTACAATGAAGTACTCCTGCTCCGGTCCAACGGAAGGGGTAACTTTCTTTGATGTCGTATTTCCAAACAGTCTTAACAGACGGATAGACTGTGTATCGATTGCTTCCATGGAACGAAGAAGTGGTGTCTTCTGATCCAGTGCCTCTCCTGTGTAAGAACAGAAAGCAGTTGGAATACAAAGAGTGGCTCCTGCTGCGTCCTGACGAACGAAAGCAGGTGATGTACAATCCCATGCTGTATATCCTCTTGCCTCAAAGGTCGCACGAAGTCCTCCTGACGGGAAGGAAGATGCATCCGGCTCGCCCTTGATCAGTTCTTTACCGGAAAAGCTCATCAGAACCTTGCCATTTGGCATTGGCGCAGTAATAAAAGAATCATGCTTCTCTGCAGTCACACCGGTCAGAGGCTGGAACCAGTGGGTATAATGGGTAGCACCTTTCTCGATAGCCCACTCCTTCATCTCATGTGCGATGACGTCTGCGGTCTCAAGATCAAGTTCTTTTCCCTCATCCATGACTTCATGGAGTTTCTTGTAAACTTTTTTTGGAAGACGTTCCTGCATGACCGTGTCATTGAATACGTTCTCGCCAAAAATGTCTGCAACGTTAAAATAATCACTCATTTTTTACAACATCCTTTCTTTTCACAATCAAATCCCCTGATTGTACGCTTATTTACCAAACATAAGTCATTTTACTAAAAAAGGGCATTCCAATAGCTATATTGGAACGCCCTCGTTCTTAACTCATGTTTAATCTAAAACTAAGATACCTCTTTCCAACACAAAATGCAACCTCTTTTTTGAAGTTTTTTACATTTTATACAATTTGACGTTTTTCTCTCAAATTCTACTTCTTTTTTGTTTATTTCTTCACGAAAAAAGGAAGTGTCAAACGGCACTTCCTTTTTTGATTCCTGTTATTATTCAGCTTTTCCAACAGAACCGAACAGTTCCATCTTTTCCTTAACAGTAGCTTTGATTGCATCTGCACCAGGAGCAAGAAGCTTACGAGGATCAAATCCCTTGCCCTCTAAGTCCTTACCAGCCTCAATGTATTTACGTGTAGCATCTGCGAAAGATAACTGGCACTCTGTATTAACATTGATCTTAGATACACCAAGAGAGATTGCTTTCTTGATCATATCAGCCGGGATACCTGTACCCCCGTGAAGAACTAATGGCATAACACCGGTCTTAGCCTGGATTGCATCGAGAGTCTCGAAGCTTAATCCCTTCCAGTTTGCAGGATATTTTCCATGAATGTTACCGATACCGGCAGCAAGCATATCAACACCAAGATCAGCGATTGTCTTGCACTCGTCCGGATCTGCGCACTCACCCATACCAACAACACCGTCTTCTTCTCCACCGATGGAACCAACTTCACACTCGATAGAAAGTCCTAAGTTGTGTGCTACATTTACTAATTCTGTAGACTTTGCAAGGTTCTCCTCAAATGGATAATGAGATCCGTCGAACATGATGGATGTGAATCCTGCTTTAATACACTTGTAGCATCCTTCGTATGTTCCATGATCCAGATGAAGTGCTACAGGAACTGTGATTCCAAGTTCCTCATCCATAGCCTTAACCATAGCTGCTACGGTCTTGAAACCTGTCATGTACTTACCAGCACCCTCAGATACACCAAGGATTACAGGACTCTTTAATTCCTGTGCGGTAAGAAGAATGGACTTTGTCCACTCCAGGTTATTGATATTGAACTGACCAACTGCATAGTGGCCTGCTTTTGCTTTTTTGAGCATTTCTGTTGCAGATACTAACATTTGTATTTCCTCCTAATCATAAGTTACCTAGATTATAGTACACTTTTCCCCAAAAATAAAGTTAATTTTTTAACAAAATATTTCAACTCTCTGCTTCAAATTTCGGATGACTACTTCCCGGTGTGCTCCGCCGAATTCACCGTCGAGTGTCCACGGTACTTCTTCCTTCGCCGTAATGTGTACGGCATCGGTTTTAAACGAATAAATCAGATCCGAATCATCAATCATATTTGTCAGGCAGGCAAGGATTTCATTCAGCTCAATCGGATTCTTCGGATTGCGGATCAAAGTCACTTCAAACAGACCGTCATCAAGTTTTACATCATTTCCGGTCATTCCCTTAAAGCCCCCGACAGAAACGGAATTGGTAACCATTCCGTATATAAATTCATCCTGAAACACTTTTCCGTCATATTCCACCTGCATACGGAACGATGGAATGTCCCGAAGCTGTTTGACACCCTCCATAATATATGCCACGTGCCCGAAAATATTTTTCAGCTGCTGGGATGTCTTATAGGAAACCTCTGTAAACAGACCAAAAGCTGCTATATAGACAAAGGTATCCGAATTGAAATCTCCGATATCACATGGAAATCTGTTTTGTCCAACCGCACGTTCCGCTGCCTTTAGCATCTCCTTCGGGATTCCGAGAGAATTGGCAAAGTCGTTTGTACTTCCGGCCGGAATATATCCAATCGGAATATGCAGCTTCGCCTGCATCAGCCCGGTCATCACTTCATCAAGTGTTCCGTCACCCCCACTGCAGACAATACGGTCATATCCCGCACCCTCTTCCACCACCTTGCGCGTCGCATCTGCCTGTGCCTGTGTGGTATAAATTGTCACGTCAAATCCTGCCTTCACCATCATGTCCACAATATCTACAAGATGATTTTTAATCTGTCCTTTTCCTGCATGCGGATTAAAAATAAATAATAGCTTCTGGCTCATACGTAGTTCCCCTTTATATAAGATTTTCTGCAATTGCGGCAAGTTTCCGTAATCTGTGATTCACACCAGATTTTCCGACCGGTGGATCAAGATAAGTTCCCAGTTCCTTTAAAGTTGCCTCGGGATAATCCAGACGTGCCTGTGCAATCTCCGCCAGCGGTTCTGGAATGTTGTCAAACCCTATGGTATCCCGGATCCTCTTGATATCTTCCATTTGTTTAACTGCTGCATTCACCGTTTTGTTGATATTTGCAGTCTCACAGTTTACCTTGCGGTTCACAGAATTGCGCATCTCCTTTAAAATTCTTACATTTTCCAGATTCATCAAAGATACATAAGCTTCCATGACATTCAGCAGATCCACAATCTGTGAACCTTCTTTCAGGTAAACCACCATACGCTCTTTGCGTTCTACAATCTTAGGCTCCGTCTCAAAAAATTCCATCAGTTCTTTCAGCTGCTGTGCCTGTTCAAGCGTATGGCAGACAATTTCAAAATGATAGGATTTATTCGGATCACTGATCGATCCCGCTGCCATAAATGCTCCACGGATAAATGCTCTCTTACAGCATGTCTGCTGCACCAGCATCCCATCCGCTCTCCGGTGATTTATTTTCCGGGACCGGTACGGTTCCTGATCCCAGTGCAGTGTCTGCATGATCTGTAAAACCTCCTGTTTCTCTCCAAATATTTTTTGCAACAGCAGACCATATTTTGTCTGCAGCAAAGAATTTTCGTTGGAAACTACAAACTTTCCCTCTTCATCCAGCATGCCTTCCAGTTCCAGTATTCCTGCCAGTTCTGCGATCTGGCAATGTCTGCTCCGTCCGAACTGTTTTGCCAGTTCCTCTTTTACTTCACTCGAAAACGACATCCTATTTTCCTCTCAGCGCATCTTTCCCGATATCGCGATGTTCAATTTTCAATCCGTATTCCCGGTTTTTTTTCTGACTCAGACGCTTGTACAATTCATTGGCAAGTGTGACGGAACGATGTTTTCCTCCGGTGCATCCGATGGAAATTACCAGCTGATTCTTGCCCTCGGAAATATAGTGTGGAATCAGAAATGTCACCATATCTTCCAGCTTGTTTAAAAAGATCTTTGCCTCATCATATTTCATGACATACTGCTGGATTTCCACATCATTTCCTGTCTTTGGACGAAGTTCTTCCACATAATACGGATTTGGCAGAAACCGCACATCCATGACGATATCAGAATCTGCCGGAATTCCATACTTGAATCCAAAAGAAAGAATCGTAACATACATGCTGTTAAATTCTTCATCCTGTACAAAGATCTTTTCCAGTTCTGTTTTTAATTCTCTCGTAAGCAGACGGCTGGTGTCGATAATATAATCCGCTTCTTTTTTCAGAAATTCCATTTTCTGACGTTCCCGCATGATTCCCTTATCCACACGCTCTCCCTGTGCCAGCGGATGGCTTCTTCGGGTCTCTTTATAGCGTTTTACAAGAACCGCATCCTCTGCATCCAGAAACAGTACTTCATACTGGACATCCTTACTTTTTAAAATTTCCAGCATATCCTGCACTTTATCCAGATTTTCACCGCTCCGCGCATCAATTCCGATCGCCACATTTTTCATCTGCGTATCAAAATTTGTTGCAAAATCCACAAGTTTATCCAGAAGCGGAATCGGAAGATTATCGATACAAAAGAATCCCATATCTTCCATCATTTTCATTGCTGTACTTTTTCCGGCTCCTGACATGCCCGTCACAATTACAAATCTCATCTAGAACTCTCCTATCATTTTCACTTCCGGTTCAAGTGTCACACCAGACTGTTTTTTCACACGTTCCTGTACATCTTTCATCAGCTGCAAAATCTCTGCAGCGGTGGCATTTCCTCTGTTTATCACAAATCCGCAGTGTTTTTCGGAAACCTGGGCATTCCCCACTGCATAGCCTCTCAGCCCGGCATCCATAATCAGTTTTCCTGCAAAATAGCCTTCCGGACGCTTAAACGTACTGCCTGCACTTGGATACTCCAGCGGCTGCTTCTCCACACGTTTTTCCCTGAGTTCTGCCATCTTTGCACGGATCTCCTGCTCCGGTGCCGGCGTCAGGGACAACTCTGCCTCCAGTACCAGAAAATGATTCTTGGGAATACAGCTGTGCCGGTAGGACAGATCCAGTTCCTCCCGTGAGAGTACTTTTTGCTCACACTCTGGGGTAAGCACTGTCACCTGCCGGATGACATCTTTCATTTCTCCGCCATAGGCACCCGCATTCATGGTCACCGCACCGCCCATGCTTCCCGGAATTCCGGCAGCAAATTCCATGCCGCCCAGACCGGCAGCTGCCGCTTTTGCAGCCACCTGGGAAAGCAGGGCACCTGCCTGCGCACGCAGGATATTTCCCTGCACTTCCACCGCATTCATCTGTGCCCCGACTTCAATAACAAGTCCACGGATTCCTTTGTCTCCAACCAGAAGATTACTTCCGTTTCCGATCACTGTCACTGCAAGCCCTTTCTTTTTAGCCAGGCCAAGAATTACCGGAAGTTCCTGTTTCTTTGGACACACGTAAAGATCCGCAGGACCTCCCACGCGAAATGTCGTGTGTTTTTTCATCGGTTCCTGCTGATATACGACCAGCTCAGGCAATGCCGCCCTGATTTCTTCAAGCCACTGATCCATTATGCCTCCTTCAGGAAAGCCACATAGCCGTGCAATGCCTCATACAGATCCACTTTGCTGATGATTTCCCATGGTGCATGCATATTCAGTACGGCAACTCCGCTGTCAATAACATTCATGCCATAATTTGCAAGAATATATGCGATGGTTCCGCCGCCGCCCTGATCTACTTTTCCAAGTTCTGATGTCTGGAACGATACATCATTATCATCAAAAATTCTGCGCAGTCTTGCAATATACTCTGCATTTGCATCATTGGAACCTGATTTTCCTCTGGCTCCTGTATATTTGTTCAGGACAAGTCCCTTCCCAAAGTAAGCACAGTTACGTTTTTCCATCACAGACGGATAATTCGGATCAAATGCCGCAGATACATCGGAAGAAAGCACTCTGGAATTATGCAGCGCTCTGCGCACTTTCAATTCGCTGTATTCCCCAAGCAGATTGATGATCTCTGCCACACTGTCCTCAAAGAAATGGGACTGCATGCCGGATGCACCGACACTTCCGATCTCCTCTTTGTCTACCAGAAGACATACGCTGGTATGCTGTGGCTTTTCAATCTCAAGCATTGCCGCAAAAGACGGATAAGCACACACTCTGTCGTCATGTCCGTATCCCATGATCATGCTGCGGTCAAAGCCGTAATCTCTGGCAGCCCCTGCCGGAACAACTTCAATCTCCGCAGACAGAAAATCTTCCTCGTCCACACCGTACTCTTTGGACAGAATATTTAAAATATTTGCCTTTACGCGGTCTTTCATCTCTTTTTTCTCTTTTTCATCATCACTTGCTGCCGGAATACTTCCGACAAGCAGATCAAGGTTTTCTCCTTCGATCACCTTGGATGCCTTTTTCTCCATCTGTTCTCCCGCTAAATGAATCAGCAGATCACTCACGCCAAAAACAGGATCTTCCGGTTTTTCTCCGATATTGACCGTAACCGTTGTACCGTCTTTTTTACAGATTACACCGTGCAGTGCAAGTGGAAGTGTCACCCACTGGTATTTCTTCACACCTCCATAATAATGCGTATCTAACAGTGCCATCTCCGTATCTTCATATAACGGTACCTGTTTTAAATCCATACGTGGGGAATCAATATGTGCGCCGAGAATGTTCATTCCTTCCTCGATGTCTTTTTCACCGATCACAAACAGAGCGAGACCTTTTCCCATATTATTGGCAACAATGCGGTCTCCTGCTTTTAATTTTGTATTCTGCGCAATCTTTTCACTCAGATCTGCAAATCCGGCTTCCTTTGCCTTCCGGTAGAATTCCCCTGCACACTCGCGCTCAGTCTTGCAGGAAGATATAAACTTACGGTATTCTTCCGCAAATGTAAATACATCCTGTCTTTTGGTTTCTTCCGGGTATTTCTCCCACGCATTTTTCTTTTCCATGATTTCTTACATCTCCTCATTTACTCTCGTCTATTCTTCATCGTCACTTTTTGTCATATTTGCCTGAACTCTGCGATACAGTTCCTGTGCCGCATTGTATCCCATCTTCTTCTGTCTGTGGTTGACAGCCGCAGTCTCACAGATAACCGCCAGATTCCGCCCCGGACGGATTGGAAGGGAATGGCATACTACCTTGTTGCCCAGATATTCGATATATTCTTCTTCCAGTCCCAGACGGTCATAATCCGCATCTTTCTTCCAGTCTTCCAGTTTGATCACCAGATCAATCTGCTGCTTTTCCTTGACGCACTCTACACCATACAGAGTCTTTACATCTATGATACCAATGCCCCGCAGTTCAATAAAATGCCGGGTCACTTCCGGAGAAGTTCCGATCAGTGTATGTTCATTGATCTTGCGGATTTCCACTACATCATCCGTAACCAGACGATGTCCGCGGCGGATCAGTTCCAGAGCCGCCTCGCTTTTTCCGATTCCACTGTCTCCTGTAATCATGAGACCCTCGCCATATACATCGACCAGAACCCCGTGAACGGTAATACAGGGTGCCAGTTCTTCACCCAGTGTATAGATCAGCTCTGCCATAAATTCAGAAGTCGGACGATCCGTACCAAGAACCGGCACTTCATTTTTTATTGCCTCTTCTAAGAAAATTTCATCTGGCTGCAGACTGCGGCAGAAAATCACACATGGGATATCAAACTTCAGAAACGCATCATAACGGGTTTTCTTTTCCGCATCACTCATCTGCTGGATAAACGTATATTCTACATTTCCAATCATCTGTATTCTTGATTCCTCGAAATGTTCAAAATATCCGGTCAGCTGTAATGCCGGACGATTCACATCGCTGGAAATAATCTTACATTTTTTCAGATTGATATCCGGCGTAAAATTTTTCAGATTTAAAACCTGCGCAACTTTTGCAACACTAACACTTCCATTTGACATATTCATTTCCCCCTGTGGCTCATATTAAGCAGTACCTGTGCCGGACTGCCTTTTTATAAACAGATTGTACCATGAATCTTTCCATATCACAAGTTGCTAAGCCGGTCCGGAATGCAGGGTATCATATACATTCTGTGCAGCCGCCAGATTCATGCTGTCGGTTTCTGCCAGTTCCTCCACAGATGCGTTTTTCATATTTTCCATAGACTGGAATCTCCGCATCAGTGCCTTTCTTCTGGCCGGTCCGATTCCCTCAATGTCATCTAAAATGGAATGCACCTGTGTCTTAGAACGCAAAGACCGGTGATACTCAATGGCAAACCGGTGTGCTTCATCCTGAATCCGGGTAATCAGTTTAAATCCCTCTCCATGCCGGTCAATCGGAATTTCCACATTGTGGAAATATAGTCCCCTTGTACGGTGATTGTCATCCTTGACCATACCGCAGACCGGAATATCCAGTCCCAGTTCTTCCAGCACCTGCAGACAGATATTTACCTGGCCGCGTCCGCCATCCATCATGATGATATCCGGGAAACGTGTAAAACTGCCGACTTCCTGCGGCATATTTTTTTCTTCCAGTTCTTTCTGTTCCTGCATGCCGTGCGTAAACCGCCGGGTCAGAACCTCATGCATGGAAGCGTAATCATCCGGTCCTGATACCGTACGGAGTTTAAATTTCCGGTAATCGCTCCTCTTTGGCCGCCCCTTTTCATATACAATCATGGAACCGACGGTTTCAAATCCGTTGATATTGGAAATATCGTAAGCCTCCATACGGTTTAAGTCTTTCATGCCAAGCAGCTGTTCAATCTCTTTTACCGCGCCGATTGTGCGGCCTTCTTCTCTCTTGATCTTTTCTTTATCCTGACTGAGAACCAGCTGTGCATTTCTTGCAGCCAGTTCCACCAGTTTTTCTTTCAGTCCTTTTTGTGGAATTCTTATCGTCACTTTCCGCCCACGTTTTGCAGTCAGCCATTCCTCCAGTACTGGAATGTCTTCGATCGCCTCCTGCAGCATAATCTCCCGCGGAATAAATGGCGTGCCGGAATAATACTGTTTCACAAAATTTACCAGAATATCTCCCGTGCTTTCTTCCGAGCCCACGCGCACATGAAAATGATCCCTTCCGATAATCTTTCCACTGCGGATAAAAAACACCTGAACCACCGCATCCCGGTCATCACTCGCCAGTGCAATGATATCTTTGTCTTCTCCGTCCGTATTGGTAATTTTCTGTTTCTGGGCAATCTGGCTGACACTGTTTAACAGCTCACGGTATTCGATCGCCCGCTCAAACTCCATCTCCTCGGAGGCTTCCTGCATTTTTTCTTTTAATTCACACAGCACCGGCGCATAATTTCCATTTAAAAATTCCAGTGCTTTGCTGACCTGTTTTCCATAGGTTTCTTTATCCACATATCCCTGACACGGTGCACCGCACTGATGAATATGATAATTCAGGCAGGCACGGTCCAGCCCGATGTCCCGCGGAAGCTTTCGGCTGCAGGTGCGTAGTTTATAAAGTTTATTGATCAGTTCAATCGTATCTTTCACCGCACCGGCACTCGTATACGGTCCAAAATAACGGGACTTGTCTTTTTTCACCTGCCGGGAAAAAAGAACCCGGGGAAAATCCTCCTGCACGGTTACCCGGATATACGGATACGTCTTATCATCCCGCAGCATGGTATTGTATTTCGGTGTATGTTCCTTGATCAGATTGCACTCAAGCACCAGTGCCTCCAGTTCGGAGTCCGTGATAATATACTCAAAGCGTGCAATATGCTCCACCATCTGTTTTTTCTTGATTCCCTCATCATGGCTAGGCTGAAAATACTGCCGTACCCTTTTGCACAGACTGACTGCTTTTCCTATATATATGATTGCATCTGTTTTGTCATGCATAATATAAACTCCCGGTTGATCCGGGAGTTTACGCAATTCTTCCTGAAAGTCGAACATGATTTAATCCTCAAACATATCATCACTCACAAATGCGGCTTTGGAATCCTTTTTATCCTTCTCTGTGTCATCCGGCATCAGGGCTTCTTTATCCTCTTCTTGCGGAAGTCCTTTCATCTCGCGGAAAATCTTCATGAATTCCTTGCCGGTAATGGTTTCTTTTTCATACAGGTATTCACTGATATGATCAAGAATTTCACGATTTTCCGTCAGCATCTGCATTGCTTCATTGTAACTGTTATTAATAATGGAAAGTACTTCCTTATCAATCTGTCCTGCCGTGTCTTCTCCGCAGATCAGACCGGCTCTTCCATCCAGATACTGGTTTTCCACCGTAGCAAGACACATCATGCCAAACGTATCTGACATACCGTACATGGTAACCATGGCACGCGCGATCTTGGTTGCATTCTCGATATCGTTTGCTGCACCGCTGGTTGCGGAATGGAATACAAGCACCTCCGCAGCACGTCCTGCCATAAATGTCGTAATCTTTGCAAGAAGTTCGTCCTTGGTCTCTAAATATTTTTCCTCTTCCGGCGTCTGCAGCGTATATCCCAGTGCCCCCATCGTACGCGGTACGATCGTGATTTTCTGTACCGGCTCCGTATTTTTCTGCAAAGCAGATACCAGCGCATGCCCTACCTCATGGTAGGAGACAATCTTGCGTTCTTTATCACTCATCACGCGGTCTTTTTTCTCTTTTCCACCGACAGCCACAAGTTCAAATGCTTCAAACAGATCCGACTGATTGACAAACTTTCGTCCATTCTTTACCGCATTGATGGCAGCCTCGTTAATCATATTGGCAAGATCCGATCCCACCAGACCGGCAGTAGCCAGTGCCAGTGCATCCAGATCCACCGTTTCATCCATGTGTACATCCTTGGAATGTACTTTTAAAGTTTCCAGACGGCCTTTCAGATCCGGCTTGTCAACAATGATCCGACGATCAAAACGTCCCGGACGAAGCAGTGCCTTATCCAGAACTTCCGGACGGTTCGTTGCCGCAAGAATTAAAATACCTTTGGATGCATCAAATCCATCCATCTCCGCAAGCAGCTGGTTTAAGGTCTGTTCACGCTCATCATTGCCACCGCCATACCGGCTGTCACGGCTTTTACCGATTGCATCGATCTCATCAATAAAAATAATACACGGTGCCATCTTCTGCGCTTCCTTGAACAGATCACGCACACGGGAAGCACCCACGCCGACGAACATCTCCACAAAATCAGAACCTGCCAGGGAGAAAAACGGAACCTTTGCCTCTCCGGCAACTGCTTTTGCCAGCAATGTCTTACCGGTTCCAGGAGGTCCGACAAGAAGTGCCCCCTTCGGGAGCTTTGCCCCGATATCGCTGTATTTCTTCGGATTGTGCAGAAAATCCACCACTTCCTGCAGGGATTCCTTTGCCTCGTCCTGTCCGGCAACATCTTTAAATGTCACACCGGTTGTTTTCTCCACATATACTTTGGCGGTTGATTTTCCAACCCCCATGGCTCCTCCGCCCATCCGGCGCATCAGGAATCCAAAAAGAATCCAGATCAGTACCAGAGGAATAACAAAGCTTAAAATGTTTACCAGCCATGCCGAAGTATTGTCCGGCACGGATGCCGAAATTTCAATCGCTTTCCCCTCTGATGTCTTTGCACTCTTGAGTGTCGTGATCAGATCCGGATCATTGACAATTCCGGTGTAATATGTTATCTCATATGGTTTTTTATCGTCCACCAGTGTGTAATCCATCTCATAATTGCTGAATTCCACTGTTTTGATATTATTTTTTTCCAGCTGTTTTAGGAATTCGGAGTATGTAGTTTCCTTCGAACTCATCTGTGAAAAACGGTTGGCAAAAAATGACAGGAAAAAGAGTGCCACCAGAGTAACCATGATAAATCCCAGGATCATCTGTCCGTTATGATTGTCTTTCTTTCCTCCGTTGTTGCCACCATTGTTTCCGTTATTACCGTTGTTTCCGTTGTTTCCATTATTTCCGTTATTATAATTATTGCCACCGTTATAGTTTCCGTTGTTATAATTATTCGGTGCCTGATTGTCCATAAGCCCTCCACTTGTATATCTCTTGTAATCAATACCCTTATTATATGTAATAAGAAACGCAAAATCAACATTTTGTTCGAGAACTTTTCCTATCCTTTCTAAACTTTTTATAAAAAAGTGTGGAATATTTTCGTTGTCCGCTGTATAATATTAAACTATGGTAGTTTAGATAAAAACTTAGGAGGAAAATTATGCCTGTAAAATACGTCTTTGTCACTGGCGGTGTCGTATCTGGTCTTGGAAAGGGTATCACTGCTGCATCTTTAGGACGTCTGCTCAAAGCGCGTGGCTACAAAGTCACCATGCAGAAGTTCGATCCATATATCAACATTGATCCGGGAACCATGAACCCGATTCAGCACGGTGAAGTGTTCGTAACGGATGATGGAGCGGAAACCGATCTGGATCTCGGTCACTACGAGCGCTTCATCGACGAAAGTCTGACAAAGAATTCCAATGTGACAACCGGTAAGGTTTACTGGTCCGTTCTGCAGAAAGAACGTCGTGGAGATTATGGCGGAGGAACCGTACAGGTAATCCCGCATATTACCAACGAGATCAAGAGCCGTTTTTACCGTAATTTCACATCCGATGATATGCATATTGCAATTATAGAAGTCGGCGGAACCGTCGGAGATATCGAAAGCCAGCCTTTCCTTGAAGCAATCCGTCAGTTCCAGCACGAAGTGGGACATGAGAATGCGATTCTCTGTCACGTTACCCTGATTCCGTACCTGCGCGCCTCACAGGAATTAAAGACCAAGCCTACTCAGGCAAGTGTCAAGGAACTGCAGGGTATGGGTATCCAGCCGGATATCATCGTCTGCCGTTCCGAGCAGCCGTTAGATCAGGGATTAAAGGACAAGATCGCACTGTTTTGTAATGTTCCGAACACACATGTACTGCAGAATCTGGATGTTGAGTATTTATATGAAGCTCCACTGGCGATGGAAAAAGAAAATCTTGCGAAAATTGCCTGTGAGTGTTTAAATCTTGACTGTCCGGAACCGGATTTAAGTGACTGGAAGTCCATGGTCAATGATCTGCGTCATCCGGACAAGGAAGTCCGGATTGCACTGGTCGGAAAATATACCGCATTACACGATGCTTACATTTCCGTTGTGGAAGCTTTAAAGCACGGTGGTATTCCAGAGCATGCAACAATCGACATTAAATGGGTAGACTCCGAAGAATTAAATGTAGACAATGTAGATGAGGTGCTGGGTGATGTAAACGGTATCCTTGTTCCCGGCGGATTCGGTCTGCGCGGTGTCGAGGGAATGATCCTTGCCGCACGCTATGCCCGCGAGAACAAGATTCCGTACCTTGGTCTCTGCCTCGGCATGCAGGTATCCATCATTGAATTTGCACGTCACGTATGCGGATTCAACGATGCACACAGTATCGAACTTGACCCGAACACAACACATCCGGTCATTGCACTAATGCCGGATCAGGACGGTGTAGAAGATATCGGCGGTACCTTAAGACTCGGCGCTTATCCTTGTGTACTGGACAAGGATTCCAAAGCATATGAAGTATACGGAACCACTGAGATTTCCGAGCGTCATCGTCATCGTTATGAAGTAAACAATGATTATCGTGCCACTCTCACCGAGCATGGCATGAAACTTTGCGGAACTTCTCCGGACGGAAGAATTGTAGAAATGATCGAACTCCCGGATCACCCATGGTTTATTGCCACACAGGCACATCCGGAATTAAAATCCAGACCAAACCGTCCACATCCACTGTTCCGTGGTTTTGTGGAAGCAGCAACCAAGTGTAAACGATAATGTAATTCCCGGCGGTTTTTCCGCCGGGTTTTCGCTTTATTTGAAAGAGGAGAACTGTCATGCCCAAATCTGTGAATCAAAAACAAAAGCTGTTATTCCTTCTGGATTATCTGCGTCAGAACACGGATGAAACCCATACCGTCACTACCCCACAGATCATCGACCATCTCGCGGCAAACGGCATCCGGGCGGAGCGTAAAAGCATCTATAACGATATCCAGACGCTTTGTGATTATGGTTATGACATCATCCGGACCGAAGGCGCGCATGCCGGTTACCGCATAGCAGACCGCACATTTGAGCTGCCGGAAGTCAAACTGCTTGTTGACCTGGTACAGTCTTCCAAATTTATTACCACAAAGAAATCACGGCAGCTGATTGGCAAACTGGAACAGCTTGTCAGTAAAAACGATGCGAAAAAACTACAGCGTCAGGTTGTCGTTGCAGACCGCAACAAAACCAGCAATGAAAAAATCTATTACAGCGTGGATGTCATCCATTCTGCCATTGCAGAAAACCGGCAGATCCGTTTCCACTACTTCGACTGGAATGTCAGAAAAGAAATGCAGCTGCGCAAAGACGGCAGATTCTATCAGGTCAGCCCCTGGCTTCTTACCTGGGATGACGAAAACTATTATCTTGTTGCCTATGATGCGGATGCCGGGAAAATGAAACATTACCGTGTCGACAAGATGCTTGATCTCTCCGCTGTGGATCAGGCGCGGTGCGGACGGACCGATTACGAACAGATGGATATCGCCTCTTATTCCCGCAAAAATTTCGGCATGTTTGCCGGGGAAGAGACAACCGTACAGCTTCTGTGCGATACTTCCATGACCGGTGTCATCATTGACCGCTTTGGTGCCAGTGTAGCCATGCGCCCCTACGATGATACCCACATTCTCGCACGGGCACAGGTTGCTGTCAGTCCACAGTTTTTCGGCTGGCTTGCCGGCTTATCCACACATATCCGTGTGATTTCCCCGGATTCCGTTGTCAATGAATACCAAATTTTTCTGCAGGAAATCCTGCGCAGTTATACCGATATGCAATAATCGTTTCCAAAGGAGGAATATACTATGAATTTACCGAAAGATCCTGTCATGCTTCTGTCTGTTGTCAACACACAGCTGCGTGATCATTACCCGACACTTACCGAACTTGCTGCCGCATATATGACAGATGCAGATGCAATTACAGAAACCCTTGCAGCCATCAATTATCATTACGATGAGGGGCAGAATCAGTTTATTTAACAGGCAATCGCCTGATTCACTTCATAAAAGGAGGGGAACTTTTGTATGGCCAGTTGTGATTTTTGTGCATACAATGAATATGATGAAGAGGACGAAGCATACTACTGCTCCGTCAATATGGATGAAGACGACATGGCTCGTTTTGTCCAGAGTAATTACAAAGAATGTCCTTTTTACCGTTCCGGGGACGAATACAAAGTTGTACGGCACCAGATGTAACCTGGTGCCGTTTTCGTAAAATACTAATTATATTATGTTTCTGCCCACACATCCATGGATTTCTTTCCATGCTTTCTTCCCCAGAGATACAACAGCACGCAGGCAGCCAGAAGTACAATATCGGCAAAAACCGTTCCCTCAATGCCAAAACCAACATTATATGCAAAACTGTCTCTTGCTGTCGCTGCATTCAGCTTAAATACCGAATACGGTACGTTGATTCCGCTGTTTGGCAGCCCAAAGAGAATGTTCTGCGTAAAATTCCATGCTGTATGTACGGCAAACGCACACCAGAGACTGTCCATATAATATACCATGAGGGAAAACAAAATTCCGACAAGAAAAATATTCAGGACAGAAAGCACCGTAACTCCATCATTCGCCAGATGCAGCAACGCAAACAGCAGTGCATTTCCGACAATTGCAACCACCGGATTTTTATAACTCCTGCGCAGTTTCTGATATAGAAATCCCCTGCACAGCAGTTCCTCTGCCGACGACTGGATAAACACGGTCAGAAACACAACCACAAACCACAGCGGATGAATTGCATCGTAGGTCAGTACAATATCATGGTGCAGCCACGCAATCAGAATACAAAATCCATTTAGTACAAATCCCAGAACCAAACCGAAAAGCAGATATTTCCAATTATTTCCCTGTGGTTTCGTGCCGACTGCCTGTAAAATCGGACGATTCCGTTTTCGGATACCGATCCAGAACAATGCCACGGCCCAGATTCCCAAAAAGATCACATACATCAGTGTCGTATTCAAAAACGCAGAATTTAGTATCTCAGGGTTTCTTGCATAGGCAATCCCTACCGGAATTCCAAAAATAAAACTTCCCAGAAATTGTCCTAAAACCATGAGAATTACCGTTTCAAGGTAAAGCATCGGAAGCGTATCAACAATTTTGTTTTTCAGCAATTTTTTCTTTTCCATTTGACTGAAACTCCTTTTCTTTTATCTGTTTCCCATTATATCTTTGTACGCTTAATGTTTTACCTGTTGTACCTTAACGCTTCCTTAAACTGCCGTTTAACGAAGACGGAAGTCTATTGGTTTTATCCACACTATTTGGTATCTTTATTTCGATATACTAATTTTGCCTGTCGGTTGATCAGACGTCCGATCAATTCTACAGACTCATCAATTCCATAGCATGCACTGTTGATACACAGATCGTAATTGATCGCATCTCCCCAGCGTTTTCCCGTAAAAGAATGATAATAATCCTGATGCTTGTGATCCATCTTGCGCACCAGATTGATTGCCTGCTTCAGATCCAGATTCTTCAGTTCCATCATACGGCGCACACGAATCGCAAACGGTGCGGTAATATAGATACTGATATGCGGAATATGCTGTCCGGTCAATACGACATCCGCAGCACGTCCCATAATAATCATATCTTCCTCTTTTGCCAGTTCGCAGATCAAAGCGCTCTGCCGGAAAAATGACGCATCTTTCTTTGACAGACCGTGATAACGTTTAAAATCGCTGACTTTCGTTGCATCTGATCCAAATTCCTTCGCATCCCTGCGATCAAGAATCTGATTCAGCACAGACTCATCATAGTAATTGATGTGCAGTGCTTCAGCCAGAGCAAATCCGATATCGGTACCTGCACTTCCGTGTGAACGGCTGATACAGATGACCAGATGATCCTTCTCCGAAAAATTCTTGTTCAGAATGGAAGAATTCATATCTGCCAGATCTTTGTCCACAATATCAACCGATCCAAAACTCATCGGCAGATTTGCTATTTCTTCCAGAATATCATTATATTCAATCAAAAGGTCATGACGTGCATCTTTATCCCGGATACTTCTCGCCATGTTTCCGATCAGAGCCAGTTCACTTCGAAGCAGATGTCCCTGCGGATTTGAAACGATAAGCACCGTCAGGTTATCCAGCACGCGTGCCTTTTCCCCAGTAAATGTTTTTCCCAAACCGGAACCGGAAGTCTTATACACTTTTTCATCCAGTTCATAGATTCGGTTCGCCAGCTTTCTGCATTGTTCTTTGTTGTCCATAGCCTTCTACCTCCTATAAAAAGAATACCAGTGTATCAATGATAAATACCGGAATCAAAAACTTCAGGGAACATAACATATAACCAAAGAATGACGGCATCTTGATACCGTTTTCATCCGAGATGGATTTCACCATAAAGTTCGGTGCATTTCCGATGTATGTGTTGGCTCCCATAAATACCGCACCACAGGAGATTGCCATAAGCATCTTGACCGCAACGGTTCCCACGGTTGTGGCAATGCCACTGGTTGCGCCCAGTGTTCCTGCCGTTGTAAGGAATACCAGATAGGTTGGTGTATTGTCCAGGAAACTGGAAAGTGCACCGGTCGCCCAGAACATCTCTAAAGGTTTTGTCAGTCCCAGTTCCGCACCTTTGCTCTTTAAGATCATGAGTGCCGGCTGCATGGTAATAAAAATTCCGATAAACAGTACTGCAACTTCCTCAATGGCACCCCAGGTAAAGTGGTTCTTTGTGCGCACATCGGATTTCGTTGTCTTAAATGACAGAAACGCTGCAACCAGAATAATAATAATCTCGATCAGTGTCGGCACTGCCAGTCTTACGCTCCGGAAAATCGGAATACTGATAACGCTTCCGTCTGCATTCTGGAATGCTTTCATTCCCGGAAGAACGCCGCTTAATACAACACCTGCCACAATCATAACCATAAAAATAATGTTGTGCAGACCATTGACTTTAAAAGTAGTCGTTGGTCTGGAAATATCCGGACGCATGCCAAGTGCAATGTCTCTGCGGTATGCACGACGGTCGATAAAATAAAATACGGTCAGGAGAATTACCATATTAAATACCAGTACCGGGAACAGACGTAAACTCCAGGTAAACGGTACACCTCTCATAAATCCCATCAGAAGTGGCGGATCACCGATTGGTGTCAGACATCCACCCATATTGGAAATCAGGAAAATGAAGAAAACCATAATATGACTCTTATTTCTTCTCCAGGAATTCATCTGAATCATCGGCCGCACCAAAAGCATGCTGGCACCGGTTGTACCGATACAGCTTGAAAGCAGTGTTCCGATCGCCAGAAGTCCGGTATTCATACGCGGTGATCCGACAAAATCTCCTTCCAGATTAATATTTCCGGAAACACAAAACAGACCAAACAGCAATACAATAAAGGAAAGATAATCATTCACTATACATTCCAGAACTGTTTCTGCAGTCTCGCCTGCGCCGTATTTTACTGCAAACGGAATAATAAATAAAAGTGACCAGATGAGTACCGCCCAGCCTTTATTTTTGTCCCACCATTCTCCTTTTACCAGTGGGAAAATTGCGATACATAATAAAAGGCCGGCAAACGGTATGCACAGCCAAAGCGGTATGTTACCCATTTTCTTGTACCTCCTTATAATCTCTGTATATTTTACACCTCAGCCCCCAAAAAAGTAACCGCTAATTCGTCAAATAATTAACAAAGTTCCAATCTCCATTTCACTTATTTTTGTATATTTTCTCCATATAAATAAAGCCTGCATCCACACGGTGTATTTTATTTCACAGGCAGCATTTTGTCACAAAATGAAGAGAAGCCTCTCCGTTCCCGGATCGGCTTCTCTTCGAGGAGTTTAGTTATGAAAATGTTTATTAAATAAAAAGGGAATAATGTAAAGGAATGATTTCCGTTTACATTGTCTAGTATATGCAAAAAATGTGTCCATATTATGTCCACTTCAAAAACAAATTCTAAAATCATATTCCAAAAATTTTAGAGACATTTTATATATTTAACAATTTCTTACATAATTCGATCTTGCTGTCATCGGTCAGACTGTTTTCAAATACCACCTGTCCACGTTTCTGCCGGCCGCAAAGCAGATCTTTCTCCTGCAGTCTTCTTTTCATCTCGCGTGCGGTTCCCTCGCCTCCGTCAAAAATTTTCACATTCTCCCCCAACACCTGCTGAATCTGTTTTCTGGCAAACGGATAATGTGTGCAGCCGAGTACCGCTGCATCCACCTGGTTTTCCCGGTAAGAATAAAGCAGATCTTCCAGATATTTATAAAGATCCTCTCCGTCGAGATCTCCCCGCTCAATAAAATCCATCAGCCCCGGACACGGCAACGGAAGAATTTGTGCTTTCTCTTTGTAGCGCTCCATCAGCACATGAAACTTTTCTTCATGAATTGTCATCGGGGTTGCCATCACAAGGACTTTGGGATGTTCCATGCAAAGTGCCGCCGGTTTCAGTGCCGGTTCAATCCCGACAATCGGAATATACGGATACATCTCGCGCAGTTTCCGGACAGCAGCACTGGTGGCTGTATTGCAGGCAACCACAAGACCTTTTGCCCCCTGGTCAAACAGCTTTCGTGCACATCCGATCGTCAGGTCCCGCACTTTTTCTTTTTCTTTTGTTCCGTATGGTGCATTTTTAGAATCACCGAAATAAATAAAATCTTCCTCCGGCATAATCCGGATCAGTTCCCGCAGGACACTGATTCCTCCCACTCCGGAGTCAAATACCGCAATTGGGTTTTCTCTTTGTAATTGATATTCCACAGATCTGTTATCCTTTCTTAATTGAAAAAACATGGTTCAGTTGTTATAATAGTAACTAGTAAATAGCAATGGAGAGTGACAACTATGCTGACTGAAAAAAATATTTCCGATAAATATAAATACTGTGAATTTTGCGGACGCACGCTTCCAAAACATTATGAAGGAACGCTATGTCCCACTTGTCAGGAAGCACAGCTTTTCCGGAATGTGCGGGATTATATCCGCGCCAACACTGTAAATGAATATGAAGTTGCAGAACATTTCCATATTCCTCTCCGGCAGATCAAAGAGTGGATTCGGGAAGGCCGGATCGAATATCATGAGGTCAACACAGCTTCCACTATCTCCGGCATGCACTGCCAGCGCTGTGGTGCTCCGGTTTCTTTCGGTACCCTGTGTCCGAATTGTCTGAAACTGATGAACACACAGGGCAGATCCGTTGCCCCTGCCATTTCACCGGATTCACGCATGCACTATCTCGATACCCCTTCTGACAAAACGAAATAAGAACTATCCACTCACAGGAAAGGGATGCCGGATTTCGGCACCCCTTTTTCTTACGCCTGTGTACTTCTGCGAATTACTTTTTGTCTGTATTTAAACTCCACTGCTTCCAGATATTTATCATCCGGTTCAAATTTGATCAGCAGTGTCTCGCCTTCCTTTTTCAGAACCATATCATAATATGCAGTATCTTTGTCATGAGAGGTATAATCAATCACCTTGACACCCTCTCTCTCGTATTGTGATACACTGCGATCTCCGGCCGGTGCAATCTGAATTACATCATCCATCGGATAACCTCCCAGTGACTTTCTGCGGTTCTTGTTTAAAACTTTTGCGAAGCGGACTTCCCCGTCAAAATAAGAATACTCAAACTCCTTGGAGTTTCCCATCAGAACAAACCAGACAATTCCGCATACCAGTGCAACCGGTAATGTAATGCCACTGGTCAGACATGCTGCAAGCAGACTCACTACTGCAAGTACAAGCATCAATGTCCCCACTACTTTTGCAACCACGGTCTTCCGGACCGGTACTAATACATATACTTCCAATCTTCTATCTCTCCTTCATTTGTAGTAATGTTAATTATACTCCATCCCACACTTTTTTTCCACTAGAGAATAATTTTTTCATAAATACAGTAGATTTTTTGTTCCCCAGCCCTTACAATAAGAGATATTATTTTTCGTTTATTTTCGGAGGTGCATATGATACATATTCCAACAGAAAAACTTGCAGATTTTGAAAAAAACATCCGCCGTGAATGGACCATGACCAATGGAATCGGCGGATACGCGGGAGGCTCCATTATCGGTGCCTGCAACCGGACACATCAGGGATATCTGATTGCCAGTCTGCATCCCCCGGTCGAGCGCTATCTGGTATTTTCCAAAACCAATGAAAAACTGACACAGGGAACCCATGTTTACAATCTGGAAACTTCCCAGCATGCCGGGAAAGGACATTCTCCCATCCGCACGCAAGGACAGCGTTTTTTAACGGATTTCTCCTGTGACGGAACTGTCTGCTTTTCCTATGCCGCCGGCAATATCCGTATGGACAAACATCTGGCCCTGCTGCGGGAATCAAACACAGTTGCGATCTCCTATACGATTACAAACCAGGGAGAGGAAGCCGGACTTTCCATCACCCCGCTTATGAATTTCCGGGAGCACAGTGCATCGTCTGCCGTTTCTGACCTGCAGTTTACCTGTGAGCCAAACACAGTGGGCGGTTTCACTCTGATCCCGGCTGCTGCACCCGGACTCTGCATCGAGCTTTCCTGCAGTGCCGGCAGACTTTTTCCACGTGAAAACCAATACGACGTGGATATGCAGTACCAGACGGAAGTAGACAACGAAACGGCGGGACTGGATACACATTTTTGCCCATATGATCTTCGTTTTACACTTCCGGCACACAGCAGTACAGAGATTTCCCTGCTTTGCACCGTCCACCCGGTACAGGACACCCCTGTGCTTTCCCGCCCGCAGGCAGATACCGCAGCAATCGAAATCGCACACGTACAGGAATATTATGATTCCTTAAAACAACAGGCGGGATATGGCGATGATGCTTTTGCCAATACACTTGTCGTGGCAGCAGACCAGTTTCTTGCCCGGCGCGATTCCACTGGACTTATGACAATCCTTGCAGGTCTTCCGTGGTTTACCGACTGGGGCAGAGATACCATGATCGCTTTTTCCGGGCTGACACTGGCCACCCGGCGGTTTTCGGATGCCCGGGAAATTCTTTCGACCTTTGCGCAGTATGTCCATCACGGCATGGTCCCGAATATGTTTCCGGATGACGGGCAGGACCCTCTCTATAACACTGCAGATGCCTCTCTGTGGTATTTTTATGCCGTGGACGCATATTTGAAGGTTACCGGACAACCATCGGATTATGACTATATACAGCAGCGTATTTACCCCGTTCTGCGTGAAATTATTCATGCCTATGCACACGGCACGGATTTTTCCATCTATATGGATGATGACGCCCTCATCCATGCCGGAAGCGGATTGGACCAGGTAACCTGGATGGATGTCCGTGTCGGTGACTGGGTAGCTACCCCGCGTCACGGAAAACCGGTAGAAATCAATGCACTGTGGTACAATGCGCTGTGCGTGACTGCGGAACTGGCAGAACATTTCAAAGAAGATTCCTCCGTTTACCGCAAGCTTGCCACTCGTGTATCTGCTTCCTTCCGAAAAGAATTCTGGAACGAAAAAGACGGATGTCTCTATGACGTTATTGAAGAAAACGGCAAAGATGCAAGCATCCGCCCCAACCAGATCTATGCCGTCAGCCTTCCACATACCATGCTCACGGCAGAACAGGCTCTGCAGGTGGTAAATACCGTAGAGGAAAAGCTGCTTGCCGGCCCCGGCATACGCTCCCTCTCTCCGGAACACAAAGACTATCACGGGATCTACTGTGGCTCTCTTCCGAAAAGAGATGCCGCTTACCATCAGGGAACCGCATGGGGATTTCTGATGGGTGGCTTTCTGACCGCTTACATGAAAGTCCACCACCACTCTCCGGAAGCAAAAAAACAGGCAATGGCATATCTTGCACCGGTACAGACCCACCTTTTGGAAGAGGGCTGCATTGGTTCTATTTCCGAAATTTTTGACGGTGATGCCCCGCATACCTGCCGTGGTTGCTATGCCCAGGCATGGAGCGTTGGAGAAATTCTGCGCTGCTACACACAGGATATTCAAAAAAATCAAAAATAATGATTTTTTTCTTGACAAGAAGATCTCACTCGGATATAATACTAAATGTTCCGCGTGAGATTTTCAATTAAGAAATCCACTGCAATGCCTAGTTAGCTCAGTTGGTAGAGCAGAGGACTGAAAATCCTCGTGTCTCTGGTTCGATTCCGGAACTAGGCACTATATGCGGGTGTAGTTCAATGGTAGAACACCAGCCTTCCAAGCTGGATACGTGGGTTCGATTCCCATCACCCGCTCTTTTCTTTTTATGAGGAAACCTTGAAAAATCAATGGTTTCCTTATTTTTTTACTATCGTAAGCGAAAGTACGTTCGGTACGTTTCTGTTATAGAGATAAAGCTTGGTCAATAATAAGAGCTTGTTGTTCTTTGTCTTTACGCTCAAAGCTATAAAACTGTATTGTTGTGCTAATATCTCTATGACCAGCAAATCTTTGTACTGTACGGTCATTCAAAGTAGGACAATCAAGTAAAGTGGAGATACAAGTTTTCCGACATTTATGAGGACTTTTAATTACAGTTCCTAGCCTTTTGCACAGTTTTCGAAGTTTTCTATCTGCACTATTGTAGCTTAGTCGATAATCATATTTTTCATTATCACTTTGAAAAATCCATTCATGATTATAACCGTGCATATCATTAAATTTCTTGACTTCATCTAATATCTTTTGTGCTTCGGTAGTAAGTGGAATATCTCTTTTACCACTAACTGTTTTTGTCCATTCTCTTACACCATTATTATCAGCTTGTCTACTAATATAAAGTCGACCATCCTTTACATCAGTCCATTTAAGACCACAACATTCGCCTATTCTTACACCAGTTTCAAATAAAAATAGCACTTGCAAACCGCTAGCAGAAGATTGCTTATAGCGTTTTAAATCATCATGAACCATTTGCTTTATTTTTTTACGTTCTTCATCCGTAAATACCTGTTCTTCATCAAGAGGAGTTTGTTTCTCAACAATCAAATCTTTATTAAGCTTTTTTCTAGCTTTTTGCCATGTATTTGATGGAATAAGGGCAATATCTTCATCACTTGCGTATTCTAAAGTCTGATTGACAATACTAAATATTCTTGAAAACTTTTTCTTGTCAACAGGAAAATGCTTTTTTAGCAAGAGTTCCGCCCACTCACGCAGATCCAATGATGTAATTTTTGCAACAGGTTTTTGCAATAAAGAAGCACTCAACGGTTCATTCAGATAATATGAATTCCATGAAGCCATAAGACGCTTATAAGTGCTCTCATGATTTTGCACATTACGTTTTTCAAGACACGTTTCTACTAGTTCTTTAAACGTAATATTCAAGCTGTATTTGTCAATGTACCATTCTGCTAATTTTTCCCATAAACTTTCTTCGGTTTTTCTTCTGATTTTTCTTTTTCCAGTTGGTTGTGTATTATCATCAACAGATGTAAAATAGCCACTCTTTTCAGAATAATGAATTGGATATGGGTGCATTTCTTTAGCTTTTTGAATATTTATTTTCATTTTAATAATATTCAATGCTTCATCAGTTAGTGTATCATCATGCAGAATTTGTTGCAATAAATTATCGTTATCTTTTAAATTCATATTTGCACCAAATAGGTGCAACCAACGAGTTACTTATCTTTTTTCGAATTACTTTATATGATGAGGTTACAACTATAACCTTTCTATGAGTATTTAATAATTTTCAGAGAGTAAATACTCTCTAAGAGCATCAAGAGTTACGTTAGCAAGCTGAATAGAGCCATCAGAGCGTACTAGATTATATCTCTTGGCAGAATACCTAGAACCTTTATAAGCCATAACAGGAACTAAGCTAAGCTCATAATCAGCAAGGAAAATTTTCTTGATAGTCCAATATGTATATCTCTTTTTCAAATTTTCAAGCTCCATAATATTTTACCTCACTTTCTAAAAATTCATTTGAATGATAGGTTGGTCAGTTACATTATCTCTATGGAAATACTCCGAAACACTATCATAGTGAATGATGGTATCAGAATCTTTAAAGTAAATAACTTTGTTGATTCTGCGAAGAAATGCATTCCACACTTCTCTCTGTTCATCACGCACATTTGGGTACTGTTCCTCAAGACTAATATTCGAAATAATATACAGCTTTGTATAACATGCTGTTTTATCCGAATACCTTGCTTCGAGTTTTAGCGGATACCCATCTAGGTAGTTTAGCAATTTTTGTATCTGAAAACTGCTAGCGTATTCTTCTAAGACAACTATATCTTGCCCCTCATAGGTATCCCAAGCATGAGTATAATCAGTTACACGAAACACATTTTCGTATCCATATGTTTCCATAACGAACCGAGATTTCCCAGCACCAGTTTTTCCGAATATATAGGTTACTTCAAGGTCACGCCAACACTTTTTATACTTTTCAGTATTAAGTGTTAAACGGATTCTATCAAATTTATCAAAGTATTTGATTAAATCTGCATTTGCTTCAAGGATTTCAAAATTGGATTTTCCATCTTTGATAAGCTCATACAGTTCACACAACAGTGCATTAGAACCATTGGAATCTGTTGGGCGAGTTCCATATTCTTCGAGAGTGTTTGGTACAGTTGTCAATCCTTTTTCAGAGTGCGCCCATTTGCCACTCTTTTCTACATAAGCTATATTACTTGAATGTGTAGATATAGCTTTTTCAATATGTGCACTTGGAAAACGTTTCTTTAAGGTTGAGAAACGCACAGGCGCAGAAAACACCGCATAAACATGGGTGTGATATGTGCCATCTTTGCCACCAATTTCATCGCCCATAATATAGTATTGCAAAGATTTCAAATCTCTAAGAGCTTTTGAAATATTGTCATGTGACATATCAAATTCCAAAGGATTGTTCTGTGTGATTTGTACCTTTGTAAATTGAGGATTTTTATTTACTTTATTCTTATTGCTATTCATAAAAATACCTTTCTCTAAATGCTAAATTTGCTAAAATAGAGCATAGCAGAGGTTAAGCCAGTAAATACAATGGATTGAACATGCTATGCTACACAGGCGGTAATACTTACGCCTGTGACTGACCGCAAGCGGTCAAAAAAAATCCGCAGCAGCACCCTACGCACGCAAGCGTGCTTCGGGATGCATACTGCTGGATTTACAACCACTAACACAGTGCAAGACGAAAATCAAGATAGATACAATCATACCAGTCAATACATTGGTAGAAACGTATAGTATTTAGAAAAATATAATATCTTGACAGGACAGACTGATATTCAAGAAAATAATCATAGAGTCTGTTCATCCAATATGATTGAATTGTTTCATCTGAACAATTCATTCTCATAATTCGAGAAGTTCTACTCGTGTAAATATTATACGCATCTTTAATAGTTTGCTGTGCATTTTTATAGACCAATTCGCATCGACGATTCAATTCATGGCAAAGTTGGTTTGTGAAAAAAGCGTATGTAAGTTCTTTTTTTTCATCAATTTTGAAAAGTTTAATTCGAAAAGAATTACACTTTGGAATGTATTGAATCGGAATACCCAGGTCGTTTGTTGAAATACGCAGATTATAATGTGGGTCAAGTCCATTCAGCGCTATGGTTAAATGTTGTGTCAGATTGCTCAGATAGAATTGAATCTGTTCTATACTATAAGCGGATGGTTCAGCGTTAGTTGTAGGAGTTGATGTTGGTAGCGTTTTGGAATTTGTCAGAGGTGCATTATTTTTCACACTTTCACGAAAATTCTTTGAATCTTGTTCCATTCTTCTGATTGTATCAACAGATGAATGGATGATGTCATGTATTACGTTTTTATTATAATTCATATTTGTTCCTTTCAGGGGGGGCAATATGCCCCCAACAAGTTTAATCTAAAATTCTAATTTCAGTTGCACTAACAGAGACTTGTAATCTATTGTAAGTGTCGGTGTAAAGTTTACAAGACGTATTTTCGAAATCGACGATAATAGGATTTTTTGAATTTTTAATAAAGTTAGGGTCAATTGAATTACCAACATCTGACACTTTGACTCGGAACTTATCATAATTTCCGCCATTTTCCACGACTTCGTATGTAGTACCAATGACTGTATCTGTTTTAACACCATCCTTATACTCATATGTTGGGGTGGCATTTAGCAGAATAAGTGATGAATCGCCGATAAGCTGGCGAAGCTCGAACGTTAATTTTGAAATATTTAACATATTTTTACCTCTATTTTTATGTATTTATCAATTGTGCGCACCTTTGATATGGCTTTATTATATGTCAGTTTTTTAAAAAAAAATATTGATTAATATACCAAGAATTAAGCTGTGAGCAAGGGAAAAAAGAGGCTTCAAGGTGAATTAGAGTGTAACTAACTAAGTTGGTTTGTCTTTCAAAAGAGATGAAAAAAATATTTTAATGTGATTGCGTTTAAGTATATAAGTTGCCCCAACAAATTCGCAATAAAAATGTAGATGTCCAAAAAAGTTGCACAAATGAAAATAGGAGATTGTAAAAAATGCACAAATTTCTTGTGATAAATTATGCAGTTTTACAAATCAATTTTATAAACGATAAAAAAGAATATATATAAGATACAGGAAATTAGATACTATATAGAAAAGGTTTAACAATAAAAAACAAGTGTGAAAGAATCACACTTGCGTAGGTAAGTTGCAATATTTATTTTGTATTTTCCATATTATTCAAAGCGTATTCTATACATTGAATAACTACTTTATTAAAAGAAAGATTGTTTGCATCAGCCAGTGTCTGAACTTGTTTGATTAATTCAGCAGGCAAACGTAAAGATTTATATTCATAATCGGAATAGTCTTTTTATATCTTAAACATAGTTAATACCTCACATATTTATATTATTATTGTATTATTTATTGTGATATGATACTATGTGAGTTATGTGGCATATTTATGCTACAAATATAATATATAAGGAGAGAAGTTACTTATGAAAAAGAAAGCATTAACAGGAATTTTAGTAGCATCTATGTTAGGAATGATGCTCACAGGTTGTGGAGACAACAAAGAAGTGACAAAGACTGATGATACAAAGGTTGAAATCACAACAGAGAAAGAAAGCGAAGCAACCGAAACAGTAGTTGAGGAGACAACAGAGGTCACAACCGAAGCCCCGGTTGAGGAAGTTGCATCTGATTTCCTTGCAGAGAATGGTCTTACAATCACACCAAACGGAACAATGACAGCTACAGTTGCTAAGTACGATAGTGATGATTTAATGGATTTACCTATTACAACATCAGTTACAACAGTTGCTTCATCAGAGGAAGGTTACTCTGACACGACACTTACAGTTACTGCTGATATTTCAAGTGTAGCTTCAACAGGTTGGTCTTACAATGTTACAGCATTTGACCGTTACACAGGTACAAGTTACGAGGGTAAGAAAGACAGTCTTGTGAATGGCGGAACAACACATAATGACGTTGTAGTTATTGATGTTGATGGTACACAGTATGATTGTTCTTTAGATGCTAGTCAGTCGGATAATGGAAATACATCTACAATTACTTGCACAGTACATCATCCAACAGCCTATGATGGGGTAGTATTTGCATTTGGTAAAATGACAAAGACAATGCTTAGTGCATATAATGCAGTTGATTTCAACAGTACATTTACAGTTGCAGACCATGCAGATGTATTCATTGATGGTCAGTACTTCTTCACAGCCACAGACAAGTAATTCAGATATTTAATCATTGGTCAATGTATGTTTTATATCTATAATGAATTATTACAATCAAGCTATGTTTCAAAGGGTTACTTTTGAAACATAGCACTTTTTATTTTACGGATTTTATCTAAATATTAAAAGAAAATCATGTAAATCCCCACTCTACGAGTGCCTAACGGTAAAGGGATTGACATGATTTCTGAATGAATATAATATAGAGATTAAGATTCGAAAGTACGTTCTTGGTACGATAGGAGCGAAGCATTGAATAAACCTCCTATTTATCAGTATTGGCGAGATGGGTGCAGAATTCGATTCCCATCACCCGCTCTTTTAAAGAAACTGTTTATCCGGTTTCTTTTTTTATACTCTTTTTTATGAATATCCTGTCTCATACCACGTAAAAAGGACGGCTGCATCTGCAGTCGTCCTTTATATCATGTATGGGTAATAAAACTCGCTTAGAAGAGATCTACACTTCCGAAGAACTTGTCATTGATTACATAATATGCCTTGTACTCTTCCGGCTTTACATAAATATTTAATGTCTTAATGCATCCGGCACGATGTCCCTCAGCTACAAACTGTTTCTTTACCTTATCCTCAAGTTCTCCAAGATTTGCAGCATTCTGCTGATACTGAACAATGATTTCGGTCTTTGCCGGCTGTTTTTCTTTCTTTGCCTTTGTAGCAGCCTTTGCTTTCGTTGCAGCTTTCTTCACAACAGGTTCTGCCTTCTCAACAACAGCCTTTGTTGTTGCCTTTGCAACTTCTTTTGCCTTCTCTTCTACAACTTCTGCTTTCTTTGCTGCTGCCTCAGCAACATCCCCGACTTTTGATTCTACCTTTTTTGTAGCATCCTTAACCGCATTTTTAACTTCTGTCTTTCCCTCTGGTGTCTTCATCAGCTTCACGTCAGAAACTGCTTTGTTTAACTTCTTCTCCTGCATAACGATTCCTCCTAACCAGAATTATTCACATACTAAAAATTTTTCAATTGCATCAAGCGCTGCTTCTTCATCGGCACCCTCCGTCACAATATCAACCGACATTCCATCGGATGGATTAAACGCCATAATTCCCATAATGCTCTTTGCATTAATTCTGCGGTTATCGCTCTCCAACATAATATCACTGTCGAACTGACATGCTACCTGAACAAGTTCTGCGATTGGATTGTCGTGTCCTTCTGACACATTAGAAACGATCACATTTTTCTTACTCATACGCTCTCCCTTTCCAAAACTGTATAACATATTCTCAAATATATCTCACTTATACGGGAATTGCAATATATTAACTTTATTTCTGTTAAATCTTCACGAATCATCCATAAAACCTTGTCCTTAATTGTTCATTTTTACAATGAAAATTAACGGTCCAAATAAGTAAAGAAAATGTATCCTGCTTTCCGGAACCAGTCATCCGCATCTTTATAACTTTTTGACCTCGTGGAATGGGTCTGCGGATCATAATAATAAATGCTTCCAGAGGTATATCCCGTCACTAATACGGCACTGTCTGTTCCGGTCATTGCAAATACCGGGCTGCCCTTGCTGACATAAAACAGAATCTCCTCTACTGTGCAGCCGGATATATCAAGAACAACAGAATCTTTTAATGTATTTTCAATCGCACTTTTCGGGGTTCCTCCATTGTCAATCAGTTCTTTTACACTGAGCCCGTTTCCTCTGTAATTAAGCATGGCACTGACCGCCTGAACCACGGATGATGAACTCTTATCCGCATCGTTTACTTTCAGGCTGCTAAATGCCGTCTGTGCCGATTTACGCGCACGCATCCATACATACTGCTGCTTGGAATCCACCACAACTCCCATATGATTATTGGCGCAGACGATGGCATCCGCGATCTCATCGGTTGCAAGCAGCACATCACCTTTTTTGTACACATAAAAGTATTCCTGCGACTCCTTATTTTTCACGGAAACGTCACGCGGATTTTCCAGTAAAACAGATTTGGAAGTCAGCATTTTAACTTTGGATGCATCCGCCCCGTTTTTCATCATAAGCTGGTACTGTGTTTCCTTGCGATCTGTCACGGTTGATCCCACGGTAACTTTTTCTTCCGTGTCTCCCTCACGGTTCATGATCGCATCGGTTCCTGCAGCCACATAATGTCCGCCGGACTTTTTGATCAGATGAATGGTAATTGTATAATCCTCCACCGAAATGAAACCGATACTTCCCCTGGACGGTTCATACGTCTTTAAGATACTGTGTGAATTTTCGGAAGTATCCATGATGGTTAAATTTTTCATCGGGAAAACCGTATTTCCCGCTGCTGCAACCATCACCTTATCTTTCTTTGCTGCTCCGTAAATAAAATCTTCATCGATAAACCCAAGCGGAAGAATATACGCTCCCTTTTTTGCCTTGATATCATAGACAGAAGCATTTTTCAAATTCATCAGGTGAATCACATCGCTTTTGTATTCTTTGTCGCTGTCTACCCACGCAAAATACTGATTCGATTCCGACACTTTATAACAGCTTTCTTTCAGATCTTTCACAAGCACTTCCGGAGTCCGCTTGTCCGTATCTATACTGTAAAGTTTCTGATCCATGATCAGGTAAAATGTCCCCTTTTCGTTCACATACATTAACTGCCCCATCTGTGCTTTGAGTATTTCATAAGAAACATCCGACGGGATAAAAATTTCTTCCTCTATAGTGTGTACCAGACCGTCATAATGATATACTGCCGTGCCCACTTCGCCTTCATGATCCCCACGGTTCATATATCCATATACAACAAAATCAATACTTCCCGCTTCATCCACACGGGCAATTTTGATATCATGCTGATCCCAGTTATCCCTCGCATTGATCCCCTCTGCCCCAAGGAAACTGAATACCTGTACAATCTTATTATTTACACGGTCAAAGCACCAGAGTTCTCCCTGCTGTACAAACGCGATCACATCTCCGGTCTCACTTACAGCATATTCAATATTTTTGTCACGTATGCCAAGCTGGATCTGATTATTATCTGTAATAAACCGGTTTTCCCCACGGAAAATCTGATTTAAAGTACGCTCAAAATTTAAGACATACATACGGGATTCTGTCATACGCAGACGATAATATTCTTCCACATTATAATACTCGGTTTCCCCGCCGGTTCCTTTGATGGTCACAACATACCGGAGTGTGATCACATCATAGGAATCATTGATTTCCTTGAAAGATGCCTCGAGTTCTCCCATCTGCTCCGGTTTTAAATCTGCCCAGGTAATCTGGTTTAAGGTACAGCTTAAATCCACATAATTGAGCGTGCTGGTATCACCTGTTGCCGCGTCCATATATTTCGGAATAAATTTATTTGCATCATCCCGGAATGTATATTCATGAAACTGCAGTGCAAAATCCATACATGCCTGAGTATCATCGTTTTGTGTCTGCATCAGCCGGGTGTAATACCGGATCTTATTTTTTCCTGAAGCAAGAATAACAATCAGTTCATATTCTTCCCCTTTTCCGAGGATATTCTGGATTTTCAGGTTTGCAGAGATTTCATTATTTTTTTCTTTAATCTCCTGTGCATTTCCCTTTGCAACCAGCCGGGAATCATCAAGACTCCGGATTTCATAAGCAATGCCTCTGATTTTTTGTCCATATGTATTAATTTTCAGCGGAAGCAGTCGTGTATGGTCTACCGGCACAATTCCATCCCGCATCTTTGTAATATTCATTTCCGATACGTATCCGTGCAGCTGTGCCACGCTGTTATTTCCTTCATAAAACTGGACGATGGGAAGGGTTGCCTCCTTCATCGCCGTTGTCATATCTTTATTATCCTGATTGGTTATGATACTGAAAACAATCAGTGCTGCCAGAAAAAGCCCTGACAGCACCACTGGTTTAATTACTTTCCTGTTCATTTATCTTTTCCTTCTTACTATGGCTGTAATTTCTGTCGTTACATCCATCTCCTGCATCTGCGATGCCGGCAGCGCCGTTTGCACATTTCCGCACCAAACAGCACACCGATCATACTGCAAAGCCACGGATTCCCACATTCCCGTTCCTGTGTTGTCATAGTTTCTCCGGCGATAGAAGCCGGAACCATTTCGAAATATGATGCCGCCTGCATGTTTCCTTCGATCCGGTTCTCTTTCTTTTTCTGCACTTCGGACAGCTTCCGGTAAATTCCATCAATCTCCATCTGTATCATCAGGCGGTCCGGTTCCTCATCGTAGATGCGGCTTCCCTCATATTCCAGCTGGTCAAGCCTCTGTTCCACCAGCTCCATGATCTCTTTTGTCTCTGCCGGATAGTACTGTTTCATTCGTTCCATATCTTTTTCATATTCCATCTCTGTCAGATACATACTCTGCATCGGATATGTCATATAAAACGGAATCTTTGGGTAAAAATCGTTTGAATAATCCACTTGCATGCTCCATCCTGTCATCATTATAGACTATGCCATGCAACGGTTTTTTGTTCTTATTTTCCTACTATTTTTAAGCATATCTGCTCGTATTCCGGATAATTTTTGTGCCGCATTTCCGTTTCCAGTACTCCCTGTGCATTCTTATGGAAATGATATAAATTATACACACCCTTACGGTAGGCATAGTCCTCTCCATTATCCTGAAAATGATCGTAAGAAGCCTCTCCCGGAGTTGTCAGCAGATACAGCGTACGGTACGGCTTTTCTCCAACATACGCCATTTTTTCATACATCGGGATCATCGTTCCTTCTTTCAGGTACATCGGGCACAAATCAATCGGTGCATCCCGCAGGAAATACTTTCCTCCGGTAATTTTCTCTCCGGTCCAGTAATCATACCACTCCCCTTCCGGCAGATACACCATTTTCTTCGTGGCTCCCTGCTCCAATACCGGGGCAACGAGAAGATTTTCTCCTACCAGGAACTCCCCATTGAGGTTATAGGTTTCCGGGTCCTTTGGATAATGCAGAACCAGAGGACGCATAACCGGAAGTCCGGTCTGTTCTCCCTGATAAAACAGATCATACAGATACGGAAGGAAACGATAACGCATCTTTACATATTTTCGATAGATTCCCACCACCTGATCATCAAACTGCCACGGCTCCTGTCTGCGTGTTCCCTGACAGGAATGATTTCGAAACAGCGGAGAAAATACGGCAGCCTCGATCCACCGGGTCAGAAGTTCCGGGGTCGTATCCGCACCGAATCCGCCAATGTCGGTTCCGGCAAACGCAAATCCACTCATACCGAGATTACACAGCTGCGGCACCATCATCTGCAGATGCGACCACAGACTCTGATTATCTCCGGTCCACACGGTCGCATATTTCTGTGTTCCTGCATACGCTGCACGTGTGATAACAAACGGACGCTTATCGGAAAGTTTCTGCAGTCCCTCAAAGGTCGCACGGCTCATATAATGTCCATATACATTGTGCATTTCCGCATGATTTGTCGTACGCTCCTCATCATGAAATACAACATCCTGCGGCAGCTCGCCACGGAAACTTGCCGGCTCATTCATATCATTCCATACACCGTCCACACCGATGTCGACCAGAAACTTATGGTGTTTTCCCCACCAGTCGCGTACTTCACGGCGTCCAAAATCCGGATAATTTGCATCTCCCGGCCAAACCTCATTGACATAGGTAGTTCCCTGTGTATCGGTCGCAAAATATCCGTTCTCTTCGCCTTCTTTACACATAAAATAGTCCGGATCGACTTTGGTTCCCGGATCAATGATTGTTACCGTTTTAAAGCCCTGTTTTTTTATTTCCGCAATCAGATCCCCAGGTTTTCCGTACTTTGCATCATTCCATGTAAACACACGATACCCATCCATATAATCAATGTCAAAATGAATGGCATCACACGGAATATCCAGATCACGGAAATGTTCTGCCACATCACGGATATCTTCTGCGCACTGATAGCCCCAGCGGCTCTGCTGGTATCCAAGCGTCCATCGCTGCGGCAGCGGTGTCCGCCCGGTCAGATATGTATATTCTTCAATCAGATCCGTCAGTTTTTCTCCACCCAGGAAGTACAGATCCAGATTGCCATCATCCGCGCCGTAAAAATAATATTCTGGATTTTCTTTGCCCAGATTGAGATAGCTGTGGAACGTATTATCAAAAAACATGCCATATACGTCATTCTTTTTCTTGCAAAAGAGCACCGGAATCGACTTGTACAGCGCATGATAGTCCTCATTGTGTGCCTGTGGAATATCGGAATTCCAGTTCTCATACTCATAATTTTTTTTATTCAGGAATCCGGTCTTATCACCCAGACCGTAAAAATCATCCCCCTCGTCCAGATCAAACATCATCTGTACCGGATAATCATGTGCGCCCAGATTCGACGTATCATGCCCTTCCGACTCCAGAATCTGTTTCATCTGCTCACTGACTTCCCCGCAAACACTTCTGCCCTGCCGGTGTGTCCGGACAAGCGGAGTCCCGTCCGGTCTCGTAATCACCATTTCCAGATTTTCTCCAAACTGCATCCGGATCTTATCGGTTGCAATTACCAGATCTTCTCCTTTTTGCTCTGCCGTCAGTTCTGTCGCAACCGCCTTGTCTCCATCAATGGCCTTAGAATAATGTTCCTTTGTTCTGTAAGGCACAAAAATATTGACAATATCATCCCTTATGGCTTTCACCACCAGTTTTTGCTGTTCATACTTCACACAAATCTCATTTCCATCCTGTCGGAAGGACATAATTTTTCCTGCTGTATTCATTGTTTCCCCTTTCCTTTACTCTGTTTCCTGCGTTGTTGTATCCGGTTTCTGATCGGTAACATAGTCTGAACTGACATATCCTTTTTGTCCGTTATATTCTGCCTGCACCCATCCGTTTTCTTCTCCCAGCAGTGTCAGCTTCGTTCCCGTCACGAGAACGGTAAGAATTTCACTGTCTGTATTCGGCTCTGCACGGAAATTTACGCCATCCGTGCTTGTCCATACACTCTGTCCGTCTTCGTCCAGCGGCTGTTCCGTTACCGGTGGCAGATTGCTGTTGTCTGCCGGCGGTGCATTATTTGTGATTTCCGTTTCCGGTGTCTGGTTTTTCCCTGCATTCCGCCCATGAAGCCATACGATAAGTGATATAATTCCTGCGAGCAGTGCTGCGCAGATTATGGCAAAAATAATTCTGGCAATAATGACGTCTTTTCTGTGACTTGCTTTCATGATCGTTGTCCCTCCCCTTCATCTTCTGTACATATAATTGTGGTTTTCCCTGGATCTACCTTGTCTTTTTCCAAAATCAGTTTTCCAATCTTATCCGCCCGGATGATTCCGCCGGAAGGATTGAGCACACTGTCCACGGTATTTACAATCTGTGCATCCACCGTGGAATACTCAAATGCCAGTGTCGTATTAATCAATTTACAGTTCACCATTTTCAGATTTTCTATATAACACATGCCCTGCAGGCTCTCAATCGTACAGTTGACAAGTGTAAGATTTCTGGCATTCCATCCCAGATATTCTCCCGAAATAAAACTGTCATACACAGTAACATGATTGCTGTTCCAGAATGCATCTTTGGAAAGCATGCGTGCATGATGGATCTCCATGTTTTCCACACCATCAAATGAATAATTTCCAACCAGTTCAAAATGATCCAGCTGCATATTTTTACAATTCATGGCAAAATAATCCCCGTGCGCCTGCACATAGGACAGGTTTACATCGGTACAGTTCCAGAGGGTTTCCTCTGCATTCGGGAAATTTACATTGGTCAGGGTTACTCCCCTGCAACGGCGGAAATTTTTTGGTGCTTCTACAATGGAATCTCTTACCGAAATATCATCGGTATACCATACCCCGGCCCGCGCCATGTCAAACCAGGTACATTCCTTTACATCGACATGTTTGCAATACCAGAGCGGATATTTCCACCGGAACAGACAATTATCCAGATAAAGACTGCTGCTCTCCTTCAACGGGGATTCCCCATCCTCAAACACACTGTCATATACCGCCAGATTTTCAGACTGAAACAGTGCGCGTTCTCCTGTTAATTTCTGCTGACGAAGCACCTGCCGTGCCGTGTCAAATTTATCGTTACTCATTTTTTATTCCTTCTTTTTCAGCTTGTAATGATTAGGTCTGCTAGTTATTTTACCACGAGATCACCGGAACATTCAAGTATGCTACTCTAACAAAAGCTCCTCGACCGTGACAAACGAATATCCCTGTTTCTGCAAGGTATCTATGACCGTAAATGCCGCCTGTACAGATGACGCCGAAGCATCGTGAAGCAGAATAATGTCCCCCGGCTTAGTATCCTTTAGAACTCTCTGAACCACAGTATCCGCATCGGTCGTTGCCCAGTCCCGCGGATCTACATTCCACAGTACTTCGATCAGATTTACCTGCGCATCCAGTTCCTTCTGCCAGCATCCGTAAGGTGGACGGATATATCCTGCATATTCTCCCGTCACATCATAAATCGCCTTCTGTGTTTTTTCAATCTGCTGCAAAGTGCATGCCGTGCCCACTTCCTTAAAATTAACATGTTTATAAGAATGAACACCGATCAGATGTCCGTCATCATGCATCCGTCTGACGACATCCGGATACTGTTTTACCTCTTCTCCCAGCAGAAAAAAAGTGGCTTTTACACCACGTTTTTCTAATCCGTCCAGCAATTTCGGTGTATATTCCGGATTCGGCCCGTCATCAAAGGTAATTGCAACTGTTTTCATTTCTTTCTCCACTTTCTCCGGCTGCAGTGTCATTGTACTTACAACAGCCGCTGCGTTTCCAATGCTGTATGACAGGAAAAGAAACAGTGCATACCCCACATATCTTTTCCATTGTTTTTTGTCTGCCATTTCATACCACACAAATTTCCTGCTTAGTATATCGTATGAATTTAATCATAAAAAATATGTTGTCCTTATTCTGAATCATAAGTTTCCCTGCTGATGCCCTCCCCGAGCATCATCCGTTCCTCATGTTGCATTTCTTTTTCCCGAATGGCGCGTTCATAACCGGTCAATGCTGCAAACGGAGAAAACTGTGCGGCCCGGTCTTCCGATGGCATCTGCGGATGCTTTTTCGAAACCGGATGCGGCAGATCTATGATGTCATCATAACGATGCGTATTTTCCAGCCGGTTCATGCCCGATGTCCTCCAATCTGTCCGTTGCGCTGCCGCATGGTTGCCCCTTCTTTGAAATTGGTTCCTTTTAAAATGGCATTTTTCCCATAACGCTGCTTAATGGAAAGCATGGCTTTCTGCATCTGTTTTTCCTTCTGCAATGCCTGCTTTTGTGCCTTCTGTTCCTCGGTTTCTTCCGCAAAATCAAACAGGCTCATCTGCTCATAAGTCTGTTCTTTTTGTGCCTCCTGCTCTGTGCGTACATGGCATGCCGTAACATAGATCCTGCGGATCAAAAGATCCGGATTTATAATTCTGTCATATAATTCCAGTGTTTTTTCTACTACCGTAATGGCAGAAGATGTATGATTTTGCAAATTTGCCGTCCCATGCGCATGCTTTGGAATCTTTCTTCCGTAACGATCCGTAGTCACTTCCCCGTGATATCTTTTTGCCCGCACCGGGTCTGTCAGATTTTCGATATCATAGCCAACCGTCAGCACTATCTGATCCGTCACGAATCCATGCTCCACCAGATCCAGTACCAGCTGGTCTGTCATTTCCTGCACAACAATCCTTGCTTTATCTGCCGGGTACGGACACTGCAATACCTGTCCCGATCCGGAACTGTTCGCCTGCGGACGATACGCTTTGATCTGTGCAATCGTGCACGGTTCGTACCCCCAGGCATGATCAATCAAAAGCTCTGCATTCACACCAAACAGTTTGTAAAGCAGATCTTCATTATAATAATCTGTTTCTTTTCCGATGGAGCAGCGCGCCACATCTCCCATGGTATACATTCCGTTTTCTGCCAGTTTCTTCGCATATCCCGGTCCGACACGCCAGAAATCCGTGATCGGCCGGTAGTCCCAAAGCAGTTTACGGTAACTTTTTTCATCCAGCTGGGCAATGCGCACACCGTTTTCATCCGCATCGATGTGCTTTGCCACAATATCCATTGCGATTTTGCACAGATACAAGTTGGTTCCGATCCCGGCAGTGGCCGTGATCCCAATGTGATCCTGCACATCCAGAATGATAGTCTGCGCCAGCTGATAAGCTGTCATTCCATAGGTTTTCAGATAATGTGTCACGTCCATAAACACTTCATCAATCGAATATACATGAATATCTTCCGGCGCCACATATTTCAGATATATATCATAGATCCGCGTACTGTATTCCACATAAAGTGCCATCCGCGGAGGTGCCGCAATGTACGACAATTCCGGCTCACCGGTTTTTCGGCTGCGGTTTACCTGTTTTACTTTCTGAACCACTTCAAAAAGCCTGGCCCTTCCCGGAATCCCATATTTTTTCAGGGATGGAGAAACTGCCAGGCAGATGGTTTTTTCCGTGCGGCTTTCATCCGCCACCACCAGATTGGTGGTCAGCGGATCAAGTCCACGCTCCACACATTCTACGGATGCATAAAATGATTTCAGATCAATTGCGATATACTGCGGCATACCTTTCCTCTCCCCAAACAGACATTCGTGTATGCTCTCATTATATCAAAATCCGATAAGATTGCAACGCTATTTACATTCCGTCACAAACACTTCACATTTCTCTAAAATCAGCTTATTTTCAGCATTTGTTCGTTTTTTATTTGATAAAAGTACCTTTTTTGCCGGAACTTCCCAATCCAGTTCTATGGTATCTGTTCCAAAATTTGCCGCTACCAGAACCCTGCGCCCCTGCAGGATGCGGTAATATGCCATTACGTGATCTGCATTCTCATATGCCGGCTCAAATTTTCCATAAGTAAACAACTCCCGATATTCCCCAGATTTGCGCAATGCGATAAGTTTTCTGTAATAATGCAGAACCGAATCCGGCTGCCCTTCCTCTTTTTCCACATTGATCACCGGGTAATTATCATTGACTTTCAGCCATGGAGTTCCCGAGGTAAAGCCTGCCTGCGGCGCATCCTTCCACTGCATCGGCGTCCGTGCATTGTCCCTGCTCATGGCCGAACATACGGCAAGTGCTTCTGCATCCGAAAGTCCGGCCTCACGCGCCACCCTGTACTGGTCTTTGGTACTGATATCATCGAATTCATCCACACTGTTCCATCTGGCATTCTGCATGCCAATCTCCTGCCCCTGATAAATAAACGGAATTCCACGCAGCAGAACACTTACTGTACCAAGCATCTTTGCCCCGTCCGCATTTTGCGCATAATCCGGCAGAAAACGGGAAACGCCGCGCGGCTCATCGTGATTTTCAATGATATTTGCCTCGAACCCGACATTCTGTACCCGCATCTGGGAATCTGTGATTGCTTTTTTCCACGCATTAAAAGAAATTGGTGGCGCATCGTACCATCCGTGTTCCCCATCACTGAGCATATGGGCGCTGAAATCAAAAATTGTAGAAAAATGTCCATTTTCTCCAATAAAGTCCGGCAGGTCTTCCACCCCAATGTTAAATACTTCCCCTACCGTAAATGCATCCTTTTTGGCAAATGTATGATTCTTTAAATCTTCAAGCAGCGCATCGACACCTTCTGCATTTTCGACCATACGCCAACAGCTTGCCAGTCCATCGTCACCATCCGGCTCCATATCCGGAAATGCCAGATCTTTTTTAATATTGATGATCGCATCAATCCGAAACCCTGCCAGTCCTTTGTCCAGCCACCAGTTGATCATCCGGTAGATTTCTTCCCTCAGTTTTGGATTTTCCCAGTTTAAATCCGGCTGCTCCTTTGCGAACATATGGAAATAATATTTGTCCGATCCCGGTACCGGCTCCCAGCAGTTTCCCCCGAAATAAGAACGGTAATTGCTCGGTGGATTTCCATTCTTTCCCTTCCGGAAATAAAAATAATCGGCATACGGTCCGTCCGGATCCGCCAGTGCTTTCTGAAACCATTCATGCTTGTCGGAGCAGTGATTGACAACCAGATCCATAATCAGATACATATCTCTCTTTTTGGCCTCCGCAAGCAGTTCGTCGAATTCCTCCATCGTTCCGAATTCTTCAGCGATTGCATAATAGTCCGAAATATCATAGCCCTGATCCACAAACGGGGACTTATAGATTGGAGAAAGCCAGATAATGTCAACTCCCAGCTCCTTTAAATAGTCCAGTTTGGAAATAATGCCCCGCAGGTCACCGATCCCATCTCCGTTTGTATCGCAAAAACTCTTTGGATAAATCTGATATGCCACCTTGTCATGCCACCATTTTTTCTGCATGTCCATGTCCTCCTTCGCCTGTATCTCCATGTCCTTTGACAATTTGTTTCTGTAACATTATACTGTCATTATAGTTTGGAATTTCAAAATTATCTTGCATAATTCTTACTTTTTATAACACAATACTGCTCTCATAAGACAAAGGAGAATTTTCCATGAAACGGTTACAGACACTTGCCCTTGAACAGAAAGAAGATGCCCGTCACGGTGACGCGACCTTCCCCATACAGAAATATATCACTTCTTTAAAGCCGGATTATCCGGTCATAACAACTCACTGGCACGAAGAGGCTGAATTTACACTCATCACCGAAGGAGATGCCAGCTACCAGATCGACCTTACTTCCTACGCTGTGGAAAAAGACGATCTGATTTTTATCCCGCCTCTGCTGCTGCACTCGGTCTCCCGCGGACAGTCTGCGCTTTACCAGTCCGAAACCTATGTGTTTCACATGAACTTTCTCGGTGGAAATGCGACCGATATCTGCTCCACCCGTTATCTGATGCCACTGACCAATGAAGAACTGTCGGTTCCCTGTCTGATCCGTCCGACCCATCCGGCTTATGTATCTCTGCGCAAAATTTTTGCACAGATCAGTTCTCTCTTTGCAAATCCGGTTGAGGGATACGAACTGGCCATTAAGGCATTACTGCTGCAGGTTATTTTCCTGCTCCTGCAGAACCGTACCCCGGACGGGAAACGATCTGTCGACACCGCAAACGCCTCTGAAAAATTAAAAACCGTACTGGACTATATCCATCTGCACTATGCCGAGCCGCTTACAGTTGCCGGTCTCGCTGCCCAATGCTATTTCAGCGAATATTACTTTATGCGTTTTTTCAAAAAACACATGAACATGACCGTAGTGGAATACCTCAACAATCTGCGATTAGAAAAGGCTGTAGAACTGTTTGAACAGGGAAACACCTCCATTCTGGAGGTCTCTCTCGCCACAGGATTCCACAACCTTTCCTATTTTCATAAAGTTTTTAAACGGAAATTCCACATGACGCCCAGAGAATTTCTAAAAAAACTATCATCTTTTTAAAAGCCCGTCACAAAAAGCCCGATATTTAATGCTGTAACTACAATTGCAATTGCCCAGAGAACCATTTTAAGTCCGGTACTGTTTGCATACTTTCCCATCACTTTTTTGGACGAGGTAAGATAAATCTGCGTAAAAATAGTGATCGGAAGCTGTACTGCAAGAAGCATCTGGGAATAAATCAATCCCTGAAACGGAGACCGGATCAGCAGAATGATAAGCGCTGCCGGAATCATCGTAATCAAAACACCCTGTCTGGTTTCTTTCGTCGCAATACCATAAGGTTTATTAAAAATTCCGGAAAAAATCGTTCCTCCCGCCATCCCTGCGGTAATACTTGAAGAAAGCCCGGCAAGTAAAAGGGCAATGGCAAAAATCACCGTTGCTTCATTTCCAAGCAGTGGTGTCAGCATATTTCCCGCAGTCGTCAGATCATCCACATGGTTTTCCCCTCTCTGATAAAACGTCGCCGCCGCCATGAGAATCATGGCGCTGTTAATCGCCCATCCGATGATCATGGAAAACAGCGTATCCTTAAATTCAAATTTCAATTGTCTCTGAATCACCGCTTCTTCTTTCAGATTCCACTTCCGGCTCTGAATGATCTCCGAATGTAAAAACAGATTGTGCGGCATGACAACCGCGCCAAGCACACTCATGATAACCGGCATCGCATGCGATGGAAATACCGGTTTTACCCATCCTGTGGCGGCAGCTCCCCAGTCAATTTTCACCATACAGATTTCAATTAAAAAGCAAAAACCAATCAGAGAGACAAAAAGCATGATCAGTTTTTCGATCCTTTTATATGCATTGGTAAATTCACAGAACAAGACCACGACAAGGATCAGCATGCTGCCCACTTTAATCGGAATGTGGAACAGCATCTGCAGTGCAATGGCACCCCCTAAAATCTCTGCCATCGCAGTCGCAATGGCAGCGGCTACTGCCGTTGCAAGAATCACATTCTTCAATGTCCTGTTTATGTAACGGCTTGCTGCCTCGGACAGACACAATCCCGTCACAATCCCCAGATGTGCTGCATTGTGCTGTAAAATAATCAGCATAATCGTTGAAAGAGTTACCATCCAGAGCAGGGTATATCCATACCCCGATCCGGCTGCAATATTGGATGCCCAGTTTCCCGGATCAATAAACCCGACTGTTACCAGCAGTCCGGGGCCGATAAACTTCAAAATATTTAAATTGTCTTTTTTTTCTTTCCTGTTATTTTTATTCATACATCAGAAATCCTTTCTTTTCATGCTATTCGCGTAGTTAGTTTTAACTAACTGCATAATACACAAACATTGAACTTGTGTCAATGAAACGGCATTTTATTCCCGTTTTTTTATGCATAATTATTATTGACATGCGCACCAATATATCATAGTATTTATTTATGTTATATATAGTTTTCAATACTACATTAGTTAGTTTTTATTTACACATTGTAAGAAAGGAGATTTTACCATGCAATTAACAATTCGGGAACCCGGAAGCGCCATCACACATTTTATCGGTTGCCTGATGGCTTTGATCGCAGCCTCACCACTTTTAATAAAAGCCCATGGAAATACAACCTATATGCTTGCCATGACCATTTTTGCCACAAGCATGGTTTTATTGTACGCAGCAAGCACCATTTATCACAGTATCTGTCATGTATCTGCTAAGGTACTCCGGAATTTTCAGAAGCTTGATCATATGATGATCTTCGTTCTGATTGCCGGATCTTATACCCCTGTCTGCATGATCATCTTAGGCGGCAGAATTGGATATACCCTTCTGGCTCTTGTATGGGGAATTGCAGTGGCAGGAATCATTATCAAAGGACTCTGGATCACCTGTCCGAAATGGTTTTCTTCCATCATTTACATTGCCATGGGCTGGACGTGCCTGCCAGTATTTACCCAGCTGTGGACGGATCTCCCGCATGCCGCATTTGGCTGGCTTTTAGCGGGCGGCATCATCTACACCATCGGTGGTGTAATCTATGCTCTGAAACTTCCGGTATTTAACGCACTTCACAAATACTTCGGCAGCCATGAAATTTTCCATCTGTTCGTGATGGGTGGAAGTGTCTGTCACTTTATCTTTATGTATCATTATGTAATATGATCATTTATTTTCTGTCACGGTTCGCAGGTCTCCCTGCGAACCGTAACTATTTTTCCACTTTTGTGATCTGCTCTGTGGTGCAGTCATAAACATATTCTATTACCGGATCTTCTTCGGAACCGGACAGTTTCTCTGAACTTACTGCAAATATTATCTTCTTTGCAGTAAATTCTTCCGGAATAATATAGCCATTTTCGTCATCAACATTCTGTGTGAATAACAGTTTATTATTCTTTCCGTTCCGGTCACAGCGATACACATTCATCTTATTCATGTGTGTTCCACCTTCCGGATAGGTCGCATAATAAACTTTACCATCTGCAATCCGTGCTCCGGTAGTATCGGTTCCAAGCTTCTTTTTTGCTACCCCTGTTTTACCATGGTATGCTTTCGGTTTCAAATGGATTAAGAAAAACGTAAGAATTTTCCATATTTTCACAAAAAACGGCTGATGCCTGCATAAAGCTGTTCAAATTTCATATACTGTTTCTAACAATTATAAAACCGTGAGGAATCTATGTCTTTAAAAACCAATCTGCTCCGTTTTGTTTTTATTTCTGTACTGGGTGTTCTTCTCCATTTCACCTATGAATGGTCCGGAGATAACGCTGTCGTCGGGTTATTCTCAGCTGTAAATGAGTCCACCTGGGAGCATTTAAAACTTTTGTTTTTCCCGTTTCTGCTTCTGACCATCCTCGAAGTGCTGCTCCGCGGCAATATGCTTCCAGAACAGTTTCTCCCGGCAAGAGTTCTCGGTATCCTCGCCGGAATGGGCGGGATTGTGGTCGGATTTTATACGCTGCAGGGTGTGCTTGGCCGAAACTACGATGCTTTAAATATCGCTTTGTATTTTGCAGGGGTTCTTCTGTCATTGTTTGTCGAAAACAAACGGTATCGCAAGTCTTCTCTTCTGTCGACGAAAGCCGCAGCCGCTGTCCTGCTGTTGCTTACGGTTGCATTTTTCGTGTTCACCTATTGCCCGCCGGATATTGGATTGTTTTGGGATCCTACAGTCGGCCTTTGATGGTGTAGTGCTACCACAGTCTCATCTGTACTTTCGTTGTCCCGATCCACACCCAATACATTTCTGCCATTCATATATATCGGAAATTTAAACCGGAGACCTTTTAATATTCTGCCATCCTTTTGCTCTTCCTCATAGATAAATACATCGGACAGAAAGCTCTTCAAAAATGTCTTCTTTTCCAGATCTGTAAATTTATCATACAGCTTATCAAAGAATAAAAGGAACTGGTAAACATTATCTTCTGAGATTTTGTCCTGCCTGATATTATAAAGTCTTGTTTCGACTTCTTCTATGGCATTCTCAATATCGGTGATTTCATCATACAGCTTATCAAGTCGTTCCTGCATGTCATTGTACTATCCGTTATTCTTCTTGCATCAAGCATTACCGCAACCTGCCAGATAAGCATGTTACAATTCGGATATTCCTTTATAAGCCTCAATGCCCATTCGTAAGTCTTCTCGTAGCCTTCTTCTAAAAACATTCTGTCCATCTTCCTGATAATTTCTTCGATTTCAGTATCTGAAAGTTTTTTAATTTGATCCATCTGTTTTCCCCCTCTCTGATTTGATTATCCCATGATTTGATTCCCAATCACACCCACGCAACGTAGAATATGGTGAATTTTACGGTTTCTATGCTACGTAGAGTGAAATTTGAAGTCACAGAATCATTTCCCATAACAAAGATGAAATAAATGGTTGAAGGAAGAACATAATAAGTACTACAGATGCACATATTATGTAAAAGTCGTTCTTTTTTGAATTTTTCACTATTTTTCTTGTAAAAATACCTGTAAACCAATATGCAATTAGATACCCGACTAAAGTACCTGCAATGTTTGTAATAATGTCATCTATATCTGTCGCTCGTCCTGTGAAAATTTGAGCTATTTCGATAAATGATGTCATTGCAAATCCTGCTATAAATACTTTTTTTGCATTCCTGAATTCTTTCCATAACACTGGCAAAAAGAAGCCAAAAGGAACAAACAATAACACATTCAAGCACGCATTACTAAAATCATTTATCATATATATAAAAGGAATTATATTTACCGTCAATTCAACTTTTAATGATATTATATTTGGAAATCCTACCAATGCTAAAACAGCAGTTAAATAGAATCCAAATATTATATAAAGAATGGTTATTTTCCAGCTACGGAAAAGCAACTTGTTATATATGCACCAGATAGGAATTATAAAAACTGCTGCAGCAACAATTTCGATAAGTGTGCTATATATTCTATACATATTTTTCTACCTCCACTATTCCCGATTTATCAAACTCTTTTTATTTCTGCTGAATCATCTTAAAATGCTCCAATGCCTCCACAATTGCTTTTTCCTTTTCTTCCGGACATTGTGGCTGTTTACTATCATCTGCTTTTGGCATATTATAATTCTTTCCAACCTCAATTCCGCATTTTTTCTTTACCTGTGAAATATACAGATTGGAAACCTTCATTCCGTCATTATGCTCTGCCACATACTTCTTTATCTCATCATAGGTTACCTTGGTCTCAGCTGATGTTACATCCATATCATCAAGCTCAATCGTAACATTAATGTAATCATCCGGCTTTTGTTTTAGTTGGGACAAAAGAACAACCGTCTCAAGTGTCGGAAACTTTTCCAAGGTAACAGTATGCTCATCAGGCTGCTCTTTATCCAAAGAAATACCATCGACTCGAACTACTTCCTTGCCATCTCTAAGAATCGGTAGTGGAAACCGAAATTTGATATTCCTAATCCAATTACCATCTTCACGTCTTTCCGGAATGTCCTTCATCCGAATACTCCCCCACTATCTCCATGTCCTGAAATTCTGCATATTTTCTCAGCTTGTCCTTCTGTGCATCAAGACTATATCCGTCAACCTGAATAGCCGTAGATACACGAGTATATATGTAACATCTTGTTTTCTTCTTCAATAATCTCACACTCCTATTTCGGTAATACTAATGGCGAATTTTTCAATAATCCTGCAGCAACAGAGTTGTATTTGGCTGTTCCATAATCCTCAACAATGCTTGTTATTCTAGCCCCGGCATCCTTGGAAGAAGCGCCACACAGAAAGACTCGCTCATCCGCACTACTAAATTTTGCATTAAACATAAGCCATTTTTCATCATCATCTGAAATAAAACTATTCATCATATCCGCAAGTTCAGATTTCGTCACTACATCCTTCAGACCTTCTGCGACATCAGAAATCTGTTTTTCAAGAGATATCATATCAGAATTGATTTTACTAATTTCAATTCTGTTGTTAGCAGTCTCCATGCTTAACTGAAGTAATTCTCTCTGACCGATTAAATCACGATTTTCTAATATGTAATCTTTCATTTTTTTGAAGGTTCTTATTAATGCCTTACTCTGTTTAACAGCCAATGGTCCTTTTAAAACAGTCATCAGCATATATAGTCCTTGCTCTGTAAATACATGCGGATTATAACGACTTTTTGAGCTTATATTTGCGGTCGAAAAATTCGTCCGCAAATACTCTGTCTCGTCATCTGTCAATTCATATATATTTCCAGCGGGCTGCCCTCCTTGATATGGAGCATCCTGCGCAGTTCCTTCGGTATGACTATTCTGCCGAGTGAGTCTACTCTTCTGGTCAATCCTGTAATTTTCACTTTATTGTCCTCCGTTACTTTTGCATTTGCATTCATGCTTTGGAGGTAGTATATGGAAATCTGTATGAAATATGTATAATTCAAGGGGGAAAAGACATCATCTATGCATGCTTGCATGCAATTCGATGTATGTCTTATTGACCCGCACTACACTGAGAAAGTAGCAATTTACTGCTTAAAGGCAGTAAATTAGCGGATTAAATATGTATCTATATCCATCAGCTCTCTCTCATCTGCAATATCTACATATACACAGTCATGCTTCTTTGCCACACTTCTGCCACCCTTATCACCCTCCAGTGATAAAAGCTGTGGTATAAGCGATGAATTAAATACACACGGGTTGCCTACAGCATCTCCACAACGAAGTGAAAACGCCAATCGCTTACCCCCTGTATTTTTAAGCACTCTGTCTATTAATTTAATCACGCTTTGACTTTTTAAATATGGCTGGTCAGCTACTGCAAACATGTAATATTCCTCTTTTTCGGCAGTATGATGCGTCACTTCACTGCTTTTCTTAAGCTTTTTCTGCTCCTGCACCGCCATAATTCCTGCCTTTATAGTGTAGGATATGCCTTTTTCGCTGTCCGGACTTATGACTGCATGGCAATCTGGGATACATGCGCAGTAGTCCAATATTTCCCGGTAACGGGTGACAACTGTTATATCTATGGTCTGGCTGTCTGATTTTGATTTATTATATCTATTTTTAATTTCCGCCAAGTGATCAAGCAAATGCCTGTACATAGGTTTTCCATCCAGCTCATAAAACAGTTTGTTACTTCCAAAACGGCGGCTGTTTCCAGCCGCCATGTATATGATATGAATCATTTCACTCTAAGGTCCTTTTCGTGCCAGTTTGGGTCTACCATTCCCATAAGTATTTTTTCAGGGGTAAACGGAACTGTCCTGTGCCATACGCCTGTTGCGCGATAAATGGCATGTGCCAGCGCAGGAGCCGGTGTATTGATAACTATCTCACCGATTGACTTAACTCCGAATGGGCCTGACGGCTCATAGCTTGTCTCAAATTCGACATTGATATTGCCCACATCCTGTCGCGTCGGTATCTTGTACTGCATGAGGTCATTTTCTGCGATTTTTCCACCGGCATTGTAGGTGACATTCTCATAAAGCGCCATGCCTATTCCCTGACCTATGCCGCCCTCGGTCTGTACACGCGCGAGGTTTGGATTGACCGGAATTCCGCAGTCCACAACAGCCTGATAATCAAGTATTTTAACTGCTCCTGTCTCCTTATCAAGCTCTATCTCGACCATTCCTACCATGTATGGAGGAGGTGAAACAGGTGATGAATATGTCGCTGTGACATCTACAGGTATCGTGTTGTTGACCTGTGATTTTGTTGCTATATCGGAAAGACTTACGCAAACCTCCCCATTGTCTGCACCGTCCGGATTTATGATATACACCTCTTTGCCGTCAAAATCCACCTCTGATGCAGCATGGCCCAGCATCTGTGCACCGATTTTCTTTATGTTTTCACGAAGCTCAAGTGCTGCATTCTGTGTGGCCATTCCTGTAATGTAGGTGGTTGATGAGGCATATGAACCTGAATCATAAGGAGAAGCATCCGTATCCGCTCCAAACACGGTTATATCATCCGGCTCGCAGTCGAGTACCTCAGCCGCCATCTGCGCAAGTATGGTATCACAGCCTGTTCCCATGTCTGCCGCGCCTATCATCATATTGTAGGTGCCACAGTCTGAAAGCTTTAAGGTACACGATCCGACATCTACATTTGATATGCAGGAGCCCTGCATTGCAAGTGCCATGCCTGCCGCACGAACCTTGCCATTTCCCATATCGCGGACAGGATACTTGTCTGCCCAATGGAAATTATCCGCACAGTGCATTATGCATCTGTCGAGTGCACATGCATTGGCTGTCTCGCCAAAATATGCCGGCATAAACATGCCCTCACAGACGATATTTTTCAAACGAAGCTCAACCGGGTCTATATGCAGCTTTTCAGCGAGCTCATTGACAGTTGATTCAAGTGCAAAGATACCCTGTGTAGCTCCATAGCCTCTATATGCTCCTGCCGCCTGCACGTTTGTGTACACAACATCGCACGAAAATCTGGTTGCCTCGCAGCCTCCTGTATAAAGAGGGAGCGATTTATGACCTGAGAGTCCTACTGTTGTAGTGCTATGCTCTCCGTATGCTCCACCATTTGACAGCGTATAAAGATCTATCGCCCTTATATGACCATCCCTCATTGCTCCAAGACGCACGGTGACCTCCATCTCATGACGCGGTGACGCGATAGTCTGGCACTCTTTTCTGCTGTAGATTATCTTGCTCGGACGCTTTGTCTTCCAGGTAACAAATGCCGGATATACCTCACAGACCGCTGTCTGCTTGGCACCAAAGCCTCCTCCGATACGCGGCTTTTCAGCACGCACCATGGACTTAGGAATATCGAGTGCATTGGACAGTATTCGGCGCAGGTGGAAAACAATCTGTGTCGAGCTGATGCAGTGAAGCCTGCCGTATCTGTCTATCTCACAGTATGCTCTGCAGGTCTCCATATATGCCTGCTGCGCTGCCTTTATGCGATAGGTGTGCTCAATAATCTCATCGCACTCCGACAGAATTTTCTCTACATTTCCATGCTCATCCTCCTCATGATGAATGAGATTGCGCTTTACATCGCCTGTATTTATGCTGGATGACCAGTCATCCTCAGGATGCACAAGCACCTTGTTGTCCAGCGACTTTCTGAAGTCAAGCACCGGCTCAAGAATCGTGTACTTTACTTTTATCATGTTAAGAGCCTTGTCTACAGCCTTTTCCGATTCACCTACCACAATAGCGACAGCGTCACCTACACTTCTAACATGACGGTCAAGGATTAGTCTGTCGTACGGTGACGGCTCCGGAAAGGTCTGGCCTGCGATAGAAAAACGCTTTTTCGGAACATCCTCCCAGGTGTATACTGCGACCATGCCCGGTACCTTAAGAGCAATATCTGTCTTTACATCCTCGACAATTGCATTCGCATAGGGGCTTCTAAGAAGCTTTATGACAAGCGCATCACGCGGTGTGATATCATCAGTAAATACCGGCTTTCCGAGTAAAAGCTGGCTCGAATCCTTCTTCGGTATACATTTTCCAACTGCGTGGTAATCCCTTCTCGCGCGGTTGAAGCTGTTTACATTAGTTTGATTTGTGCTCATCCTGCCACTCCTTTCCGATATCCTCTCCGTAGACGCCTGCCTCGAGATTAAGAGGTGCGCCCTCCTTCTTACTGTTTAAGAAATTTCTGATTGAGCGGAGCTGACTCTGATATCCTGTACAACGACACAGATTTCCTGAAAGATACTCAAGAACTTCCTCATCAGTCGGGTCAGGATTTTCTCTTAAAAGTGCCACAATATTTACAATATAACCTGGATTACAGAAGCCGCACTGATCCGCTCCCTGTGCAGCAAAAAATCCTGTAAACTGCTTAGCTTCCTCCTCAAGTCCCTCAAGGGTATCCACGGCTCTGCCGTCTGCCCTGCCTATCGGCATGCTGCATGACAGCACAGGCTTTCCATCCAGAAGCACTGTACAAAGACCGCAGTTGCCTGACTCACAGCCCCTCTTCACTGAAAAGCAGTTGTGCTTGCGGCAGAAGTCCAAAAGCACCATATCCTGGTCAACCGAGTCGATTATTAACTTTCCATTTAATTTTATTTTAACATCCATATACATGAATTCCTTCCTACTTAATGCTCGTGCATTGATGTCATCACACTAATAAAGCTTCCAAAGTTTCCTGCATAACTTCCATGCATCCGGTAGCGATTACCTTATATCATCGCAGATGTCAAGCGACTGTGTGACAGCGCGGCGTGTAAGCACCCGGCAGATCATCTCTCTGTACTCGGCTCCTGCTCTGATATTGCTTCCAAAACGGATATGCTCTGCAACATATTCTGCAAATTTATCTATTTTTGCATTGTTCTCGGAGTTCTCCGTCAAAGCTACATTACCGTGCGTCTTTGCATCTACTATACCATCGAGTATGCCGTCCTTATCCCACACAGGCTCTGCCATATATGGTGATGCTCCGATGACCGCCACATACCTGCCGTTTCTATTTGCCACTGCACATGTGAGCACAGGAAAGTCTGTTGACTGGTTTCTCTGGCTTAAGTATACTACGCCCTTTGCATTTTTCGGCACTATTACTGATACGAGCACATCGCGCGTGGTTCTTGGAAGTGCCGCAAACTCGTCCAAATCCATAATTCCTGCCTTGTGAAGCTGCACCTTTGCTCCCAGCGCCCTGAAAATCGTCATGACATCTGAAAATCCAAATCTGCCCCAGATGCTTCCTCCGACAGTCGCCACATTTCTAAACTGCACTCCGACGATATGTCTGACCGACTCTGCGATTGCACCGTGTGTATATGCATTCAGGGTTTCATGTGTCTCTATCTGCCTGAGGGTTGCATATGCACCGATTCTAAACTCGTTTTCATCCTCATCAATCCGGTCAAGTCCGAGATCGCACAAATCAATTGCCGTGCCAAGTGTCTTATTTTTCATTTTGAGCCAGAGCATGCCGCCCAGCACAAAATTCGGTTTTTTCTGATAAAGCTCATAGGCTTCATCAAGGCTTTGCGCCCTCACATACTGATTGTAATAAAACATATTTTTCTCCTATATCAATACATTTCAAGCTCATACATGGCTTCCCACCTAATGTCCTGCTCCTTCATAAAGGCTATGAGGCTCTCCCTGTCTGAAAGCTCTGCACGCCATGCCAGACCACAGCCCGCCGATATAGCAGACGGAAGAGGAATCGTGCGCCCCGGAATACCACATGCCTTGCCCTTGATATCCAGCTTTAACGGCGCTGTGGTAGTCTCGAAGGTAATGATTAGCCGCTTTTTCTTTTCTCTTACCAAATTATTATCCATCGCATCACACTTAATATAACACTAAGGACTCACAATAAGAGAGGCTGCAGCCATTTTCTCGGCGATATCATACATGTTCGTCACCTCTCCGACTGCAAGCTTATCTGACAGCTCATAGTAATTCAGACATGTTCCGCAGGTAAAGATTTTCACGCCACGATTCTTAAGCTCCTTTAAATCCTCAAGGCACTCTGAGCCATCACAGGTCAGCTTTGCTCCTCCATTGTAGAAAAGCATGGTTTCAGGCGGATTGTCCTGCTGCGAAAGTGCATAGATGAAGCCCTTTATGAGTACACTGCCCAGCTCCTCGCTGCCCTCTCCCATATAGGAAGAGCGGATTACAACGACTCTGTTATCTGTAGCCGGCCTGCATGTGTACTGTGAAGCTTCGTCTGTATCCGAAAACGCTCCTGTGTTAAGAGTCGCAATTGTCAGCTTTATACTGTAGCTTCCGTCGTCGAGCTTATTGCTGTCGCAGCTATAGCCCTTCTGTGCAGCCATCTTTTTTAAATTTTCTACTGCAATTTCATTGTCCACAAGTGTCTCCACTGTGTCCGGCTGTGTGAGAGCCTCAATTGCCTTCTTTGTCTTTACTACCGGGATTGGACATGTATCCCCGATTGCATTTACTGTAATCATATTTATAATCCTCCCTATGTTATTTAACTTGTCAACCCTCAAAATGCAGGGCATGCAGCCTGTCAGCATATTTACATAAGCTATGATAGCTTAAAATCAGTTCACATATATCGGCACATCGCAGCGCTTAACAAATCGTCCCACCTTTGCAGCCGGAAGCCCTGCGGCTTTAAGCTCATGCAAAAAGGTATCTGCCTCAAAGGCTTTTACTGCAAACAGCAGTCCTCCTGAGGTCTGCGGATCGAAGAGCACCTCCTCCATTGAGAAAGGTATATTTTTTGCAAAACGCACCTTGTCACCTACATGGTTTCTGTTGCGCTGCGCCGCTGCCGTGAGGAAAAACTCATCTGCGCATCGCAGTGCTCCGGTAATGACCGGGATGGAAATCGAGTCGATAAGTGCTGTTATATCATCATTTAACATCTCGCTCAGATGTCCTAAAAAACTAAAGCCCGTGACATCTGTGCATGCATGTATTTCGAAGCTGTGACTGATCTCTGATGCCGCGCGGTTTAGTGTGGTCATGGAGCTTACCGCATCCTCAATTGCACCTAACGGAGCTTCCCCGACACGGTTTGCGTTGCACACAAGCCCAACTCCGAGCTTCTTGGTCAGTATAAGCACATCTGACGGCTGCCCTGTATTGTTGCTGTAGATGTGTTTGGGATGAACTGTGCCCATGACAGAAAGTCCGTATTTCACATCGCTGTCTGCTATGGAATGACCACCTGCAAGTGTACCACCTGCCTCTATCACCTTGTCAGCGCCTCCCTGCATTATTTTACCGAGTATATTCAAATCCATTTTCTCAGGGAAACAAACGATGTTCAACGCACTCTTAACTGTGCCGCCCATCGCATAGATATCACTGAGCGCATTTGCGGCCGCTATCTGTCCAAACGTATATGGATCATCAACCATCGGTGGAAAAAAATCAAGCGTCTGGACTATCGCCGTGTCATCTGAAATTCTGTACACTGCCGCATCATCGCTGCTATCATATCCGACGAGCAGATTGCTGTCTTTTTCGCCCTTTGGCAACTTTGCTAAAACATGACTTAATAAATCCGGACCAAGCTTTGCAGTACAGCCACCGCCTTTGCAAAACACTATTTCCTGTGGCATGTTTGCTCCTTTCAATTGTTTAATACTGTTTATCTCAATGCCGCAATCTGCATAAGCGCTTCAGCGGCCTCATTTATCTCATCATTTGTATTATAATATGAAAATGAAAATCTCACCATACCCTGTTTTTGTGTTCCAAAGAATTTATGCATCAGTGGTGCGCAGTGTATGCCGCTTCTTGTTGCAATGCCATACTCATTCATAAGTATATCCGACACCTCAGCAGAATCCATATCAGCTATATTTACTGAAACAATCGCACAATGTGCTCCATTATCGGGCAGCATGTCGAAATCCCCATATATCCTGATTCCCGGGATTATCTTTATTTTCTTTAGAAAAGCCTTCATCAACATATACTCTTTAGCATATATGTTATCCACACCAATTTCTTCAATCGCCTTTATTCCTGCCAAAAGCCCTGCAATTCCCGGGCCATTTAAGGTACCGGCCTCAAGTCTTGTCGGAAGCTCCATAGGCTGGCTCTCAAGAAAGCTGAGCACGCCGGTGCCACCGCTTTTAACCGGCTTTATATCTGCTCTTTCTCCCACATAAAGTCCTCCGGTCCCCTGTGGACCCATCAGCCCCTTGTGCCCTGTGAAGCAGAGCACATCAATATTCATATCTTTTACATTTATCGGAAGCACACCGGCTGTCTGCGATGCGTCAACTATAAATAAAAGGTCATGCTTTCGTGCGATTTGCCCTATTGACTTAATGTCCACCACATTGCCTGTGAGATTTGAAGCATGTGTGCAGACGATGGCTTTTGTTTCCGGACAAATTGCAGCCTCTATATCCCGCGGGGAAATTATCCCTCTTTTTATTCCTTCATCACTGCATGGCACAATATCCACGCACACTCCCCTCTCCCTTTGCATATAAAGAGGTCTGAGCACCGAATTGTGCTCGAGCTGTGTCGTAATCACATGCTCCCCCGGCTCAAGCAGTCCGTGGATTGCAATGTTGAGCGACTCAGTGGAATTTGCCGTAAAAACAAGTCTATCCGCATCCTCCCCGCCGAAAAATTCTGTAAGGCACATTCTGGCCTCATATATTTTCCTTGACGCATCAAGCGATGCATCCGACATTCCCCGACCTGAATTGCCGCAGTGCTTCATTGCATCAAGCACAGCATCATATACCGCATCCGGCTTTTTAATTGTTGTGGCAGCGTTGTCCAGGTAAATCATAGTATGTCCTCATTTACTTCTCATCCAAGCAGATAAAATTTCTTTATATAAAGCTCATCATTTATATTTTTGCTAAGCATATTTGCTTCTGTATGCTTTGGAAGATTTGCATAAATTGTTGAATCATTATTTAATTCACACGATACTTCCCATGTTTTTAGTTCTTCAACTATTTTATAATCTTTAATCCTGATTATATTTTTATTGTTATATGCAAGTACCGATTTTGCTTTACTTGCAGATATTATTATATCCTGAGGGAAAACACCTATGTGTGATATGTTGTCCGTATCCATCGCAAGCTGTTCAATCTGCTCATCAGTGACCTCAAATACGCTATCCCATTCCACGGCAAGAACATGATGCTTATCCTGCCATTTCACCTGTGATATATTGTTGCAGCCCACAAGCAGTGCCTGCTCCACAGACATAGGCCGCATGAAGAAATCTTTTTTGTCGCGGACTGCACTCAGCATGCCGCTCTCAATACTTCCGATACGCTCTGCCAGACGATACACCTCATCGCGATTGTGTGACACAAAGATAACAGGATTGTGAAAATCGGAAAGCATCTCCATAAGCTCTGATTCCATACTTCTTTTCACATGCTCATCCAGTGCCGAAAAAGGCTCATCGAGCAGTATACACTCCGGTTTAGCCGCAAGCATGCGAAGCATTGCCACGCGCTGCCTCTGGCCTCCCGAGAGATGATCCGGATATGTGTCTGCCATGCCATCAAGCCCATACCGCTTCAGCCAGACCTTCACCTTTTTTTCATCGCGATGTCCCATTGCTATGCATATATTTTCCATCACGGTCATTGTAGGAAAAAGTGCATAGTCCTGAAACAGATAGCCTACCCTGCGCTTACCGGGGTGCAGATTTATGCGATTTTTTGAGTCATACAGCACCCGGTCATTTAATGATATAAAGCCTGAATCAGGAGTCTCTATCCCTGCTATACACTTGAGTGTCATACTCTTTCCTGAGCCCGACATACCAATTACGGACACAATCTCGTCCGTAAGCTCCATGTCAACCGAAAGCATGAAATTATCCAACTGTTTTTTTATTTTTACTATGAGCGACATTATTTTTTCTCTTTCTCTTTATGCCCTTGCTTTTGCCGCATATCATATTTATCGATACAAGGCATGCAAACGAAATCGCTATGATTACTATGCACCAGAAGCCCGCTGTGGCATAGTCACCACTTTGGATGACCATTGCTATCTGCTGTGATATGGTCGATGTCTTTCCCGCTATATTTCCGGCAAGCATTGATGTGGCGCCGTACTCACCGATAGCTCTGGCAAAGGCCAGTGTGACACCCGATATGATGCCGGGCTTTGCCATCGGCAAACGTATTTTCCAGAAAACCTTCCACTCACTTATGCCGAGAGTGCGCGCCGCATATATGACATTTTCGTCTATCTGCTCAAATGCCGCTCTCGCATTTCTGTACATGAGAGGGAGTGCAATGATGGTCGCTGCAACCACACAGCCAAGCCACGTGTGTACTACCTGTATACCCATGCTATTGCTTAAAAAACTTCCAAAGGGACGTCTTGTACTGAAAATCCTTAAAAGGATGTATCCAGCCACGGTAGGCGGCAATACCATCGGAAGTGTCAGCAGTCCATCCCAGAATGCCCTCACTCTGCCCTTTGTGTTTATAACAAGCTCAGCAAAGGCTATTCCAATAAAGAATGAAAAAACCGACGCTACTATTCCTGTTTTTAATGTTATCCAAAGCGGTGCGAAATCAATCGTTCCCATTATTCATTTACCGTAAAATGATATTTCTCAAATACTGACATTGCCTCATCTGTCTGAAGATATGCAATAAATTCCTTTGCGGCTTCAAGCTCGTCTGCTGTAGTGTTGTCACCCTTTAAGGCTGCTATCGGATATATAACATCACCTGTTAAGCTGTTTGGAAGCTTTTCTATAATGTCAAGCTGATTCTCGTATCCGAATGTATCTGAGTAATAAACTGTTCCTATTTCGTTTGCACCCTCAGCTACGGCAGATGCAACTGCACCTACATTTGCACAGCTGTTGATTTCCAGACCGCCAAGTGCCTTTGAGATATCAGAATCTGAAATATCCTGTGGCTTTGAAGCATCTCCTTCAACCATTTTTGAATTTACAAGTGCTACTCTGGTGTACTGTCCTACAGGAACTGTTCCGTCAGCAAGTGCCATATTTTTAGCCTTTGAGATGTCTGCAAAGCTGGTAACTGCCGTGCCACTATTCTTATATGTAACAAGGCACACCTGATTATTTAAAAGGTCAACACGAGTATCATCAACCACGCTTCCTGCTTCATAACCATTCTGAAGCTCATCCATCTGTGCCACTCCTGCTGAGAAAAAGATATTGCACTTCGCGCCCTCTTTAATCTGTGCCATCAGAGTTCCCGAACTGTCATAGTTGTTCTGGAAGTTTACATTTGGATGCTCCTTGGTGTAGGCTGCACAAATTTCATCCATAACACTGTTTAAGCTCTTTGCCGCAAAAATCGATAAATCTACATCTACATTACCGTTCTCTGTCTGCGCGCTGCTTGTCACAATTTTATCAGTAGCATTACCGCTCTCTGCAGTATCCTTCTTTCCGCAGCCTGCAAAAAGTCCTGCTGTAAGAATAAGTCCAAGCGTAAGTCCTGCATATGCTGCAAATTTTCTCTTTAAACCCTTGCGCTCCTTTACTGATTTATCAGTGCCTGTTGCTCTTCTTAAAATCACACTTTTAATCTCTCTTTTCTTTTTATTTATTCATCATTTGATCTGCTCCAGCAGCACTGAAATGCTACCTCCGCACACCATTCCCTCATTCTCGGCATCGTCAGTATTCATGCTGACATCAATCAGCTCACATTTGAACTCCTGATTGCGAAACAGCCTCCTGCAGCGGCTTATAACTAAAGCCTCCGCACAGCCTCCGCCTATTGTTCCAACAATACGGTTGTCTGAGCTCACAAGCATCTGTGTGCCAACTCCGCGCGGTGCACTGCCGTTCTTTTTTATGATGGTACACAGTATGTACTTCTCATCCGGGGAGTGTGTAACTGATGCACAATGCCCAGCCACCTCAGTAAGTGCGTCAAGCACTTCGTTATCTATCTGAGTGCAGCTTGTACGCTCATTTTTACACTTTACTATCTCGCTTATCACCGAAAGAGCAATTTCCTCCGGTGTCTGTCCACCTATTGCAAGACCTATCGGAGAATGTAATCCTGATATAATTTCCTGTGAAAATCCCGATTCTTCAAGGTCTTTTTTCACTATCACAGTTCTTTTCTTTGAGCCCATCATACCCACATAGGCATAGGACTTTGTGAATATCTCTGTGAGGCATTCCATATCGAAGCGATGTCCTCTTGTCATGCATACATAGTAATCATCCGCCTGCGGCTGTAGCTTGGCGAGAGTTTCTTTATAATCGCCGCAAATCACATGGTCTGCGCCTTGGCGCTTTGCATTGTCTGCAAACAAAGGTCTGTCCTCTATCACCCATATGTCAAATGCCAAAAGCGATGCCATGCGTACAAGTGCCGCCGATACATGCCCTCCACCGCAGATTATGAGACGTGGTCTGCTGCCTATCTGCTGTCTGAACATCACAATGGAATTATCATTGTCATCTATTTCATCTGCCCACACATTGCCGTATGCCACTCTTATTCTGCCATCTATATAGAGTGCCTTTGCCCCGGCATGTGCTCCTTCTATGACTGTCAAAAGCTCACAGCGGCTGTCCACAGGTCTGTCCTTTATCGAAGCATATATGTTGGCCGGAATCAACTTCACCTCGTCACCGGCATGAATCTGACCACCTCTTACGACTACCGCAAACACACCCTCCTTTGGCATAATGCACTCGCCCATCCTCTTGTATATGGCACAATGCGAATGGCACTGCTTGCCTATCTGCGTCATCTCAAGGATGGTATCTCCTATGCAAAAGCGTGTACCAAGAGGCAGATTTCCTAAATCAAATCCTGAAATAATTAAATTTTCACCGAATGCACCGTTGTCTATCTGTGCCCCTCTTGCCCTGAAGTCATCTATTTTCTCCGCGGAAAGCAGGCTGACCTGCCTGTGCCACTTTCCGGCATGTGCATCTCCCATGATGCCGTAGTCTGCAACAAGCTCCGCCTGTGGCACCTCTCTCTTTTCAGTTCCTCTCTCTTTGCTTATATTGATTGCAAGAAGCTTTCCCATTATTTTCTATCAGCCCCCTATCCGGCTCATATTTCTTGCTGCATTTACTTCCGCAGCTTCTATCTCTGTAGTCTTTGTCTCTGTAGTTTTTGTATATGTCACTGCATTATCATTAAAATTGTGACACCTTGGCTTTGCCTTTATGGCAGCCCTTAGTGCCCGGACTATTGCAAAATCTTTTTCCACATCATCTGCAAAATCCCATGAATCAGGTACTAAATCCATCGTCACGCTGCTTCCCAGGCATGGCATAAGCCTGCCGTCAGCCGTAACACGTATGCGGTTGCAGGTGTCGCAGAACTTCCCATGAATTGCCTGAATCAGACCTACTCTGATACCAAGTTCCGGAAAAATGTAATACTCTGCCGGGCCGTTATCCGGAATTTTCCGTTTGTCATTTCCCGAATTAATTTCTTTTGTTTTTTCAGTATTTATACGGCAAGGTTCTCCATACAGTTTTGAAAGTGTACCAATAACCTTCTTATATGGCTCGACTCCGTTGGTGTGTCCTTCACCTACCGGCATCATCTCTATAAAGCGGATATCTGTACCTTTTTTTGCAACATATCGTGTGAGCGCCACCACATCTGTCTGCGGTGTGAGCACCACATTGATTTTCACTCTTATTCCGCACTCTATAGCGGCATTGATTCCATGCTTTACTTCTTCAAGCAGCGGTTTTTTTGTGATGCGTTCATATTCTGACGCATCTATAGTGTCCAGGCTCACATTTATGCTGTCTATGCCTGCTTCCTTTAACCACTTTGCATGCTGCGCAAGCAGTACTGCATTTGTAGTAAGCGATACGCTGCTGACACCCGGTATCTTTTTGATTTGTAAAACCATTTCATCAAGCTGCGGATGCAAAAGCGGCTCACCGCCTGTCAGACGAAAATGCTTAATTCCAAGCCTTGTGGCTGCGCGGACTATGCAAAGCACCTCTTTTACGCTAAGTATATTTAGTGCATGACAGTGCTCATTATTGTCACAGGGATTGCAGTAATAGCAGTTTAAATTACAGCTATCTATCACCGATATGCGCATATAGTCAATCTCTCTGCCAAATCCATCGCGCATGTTAAAAGCCCTTTCCAAAACCACAGTTAGGAAACGTGCAGACATCACAATTCAGGCAGAGGCCGCCTTCTCCAAGTCCGGCAAGCTCATCTGCATAAATCATATCACGTGCCATAAGCCTAGGCAACACAATATCAAATATCGTGCGCTTATTGTACATGGCACAGCCGGGCAGCCCACATATCGGCACCAGCCTGTCACCTGCATCATAGTACGACAGCAAAAACATGGCTCCCGGAAGCACCGGCGAGCCGTATGACACAATCCGTGCGCCTGTATTTTTGATGGCAAGTGGCGTTTTATCATCAGGATCCACGCTCATTCCACCTGTGCAGAATACAATTTCCGCTCCGGCTTCTATCGCGCGTAAGCATCCGTCTGTGATTTTTTTGTCATCATCATCAAACACCTCATGAAACATCATCTGTGCGCCAAACTCTGCTATTTTTTTTTCTATAACAGGTGTAAATGCATCCTGTATCCTGCCATGGTACACTTCGTTTCCGGTTGTAATTATTGCTGCTTTTCTGACCACAAACGGCTTAATATCAAGGATTGGACCATCCTCACATATATTAGAAGCTTCCTTTAGCTTATCTTTTTTTATGACAAGCGGTATGATTCTTGTTCCGGCGAGCTTATCACCCTTTTTCACAGTGGTATTGCCGTGCCTTGTGGCTATCATCAGCTCTCCAAAGGAGTTGACCTTTTCAAGCTTTTTGCTATCCACCTTAAGCAGTCCATCACAGTCTGCGATTACCTCTATCTTGCCCTCCTTTACGGGGGACGGATGCATTTTACTCACAGTGCCGCAAGAAACTCCTGATTGTGTGTCTGCTTCAATTTTCTTTGTGCCACATGCGCTCATACGATAAAGCACCTCCGCAGCCTCATTCTCGTGCATCATGGTCTCATCATTTTCCCATATATATATGGTATCTTTTCCGACACTAAGCAGCACCGGTATGTCCTCTTTTGTTATGATATGCCCCTTGCGAAAAACTGCATCCTTTTTCACGCCGGGAATAATCTGTGTGATATCGTGGCAGAGCACCTGTCCGACTGCCTCAGTTGTCTTCATAAGCTTCATATAATCCCACACTCCAATTATTATCTCTGTAAATATTAACTATTCCAAACCACACCTAGTACACCGACCGCACTCACTGTCATACTGCAGTAAAATATCAAGCCCATGCTCTATATTTCCCATCAGAAAATCCATGCTCTCCGACACTGCCTTCACACTGCCGGGCAGATTAACTATCAGTGTGTTTTTCCTGATGACGCAAACGCCTCTGCCAAGCATGGCGCGCGGTGTAAGACTCATGCTGTACGCTCTCAGTGCCTCAGCGATACCCGGTGCATTGCGCTGTGCAACATCCATTGTAGCTTCCGGCGTGATATCCCTAGGTGAAAAACCTGTGCCGCCGGTTGTAAGCACCAGATTGCATTTCATGTCATCACTCAACCTGACAAGCTCGTCTGCAATCTGTTTTCTCTCGTCCGGTATGATTTTATATGAAACCACCTCGTACTCATCTTTTGGAAGCATCTGTCTTATTTTTTGGCCGCTTTTATCCTCGCGCCGGCCCGCTGCGCCTTTATCACTTATTGTTATAATTCCTACAGTATACATTACATCACCCTGTTATCCTTGATTAAATGTGTATTTTTAACTATTCAGCTGTATAGTGTCCACTCTTTCCACCGGATTTTTCAAGCAGATGTATCTGCCCGATTTCCATTCCACGGTCTAGCGCCTTACACATATCATATATGGTAAGAAGCGCCACACTGACCCCTGTCATGGCCTCCATCTCTACACCGGTTTTGCCCACACAGGCTGTCGTGCAAATTGCCGTGATACTGCTGTTTTTTTCATCCAGCTCAAACTCAACATCACACTTTGTCATAGCAATAGGATGACAGAGCGGAATAAGCATGGAATTGTTCTTTGCTCCCATGATTCCTGCAATCCTTGCCACTCCCAGCACATCACCCTTTTTAGCCGTGCCCGTAGATACAGCCCTGTATACAGCGTCATTTACCTTTATCGTGCCGCAGGCTTTCGCCACGCGGTATGTGTCATCCTTTGCGTGCACATCCACCATGTGGGCTTCCCCTGCCTCATTAAAATGTGTGAGCTTTTCTTTATTTTGTTCCTGATTATTGATATCTAATCCGTTTTGCTGCGTCAATTAATTAATCCTCATTGTAACTGTTCAGTTACCATAATTTATTATCTATTAGTAACTGCACATTTAATAAACCCTTATGCCGTGCTCAAATGCCGATACCGCCTCAAGCACACTGCCTGCTATACTCCTTGCCTTGTCAGAGATCGTAAAACAATTTGAAAGCTCCCCTTCGCGTGGATCGATATCCGCTATCTTGAAGCCTTCCTTGAAATAATAACCCTCACGGATAAGACCTCGTATGATGCCTGTAATTGTAGCATTTACCGGAACATATTCAGACAATTTATTGTCATAGCTTCCTTTATCCGGATATATCCGCGCTATCTCATCGCCCTTTTGCACAATATCTCCGATTTTTCTGACATCATAAATATATCCTGCTGCCGGAGCGTGTATCACACGCTCACTTGTGAAGCCTGCGATATTTCCCGGAACCCCTGTGTTGGGCTGTGCCATGCCATCGGTAATGATGCGCGCCAGATTGTGCCCACGCATGGACTCAATCACCAGATGCACGTCCTTGCCTGCCGTAAAGCCCGGACCTACTCCTATCACAAGCGGTGCCATATTTATTGTGGTGCCCAGATTTTTCTTTGCTATTATGGCATCTACCACAACATCCGGTCTAAAAAGTGCAATTGATTCACCGGTTGGGTCTATGAGAAGCGGAACCTCTCCGGCTTCAAGCACAGCTTCGATAGCTGAGCTCTTCCACTTTTGCGATGCAATATGAGCTTGCGGTGTGTCATTTATCCCGGAAATTGTCTCTGCATCATTCAAGGCAGGAAGCAGTCTGGCTGTCAGACCCTCTACAGTTGCGCTCCCATCATACACTGCCTCGCAAAAGGACACCTGACGCCGTATGGCTGCCGGATAGTCTGTCTCAAGCGCTATCACCCGATGTCCTGCACGGTGCAGTCTGTGGATGATGCCTGTCGCAAGATCGCCTGCACCACGGCATATGATTAACAAATTTTTCTTTTTTATTTGATTATTGCTCATATAATTAGTTACCCTGTTAACTTATTATTTCCATGTTTATCTGTAATATGTCGAAATCCATCCTTTAAACCCGCTGTCGCGAAGCTTTTTGACATAGACCTGACGCAGCGTGTCTATAACCGAGTCATCAACCACTACATCCTCTGCCATTCCTAGCTCGTTTTGCATAAGCTCATATCTGAACACAACGTCTTTACACAGCTTGCCCTTTTCCCACGTGCCAAGCACTATGATAACATCTGTGGTGAGCGGATATACGACAGGCTCATCCGCTGCCGGATATTTGAGAGAATGGTGCTTTGCTCCATCTGCTTCGATTATAACATAATCTAACGCCTGTGGCATGTCTTTAATCAGTCTATCAAGCAAATCATACGGCAGTCCGCACATTTTTGGCTTTGACTGTTCTGATATTTTCTGCCCCGCCATGCAATATCCATCTTTTATTATTTTATCCCTTAACGAAAAAAAATCGCAGGATAGGTCAGTGTCAGCTTCGACATACATGTGCGTTGTTGTTGTGACAAGCACACCTTTTCCTCTCCTGTGATATTCCCTTGCAAGCTTATGGACGAGTGTGGTCTTTCCACCTGCGCCCACTATTGAAATCACTTTTTCCATATATTTCCATACTTTCCCACAAATAATAAAGCCGCCGGTGTACTTAATGCACCGGACGACTTTAAAATCCTAAGCGTTAATCATCCACACGCTTCACATCATCTTTTTCTTCCATATCCCACATATATGGTGCGTTCTTAGATTTCTTCGGCAAAATAATATTGAGAAGAATAGCGCAAAGTGAGCAAGGCACGATACCTGAACCGCCAAATATAAGCTGTACATAGTATGGCAGGTGTGATGTAGCACCTGTTGTAGCGCCAAGTCCGTAGCCTAAACCGATTGCAACTGAGATAATTGTAATCTCACGGCTGCCGATTGGCTCCTTTGTGATGAGCTCAATTCCGGAAATCAGGATAGAGGCAAACATCATAACCGCAGCTCCGCCGAGCACCGACTGAGGCATGATTGACATGAGAGCTCCAATTTTTGGGCAGAAGCCGCAAATGATGAGGAATATAGCTCCCATTGAAATAGCAAATCTATTGACAACCTTTGTCATTGAAACAAGACCTACATTCTGTGAGAATGAGGTATTTGGCAGTACTCCGAAAAGCGCTGCAAATGATGAACCAAGACCGTCACAGATAACACCGCCGGAAAGCTCTGAATCTGTAGCCTCTCTGTCCATTCCACCCTCCACACAGGCTGAGATATCGCCAACTGTCTCGATTGCAGTAACGATAAACATGATGCCAATTGGGATGATTGCATTGGCATGGAAGGAAATTCCCACATCTGAAAGCTTTCCAAAGCCTATAAAGCTTGGAACTGCTATCCATGCTGCATTTTTAACCTCGTCAAAGTTTACTACCCATGAATATGTGTATTTGACACCGTCAGCAGTCACACCTGTATGTGACATGGTAAGTGTCATAATGATTGCTACAACATATCCTGCCAGAATACCAAAAAGGATGGCAGATGATGAAAAAATACTGCGCGACGGTGCAAAATGCTTAAGAAGCACGATTACTATAAGTACAACCATTCCAAGAAAAAGGTTTGGCAGTGAGCCGTAATCATTTTTGCCTGTGCCACCGCAGAAGTAGTTGATTCCCACTCCAAGGAGTGAAAGTCCTATTGCTATAACAACTGAGCCTGTAACGATTGCAGGGAAAAACTTGCGTAAAGGCTTTAAGAAGGCTCCGAGTATGCCCTCGAAGATACCTCCTACAAGGCAGGCTCCCATAATAGCTCCATATGCTATAACTCCGCCGCCACACGCTGCAACTGTATTATTTAATACTCCAAGAAAGCCCGAAGAGGTTCCCATAACGATAGGTACCTTTCCGCCGATCGGTCCGATGGAAAACATCTGTACTAATGTTACAATACCTGCGATAATCATGGCATTCTGTAAGAGAGCTGTTCTAAGCTCCGCAAAGCCTGCGTCCGCTGTGAGTCCACATGCTCCCATAACTATGATAAGAGGTGTAAGGTTTCCGATGAACATAGCCATAACATGCTGCAGTCCAAGCGGAATAGCCTGAGACAGAGGTATTCTGCCCTCAAACTGGTAAGGTGAAGAGTTTGTTGTCTTTTTCATTGGTTCCTCCAAATATTTATACTCTTATTTAATAAAAAATCACAAAATTATTTTACGAGCATAAGGCTATGCGGTCAATTTAGTATTACTTATAATATAATATCCATCTACTTATAAATACATGCTATTGAAATCCAGACATATCCATATCTTCGAGAGACATCTCAACCTTTACTTTCTGCGAGTCGATTATACCCTTGGAAAGTAAAACAACAGTTTCTACATGTCCGGTGTGAGCGAACTGGTCAAATGCCCGCACTTTTTGCAGCTCATATCCACCGTCTACTAAAATACGCAGATCTCTGGCAAGCGTAGCCGAATCACAACTCACATAAACAATCCGCTGCGGCTTCATGGCAAGCATCGTCGACAGACACTGCTCATCGCAGCCCTTGCGCGGCGGGTCTACAACAATCACATCCGGATGACGCATACCGGCATCCAGATCGTCACTGTTATAAAACTGCGGCAATACTTCCTCTGCTTTTCCCACAAAAAACTCTGCATTCGTAATACCGTTTAATGCAGCATTAGTCTTTGCATCCTCGATCGCCTGAGGAACAATTTCCACTCCGTATACCTGCTTTGCCTTCTGGGATAAAAAGAGCGAAATCGTGCCAATCCCGCAATACAGATCCCAGACGGATTCTTTTCCGGTCAGCTTTGCATACTCCAGTGCTGTGCTGTAAAGTTTCTCTGTCTGTACCGGATTGACCTGATAAAACGACTGCGGAGAAATATGATAGGCAATCGCCGTATCTTCCACTGAAAAATCTCCGGTATTACGCAGATGAATATAATCCGTGATGTATGGCATGCCCCAGATACATTCCGTGTGTTTTCCAAGAATGACATTGGTGCGCTCGGTATTTACATTATAGGAAATGGAAGTCATCCCCGGCAGCACCGAAAGCCGCTCGATGAGAGCTTCTTTTTCCGGCAGCCGGTCTCCGTTAATAATCAGGCATACCATCACCTCTTCGGTGGTAAATCCATAGCGGATCAAAATATGGCGTACCAGTCCTGTTCCGGTAGTCTCATCGTAAGCCGGAATCTGCTTTAGCAGCATCCATTCCTTTACCGCCATAAGCACATCCTTATTTTCCTCTACCCCAAGCAGACAGTCTTCCACCGGAATGATGGCATGCGTACGTGCCGCATAAAATCCGGTCACAAGTTTTCCTTCTTTATCCAGTCCCACCGGAAACTGTGCCTTGTTGCGGTAGCGGAAAGGGTGCTCCATCCCAACGATCGGCAAACATACCTGCTCTAACTCTTCTTTGGAAAATCCTCCAATCCTCTGCAGATTACTGCGCACCTTGTTTTCCTTGAATGCAAGCTGTTCCTCGTAGGAAAGTGCCTGTATCTGACAGCCACCGCAGCGGCGGTGCAACGGACATTGCGGTTCTACACGGTATGGAGATGGTGTGATAATTTCCTCCACACGGGCATATCCATAATGTTTTTTCAGTTTTGTGGCACGGGCACGAATTTCATCTCCGATCAGCGCATCCTTGACGAAAAATGTCATCCCATCGTACTTTCCGATGCCTTCCCCGTCGACTCCCATATCTGTAATTTTCAAAGAAAATAAATCGTTTTTTTTCATCCTTTTAACCTGCGAAGTCGGAGTCAAAATATCTTTCGGCTCCGACTTTATCTCATCTTATTTGCTTGTCTTGCGTATATTTGTCTCCAGCAGACGGCTGTACCCCTGCCATTCAAGATTATTGTCCGGTACATTTGCCAGAATCTCCCGCATGGTTTCCATCTTTGCATCCACGTTGTCCGCGAAGCTCAAAGCCATCGCTTCAACCAGTGCCGGTTTCTTCGGAGATCCATACTCCAGTTCTCCGTGGTGCGCCAGAATGCAGTGCTTTAACTCATTTTCCAGAACCACCGGAAATCCCTCAATGGAACGGATTCCCTCGCCTACCCACTCGGCACCGATCATAATATGCCCAAGCAGCTGTCCTGCATCGGTATAATCATTTGCCGGAAACGCCGACAACTCTTTTAATTTACCGATATCGTGGAAAATCGCCGCTGTAATCAGAAGATCCCGGTTCAAAAACGGATAATTCTGCGCAAAATAATTACAGTTTCTTGTCACGCTGACGGTATGTTCCAACAGACCCCCGACAAATCCATGATGTACACTCTTTGCTGCCGAATGAAATTTAAACCGGTCCGCAAATGTTTGATTGTCGAAAAATCTGTGCAGCAGCTGGTTCAGGTAAGGATTTTTCACAGAATCAATATATCCTGTCAATTCGGCATACATCTCCTCCACATCCTTGTCCGTACAAGGAAGATACTCCTTAGGATCAATGTCCTCCTCTGAAACACGGCGTGCACGCCGGATCGACATCTGCAGATTTCCCTGAAAGCTGGTGACATCTCCCGTAACCGCCACATAATCCAGCGCGTCAAACTCATCAATTCCCACAGAACCCGGATCCCAGATCTTGGCATCAATCGTTCCTGTTTTATCCTGCAGGATCACATTGTCGTATGCTTTTCCGGCTTTGGTCAGTGCCGCCTGTTTGAATTTACACAGATATACTTCATTTACTTTTTCTCCTTCTCGGAGAGATTCAATATATTTCATAATAACTCCTTATGTCCAATTTTACTGCAAAACCCCTGCTTTTAATTTACAGGTAATCTTTTTATACCCCTTAGTACCTTCCCGCATAACCGTAACCGAATAGGTTTCTTTCGGTGTCAGCTGCAACAGCACCTCCCGGAATTGCTCTGCACTTGCAACCTCCTGGCCTGCAACGGAACGGATCACATCCCCGCTCTGCAGTCCCGCATCCATGGCAGGCGAATCCATCTCGACTTTTTTGATATATACGCCCTTCGGAATATCGTATTTCTGCGCAATATGCTGGGTAACCGTAGAAATGTGCACACCAAAATACGGCACCTCTTTGTCCGCAAATAATAGATCAATCACTGGCATCAGTTCTGATATTTCCACTGCAGTGAGCGTATTTGCAGAAGCCGCACTATAGCTTTGCATCACAACACCAACAAGTTCCCCATCCGTGTTGATCAGCACACCGCTTCCATTTTCACTGGCAACAATATCTGTCGTGTATACACTGTAATTATTGTCCGGAGTGGAAATTTCATTGTTGGTCGCCGTAATGGTTCCGGTCAAAATCGAATAATTCGTTCCAAGCGGGCTGCCAAGAGCAATCACAATGCTCCCCTTATGTATAGTATTCGAGCCTGCTGTTTTCATCACGGTAATGGCATTCTGCGTGGAATCTTCCAGATCCTCCAGATCCACGGTAAGTGCCGCAAGACCGGTATTCCCATCGTATCTGACCAGCTTTGCCTCTGCCACCGCATCATTTACAAAGGTAACTTTGATCTTTGCAGCATCTTTAATCGTTTTTTTCTCCGTAAGAATCCAGAGTTTACCTCCACTTTCTCCAATGATCGTGCCACAGCCCTGACCTTCCCGTTCATAAGAGTTGTTAAACCAGTCCGTATCACTGACCACCCCCGTGATCGTAACGATGGACTTATTTGCCGTATTTCCAATGGCGTACAGCTCTGTCTGAATCTGTTGGTAATCGTCTAGCGTCATCGGCTGTCTCTCTTCCGGAGTCTGTGTCTCCTCCTTTTCCTCAGACCCCTGCTCCGTTTCTTCCACCGATGCCTGCTGTGAATCCTGTGCTCCGGTATCCGGCACAGAACCTTCCTCCTGCCGCAGAACCGGAATCATAAAAAGCAGCACCAGACACACAGCCAGCGCAAATACACCCCCACAGGCAGCAGATTCCCCCAACCGGACCCACATACGTTTATAATTCTTTGGTTTGTCCTTAATCTGTTCTCTGACAAACGCATTCTTTGGTTGCTGTTTATCACTCATAACCACTATTATATTCGCATTTCCATGCACTTGCAACAATCACATTATTTTTCTTTTCCAAAATGGCACTTTGCGTTATAATACAAGAGAGAATACTATATAAAAAGGAATATCACTATGAATCAGAAAGTTTATCATACACTTGAATATTATAAAATACTGGAGCATCTGGCAGATTATGCCAGCTGTGAAGAGGCAAAAGACCGCTGTCACAAACTGGTTCCCCTGACCGATCCTGCGGAAATTGCACACCTGCAGGAAACTACGGCAGACGCACTCAGCCGCCTGTACCGCGGAAGTGGCATCAGTTTTTCCGGCGTTCACAATGTCAACGCTTCCCTGAAACGTCTCGATATCGGTGGCACCTTAAATACCACAGAGCTCCTTACGATCTGTTCTCTGTTGGAAGTTGCCAAGCGGGTCAAAGCATACGACCGAAGCGACCGCAACGATGAAAAAACAGATTCCCTGTCACCGCTTTTTTCACAGATCCAGCCGCTTTCTCCCCTTTTGGATGAAATCCGCCGCTGTGTTGTCGGGGAAGACGAAATTGCAGACGACGCCTCTGCGGCACTTTCTAAAATCCGTAAATCCATCCGGGGGATGAACGACCGCATTCACGCACAGCTGACTGGTCTTATGAACAACACAACCACCCGCAGCTATCTGCAGGATGCTGTGATTACCATGCGTGACGGCCGCTACTGTCTGCCGGTTCGTGCCGAATCCAAAACCTCGGTTCCCGGTATGGTACATGACCAGTCCTCAAGCGGTTCTACCTTATTTATTGAACCAATGGCTGTCGTCAATTTAAATAACGAACTTAAGGAACTGTTTTTAAAAGAACAGGAAGAAATTGACCGCATTTTAGCAGATCTTTCCAACCGTGTGGCAGAAAACGCAAACGGAATCCGTCAGGATTATACTGTTCTTGCGGAACTGGATTTTATTTTTGCCAAAGCCGAACTTGCCAAAAGTTACAACGGTGTTGCCCCTGTCTTTAATGAAGAGGGGCGGATTAACATCCGCAAAGGCCGCCACCCACTCTTAGATCCTAAGAAAGTGGTTCCGATTGATGTACGTCTCGGTGCGGATTTCCGGCAGCTGATCGTGACCGGTCCAAACACCGGTGGTAAAACCGTCTCTTTAAAAACGGTGGGACTGCTGACTCTGATGGGACAGTCCGGTCTGCACATTCCGGCCGGAGATCGCTCGGAACTTGCCATTTTTCACGAAATTTTTGCAGATATCGGAGATGAACAGAGTATTGAGCAAAGCCTGAGTACGTTTTCTTCCCACATGACCAATATCGTCCGCATTTTACAAAAGGCGGATGACCAGAGCCTGTGTCTGTTTGACGAACTCTGCGCCGGTACCGATCCGACCGAAGGTGCCGCACTTGCCATCTCCATCTTAAACAAACTGCACCAGTATGGAGCGGTCACCATGGCTACCACGCATTACAGTGAATTGAAAGTTTATGCGCTCTCCACAGAAGGTGTTGAAAATGCCTGCTGTGAATTTGATGTCGATACGCTCAGTCCTACCTACCGTCTGCTGATCGGTATTCCGGGAAAAAGTAATGCGTTTGCCATCAGTTCCAAACTCGGACTAGCAGAAAATATCATTGAAGATGCCAAAGGCCGCCTGAGTGAGCGCGACGTCAATTTCGAAGATATGCTTGCCAATCTGGAACAGAGCCGTATCACCATTGAAAAAGAACAGCTGGAAATCCAGAAATATAAAGCAGAAATTGAAGATTTAAAGAAGAAACTGACCGCCAAAAATGAGCGTCTGGACAACAGCCGTGACGAGATCCTGCGCAAAGCCAATGAAGAAGCCGTACAGATTCTCAAAGAAGCCAAAGACCTTGCCGATGAGACCATCCGCAATTTCAACAAGTACGGACAGGGACAGGCGCCTATGTCCAAAATGGAAAAAGAACGCAGCCGTGTACGTGACAAAATGAGTGCCAGTGAAAAAGCACTCTCCATGAAGAAAAAGGAAACGGTCAACCACAAAGTACCTAAAAAGCTGCGCATCGGTGATTCCGTGCGTGTACTGTCCATGAACTTAAAGGGAACCGTGCACACACTGCCAAACGCCAAAGGGGATCTGTATGTCCAGATGGGAATCTTACGTTCCCTGGTCAACATCAAAGATCTGGTACTGATCGATGAAGATGCCTCTCCGGCAGCAAAAAAATACGGAGGTACTTCTTCCGGAAAAATAAAAATGAGCAAAGCGGCATCCGTTTCTACAGAGATCAATCTGATTGGTATGACGGTAGACGAAGCCATTGCCCATCTGGATAAATATCTTGATGACGCCTATGTGGCTCATCTGCCATCCGTCCGGATCGTTCACGGAAAAGGAACCGGTGCACTGCGCAATGCCGTGCAGGCACATCTGAAAAACCAGCGGTACGTGAAATCTTACCGGATGGGAGAGCCGTCTGAGGGCGGTGCCGGTGTGACCATTGCTGCTTTTGATGTTTAAATACCTATTGATTTTTTATAATAAGGAGGGATTTCCATGTCCAAACAGAAAATACTGATTGTGGACGATGACAATAATATTGCAGAACTTATTTCCCTGTATCTGACCAAGGAATGCTATGATACCAAAATCGTCAATGACGGGGAAGAAGCCCTGCACGCATTTGAACACTATAACCCTAACCTGATCCTGCTTGATCTGATGCTTCCGGGCATTGACGGCTATCAGGTCTGTCGGGAAATCCGTACCAAAAGCAACGTTCCGATCATCATGCTTTCCGCCAAAGGCGAAATCTTTGATAAAGTACTCGGACTAGAGCTCGGTGCGGATGATTACATATTAAAACCATTTGATTCCAAGGAACTGGTAGCACGCGTCAAAGCAGTTCTCCGCCGTTTCCAGCCTGCCAAAACCGAGTCCGTTGTAGAATTAAAATGTGTGGAATATCCGGATCTGACCGTCAATCTGTCCAATTATTCGGTCATGTACAATGGGCATCCGATTGACATGCCTCCAAAAGAACTGGAACTGTTATATTTCCTTGCAGCTTCTCCCAACCAGGTGTTTACCCGCGAACAGCTGCTGGATCACATCTGGGGATATGAATACATCGGGGATACCCGCACAGTAGATGTCCACGTCAAACGTCTCCGGGAAAAGATCAAAGACCATGAAACCTGGTCGATCGCAACTGTCTGGGGAATCGGTTACAAATTTGAGGTAAAAGGATGAAAAAAACACTGATCCCCAAACTCATTTTCAGCTATGTCCTGTTTGTGGTTCTCGGCTTTATCATCCTGTGTACGTTCACACAGCATGCGATCACACATTATGCCGAAAACCGGGAGGCACAGCAGCTATACCGGGAATCTGTACAGATTGCATCGGGTTATGCTGACAATTATAATAAATACAGTTTTTCGCTGCAGGATTTTCAAAAACAGATGCAAAGTCTTGGCGAATATCTTTCTGCCCAAATCTGGATCATGGACAATCAGGGAAATATTCTCTTTGATTCTACCGATGAATCCGTCGGCAAAAATGCAGCAAATGCCAATTATAAAACGCTCAAAGGTTTCAACACTTCCGACTTTGGCAACCGTTATTATATGACCGGTAACTTTTACGGATCGTTTTCCGAAAAAAACCTTACGGTATTTTCTCCGATCACCAGCAATTACCGGATTCACAGTTATGTCATGATCCATAAGACCGTGTCCTCCATCACACAGAATGCAAACGGTTTTATGAACATTGTTTTTTATACCATTGAATTTGTTTTTCTGACAGCACTGTTCCTCCTTTTGCTGTTTGCACATGGATTTTACCGTCCACTGCACCGGCTGACAATCGTCTCCGAGAGTTATGCCAAAGGAAATTTTGAACCGCGCACACAGATCCACCGGAACGATGAACTGGGATATCTTGCCAACACCATGGATTATATGGCGAATGAACTGGACACACTTGAAGAAGACCAAAGAAAGTTTATCTCGAATGTTTCCCACGATTTCCGTTCTCCGCTGACATCAATCAAAGGATATATCGAAGCCATGTTAGACGGAACCATTCCACCGGAGCTACAGAATAAATATTTGAACATCATCCTGTTTGAAACCGAACGTCTGACCAAACTGACACAGGGAATTCTGGATCTGAACCGTTTTGGACAGCACCGGGGTATGATGCTTGACCTTACAGATTTCGATATCAACCGCATGATAAAGACGACCATCCTCACCTTTGAAGGAACCTGTTCTGCCAAAGGGCTTTCCTTTGATCTTGTCTTAACAGGACAAAAGTTATATGTTCACGGTGATATGAGCAAAATCCAGCAGGTTCTCTATAACCTGATTGACAATGCCACAAAGTTTTCCCACAATGATGCATCAATCAAGATTGAAACAAGCATCAAAAATGAAAAAGTTCTTATTTCCGTGAAAGATTCCGGAATCGGAATTCCTGTAGAAAGTATCAAAAAAATCTGGGACCGCTTTTATAAAACGGACCTTTCCCGGGGAAAAGATAAACGGGGAACCGGCCTGGGACTTGCTATTGTAAAAGAAATTATTCAGGCACACAATGAACATATCAACGTCATCAGCACCGAAGGAGTGGGAACAGAGTTCATCTTTACCCTGCCACTCGCAAAAAAAGAAGTACAGTCATAACTGACCGTACTTCTTTTTTCAGTCAATGGTAAGTTCCTGATCCTTCCGGTCATACACACTGCGATACATCTTTGTATCTATGCTTTCCTTATCCAGAGACCATTTATTTTCTTCTTCCATGGCATCTTCCCGCAGCAGATCCGTTTCAAACCGATACCCTTCCGTTGTTACAGCCCGCAGATAGATACGCAGCTGTTTCCGCGAAGGGGTTTGTTCTTCCTGTACTTGCGTCTGTTCTACGTCTTCTTTCTGCTGCTGTGGCATCTCATATGCCATCCTGCAGGTAACGGTACCGGAACCTGAATCAACGGTAGATCCTTCCGAATTCTCCTCTACCGCCTGTTCTGTCGTCACCAGATCCTTATCGTCCTTTGATAACTCCTGTTTTTCCTCTAGCAGATTCTGCATCAGATCCTGCGTCCAGATTTCCTCTCCATCCAGGGATGCTGCTATTTCAAAACTTTTAAAATGATACATCGCAACATTATCAAGCGTATAGGTACATTTTCCTTTCAGAGAAAGTTTTCCGTCCTTTAATGCCGGCGTTCCATCTAACGTTCCCGATAAAACCTGATCAAATTTTCCGCTGACACCATCAAAGTCCTCCACCACTTCCGTTGTCTTCTTTTTTCCGTTTGCAAGAAGAAACGTGACATTTCCGTTGAATGTTTTGTTAAGCGGAAGTGTGATATTTCCTTTGAACATGTAACCATCTGCTTTCAGCGGACATTCCGTTGTTCCGAAATAGATGCTCATCGTCGTATTATCGGTATACTCTTTCGGAATCACGGAAACTTCCACCTTATACTCGTGACGGGCAAAATCCATATCCTTTACTTCTATGGAATAATCCTCGACCATACTGGCCTCTTCTTCGAGTGTTTTTTCAATGCTTGACTGCATTCCTCCTACATCCGAAAGAATGATGTTGGTCGTATCCTGCAGATAGGCAAGCTGGTTGGTCAGCTCACTGACTTTGCCATACATCAGAATTCCAAACACCAAAAGCAAGATAAGGATCAGTACAATGAGTATTTTTTTCCAGTTTGCTTTCCATTTTTTCATAGAAATTATTCTTCGCTATCCTCACTCTTTACGATCGCAATACCAAGTTCTTCTAACTGTTTCTCATCCACAGAACCCGGTGCCTCAGACATCAGATCGGAAGCATCCTTTACCTTCGGGAATGCAATCACGTCACGGATGGAATCTGCATGTACCATGTGCATAATCATACGGTCTACACCGTAAGCCAGTCCTGCGTGTGGCGGCACACCATAGGAGAATGCATCCAGAAGGAATCCAAACTGCTCATGTGCGCGCTCCTTGGTAAATCCAAGCACCTCAAACATCTTTTCCTGAATGTCATCCTGATGAATACGGACAGAACCACCGCCAAGTTCGGTACCGTTTAATACGATATCGTATGCCTTTGCGCGGACAGCACCCGGATCGCTGTCGATCTTATCCCAGTCCTCTTCCATCGGCATGGTAAATGGATGATGCATTGCCATAAAACGGTTCTCTTCATCGGACCACTCCAGAAGTGGGAATTCTGTTACCCACAGGAAATTGTACTTGTTCTCATCGATCAGTCCAAGTTCTTCTCCAAGCTGTAAACGAAGTGCGCCCAGTACGTTCCATACGATCTTATTTTTATCTGCTGCAAACAAAAGCAGATCGCCCGGCTTGCCGTTCATCTTTGCAACAAGTGCGTTTAACTCGTCTTCTGTCATAAACTTTGCGAAAGAAGACTTGTAAGTGCCATCTTCGTTAATGCACAGATAAGCAAGTCCCTTGGCACCGCAGCCCTTTGCATGCTCCACCAGCTTGTCAATCTTCTTACGCGGCATATGTCCCTGTCCCTCGACATTGATACCACGGACAGAACCACCGTTTTCCAGTGCACCGGTAAATACACCGAATCCACAGCCCTTTACGGTCTCGGATACATCGACCAGTTCCATACCGAAACGGGTATCCGGCTTGTCGGAACCGAAACGATCCATGGCTTCCTGCCACGGCATACGCTGCAGCGGAATCTGCACATCCACACCGATGGCTTCCTTAAATACAAATTTTAACAGACGCTCGTTGACATCAATGACATCGTCGATATCAACAAAGGAAAGCTCCATATCTGCCTGTGTAAACTCCGGCTGACGGTCTGCACGCAGATCCTCGTCACGGAAGCAGCGGGCGATCTGGAAATACCGGTCATAGCCGGATGCCATCAGAAGCTGCTTGAACAGCTGCGGAGACTGTGGCAGTGCATAGAAATTTCCCGGATGCACACGGCTTGGCACAAGATAATCTCTGGCACCTTCCGGTGTAGACTTGCACAGGATCGGAGTCTCGATCTCTAAAAATCCCTCGTTTGCCATAAACTGACGCATCAGTCCGAGCACACGGCTTTTCAGCATTAAGTTCTTTTGAATGTCCGGTCTGCGCAGATCCAGATAACGATATTTCAGACGAATATCTTCCTTGGTCTGGCTGTTCTCCTCAATTGCAAACGGAGGTGTCTGTGACTCGGATAAAATGCGAAGGCTGGTTGCGATCACTTCGATATCTCCGGTCTTTAAGTTTTCATTGACTGCTGCAGAACGCTTCTGTACCGTTCCTTCAACAGCCACTACATATTCACTTCTTAAAGTTCCTGCCTTTGCAAATCCCTCTGCTCCGACACTCTCCTCATCAAACACGATCTGTAACAGACCACTTCTGTCACGCAGGTCGATAAAAATCAGACTTCCTAAATTTCTTCTCTTCTGTACCCAGCCCATAACGGTTACTTTTTCACCGATGTTGGCACTGCTTACCTCGGTACATCTGTGGCTTCTGTGTAAGCCTTTCATTGATTCTGCCATGATTGTCTCCTTTATACTCTCCTTATTCTATTTGTTAAAAAACTCCTCAAATTCTTCGTATCCTTCTTTGGAAAGCTGCTCTTTCTGGAATTTCTTGTTCTTGTTCATGCGGACAACCAATACCTGCTGTCCGTTCTCGCGGGCTTCTTTTGCCTGTTTCATCACATCCACAAGTTTCTCTGCCGGATACTTCTTTTCTACTAAGTAAGCAACTCTCTTCGGACGCTCCGGAATTTTGAACCCGCTCTCCATCAGAAGCAGGATAATACGCTCAAATCCGATGGAAAAACCACATGCCGGCACATCGTTGCCTGTGAATTTTCCAATCATCTTGTCGTATCTTCCACCGCCGCCGCAGGCTGCACCAAGCTCCGGCATTGCGATCTCAAAAATGGTTCCGGTATAATAGCTCATGCCGCGCACGAGTGTCGGATCAAAGACCAGTGTAAACTCTGCATTCTTTGTCGCATTGACTGCCGTTGCGATCTCTGTCAGACTGTCTGCCACTTCCTGATCCAGGAAATCTCCCAGCTTGTCCTTTAAGAATGCCACACCTTCCGCAACATCCTTGCGGTCTTTTAATAACTCAAACAGCTCTAAGTATTTGTCAATCGACTCTTTTGCATAGCCCTCTTCCTCGAGTTCTGCTGCCACACCTTCGAGACCGATCTTGTCCATCTTATCGAGGGTGATGAAAATGCTGTCGTAATCCTTCTCTTCAAATCCGCTGTATGCTGCCATTGCCTTTAAAATCCGGCGCTCATTGATGCGGATCTCAAAATTCTTAAATCCGAGTCTGCCGATTGTGGTGGTTGTCGCAGTGATCAGCTCAATCTCTGCAAGATTACTCGGCTCACCTAAAATATCAATATCGCACTGGGTAAACTGACGGTAACGTCCACGCTGCGGACGGTCGGCTCTCCACACGCTTCCGATCTGCAGTGCCTTAAACGGTGTCGGCAGATCATTGGCATGGTTTGCATAGAAACGGGAAAGCGGAACGGTCAGATCGTAACGCATACCGAAATCGACCACATCCGCCTCTTCCTTTGCGGTCTCCAGATTTAACTTCTCCCCACGCTTTAATACTTTAAAGATCAGTTTCTCGTTCTCGCCGCCCTGCTTGTTGGAAAGGTTTGCAATATTTTCCATGCATGGGGTTTCAATCGGCGTAAATCCAAAGCTGCGGTAGGTATCTTTGATCACGCTTGTCACATAATCACGGATTTCCATCTCTGCAGGTAATATATCTTTCATGCCGTTGACCGGCTTTTTGCTCAGTGCCATTTGATTTCCTCCATTTTTTTCTCTTTTTATCCAGCATTTATTATACGTTTCGGGGCCTGATACGTCAAGGATTGTTGCAAAATGCTTTTTCAATCAGACAACTGTGTTCTTTCGTTTCCTGATTGTAGTTAATCCCTACTAACAGAATATTTCCGTGATAGTTTTTCAGCACATTCATATAATTCTTTTCTTTTATCTGTGCAATCGCAGCTTCTTTTGTTTTATTCCATTTCAATTCTACAAGTAAGGCAGGTTTATCCACTCCCACTTTTGGATAAAACACAAGATCCGCTATTCCTTTTCCTGCTGAAAGTTCTTCCATTTTCGTGTAATAATCCACACTGCTTAAATATGCCATTTTCACAACACTTCGAAGTGCCTGTTCATTATTATAAAATACAGTTGCTGTATCCTCGTCATGAATTTCATTAATCAGCTCTGCAACCGTTCCGCCATCCATCTGCCAGGTTGCCCTTAAAATATCGTCTGACCGCTGGATTGCTCTCATAAGCTCTGTGCGGTTTCCGTTTTTAATGGCACGTATAAATTCCTGCCGGATTTCCACATTCGGAATTCCTACCATCTGTTTTTCTTCATCATATGCCAGATATCCCAGATGGATCAGCAGTGTCAGCACATCGTCCTTACTCTTCATGGAGGTCATGTCATTTTGGAAAGATCCTGTATCCACTTCGCAGACCGCTCCTCCGAGCATATCGATAACTGCATCTTTCAGACCGTCAAAATTCATATCAATATAATCCCGCAATGCCTCATAAGTTTCTGTCTTTGTCCAGTAGCTGCTGAATTTATTTCGAAGAATTGATTCCATAACTGACTTCGGATTATAAACATGTATCCCTCCAACAAAATAACCATCATACCACTGCTGCATGAGTGCATAGTCTTTCTGATATTTTTTACAAAGCATTTCCACTTCCGTCTCTGTGAATCCTATATATTCCTGCAACGGACAGGGATCTACCATGGTATATTCATAAAAATCACTGACCGCAGATTCATGACCATATTTTTTAATCGGTAAAATACCCGTCATGTAAACTCCGGAAAAAAGCTGATCCGTCAGGCTGCTTTTAAACAGCGAACGCAGTAACAGAATATAAGCATCCAGAATGTGCGTCTGCCCCTTACACTCCCGAAACATGGCATCCCACTCATCAATGATCAAAATCATCTTTTCTTCTGTCCTTTCGTGAAATGCACATAATGCATCGACCAGATGCTGCTCTTTTCCCACTTCCGGATATACTTTTCCCAGATCATTTATGATTTCCTGCTCCATTCTCTCCACCAGCATATCATCCTGCTTTAACGTAGACAAAAAAAGCGTGATATCGAGATATAATACCTCATACTGATTCAGGTTCTTTGCAAATGCTGGATCTTTTGCAATCTGTAAATCCTCAAAAAGTTCCTTGGAATCGCACCCCTTGCTGTAATAAGCACACAGCATTTTAGTTGCAAATGACTTGCCGAATCGTCTTGGACGACTTACACAGATCAGTTTTTGAGGCGTGTCCAGACACTTGTTCATAAAACGAATCAATCCCGTTTTATCAACGTATTCACTGTTCCGGATCGAACGAAATCCTTCATTTCCAATATTTAAATATTTTCCACTGGCTGCTGTCGATTTCTGCATCTGTTCTTCTCCTTTATTTGCATCTAATTATAATGCAAACGAGGGAAGTAAGCAATGTTTACTTCCCTCGACTTGGATTGGTCACTTAGATCGTCCAAGAAAATGTCCGCACCCTCCCGTCACGAAATTGATCTGTTTCATCAGTTACTTTCTGATTATATTTTAAGGCAGATGTGAATGTTTCCATTTCACATCTGCCTTAATGCCGTTAATACCCATTTATTTTAATTCATCTTCCAGCAATACTGCTGCGTCCTTTACACAGTCAATGCATTCTCTCCTGACAACCCCATCTGCAATACCTTTGAGTTCTTTACAGATAACGGTACCATTTTGTTCTTTGAATCTGCTGATGATTCGTCTTGCACTCTGCATTGTTTTCTGCGGATTTTTATTGATCATCCCCAATACATTTACTGCTCCGATGATTGCTCCGCATGTTGCTTCCATACTGCCACCCATGCCTACTGCAAATCCCTGTGTAAGATTTTTGACTGTTTCTTCATCCAACCCTGCCTGTTCACAATACGTACATGCCACAGCCTGCGCACAGTTATAACCACACATTTTTCTTTGAACTGCCTCTTTTACTTTTGATTCCATCTTTTTCTTTCCTTTTCTTTTTGTAATTAGGAAGGGGATTTCATCCAGCTATTTTTCTGAGAACAACTGCTGCTTGCGCGCAATCATCTCATCAATCCTCTTCATATACAGCCCGACATCTTTAACATTTTCACACCGCTCGATCCGGTGTGTGCCATCCGCATTCGGCTGCGGCCATACCCGTTTGGTGGATGCCCCTGCGCCACAGGCAACGATTGTCTGGCGTTCCTCCATGATTAACACGTTATACACCCCTGCCTTGCCCGGCTTGGCATATCCAACGTTTTCCATATTTCCCGCCATTCCTTTCTGACGGTACAGATAATACGGAGAGAGTCCCATCTGATGACAGTATTCGGCACACAGATCCATGTGCTCCTGCGTATTGACCATCATCATGCTCTCATAGCGGTCTTTGAAAATGTTTAACCGCGCCGCACGCTTGATGGCAAGTGAATGGATCGTGATATTATCCGGATCGAGTTCTTTTAAAATCTCCATCGTATTTCGCACATCCGCAAGGTTCTCTTCCGGAAGCCCCATAATCAGATCCATGTTGATATTGTCAAATCCCAGTTTTCTTGCCATGCGAAAACTTTCTATCGTCTGTTCGACCGTATGATGACGTCCGATCAGATCGAGCGTTTTCTGCTTCATTGTCTGCGGATTGATGGATATACGGCTGATGCCATTCTTTCGCAGCACCAGAAGTTTTTCTTCCGTGATGGAATCCGGCCGTCCTGCTTCCACCGTAAATTCCAGACAATCTCCCAGATCAAAACTGCACCTGATCTTGCGGATCAGACGATCCAGCTGGTATGGCTCAAGTGTGGTCGGTGTCCCTCCCCCGATATAGATCGAGTTCAGTTTGCGATGATAATTCTTTGCGGCAACATAATCCAGTTCCTTTTCCAGTGCGTCCAGATATGCATCAACCTGTGTTTTCCAGGCAGTCAGCGGATAGGAAGTAAACGAACAGTACAGACAGGTGCTCGGGCAAAACGGTATGCCGATATACAGACTGTATCCATTCTTATAATCCAGCCGGGAAAGCAATGCCCGCTCACGCTCTGCAATGGCAATCGACAGATTGATTTTCTCATCGGATGCCAGATAGGTCTGTTTCATATAGGAAGCAATCTCTTCTTTTGTTTTTCCCTCATCAAGCATCTGCATCGGAATCTTCGTCGGACGGATACCGGTCAGTGTACCCCATGGCAGCGGCTGTCCCGTCTCTTCCTCAAGCAGGCGGTACAGATGTTCCTTCAATGCATTCTTTGTCTCTGTACGATTGGAAAAATCCACCGCAAAGGTGCGCCGCGCCGGACCATCCGGCGCGTCATCCCAGGCGATGGAAATTCTGTCATCCGCATAATCAATCGAAAAATGGGAACTCCCCGCTTCTTCCTGCTCCGCAGAATGATTGGTACACGCCACATTTTTTTCGTCCGCATGCGCTTCCTTCGTATAGTAAAGCTCCACATCTTCCTTCGGGAAAAACGCTTTAATCAGCGAATGAATATCATATTCAAATTCTGTTCTGTTTAATGTTACAGTAATCATAAGTATGGATTGTACATCCTCTCGTTTTCAATGGTCGTTACATCGTTGTGTCCCGGATAAACGGTCGTGCGGTCCGGCAGTGTCATCAGCTTTTCCTTGATGGAACGAATGATATCAGACATGCTTCCGCCCGGAAAATCGGTACGTCCTACCGATGTGCAAAACAGTGTATCTCCGGAAAATACCACATTTTCGTATGGGAAATAGTAACAGCATCCCCCCGGTGTATGTCCCGGTGTGTGCAGTACCCGGATATGAAATCCTGCCAGATCCAGTTCCTGCTCATCCTTTAAATATATGTCCGCATGGAACACGTGGTGTTCCCCTGTCATGTGGCATAAATTCATCTCTTCGTTTTCCAGCGTTTCTTTTTCCGTCTCATAGGCATAGACCGGAATCGAAAATTCTTTTGCCAGATCTGCTGCTCCGGTTGCATGATCAAAATGTCCATGTGTCAACAGAATTGCCACCGGTGTACATCCTTCCTGACGCACACGCTCCGCCAGCTGCTTGGGACTGTAGCCCGGATCAATAATGATCAGTTCTTTTGTCTCATCATTGATTGCAAAATAGCAGTTGGTCTGTACCGGCCCTACCACATAGTGATTTATTTTTAATTTTGCCATTCTCTTCCTCCTGTCGGCGCAACCTTAGCCGGTCGTCCGCTCCACATCCATCACGCTCTCAATCTGTCGGATCTTTTCCACAATTTTTGTGATCTGTCCCTTGCCTTTTGTCTGGAAGGCCACATCAATTGTTGCGATCCCCTGCTTGCTGGTCTTCGAGTGAATCCCGGAAATATTGATCTCCGCCTCTGTAAATACTTTGGTAATATCCACAAGAAGTCCGGAACGGTCGTGACAGAAAATCTTGATTTCCGCATGATACTCGCCAAACTGTTCTTTGTCTGCACCCTCCTGCCACTCAGCTTCAATCAGGCGCACACGCTCCATATCGGACAAATGCAGAATATTGACACAGTCGGTACGGTGGATCGACACACCACGTCCGCGGGTGACAAATCCCACAATCTCATCTCCCGGAACCGGGCTACAGCACTTACTGAAATGCACAGCCACATCATAAAGTCCCTTGACCACAATTCCGCTCTTGGAATGCTTTGGCATATCCTCCTGCTTATTCTCCCCAACAGCCGCAAGCACTTCCTGATCTGTCAGCGTAATCGGATGATCCTTGCGGTATTCATCGTACATACGGTTTACAATCTGGCTTTCTTTCAATCCTCCGTGTCCTACGGTTGCCAGACAGGAATTCCAGTCATGGAACCCGTATTTGCGGATAATCTTTCCCTGATATTCCGGCTTATTGATTTCTCCGAAATTGATTCCCTTTGCCTTGGCATAATTGTTAATCAGTTCCTTGCCGTGCAGAATATTTTCTTCTTTTAATTCGCTGCGGAACCACTGATTGATCTTGTTCTTGGCCTGTGTGCTCTTGACAATGGAAAGCCAGTCACGGCTCGGTCCCTTGGAGTTCTGGGAAGTGATGACCTCAATCCGGTCTCCGTTCTGGATCACATAGTCAATCGGCACCAGCTTGCCATTGACTTTGGCACCTACCATCTTATTTCCCACAGCAGAGTGAATGCTGTACGCAAAATCAATCGGTGTGGAACCGTTTGGCAGGTTCTTTACATCTCCGGACGGGGTAAAACAGAACACGGTATCGGAAAACAGATCCAGATCACTCTTTAAAAGTGTCATAAACTCTTTATTATCCGACATGTCACGCTGCCACTCAAGGATCTGGCGCAGCCAGCTTAATTTTTCTTCTTCGGTTACGGTCGTGGAAGTGGTTACCCCATTGTTCACTTCCTTGTATTTCCAGTGCGCCGCAATACCGTATTCTGCGGTACGGTGCATCTCAAACGTACGGATCTGAATCTCAAACGGCTGTCCGCTCGGTCCGATCAGTGTCGTATGCAAAGACTGATACATATTCGGTTTTGGCATGGCAATATAGTCTTTGAAACGGCCCGGAATCGGTTTATATTTTTCGTGCATGATACCCAGAGCCGCATAGCAGTCTTTTACGGTATCCACAATGATACGGATGGCAAACAGATCATAAATCTGATCAATGGTCTTGTTCTGGTTCACCATCTTTTTATAAATGGAGAAAAAATGCTTGGCACGTCCGGAAATCTCCGCTTTGATGCCAGCCTCTTCAATTTCCCTGCGCACATCGACAACCAGTCCCTGTACATAGGCATCCCGCACATTTTTGCGCAGTGCAACCTTTTCCACCAGATCATAGTAAGCCTCCGGCTCCAGATATTTAAGAGAAAGATCTTCCAGTTCAATCTTGATCTTGCTGATACCAAGACGCTGCGCGATCGGGCAGTAAATCTCCTGTGTCTCACGGGCGATCCGCTGCTGTGCCTCCTTGGACTGGTATTTTAAGGTACGCATATTGTGCAGACGATCCGCCAGTTTGATCATAATGACACGGATATCTTTCGCCATCGCAAGAAACATCTTACGCAGATTCTCCGCCTGCATCTCCAACCGGTCTGCATTCTTGTCCTTCGGATTTTTAATATTATCCGTCAGATGCAGATGCTGCAGCTTGGTTACACCATCCACGAGAAGAAGGACTTCATCCCCGAATTCCTCCCGCATCTGTTCTTCGGTCATCACGGTATCTTCCAGCACATCATGCAACAGACCCGCAGCAATGGTTTCCTTGTCCAGTTCCAGCTCTGCCAGAATGATTGCCACACAGAGCGGATGGATAATATATGCCTCTCCGGATTTACGCACCTGTCCTTTGTGCGCCTCAAAAGCGACATGATATGCCTTTTCAATTAATGTGATATCCGTGGAGGGATGGTATTTCCGGATACTTGCAATCAGTTCGTCATACAAGTCCTCCGGCTTGGAAAATTCCTGAATTGGTTTAATGTTGTCGGAACCCGAATGATACTCGCGCTCAATTCGTTCCAGTTCTTCTGTAGAAATATCTGCCATGCGTTCACCTACTTTTTCCATATGCCATAATATAATAGATTATTATAATTTATAATTTTTCATATTGCAATGGTTTCCCCTAAGAAAACTCGTAGATATAGCGTTGTGTCCGGCTCCCGGAAACATCTGTATCCTCCAGATAGTAAAATCCCAGTTTCTGAAGAAGTGCCACAGAAGCCACATTCTTTTGATCCGTCAGGGCATTGACTCTGGGAAAATCCAGTTCTTCCCGGGCAAATGTAAGAATTGCCTGACACACTTCCGTGGCCAGTCCCTGTCCCTGTCTGTCCGGATCGATCAGATATCCCAGTTCCAGTTCCACGGCATCCGGAAATTCCCGGTGCTCGAGTCCTGCCCTGCCGATCAGTTCCCCGGAAGCTTTATCAAAAACCAGCCACATCCCATATCCATAGTATCCGTACATATTGGTAATATATGCCTGCTGATATTTTTTTTCTTTTTCCTTTGCAAACAATGGTTCAATAAATCCCGGAATCCTCTCTCCGTCTGCATCCAGACGCCATGTTACCCCTTCTTTCTGATACAGTTTTTCCAGGGCGGGAAGATCTTCCAGCGACAATTCCCGGATCACGCACCGTTTCGTGCGCGCAATCTCCCACGGCTGGCCATGGCATCTTTGAAAAATCCGCTCCAGAAATTCATCATCCACTTCCTCAAAACCTTCCATCACCATCCAGACGCCCGCATAACTCTGTCCCGGAAATGCCGGATCTGCATAGGCAGCCACCGCCATATGCGCACGGACTGCCGCCTGAATCCCGGCATCTGTCGGCGTAATCAGGAGGACTTCCTCTGCATGAAGTTTCCACACAGCAAGCGCTTCTTCCGTTATGTTTTCCACAGGAAATGCCGGAAAGCCTGTGGACAATTGCAGAGGATTCCATTCTTTCTGTTGATAGACCAGTGCCTTTAATTTCATCCTGTCAAAAAAGGCAGACTCTTTCGAATCTGCCTCTCCTTTCTAAATATTACACGGTTTCCGGTTCCGGATATTCTTCCCCGAAGGTATCCACAACAACTGTTTTCATCACCTGATCTTCCAGCGGACGATCACTGTAATCGGTAGCGGTCTCTGCAATGGCATCTACCACATCCTGTCCCTCGATAATCTTGCCGAACGCTGCATATGCGCCATCCAGATGCGGAGCGTCTTTGTGCATGATAAAGAACTGGCTTCCTGCGGAATCCGGCATCATGGAACGTGCCATGGAAAGCACGCCTGCGGTGTGGCGCAGATCATTTTTGACACCATTCTGTGCAAATTCTCCCTTGATTCCATATCCAGGGCCGCCCATACCGGTTCCTTGCGGATCTCCTCCCTGAATCATGAATCCTTTGATGACACGGTGGAAAATCAGTCCGTCATAAAATCCCTTTTTTACCAGACTGATAAAGTTATTTACAGTATTTGGTGCAACTTCCGGATACAGCTCTGCCTTCATCACTTTGCCGTCCGCCATTGTAAATGTAACTACTGGATTTGCCATAATATTTGTTCCTCTTCTTTCTTATATAAATTTATTTATTCTTTGGTCAGTGCCTCAACAACTTTTGGAAATTCCATAAAATGAGAAGCCTTAACCAGTACGGTATCTCCTTCTTTTACATATGCCAGAAGTTCTTCCGTCATCTCTTCACGGGTTTTCTTATAATGTACCTCACACTCTGGATTTGCTTTTGCCTCGCTGGCATATTCCTCCGCAAGTGTACCCGCACAGAACAATGCATCAATCCCGGAAGCTGCAACTGCCTTTCCGATACTTCTGTGAAGTTCCTTTTCCTCTGCTCCAAGTTCGCCCATATCGCCAAGCACCGCAATCCGTCTGCCCGACGTATGTGCCAGCACATCGATAGATGCTTTCATGGATACCGGATTTGCATTGTAACAGTCATCGATCACGGTCATTCCCTTTACATGCAGCAGATTGGTGCGCCCGGCAATGGTCTGCACAGATGCAATGCCCTGTGCAATCTCCCGGATGGAAAGTCCCAGCTGCAGTCCGACCGCAGTTCCTGCCAGCGCATTGTATACATTATGTTCACCCGGAATCGGAATCTTCGCATCGAAATCGCCCTGTGGCGTATGGATCTTTGCACACATTCCTTCGAGTCCATGATTTTCAATGTCTGTCGCATAAATATCTTTTTTGATATCAAATGCGGAATCCGCCCCCACTCCATAAAAAATTACCGGTTTTCCGTTTACCTCTTTTTTCGTAGAAAGCTTATCATCATCTCCATTTAAAATTACGGTTCCATCGACCTGCAGATGGTCAAACATTTCTGTCTTTGCCTGCAGAATTCCGTCTCTTGTACCAAGATTTTCCAGATGGCACAAACCAATATTTGTGATCACTCCGATATCCGGCCGTGCCATCGCTGCCAGACGGTGCATCTCTCCAAAATCGGAAATTCCCATTTCCAGTACCGCGACTTCGTGTTTTGCGCGAATCTTAAAAATAGTGAGCGGAAGTCCGATCTCATTGTTAAAGTTTCCCTCTGTCTTAAGCACTTTATACCGCTGTTCCAAAACGGAAGCTATCATTTCCTTGGTGCTTGTTTTTCCGACACTTCCCGTAATTCCAACCACTTTACAGGATAACTGTGTCCGGTAAAAAGCTGCAATTTTTTTCATCGCTTCTGTTGTGGAACTTACCAGAATATAGGGTCCCGTCTCTTCCGGCAGTGCATGATCCGAAAGCACTACCAGTGCTCCCTTTTCAAATACCTGCGGAATAAAATCATGACCATCCACACGTGCCCCTTTGATCGGAATAAACAGATAATCTTTTTGTACCTGGCGACTGTCGGTCACTGCTCCGGCAATTTCCTTCGTAACCAGGTCCCGGTCCCCGACAAACGTCCCCTCACATGCCGCTGCAATATTTTCAATTGTCATCCCCGGCATTTTATTTTCCAGTTCATTTTTATAAAAACATCCAAACATGATTATCCCTCATACTTTTTCATGGAAATGGCAATCAGTTTCTCGCAGAGCTCATTGAAATTGATTCCAATGACAGCAGCTTCCTGTGGCAGCAGACTCGTCGGTGTCATACCCGGCAGAGTGTTTGCCTCCAGACAATACATATGATTATTTTCATCCAGCAGGAAATCCGAACGGGAATAGGTATCCAGTCCGATCACTTCGGCTACCTGCTCTGCATATTTACGCATCTGCGCAGAAACTTCTTCTGGCAGATCTGCCGGACAGGTCTCTACCGCACTGCCTGCTTTGTATTTATTCTTGTAATCGTAGAAGCCCTGAATCGGCGCAATCTCAATAACTGGAAGTGCCTTTCCTTCAATCACACCAACCGAGAATTCACGTCCCTTGACATATTCCTCAATGACCAGCTCATCTTCCCAGTGAAACGCTTCATCGAGTGCTTTCTTAAACTCTGCTGCATCTCTGACAATCGTCACACCGATACTGGACCCTCCGCAGCATGGCTTTACGACGCACGGAAGTGTCAGCGGAAGCTTTGTCACATCATCCTCACGATTCTCTTTTTTCATGGCAATGCCTCTCGGTGCAGGAATTCCCGCACTTGCAAACAGCTGTTTTGCCATACCTTTATTCATGGCAATCGCGCTGCTCAAATAATCACTTCCGGTATATTTTACACCAAGCAGATCAAAAGCTGCCTGCAGCTTTCCGTTCTCTCCGTTTTCTCCGTGCAGTGCCATAAACACGATATCTGCCATCTGGCACATACGGATTACATTCGGTCCGAAAAAGCATGGGGACTGATCCTTTCTGGAAGCTTTTACGGCTGCCAGATCCGGTGCTACCTCCGGGATGTCATCTACTTTTACGCTGATTTCATCCGCACGGTCAAAAATTCCGTCCAGATTTTCCTCTTTATCACTGTAACCCATGAACACATCCAGCAAGATCACCCGGTGTCCATTTTCTTTTAATGCAGAAGCAACCATGCTTCCTGTCTTAAATGACACATCCCGCTCTGTGCTGAGCCCACCTGCTAATACTATGATATCCATGATCTGTTTTCCTCTTTTCCATTAATAATAATCCTTCGGATACCGGAACCTTTTTATTTTCCGGCATCAGACCTTTTGTATCATTATATACGTTTGCCCCTGACTAACACAAGATATTATTTTCTTTTAGACACTTTTTTAACAATATCCAGCACTTCTTGTACAGAAAAAAAGAGACTGCTCAGCACTACAGTCTCCTTTTGCACAAACTCCGGTAGGATTCCCCCTTTATTCTATTGCTGCCGGCAAAGCCGCTGCCCTGCGATTCTGTTCCATTTTCCGCACCAGCTCTGCCATGTATTCGAAAAACTTTCTCTCCAGATAGTTTTTCTCTGTGAGATAACTCCCATATTGATACAAAACATTTTTTAATTCTTCGGTTTCCGATAACTCCACTTCAAAAATAAACTGCCTTAACAGCTGCATGCGCTCGTCCTCTATGGAAAGAAGCCAGCTGGCAACCAGTTCTAAAAAATCTTCCCGCTCTATGAGGAACTGCACGTAGCGCCCAATTTTATTTTCTGTATAAATTTTCTTCTTCTCCTTTTTCTTTTGTTTTCCTACCCGAATTTGTATCAAAAACCAACCCCCAATGTCAGTTTCTATATGTAATCATATCTTATTACATATTTGATGTAAAGACGCGATTCGCGTATGCTTTTTACACAAATTATTACTGTATAAATAATGCATTTTACACAAAAAAAGGGCATCCAATGGATGCCCTCCGGTTTCTATGAACTAGCACTCCGGCTCGATCAGACCAAATGTATTTCCTTTTCTCTTGTATACGACATTGACCTCGTCTGTCTCTGCATTGCGGAATACGAAGAAATCGTGTCCGGTCAGTTCCATCTGCACACATGCATCCTCCGGATACATTGGCTTCATACCAAATCTCTTGGTACGCACGATCTTGATCTCCTCATCCTCATCTGCATCACTGTCAATAAATGCCTCGCTGAAATTTTCTGCTACATTCATCTTCTTGGACGCAAGTTTGGTACGATATTTTCTAAGCTGACGCTCGATAACCTCCTCAACCAAGTCGATAGATACATACATATCATTGCTGCTCTGCTCTGAACGAATCACATGTCCCTTAATCGGAATCGTTACCTCAATCTTCTGGCGCTCCTTCTCCACGCTTAATGTAACAAATACATTGGTATCCGGTGCGAAAAACTTCTCCAGTTTGGAAAGCTTCTCCTCTACCGCTGCCTTTAATCCCTCTGTCAGTTCGATATTTCTTCCGGTAATTGTAATTCTCATGATGCCCAACCCCTTTGCTGTGTATTTGATACAAGAAGTATCATGGTTTCATTATATCATAAGTACCAAAAAAAGCAACGAGTTTTATAAAATTTTATGCATATTTTATATTTTTATTGCAAATATCCATCCTTAACGATATCTGAAAGCTTCTCTGTCGGAACCGAAAATTCTACCAGACCCATATATCCCGGAGCCACCTCATACTTATCAAAGACAAACGTTAACTCTCCATTGTCGCTGATATAAAAATCCGCATCATCCTTAATCTGCTTAAAATCCCATTCCGATTGATCATCATCCAGAAAATATGCCTTACTGCTGTCCTTTTTCATCTGGGCACGCATCTGTTCTTTTATACTGTCAGAAATACGCTTTTTATAATCACTTCCCTCGTGGAATAAATCTTTCAGTGTAATCATCTTTCCGGTCTTCTTGTCAATATTGTATATCTTTGTAAAACTGTCCGAACCGCCCATGGCAATAACCGTATCCACGCGAAGACTAAACAGCCGCTCATTGTTTGTGACAATCCGGTAATCCGAAGTGATTTCCTCATGTCCTTCCTCTCCGTCACTGACAGCTGCCACATCTTTCTTGTACCTCTGAATGATTTTGTCCAAATATCCGGATACCGCTGCATTTAACTCCTTTGATTCTCTTGTCAGTGGTTTTCCATCTGTTCCGATGACTTTTACTTCCGGCACCCTGACCGTTGCTTCCATCTGCTTTTTTTCCTGCTTATCCGAATACGTGGTAAAATTCACGATTTTAACAATCGCACCAAGTACCGGCACCTGTTCCATTGCATTAGCCACTGTTGGACTGACATTGACACTGATGACCAGCACTGCAACTGCTGCCGCCACTGCTTCTGCCACGCGGACAAACGGAAGCAGGTGACCTTTCTTTTGATTCCGTTCACTTTTTCCGGCAAACGCTTTGCCGGATTCTTTTTTTTCTCCACACGCATCCTTTTTGCCGCGTTCCATACTTTGCAGCACACGTTCTTTTAATTCCGCCGGCACCTGAATGTTATCATATGCCTCTTTGATATCATCTAATCTGCTCATACCATCTCCGCCTCCACTTTTCCCCTTAATTTTTTCAGGCCGCGATAAAGCATTGATTTCACCGTATTCGGATTTTCATGCAGACAATCCGCAATTTCGCGGATTGTCCACTCTTCAAAAACTTTCAGCATGATCACCTTACGCTCTTTTTCCTCGAGCGTATCAAGCGCAACCATGATATCCGTGTCCTCATAGCGATCCTCCTGTCCTTCCTCCTGAACCTGATCATCGCTCACGAACCTTGACTGACGCCGGGTTGCATCTACCGCCGTGTTAATCACAATACGCCACAGCCATGTTTTGATATATTTTTTCTCTTTGATCTGACTTGCATTTTTCATGGCTTTGTATACGCTCTCCTGCACAACGTCCATAGCGTCCTGCTCATTTTTCACGTATGAAAATGCAAGCCGGTAAAGCTTTTCATAAGAAGCCAGGATTTCCTGTTCGACAGCTTTACTTATATCCGGATATTTCATGCTCTCTTTTGCCCCTTTCTGTTTATTAGACGTTCGGATGTCCGGAAAAGTTTCAGATTATCTTCTTAAATTACAAATTAAAGTGCAAAAATGCTTTACCAATTTACACACATATGTTTTAATAAAATAAATCTATATGGAAGGGGTGTTTTTTATATCATTTTATGAAACTATGCTTTTGCAACAGAAACAGCTGCAGCAAAAGCTGACAGACATTCAAAAACAGTTACAACAGCTTCCCGAAGGGAAACTGATCTGCACCAGATGTGGTAATCGAACCAAATGGTATCGCAGTGATGGGCATACCAAAACCTATATTCCCAAAGACCAGAAACCTTATGCCTCTCAGCTTGCTATCCGACGTTATCTTCTGGAAAAGCAAAAGGAATATCAAACTAATTTAGATGCTTTAGCTTATTATTTCCGTCATGACAGTTATAACAGTGGCAAAGCAGAACAATTACTCACTTATGATAGTGCTTATCATTCACTGCTGGCAGAACATTTTCAGCCAGTATCCCAGGAACTTCAAACCTGGGAATCATCTCCATATAACAAAAACAAAAATTATCCGGAACAATTAAAACATAAAACATGCAAAAATGAATTTATGCGTTCCAAATCAGAAGCTATGATTGCCATGAGCCTTTATGTTCAAAAAATTCCTTATCGCTATGAGTGTGAATTAAAACTCGGCAGCATTACACTTTTCCCCGATTTTACGATTCGTCACCCTGAAACCGGAGAAATATTTTATTGGGAACACTTTGGAATGATGGATAAATCCGAGTATGTGAAAAATGCATCAGATAAAATTTCTTTGTATATGAAATATGGGATTTATCCAAATGATAAACTGCTTGTGTCCTATGAAACGCAAAAGCAGCCACTTTCCACTGAGCAGATCCAGCGACTATTACAATTTCATTTCGACTGCCAGTTTCAATAACAAATTATTTCTAAAGGTACTGTCGCATTGGGGCATATCAATAGCAACTGAAAATCGGTAATTCATTTCTATCTTTTGCAACATTATCTATATTTGAAGGCACGCTGGTATCTATAGTATTAAAATTACTTGCTCAGGTGACATTTTTGCCTTATTTCACGCTTCAAATCAGATATTTGTCACCTATAGTCTAAAATCACATCAAAAGATACCGCTTTTTGCCCAAAAGCGGTATCTTTTGATGAATTTTTCTAATATGGAGACTAAACGGTATCCTGCTCATCAATTTTTTTACTATAGAGACCACCGTGGTATCTTTTTTCATGTTTTTACTTCTATAGAGACCGCCGTGGTATCTTTTTCATGTTTTTGCTTCTATAGAGACTACCGTGGTATCCTTTTCATGTTTTTACTTCTATAGAAACCACCATGGTATCCTTTTCCATGTTTTTGCTTCTATAAGAGACCACGCAATATCTTACATCATATTTCTGCCTATAGAAACCATGTCTCTAGCCTTCCAGCTCCTCAAGCTGCTGGGAAAGTTCCTCCCAGTTTTCCATATCCGCCATGATTTCTTCCTCCAGCGCATCGATTTCGCCCTGAATCTCTGTCAGTTTGGAATAGCTGGACTGATATTCCGGCCGCAGCAGTTCCTGTTTTAAAGCGTCCAGCTTCTCCTCTTTGACTGCCAGCTCTTCCTCGGCCTTCTTCACTTTTTTTTCAATTTTCGAGCGCTCCTTGCCCGGATTGTAATACGCTTTCTTACCACCGGTTTCCTGTGTGCCTTTGCTCTGCTGAATGCCACCGTTCTGGCTGATTGCACCGCCTAACGCTGCAGGATTTTTACGATAATCATCCCCGGATTCTGCCGCTTCACGATCCAGTTTTTCCTGATATTCCTCGTAACCAAACTGATACAGATGTGTCGTGCCGTCCTCAAAAACAAGCAGACGGTTTGCTACCTTTCGCACAAAATATCGGTCATGCGATACGAAGATCAGCGTGCCGGAGAAATCTTTTAACATACTCTCAAGCGTTTCTTTTCCCACAATATCCATATGGTTGGTTGGCTCATCCAGCACCAGCACATTCGGTCGACGCTTTAAGATCTTACACAGTGCCAGACGCACCTTCTCCCCACCGGAAAGCATATCAATATTTTTAAATACATCCTCCCCGGTAAACATAAAGGCTCCAAGCGCATTCCGCGCTTCTGTCTCGGTCAGATTCGGGAACTCATCCCAGAAATCATCCAGCACCGTCTTCCGGCTCGAATACATCGCCATCTGCTGGTCAAAATAACCAATCTGCACATTTGTTCCAAAATTGTACTCTCCGGCCAGCGGGGCAAGCCGTCCCACCAGGGTTTTTAAAAGTGTCGATTTCCCCAGACCATTTCCACCGAGGATTCCCAGCTTTTCCCCTTTTTTCAGATCAAAACTGACCGTAGAAAGCGGATGGTCATATCCAATCGCAAGATTTGTCACCAAAAGCACATCGTTTCCGGTTTCTTTGTCCGGCTGGAAATTTGCATGGAATGTCCGGGTATCGAAACGATCCGGAGCTTCGAGTTTTACCATATGTTCAATGGCTTTCTCCTTGGAATGCGCCATGGACACCTTGGTTGGTTTATTTTTAAACCGGTCAACAATGCGCTGCAATCGTGCAATTTCTTTCTGCTGCGCATTGTAATCTTTCATCATCTTATTGTAGTTTTCTTTTTTCCGCTCCATGAAATTGGAGTAATTGCCCGGATAACGGGTCGCTGTGCCGTACTCAATCTCGTACACCACGTCCACCACATTGTCCAGAAACATACGGTCATGTGATACCACGACCACAGCCTTCGGATAATTTTTCAGATACGTCTCCAGCCACTCGATCGTTGTGATATCCAGATGGTTCGTCGGCTCATCCAGAAGCAGAATATCCGGCTTGCTCAAAAGCAGCTTGATAAAGGCAATCTTTGTCTGCTGTCCACCGGAAAACTCGGACAGCGGTTTCTTTCGCTCTTCCTCGGAAAAGCCGAACTTACGGATGATTACATCATACTCTTTTTCAAAATAGTATCCGCCGTCTTCCTTGAATTTTTCTTCCATTGCGGTATAACGTGTCACGGCCTCTTCGGAATAATCAGTCTCAAGTGCCTGTGCCGCAGCTTCCAGTTCTTTTTTCCGGCGCTCCATCGGAGCAAAGACTTTACGCACTTCCTGCTCCAGCGTAACGGAAGGATCTTCAAACGCAATCTGTTTTAAGTAACCGATCTGCGGATTGCCTGCTTTTGCAATAAAAATATCCTCATCACTGTCTCTTTTGTCCAGCTCCACATCCCCGTGGATCAGCTTTAAGAGCGTGGTTTTGCCGCAGCCGTTCCGCCCGACGACTGCAATTTTTTCCGTATTTCTTATTTCAAAATTGATGTCATGCAGAATCTCTTCATCGGCAAAAGAGACTGCTCCATGGCAGATCTGATATAACATGTTTTCTCCTTTTATTTAAATGCATCCGGCTGGGAAGCAAGATAGCTGACAAACTGCTCTGCCGTACGTCCGGAAATGCCTCCATGGCTCAATTCCCACTTGTTGGCCTCTGCACGGAGTTGTTCATCCGGTAAGGTAACCCCTGCACGTCTTGCCAGATGCAAAACAATATCAAAGTATTCTTTCTGTGTCGGCTTCGAGTAATTAATGGTCACACCAAAGCGGTTCACCAGAGAAAGTTTCTCTTCAACCGTATCGGAATGGTGACGATCATTGGAATTATCCTGATCGTTTCGGTCATTCCAGCTCTCTTTGATCAGATGCCGCCGGTTGGAAGTTGCATAAATCAGAATATTTTCCGGTTTGGTTTCCACACCGCCCTCGATAACAGCTTTTAAGAACTTATACTCAATCTCAAATTCCTCGAAAGAAAGATCATCCATATAGATGATAAAACGATAGTTTCGGTTTTTGATCTCTGCAATGATTTCTGACAGATACTTAAACTGATGCTTGTAGATTTCAATCATACGCAGGCCGTCTTTGTAATACTGGTTGACAATGGCTTTGATACTGGTAGATTTACCGGTACCACTGTCACCAAACAGCAATACATTGTTTGCTTTCTTTCCCTGTACAAACGCTTCCGTATTGTCTACCAGCTTCTTTTTCTGAATCTCATATCCGACCAGATCGTCCAGCATAACGGTATCCATATTGTTGATTGCACGGAATGTAAAGCTTCCCTGCGGTGTATCATCAATCCGGAATGCTTTGTTGAGACCAAACATTCCAACACCGTAGTCTTTATAAAAACCAGTCACTGCATCAAAGAATTCTTTTTCATCCTTTGCCGCCTCCAGTTTTTTGCTTAAAGAGCGGACTTTTTCGCTGACATTTTTGTTGTACATCAGATCCTTTTTATGGATGGCCTTATAATTGGAAATCTGGCTGAAACAGTTGATTCCCAGATCTTTTTCGATTGGTCCGAAATCATAGTCAAACAACTCTTTAAAAATACGGAAATCATTTTCCACCAGTTCATTGACACTTCCATCGCTGGCTCCCACCTTTTCACAGGTCATGCTGAAAGGATTTTCACTCATCATAAGGAAAAATGTCAGATAATTATGCCACAGATTATCATCAAATCCATAATCTGTTGCCACTTTTAAAATCCGTTTTACCTGCGTATTGATATCGCGGACAAGTCCGGTTTTATTATATTCACCGGTCTCATATTTCCCGAATACTTCTCCCATCTGTGCAAGGATTGAATCCTCGTCCAAATCTCCATACATCAGCAACTGTGATATTTCCTGATACATTGTATCTCGCCTCTTTCTTTTCTCTTCCTATTTATTTTACCTATATTACACGAAAAAAGGGACTTTGTAAACCAAAGTCCCCTGTATGCAGCTAAAAAGCTACTGTGATCGTTGTTCCTTTTCCCGGCTCACTTTCCAAATGAAGTACCGCATCATGCAGTTCCACAATATGCTTGACGATAGCAAGTCCCAGTCCCGTACCACCGGTCTGTTTGGATCTGCTTTTATCAACACGGTAAAACCGCTCAAAAATACGTTCCTGCTGGTCTTTTGGAATCCCGATACCATTGTCTGCCACAGAAAGCATCGGCTGTCCTTTTTCATAGTACACACGCACGTGCACCTCACCACCTTCATTATTATAACGGATCGCATTCTGACACAGATTTTCCACAAGTTCCGAAATCATGCCCCTGTCTGCCCGCAACATACAGGACACGCCTTCATAATACAGCGTTACATTCCGTTTCTGTGCATTCATCTGCAGATTTTTCACACAGGTACCGGCTACCTCATCCAGATCTACCTGTTCAAAACACAGCAGATTATCTTCACCGCTGTCCAGCTCGGAAAGCCGGATGATATCATTGATAAGAGAAAGCAGCCGTGTCGCATTCTGCTGGATTTCCAGTGCAAAGCGGGTCTCCTGCTCCGGATCTACCATATGGTTTTCGATCAGCTCCGCATATCCGGAAATTGCAGTAAGCGGTGTCTTCAGCTCATGGGATACATTTGCCGTGAAATCCTGCCGTACTTTTGCTGCCATCAGGATATTTTCATGCTGTTTACGAATCGTATTTACAAATGGCACAAGTTCTTTGTATACAGGTTCTTCTATGGTATCTTCCATGTTTTCAGCAAGCCGTTCAATCGGATGCAGCAATTGTTTGGTCAAAAAATGTGCCAGGACAATACAGATGGAAACAATCAGTATCAGTATCAGCATCACAAATGGGGATGCCGCAAGGAACACACTGTAGACACTGCGTGCCTGTGTTGCCACACGGATAACCGTTCCATTTTCCAGCCGGAGCGCATAATAGTAATTGTCCATCTGCATGGTATCCGACCGCCGGACACTTTCTCCCTCCCCCTGAAACAACGCCTTCTTTACTTCCGGGCGGTTTTTGTGGTTTGGAAGCTGTGAAATATCCAGATCATTATCAAAAAGTACCGTACCATCCTTTGCAATCCAGGTAACACGCAGGTCTTCCCCGACTTCATAATATTCGGAAAGTGAAACATTTGTATTGTCCGGATCATCAAACAATCCCGTGCCGGAAAGCAGTCTTGCATTGATCTGCAGATCCTTGCGCACCTGTCCCTGAAACAGTTTATAATAAATACCGGTCATACAGACCATGGTTACAATCACTGCAATACCTGCAATCAGAATCAGCCGTAAATTGATTCGTTTCTTCATAACAGCTCCTTACTCTATCACATATCCCACATTTCGAACGGTACGGATTTTGCTTCCCGCTTCTCCAAGCTTCTGCCGCAGTGTCTTGATATGCATATCAACGGTACGGGATTCCCCTTCAAATTCCGTTCCCCACACATGACGCATAATCACCTCTCTGGACAATACAACACTCGGATTGGTCATCAGCAGACGAAGCAGTTCATATTCCTTAAACGTCAGTTCCACCGGCTTATCATCCACAAAAACCATGTGGCGCTCATGATCCAGTGTAATGTTTTCTACCTGCAGGACTTTAATATCCTCGGTTTCTGTCCTCCGTAACAGTGCCTTTACTCTTGTAATAAGTTCCATAATGGAAAAAGGCTTCTTAATATAATCATCTGCCCCTTCGTCCAGACCTTTGATCATATCCATTTCTGCGGTCTTTGCCGTCACCATAATGACCGGCAATTTCTTTGTCGCAGGATTTTTCCGCAGTTTACGCACGATATCATACCCACTCTCATCCGGAAGCATAACATCCAAAAGCACCAGATCCGGCATAATATCCTCCAGTTTTTTATAAAATGTAGTTGCCTTTTCAAATGCGCAGACCATGTAATTGCTGTTTTTCAATGCAATTGTCTCAATCTCTCTGATATTTTCATCATCTTCTACGATATAAATCAATGCCATAACTTTTCCCTCTGTCTATCTTTATATATATCTCTGCAACATCAAGCAGGACGGCCATGCCTGCACAAGACCGCCCTCTCACACGTATTCTATCTGTTTCTTATCATAGCATACGACATGTAAAATCCAAAGTATCGTTTATGTAAAATTTATGTAAAGTTCTATCTACTGTCAGGATTCTTTTATTTCTTTTTTATCATTCAATGCAAAGATAACCCATTCTGCAATATTGGTCGCGTGGTCTCCGATTCGTTCAAAATATTTTGCAACCATCAGCATATCCGCCGCCTGCTCGCCTTTTTCCGGATCATGCCGGATCAGTTCAATGATATCTGCCTTATTTTTATCAAACAGGTCATCTACAATATCATCATGCCTGATGACTTCCTGTGCCTTATTCATATCCTTTTCCACATATGCTTCGATGCTGCGGATCAACATAATTACGGTTTCACTCGCCATCTTTTTGATGTCATCCAGATTCAGCACATACGGTTCTTTTGAAAGCATGATTGTGATTTCCGAGATATCTGCTGCATGGTCTCCGATTCGTTCCATATCCGTTACCATCTTCATGGCTGCGGAAATCACACGCAGATCCCTTGCAACCGGTTGTTGCTGCATCAGCAGATTAAAACAGATGTTTTCAATTTTCTTCTGTTCATGATCCACATCAGAATCTGAATTCATGATTTTTTCTGCAAGCTGCGCATTCTGAGCTATCAATGCTTCTATTGCTTTCTGGATGGAATCCTCGATCATGGTTCCCATATACATCATTTCCTGATTGAGCAGTCTAAGCTGCTCGTCGAACTTTGAGCGCATTAACCAAACCTCCCTGTAATATAATCTTCTGTCCGTTTATCCTTCGGATAAGAAAAAATTGTTTTCGTATCGCCAAACTCAACCATTTCTCCTACAAGGAAAAATGCCGTATCATCCGATACACGCACTGCCTGCTGCATATTATGGGTAACAACAACTACCGTGTATTTCTTTTTCAGATCCTCCATCAGTTCTTCAATCTTTGATGTGGAAATCGGGTCCAGTGCAGATGTCGGCTCATCCATCAGCAGAACCTCAGGCTGTACGGCAAGTGCACGGGCAATACAGATACGCTGCTGCTGTCCACCGGAAAGACCCAGAGCGGATTTCTTTAAACGATCCTTGACCTCATCAAAAATAGCTGCTCCGCGCAGACTTTCTTCTACGATGGCATCCAGTTTTGACTTATCTTTCATTCCATGTACACGCGGACCATATGCAATGTTGTCATAAATACTCATCGGAAACGGGTTCGGCTGCTGGAACACCATGCCAATTCTTTTCCGAAGAACGGTTGTATCTACGCCTTCCGCATAGATATCCTCATCATCCAGTTTCACTTCTCCTGTGATTCTCACGCCATCCACCAGATCATTCATCCGGTTTAATGTTTTTAAGAATGTTGATTTTCCACATCCGGACGGTCCGATAAAAGCGGTCACGCAATTCTCACGAATATTCATGTTTACATCCTTGAGTGCATGGTTTTCACCGTAATACAGGTTCAGATCACGGACAGTAATTTTTGTTCGTTTTTCCATGTTTCTCTCCTCATCTGCAATGGTTTTCTCTCACTGCAATTATCCATTTCTTAGGATTTATGAATATTATAAAGAGAGATTGTAAAATGCACTGGACTGGGAATGTAAAATTTTTGCAAAATCAATGTAATGGATGTAAAGTTTCTTGATACGCCAAATTTGCAGGTTGATGTTTTAAATATAAGATTTCTCTAAGTGACGTAAGAAGGGGGACATTTCTTCCTGTTGGTTGAAGAAAATATAATTGAAAGACATCCCGATAAATTAATTGATGATAAGGCCCGGTATCTATAGATGAAAAATTAAAGCCTAAGGTGACGTTTTCTCAAAATTTTAATGCTAGAAATCTGGACATGTCACCTATATGATAAAAATTGCTTCTCCGGATACCGCTTTTTTCATAAAAGTGGTACCTGAAGAAGCAATTTTTGATCTATAGAGACTTTCCGGTATCTAAATATTTAATTTTCGGTATATAGGTACCACAACGGTATCTTTTACATGAATTTTATTGGCATAGAGACCACGCCGATATCTTTCCGATGAATTTACCGGTCCATCTTTTCCACAAACATAAGCAGAAAACTGATCAGAAGCAGTCCGCTCGATACCCAGATCATATGATATCCAAACCGGATAGAGAGATTTCCTCCAATACCAGCCCCGAGTCCGAAAAATAAAATAATGCCAAAATAATACAGTGCCTTTTTTAATTTTTCTGTGTCATGGGTCTGCAGATAACCGGTAAATGCTTCTGTTCCGCTACGAAGATTTCCGATGCACATTGTGCTTGCATAAGAATATCCGCTTACTTTCCGGAACGTCTGTACCTGCATTGCACATGCAAACGATACCAGCACGGTAGCCAGCAGATCCAGGCGTTTTGGCATGAATCCAACAAAAACCAGAATCGCAATTTCCATCAAAAGCACACCCTGCCGCCAGTGCAGTTTCTTAGCATATTTAAAGATCACATGAATCTTCTCTGCAAAGAAAACGCCCGATGCAAATGCCAGAAGCGGTAATAAGTATCGTAACACATCCAGCCATTCTCCCATCATCAGGTGCGTACTCATCAAAACAATATTTCCCGTCTGTGCGTTGGAAAATACTTCCTCACGCGTAAAGTATGTATACGCATCCTGAAAACCTCCGGACAGTGCCAAAAACACACTTGTGACAAATGCTTCCGACATTTGGACGTCCGCATTTGTCTTAGGATTTCCTAGTTTCATCACTTCACATCCTTCTTTTTAATATATAAACTCTATATATTATAGTGTGCTTTTATACAAAATTCAACCTAAATTATAAGAATGACCGCATATGAATGCTTAATTCTTCTTCCTGTTTTATCAATTTCTTTGCAATATCCTTTGTTTCCTCATCTGCAGCCTGATACTGGTTCAGATAACGGCTTAAAGATTTTACTCCCATGTTACAGCCGTCCGTTATCAGATCTGCGATCGTTGCATCCGATTCATCCATGGCAAGTTTTACATTTGTTTTCATCCAGGACATTCCCTGTGCCATCGGATTTGGATCTTTTCCCGTATCGTGACATTGTTCGAGTTTATTCTGAATTTCTTCTTTCAGTTTTTCATGCCCTTCTTTACATATTTCCAGCAGTTTTTTTAATTTTTCATTGGTGGTTTTTTCGAGGACCTCCCCGATGGATGCCGTTCCCATCTTGATTCCCGCGTCGCATTCTCTCAATAATTTTATAGTATCCGGTTCCGTCATTTCTTCCTCCTTTATGAAATTGTTTTATTACGGTTTCCGTAATGATTGTCATTCATAAGTATTCCCGGATTTTTTGTTAAATATTTTCAGGCAGCTTTTCTTACTATAAATTTCTCATTATATGCTGTTACGGCTTTCAGCCATTCGTTTGCTGCTTTTTTGTCACCACTTGACTGGGCGAGGGCATAACCGCTTACTAACAGGTCAAGGTAATGCGTGTTGTACTCATCATTCAGGACACGTTTTTTTACCTCGTCCATTTCCCTGGTGGCACCCGGGGCAAGTATCTTTTTAAAACGGAAATTGCTCTGGTAAATACTCCGGAGTACCTGGGACCCGATCATGTTTTTGTTTGCGGCATCCCTTTGCCCCTTCTGGGTACCGTAGTATCTTCGATCTCCAGCCATTACAGCCAGTTTTAACTGATCTCTTTCATGATCTCCTTTTGGTGGTCTTTGGTAAACTCGCTTAATTCGTAAGACCGGATTCTTTGATTTGCAAATACGGGAACTGCAAATCCGTTTTTAACCAGAACAGCCAGCCTGTTAATGACTGTCTTATTACTTACCGACAATTCTCTGCTGACCTCAATCGGAGTAAACTCTCCCCGATAGTTTCTAATCAGAAATTGCAACAGTTCTTTTTCTTTCCCCTTCAAGAACGATAAACTTCCGGCAATGTCTTCCTCTTCGGAAGCAAGCTGTAAATCGCAGACCTTTCCGGAATAGAGTTTTACCATCCGCAGGAAATAATTAATCCAGATCTCAGGATGTGGCGGGTTTTCTCTTCCAGAATAATACAATGCAGGAAGCCCCATCTGGATAGATTCGTAATATTCATCAATATCGTATGCAAAATACTCCTCCAGAGATCCAATTCCATTAAAACCGTAGCCGTTCAAGTCCATAATATAACCGGATAACAGTCTTGCAGTTCTTCCATTGCCATCTTCAAACGGATGAATTGTCACTAATTGGTAATGTACAACAGCTGCTACTATCAGAGGGTGGTCATCCGTTGTATTTACATATTCCACCAATTCATCCAGAAGCTCCGGTATGTCGCAATATTCCGGTGGAATATAATCAGGATTTCCCGTCTTGGAATCATACACGGCAAACAGCACCCCGGGAGGCATGGATCCCCTGAGTCCGATTTTCTCCTTGGAAGCACCCTTTTCCACCAATTTCTGCACATCCAAAATAAGCTTTTGGGAAAATTTTTCTTTCTTGCTTACTTTTTCCTCAAGATAATTCAAAGCGAGAAAATAATTCCGCACTTCCTGCTCCGGTTTCAGATAATGCTTCCTTTCATCGCGCTCGATTACTTCATCTACCTGTTTTTCCGACAGCGGATTGCCTTCAATTTTGTTTGAAGCGTAAGAACTTTTTTTCTTCGAATTTTTACGAAGCCTGTTCATAACTGGTTTGGACAACTTCACGGATGATACCTTGTATCTGTTGTGCTCGATCTCTGTGATATAACTTAAAATCTCATTTGTTAATGTCACCTTCATCATACAAAAAAACCTTCCTTTCAAATAGTATTATACCCAGATCGAAGAATTTTTTCCATTAAAATTCCACTATTATTTCACTATTTTTCACTATTTTTACACTATTTTTCATTAACCACATGCGCAGACCCCGCCCCGGTTTCCTGCCACCAGAACACGGGTAGCTGGCGGGGCGCGAACCTCGCCATTCTTGAATTGGATTCCGGGAAAGAGATCGCGGTGAAACCATCTGAGATTAAGATTTTGGAAGAATAGCATTTGAAGGGAATATGTCAAGGAATTTTGTTTCTTGTCTTCCCATTCAATTTTTGGTACAATAAGTATGTAATCGAACAGAAGTACGGATGCGATTTTCCGATTGTTGACTGCCCTCTAGTATTACGAAAGAGAGGGTGATGCCCTATGAGTACATCAGAAGTATTAACTTTGCTGCTTGTAGTCTTCGCGGCACTGTCTTACATAGACAACCATAACAACAAAAAGAAATAGCATCCCACCGCCTAAAGTGAAGGATGCTATTCTTTAACATATTTAACTGAGGGCAAATCGGAAATTGCTTCCGATCAGCTTCTAACTAGATTATAACGGAAGGCGCTTGAGAAATCAAGTGCCTTTCGCTCAATAAGGGCTTCCTGATTCCTTACGCAGAATACAGCTTCCCGATTTCTTGCCGCCACTCTTACGGTATCTCCGGAATTTCCTCTTCATCTTCTGCAAAGGCAAGCGCCTGCAGGATATCCGACAATCCAATAAAAAACTTTCCCTTCTTGTCCCCGGCAACCGCAAAGGTATGCTCATCCTTCTGCAAGGAGAATCCGTCCAGGAATGCCTTTTCCAATGCTTCTTCTTTTCTGTTCATATGCTTTCCTTATATTTCCGGCACTAACTTATACGCCAGCTCTTGCAATCCCGGTTTCACAACTTTCTTTTCTGATGCCGTCAGATTTGGATACCGGTATTCGTTAATGTCTTGTTTCTGAACAATCCTCGTCTTATCTTTCTGAAATACTTTTCCATCTGGTCCAACCTGCCTGTCTTTTCTGTCTCTTGTTGATAATCTGACTGCGATTGTTACCTTTACGCTATCATCTTTGAAGTAATATTTTTGCTCGTGCTCCACAAAATCCAGCCGAAGATCCATCCATTTTCCTGTCTTTTCAACACACAGATACAGGATTTCCTTCCCTTCTTTGGAAATAACAGGGAAAAGGCTGAGATCTTTTCTTTCGCGAAGAAATTCATGCAGCCAGCTTTCCTTTCTGACACGGACATGCCAGAGCGAAATATATTTTCCTGAAAAATACAAAAGCATCCATGGAATATTGTACAACGTTTCTCCGCAATACATATAGGCTTCTGAAGCCAGATATCTCCGCAACATGCATTCAACCTCTTTTTGGGCAGCAGAAGTCCCAGATCCTGGCTCAGAATATATACTGCAGACAAAATATTTTCCCGAATACTATTGTATATCTCCCGATTGATTGGCTGCATATGCTCATATATGTCTGCTTTCCGTGGTGTCTGTCTCCCTGTATACGCCGGACAATAAGAAAACGTACGCTCATTGTAAGAAAACTGCTTTACACTTTTCCTTATATGCTATCTCTCAAATGCAAACGAAGTATCTTTCCCATGAAAATAACAGAATAACAAGATTTAGAAATTTTTTTAATTTTTTTCCAAAATTCTTTGACGATTTTTGAAATGGCGCAATATGTATATTGTAAAGACAAAGGGGCTGTAAAAAAACTCCCCTGACAGAAAAATCGCCCAGACCGTGAGGTCTGAG